>CERQ01038166.1_pt1 | contig 15187 bp, 14 predicted proteins | sample 530711 | NCBI WGS metagenome assembly CERQ01 (sample SAMEA2620882, study PRJEB7988) | marine metagenome | biome: marine biome (ENVO:00000447); feature: mesopelagic zone (ENVO:00000213); material: "saline water (ENVO:00002010), including plankton (ENVO:xxxxxxxx)" | depth 850 m | reverse complement strand
TAACCCCCTGGCCTCTCGGGTCACGAAGGGGCGAAGGCGTCGGCCCTCACCCCGCCGCAAGGATGGCGTGGGATCAGACCGCGAACATCAGCAGAAGCGAAACGAGGAACGCGAAGATCCCCAGAGCTTCCGCGAAGGCGATGCCGATGAACAGCGTCGCGGTCTGGCCGGCTGCGGCCGACGGGTTGCGCAGGGCGCCGGACAGGAAGTTGCCGGCGACATTGCCAACACCGACGGCGGCCACGCCCGAACCGATGGCAGCCAGACCGGCACCGATATACTGACCCAGTTGAGCGATATTGCCTTCCATGATGAATCTCCTTGCGGTTGGAAGTGATGAATTGGCGGATGGATTGACCTGACGGCCGGCCGGCGCCTAGTGCGACGGGTGCAGCGCGTCCTTCAGATAGACACAGGTCAGGATCGTGAAGACATAGGCCTGGATGAAGGCCACCAGCAGTTCCAGCCCGAACATCGCGGTCACGGCCAGGATCGACAGCGGCGAGATCACGGCGATGGCCGAGAAGCCGGCAAAGACCTTGATCACCGCGTGACCGGCCATCATGTTTCCGGCGAGACGAACGGAATGGCTGACGGGGCGGACGAAATACGAGATCAGCTCGATCAGCGCCAGGACGGGGCGCAGCACCAGCGGAGCGGATGTCACCCAGAACAGGCCCAGGAACGCGGTCCCGTTCTTGAGGAAACCGATGGTGGTGACGCTGATGAAGACGGCCAGCGCCAGAACGCCGGTGACGGCGACATGCGAGGTGACGGTGAAGGACTTGGGCAGAAGGCCCAGCATGTTGCCGAACACGATGAACATGAACAGCGTCATGATATAGGGGAAATATTTCAGCCCATCCTTGCCGGCCACGTCCTCGACCATCTTGTGGATCATGCCATAGGCCAGCTCGGCCACGGATTGCAGGCGGTTGGGCACGATGGCCCGGCCGCGCGTGCCCAGAACCATCAGCGCGGTGATCGCCAGCACAGCGATCGCCATCCACAGCGTCACATTGGTGGGCGTATACCAGTGGACCGGGCCATCGCCGAAAAGCGGACTGACCTCGAACTGCTGCATGGGATGGAAGACAAGGCCGGTTTCTTTCTCCGTATCGGATGCCACGGTCAATCCCTCTTCTCGGTCTCCGGCGCGGGGCCGGGCTTGCGGTCAAGTTCGGCTGCGGTGCGCATCATCGTCTTGATGCCGGCCGCGAAGCCGAGGAAAATGAACAGGATCATCAGAAGCGGCGTGGTGCCGAGCAGATAATCCAACCCGTAACCGATCCCGAAGCCGATCCCGATCCCGGCCACGATCTCGATCACCATGCGCCAGGCCAGATGGGCCTGGTCATGGCCCGCCATCGGCGCGTCGGCCTTCGGCTTGGGCGTCAGCTTCGACAGCCGTTCCTCCAGATCGCGCAAGCGAGAGGCCTCGTCCTCTCTGTCGCTGCCGGTCCGGGGCCCTTCGGCCATCTCTGCTGCCCCCTTGTTATCCGTGCGGTGTCTAGGGTGGTTTGGCAGCCAAGTCAAGCAACCGGGAAAGATGCGCAATGGTTTGTATGGAAACGACATTTCTATTTTCGGGCAGGGATGCGCGGCGGTTGCAATCGCGCCCGCGCGCGGACATTATTCAACCGCGCAGTTGACCTTTGCCAGCCCGGAAAGCCATGACCCTCCCGGATCCCGACCGCCTGAACCTGATCTTCGCCGCGCTGGCCGATCCGACGCGGCGCCGGGTCCTGTCGATGCTGCTCGAGGACGACATGGCCGTCAGCGACGTTGCGCATCCTTTCGAGATGAGCCTTGCGGCGATCTCGAAACATCTGACGGTGCTTGCGGCGGCCGGATTGATCCGGCAGGAGAGGCGCGGCCGGATCACCTGGTGCATGCTGGATCCCGACGGGATGCGTCGCGCCTCGGTCTGGATGCAGGGTTTCGGTCAGTTCGATCCCGTCGATCTGGACGATTTCGAACGGTTTCTGAAAGCCGAGATGAAGGAATGGACCGAAGAATGACCGACCGCCCCGACATCCTGTGCATCGGCGCGATGCTGTGGGACGTGATCGGGCGCGCGCCACGCCGGATGGCGCCGGGCGCCGACGTTCCGGGCCGAATCCGTCACCTGCCGGGCGGAGTGGCGCTGAACGTGGCGGTGGCCCTGGCCCGCCGGGGCCTGGCCCCCGCCGTGCTGTCGGCGGTCGGTCGCGACCCCGAGGGCTGCGCGCTGGTGGCCGAGGCCCAGCGGCTGGGCGTGCTGACCGGCTGGCTGTCGCGCGAAACCGGCCTGCCCACGGATTGCTACATGGGCATCGAGGACAGCGAGGGCCTGATCGCGGCCATCGCAGACGCCCATTCGCTGGAACGGGCGGGCGGCGCGATCCTTGCGCCGCTGTCGGGCGATCTGGCGGGCTGGACGGCGCCCGTGGTTCTGGACGGCAACCTGACCGAGGATCTGCTGTCCGCGATCGCCCGCGATCCGCGTCTGGCAGGGGCCGACCTGCGGATCGTGCCCGCCAGTCCCGGCAAGGCCGAGCGGCTGGAACCGCTGATCGCCGCCCGCCGCGGTTGTTTCTACCTGAACCGGCTGGAGGCCGAGATTCTTGCCGGCCGATCCTGCCCCGATGCCGCCGCTGCCGCCGAGGCCGTGGTGGCGCGCGGCGCGGCCCGTGTCCTGGTCACCGACGGCGCGCATCCGGCGGCCGAGGCGATGGCCAATGCACCGACCCTGACCTGCGCCCCGCCGCATGTGACGGTGGCGCGCGTGACCGGCGCGGGCGATTGCTTCCTCGCCGCGCATCTGGCTGCCGAATTGAAGGCCCAGCCACGCGGCGACGCGCTGCGCCGGGCGGTCGAGGCATCGGCCGCCCACGTCTCGGGGCGCGACGTGCCATGAAACACCGTTGCCGGTACCCGTCCGCCACCATGCCGCCGAGGCAGAACCAGCCGGCGCGCGTTCACACCGCCAGTCGGGCGCGGCCCTCTGCACCCTGTTCGTCGAAGCCCATCTGAAAGCCGTATCATGACCGCCCCCCTGACCTTCTCGCCCGAAGTCTCTGCCGCCCTGGATGCCGGCGATCCCGTCGTCGCCCTGGAATCGACCATCATCACCCACGGCATGCCCTTTCCGCAAAACCTGGACATGGCGCGGCAGGTGGAAGCGGTGGTCCGGCAAGCCGGCGCGACGCCCGCCACGATCGCCGTCATGGGCGGACGGATCCATATCGGCCTGACCGACACGGCGCTGCAGGACCTGGCCCGGACCCCGCCCGAACGGGCGATGAAGCTCAGTCGCGCCGATCTGGCGGTCTGCGTGGCCGATGGCCGGACCGGCGCGACCACCGTCGCCGCGACCATGATCTGCGCCGCGCTTGCGGGAATCCGGGTTTTTGCCACCGGCGGCATTGGCGGCGTTCATCGCGGGGCCGAGACCAGCTTCGACATCTCGGCCGATCTTCAGGAACTGGCCCGGACCCCGGTGACCGTGGTGGCGGCCGGCGCCAAGGCGATCCTCGATCTGCCGAAGACCTGGGAAGTGCTGGAAACGCTGGGCGTGCCGGTCATCGCCTATGCGCAGGACGAATTGCCCGCCTTCTGGTCGCGGACCAGCGGTATTCCGGCGCCGCTGCGCATGGACAGCGCGGACCAGATCGCCAGGGCCGCCGCGATGCGCGCCCGGCTGGGCCTGGCGGGTGGCCAACTGGTCGCCAACCCGATCCCCCACGAGGCCGAGATCCCGCGCGATCGGATCATGCCGGTGATCGAACAGGCGCTGGCCGAGGCCGCAGCGCAGAAGATCGCCGCCAAGCAGGTGACACCGTTCCTGCTGCAACGGATTTTCGAACTGACCGAGGGACGCTCGCTGCACTCCAATATCGCCCTCGTGCTGAACAATGCGCGACTGGCGGCCGAAATCGCTGCCGCGATGGCGAAAGCGGCTTGACCGCCCGGCCAAGCCGCCCGATCCATTCCTCATGCGCATGGACCCTGCCCTGCCTCCAAGACGCCCGGGACTTCTGGGAATGCTGCGGTCGAACTTTCTGGCCGGGCTGGTCGTGGTCGCGCCGATCGGGATCACGGTCTGGCTGATCTGGACGCTGACCGGCTGGATGGACAGCTGGGTCCTGCCGATGGTGCCGCCGCGCTGGCGACCCGAGAATTACATCGGCATCCCGCTGCGCGGGGTCGGCGTCGTCTTCTTTTTGCTGTTCACGGTGCTGATCGGCTGGGTCGCCAAGGGCTGGGTCGGTCGCGCGCTGCTGCGCACCGGCGAGCGGATCGTGGCCCGGATGCCCATCGTGCGATCCGTCTATGGTGCGGTGAAACAGATCGCCGAGACGATCCTGTCGCAGGACGAGGCCCGGTTCGACCGCGCCTGCATGATCGAATATCCGCGAAAGGGCCTGTGGGCCCTGGGCTTTGTCGCCGGGCCGGCCAAGGGCGAATTGGTCAGCCGCACCGCCGATGACCTGATTGCCGTCTTCGTGCCGACGACGCCCAACCCGACCTCTGGCTTCCTGATCTACGTCCCGGCCAGCGACGTCACGATCCTGTCGATGTCGGTCGAGGATGCGGCCAAGCTGATCATCTCGGCCGGGCTGGTCTATCCGGCGCAGTCGTCCAAGACCACGCCGCGCGAGGACAGGGCGGGCGACAGGAACGGCTAGGTCACCGACTCATAAGCGCGCAACCAGATGCGTGTTGCGGCAAGTTTGACGAGTGCGAGGAAGTTGGCGTCGTGTTTCTCGTATCGGGTCGCTATCGCCCTGTAATGCTTGAGCTTTGAGAAGAACCGTTCGATCCGGTTGCGACGGCGGTAGGTGTTCTTGTCCAGCGGCGGCGGGGCGGAGCGTCGTGGGATCTGTCTGATGACTGCTTTCGCGCCAACCCGCGCGAGATGATCGCGCAACCGATTGCTGTCCTAGGCCGCGTCCGCGAGCAGGGTCTGGCCCGATCCGATCGTGCCCAGCATGTCGTCGGCAGACCGACCGTCATGGGCATGCCCGGCGGTCAGCTTGAGGGTGATCGGCAGGCCCTGGGCATCGGTGACGGCGTGGATCTTGGTCGTCAGGCCGCCCGCGAGCGCCCCATGCAGACGGCTCGAAAGTCACCCACACCGGCGGGGCCGGCGGGCGCTTTGCCCCCGTTTTTGCGTTGGCTCCGTGCTGGTGGACGCGGATCGAGGACCTGTCCACCGACTGTTCCGAACCTTCGTAAGCCGCTGACACAGCTTCGAATATCCGATCCCATACACCCAGACGCGCCCAACGGACAAAGCGGTTATAACACGTGGTGTAGGGGCCATGGCGCTCGGGGATGTCGGCCCAGGGAGAACCGGTCCGGAGCCGCCAGTAGATGCCGTTCAGGACCCGACGATCATCGACCCGCGCAACCCCGCGCGGCTTGTTCGGCAAAAGTGGCGCGATGACAGACCACTCGAAATCGGTCAATTGGTAGCGACGTTGGGACAAGCTGCTCTCCTCTTTGCAAGGAATGAATCAGCAAAGCTCAAACGCCGCTAGTCATTTATGAGTGCATGACCTAGCCCACGACCTCGGATCCCGCGAACAGCGCCCGCAGATCGACCGTGTCGCGATCGCCCAGGGCATCGCCATGTTCATCGAGAAATCCGTCGGCGGCGGCCTGTCCAGCCTCTTTCATCCGCGCCAGAAGGCCGGGCGCGGGCATCATCTTGGACCGCGCGGTCAGGTCATTCATCAGCGTGTCGTCCAGGATCATGTGGATCAGCGGATTGGCCATGACGCGATCGTGCAGCCGATCCTCCTGGTGCAGCTTCTTGACGAAGTTGATGGCGCGAAGCTGCGCCATCAGCGACGAGTTGAAGCTGATCTCGTTGACCCGATCGGCGATCTCGACCGGTGTCTTCGGCACCCCGTCGCGCATCAGCGGATTGATGTTGACGATCACGATGTCACGCGGAAAGCGCGGCTGATAGAATGGAAACAGCGCCGGATTGCCGGTGAAGCCGCCATCCCAGAACGCATCCAGCTTGCCAGTGGCCGGATCGCGGATCTCGACCGCGCGGAACAGGTTCGGCAGGCAGGCCGATGCCATCACCGCGTCGGGCGTCACCGCCTCGCCGGTAAAGACCCGGATGCGACCGGTGCGGACATTGGTGGCGGCGACGAACAGTTCGGGGCCCCGCCTGTTGCCGAAATCGCAATGCGGCAATTCGCGCAACACCGGCCCCAGCGGATTGACGTAGAAAGGTCCGTAATCATAGGGGCTGAAAATGCGGGTCAGATTGTCCAGCCATGCGGCGGGCGAGAACATCTCGGTCAGGCGGTGCATTCCGCGCGGCATCGGCATCAGCGAATTCATCCAGCGAACCAGGCGGTTGTCGGAAAGCTGCCCGACCTCGGACCACAGGTAGTCCAGGTTGCGCCGGGCGGCGAGCCTGCCGGCGGGTCCCGAATGCGCCGACAGGCCGGCCTTGAGCGCGGCCCCGTTCAGCGCCCCGGCCGAGGTGCCGCTGATCCCCGCGATGCGCAGCCAATCCTCGTCCAGCAGCCGGTCCAGGACGCCCCAGGCGAAGGCCCCATGGGCGCCTCCGCCCTGAAGGGCCAGATTGATGCTTGTCTCTTTCATGCCACGATCCGCCATTTCGCACCCGCAGCATAACCAAGCCCGATCCCGGCGCAAGTCCGGCCTTGTCCGGCCGGATTGGCTGCCGCCACCGCCGCAATCCCTGCCGTGAAGGCCGGGTCATCCGCGCGACGGCCATGGATCGGGGCCGCCAGCCAGCCACGCGATCCGGCCAGCGGGGGGCCGCCGCGCTCAGCAATAGGCTTGCGGTCCGTTGGACATGGCGGGACCGTAGCGCGCGCCGTGCGCCCAGCCGACCGGCAGGATCTGGTCGATCCGGGCGATCTGATCCGGCGTCAGATCCAGCGTCGCGCCAAGGGCGTTGGCGCGCATGTGATCGGGACTGCGCGATCCGGGCAGCGCGATGACATGCGGTCCGCGCGACAAGAGCCAGGCAATCGCGAGGCTTGCCGGATCATGGCCGATATCGCGAGCGAAGTCCTGAAACGCTCGCAGCCTGACCAGATTATGCGGCCAGTTCTCGGCCGAAAAGCGCGGCATCGCCTGCCTCAGATCGGTCTTGCCGAATGTCGCGGGATCGGGGATGGCGCCGGACAACACGCCGCGTCCCAAGGCCGAAAACGCGACAAGGGCCGCATCGCCGCGACCCGTCGCCTGCAACATCCCCAGTTCCACCTGCCGCGTCCACAGCGAATATTCCGACTGCACCGCCGCGACCGGCCCCACCGCCCGCGCCCTCTGCAATGTCGCGGGCGAAACCTCGGACAATCCCACGGCACCGATCTTGCCCTCGTCGCGGAACCGCAGCAACACCTGCATCACCTCCTCGATGGGGCGCGCGACTTCGTGGCGGTGCAAGTAATAGAGATCGATCCGCTCGACCCCCAGCCGCCGCAGCGAATCTTCCAGCGCCTGCCGCATGTGGTCCGCGGAATTGTCGAAAGGGTGATCGGGATTGCGGGTGATCCCGCATTTGCTGGCCAGAACGACCCGGTGGCGGTGATGCTTGAGAAACCGCGACAGCAAATCCTCGGCCCGGCCCATTCCGTAGACATTCGACGTGTCGAAATGATCGACGCCCAGGTCCAGACATTCCGCCATGCAGCGCAGGGCCTGATCCTGTGTCGTCTCGCCATAGGTGCCGCAGAAATTCATCGTCCCAAGGGCCACCGCCCCCACCATCGGACCATTCTGCCCCAGTTGCCGCTTCTGCATCCGCATCCCCCGCCTTGTCGCGCCGCGATCAAACCCTGACGCCGGGGCGGCCGCAAGCCGCGCGAAGGCTTCTTTCGGCCTGATCCCGGCGAAGCGCGGCTTCGACGCCGGCGGGATCAATCGTCGGACTGCGCCTCGGCCCGGGTCTTGCCCGCGACATCCAGCGCCAGCGTCGCCGCCATGAAGGCGTCCAGATCGCCGTCCAGAACGCCCTGTGTGTCGCTGGTCTCTTCCGAGGTGCGCAGATCCTTGACCATCTGGTAGGGATGCAGCACGTAGGAGCGGATCTGATTGCCCCAGCCGGCCTCGCCCTTGGCCGCGTGCTGGGCGTTGACCTCGGCGTTGCGACGATCCAGTTCCATCTGATACAACCGCGCCTTCAGCGCTGCCATGGCGTTGGCGCGGTTCTGGTGCTGCGATTTTTCCGAACTGGTCACGACGATCCCGGTCGGCAGGTGGGTGATCCGCACCGCCGAGTCGGTCGTGTTCACATGCTGCCCGCCCGCGCCCGAGGACCGATAGGTGTCGATGCGGATTTCGTTGTCGGGCACGGTGATCTCGATATTGTCGTCCACGACCGGATAGACCCAGACCGACGAGAACGAGGTATGCCGCCTGGCCGCGCTGTCATAGGGGCTGATGCGGACCAGCCGGTGCACGCCGCTTTCGGATTTCAGCCAGCCATAGGCGTTGCGCCCGCTGATCTTGTAGGCGGCGCTTCGGATGCCCGCCTCGTCGCCGCCGGTCTCGGACAGAAGGTCGACCTCATAGCCCTTCTTCTCGGCCCAGCGGACATACATCCGCGCCAGCATCGCGGCCCAGTCGCAGCTTTCCGTGCCGCCCGCGCCTGCGTTGATTTCCAGAAAGGTGTCATTGCCATCCGCCTCGCCGTTCAGCAGCGCCTCAAGCTCTTTCTGCCGGGCCAGTTCGGCCAGCGATTTCAGGTTCGCCTCGGCCTCGGCGACCAGATCGGCATCGCCCTCTGCCTCGGCCAGTTCGACCATCTCTGCATTCGCCGACAGATCGCCCTCGATCCGGCGATAGGTCTCGATCGCATCGGACAGGGCCTGCCGCTCGCGCATCAGCTTCTGCGCGCGCGCCGGATCGGACCACAGATCGCCATCCTCGATCATGGCGTTCATCTCTTCCAGACGGTGCGGCGCGGTCTGCCAGTCCAGCCGCTGACCCAGCAGGCTCAGCGATCTGCGGATCGTGTCGATTGTGGACTGCGTCTCGGCGCGCATGGCAGAACCCCCTGGAATTCAGGCGCGACAGATAACGCGGGGGCGGGACGGGAACAAGTGGCCGGGCCTTCAGCGCGCGAGGCGCAGCGGAATCAGCCCGCGCAGCGCGTTGCCACAAAAGAGATCGCCCCGGTGCAGATCATCCGCGTGCAGGACGGCCTCATGGGCGCGGCCCGAAGACAGCAGCGATGCGCGCAGCACACCGGGCAGCAGCCCGCAGGACAAGGGCGGGGTCAGCAGCCGATCGCCCCGACGCAGGAAGATGCTGGTGATCGTGCCCTCGCAGACCTGGCCGCGTTCATTGAGCAGGACCGCCTCGTCGCAGCCCGCGGGCATCGCCCGGCGCGCCGCATCATAGGCCGGGCGGTGCGAGGACTTGATCCGCAGCCACGGATCGGCGCTGTCCAGCCGGATATCCGAGACGGCCGCCCGCCAGAAATCCGGGTTCGGCGCCAGCGGCTGATGCGTCAGCCCGGTCCCCGACGCATCGACGGTCAGGCGCAGGCGCAGCACGCCACGACGCGGGATCCCTGCCAGCCGCGCCGCCAGCGCATCTTCGTCCACGGCAAAACCGACGGCCGCGCAATCGCGCCGCATCCGGTCCCGATGCAGGGACCACAGCGCGATGCGGCCATCCTCGGCCCGCATCGTCTCGATCACGCTCAGCTTTTCGGGGACAGGTCGAGGAATGCGGATTTGCAAAGAGCTTCCTCCCATTCGGAACCGGCGCGGCTGTCATGGGTGATGCCGCCGCCGACATTCAGCCGCAACAGGCCCGGTTGCGTCATGACCGGCGATCGGATGGCGACGCTGAAACGCATCGGCCCGGCCGGATCGACCCAGCCGATGGCGCCACAATAGACATCGCGCGGCGCCCGTTCCAGCTCGGCGATGATCTGCATCGCGCGGATCTTCGGCGCGCCCGTGACCGAGCCGCAGGGAAACAGCGCGCACAGGATATCGGTCAGGCTGGTGCCGGGCGCAAGCCGGCCCGCCACGGTCGAGGTCATCTGATGCAGCGTCGCATAGGGCTCGATCCGGAACAGGTCCGGGACATGGACGCTGCCCGGCAGGCAAACCCGGCTGATGTCGTTGCGCAAAAGGTCCACGATCATCAGGTTCTCGGCCCGGTCCTTCTCCGAGCCGGCCAGACGGGCCGCGGCCTGCGCATCCCCGGCCGGGGTCGCGCCGCGCGGGGCCGTGCCCTTCATCGGTCGCGTCTCGATCCGGCCCGCGGCATCGGCGGCAAAGAACAGCTCCGGGCTGCGCGACAGCACCACCGGCCCGCCCAGATCGACAAAGGCCCCCTCGCCCACCGGCTGCCGCGCGGCCAGCGCCGAATACAGCGCCAGCGGATCGCCCGTCGCCCGCGCCTCCATCGGGAAGGTCAGGTTGACCTGATAGCAATCGCCCGCCTCGATATAGCGATGGGTCGCAGCGATCGCCCGGTCATAGCGATCCCGCGACCACAAGGGCCGCGGCGCGCCGATCGCCCCGCCGGGGGCGGGCAAAGGCAGTGCCGGGCGCGGGCCGTCGAACACGCCGATCAGGATCAGCGGCATGGCGCGGCCCGCAGGCATCAGCGGCGCCAGTTTCGGATCCAGGACATAGCCCAGCTCATAAGAGAAATACCCCGCCAACCAACGGCCGCGCGCCCGCGCGGATTCGATGGCGGCGAGGGCCGGGATCACGCCCGCCGCCGTATCGGCGCGGATCACGGCTTGCGGGGCCTCGAAGATCGTCCCGCCCGGCAAGGGACCGTGATCGAAGCGGATCACCTTGCCGCCCTGGCCTTCTGGGCCAGATCGCGGGCGATGCCGAAGGCCCCCTTGATGCGGTCCGCATCCGAGGACCAGTCGCGGCGGATGACGATCTTGTTGCCGTCCACCTTTGCCTGTCCGTGCTGATCGGTCAGGAATTCGACCAGCCCGGCCGGATTGGGGAACTTGTCGTCATGGAACTGCACCGTGGCGCCCTTGGGCCCCGCATCCAGGCGCGCGATACAGGCACGTTTCGCCATCGCCTTGATGCGAATGACCAGAAGCAGCGTGTTCACCTCGCGCGGAAGCGCCCCGAAACGGTCGATCAGCTCGGCCGCGAAGCCTTCCAGCTCGACCTTGGTGGTCAGGCTGGCGAGGCGGCGATAGAGGCCCAGCCGCACGTCGAGATCGGGAACATAGCTTTCGGGGATCGTCACCGGCACACCCAGGTTCAGCGTCGGCGCCCATTCGTCCTCGGGCGTGCCCTCGATCTCGCCCGACTTCAGCTTGGCGATGGTTTCCTCCAGCATCTGCTGGTAGAGTTCGAAGCCGACCTCCCTGATATGGCCGGATTGTTCCTCGCCCAGCAGATTGCCCGCCCCACGCAGATCCAGATCCTGAGAGGCGATGTTGAACCCCGCGCCCAGGCCGTCGATCGCACCCAGGAATTTCAGCCGCCGCAGCGCCTGCGGGGTCAGCGGCGCGCGCGGCGTGGTCGTCAGATAGCAATAGGCGCGGGTCTTGGATCGCCCGACGCGCCCCCGGATCTGATACAGTTGCGCCAGCCCGAACATGTCCGCCCGCCAGACGATCATCGTGTTTGCAGTCGGGATATCCAGCCCCGATTCCACGATGCTCGTGGCCAGCAGCACATCATGGCTGCCGTCGTAGAAGGCGTTCATCCGCTGATCCAGATCGCCGGCGGCAAGCTGGCCATGGGCGACGATGAAGCGGATTTCGGGCACGTTTTCGGCCAGCCAATGTTCGACATCGGGCAGGTCCGACAGGCGCGGCACGACGAAAAAGCTTTGCCCGCCGCGATATTTCTCGCGCAGCAGCGCCTCGCGGATGGTCACGCTGTCGAATTCGCTGACATAGGTGCGGATCGCAAGCCGGTCGACCGGCGGCGTGCCGATCACCGACAGGTCGCGCACGCCCGTCAGCGACAATTGCAAGGTGCGCGGGATCGGCGTGGCGGTCAGGGTCAGGACATGGATGTCGCTGCGCAGTTCCTTCAGCCGTTCCTTGTGGGCGACGCCGAAATGCTGTTCCTCGTCGATGATCAGCAAACCCAGCCGCTTGAACCGCACCCCCTTGGCCAGCACCGCATGGGTGCCCACCACGATATCGACGCTGCCATCGGACAGCCCCTCGCGGGTCTTCGCGGCATCCTTCGCACCGACAAAACGCGACAGCGGGCGGACGACGATCGCACTGCCCCGGAAACGGTCCGCGAAGGTCCTGAAATGCTGCCGCGCCAGCAGCGTGGTCGGCGCGACCACCGCCACCTGCATTCCCTGGCTTGCGGCGATGAAGGCCGCGCGCATCGCGACCTCGGTCTTGCCGAAGCCCACATCGCCGACGATCAGCCGGTCCATCGGCCGGCCCGCGGCCAGATCCGCGGCCACGTCCTCGATTGCGGCCTGCTGGTCGTCCGTCTCGCTATAGGGGAAACGCGCGGCAAAGGCCTGCCAATCGTGGTCCTCGGGCTCCAGCACCGGGGCGGGACGCAGCAGGCGTTCGGCGGCCACGCGCATCAGCTTGTCCGCGATCAGCTTGATCCGTTCTTTCAGTTTCGCCTTGCGGGCCTGCCACGCGCCGCCGCCCAGACGGTCCAGCAGACCTTCCTCGTGGCCATAGCGCGACAGCAATTCGATATTCTCGACCGGCAGGAACAGCCGGTCCCCGCCCGCATATTCCAGCGCCACGCAATCATGCGGCACGCCGGCGGCCTTGATCGTCTCAAGCCCGGTATAGCGCCCGATGCCATGTTCGACATGGACGACCAGATCGCCGGGCGTCAGGCTGGTCGTGTCTTGCAAGAAATTCTCGGCCTTGCGGCGTTTTTTCGCGCCCCGGATCAGCCTGTCGCCCAGCACGTCCTGTTCCGAAATCACGGCGATCGGCCCAAGCGCCCGACCTTCGGCCACGAAACCCTCGTCCAGCGGCCACACCGCCAGCCCGAGCGCACCGGCGCTTTCCGGCAGATCACGAATATCGCCGATCTCCCTGGCGCCGGTCAGTCCCTCATCGGCCAGCAGGCCGGCCAGACGGTCCCGCGCGCCATCCGAAAAACTGGCCACGATCACACGATGATCTTTCGATAATGCCTTTATATGATCGGCCAGAACCTTGAACAGGTTGAGATTTTCAGACTGGCGTTCCGGCGCGAAATTGCGCCCGGGACGGCCGCCGGCATCCAGAATGCCCGGCCCGGGCGGCTGCGCCAGCACCGACAGGCGCAGCACCCGGTGCGCGTCCAGCCAGCCGGCCCATTCCGTCTCGGGCGGAAAGATCAGATCGGGGGGCACGGGCTTGTAGACCGTGTCGCTGCGCCCCTTGGCCGCCAGCGCGGCGCGGCGGGCCTCGAATTGTTCGCGGATCATCTCGCGCCGCGCAAGGGCCACCTGCCCCAGATGGTCGTCCAGAACGACGGATGCGGCGGGCAGATAGTCGAACAGGCTTTCCATCCGGTCGTGGAACCAGGGCAGCCAATGTTCCATTCCGGCCATCTTGCGGCCGGCGCTGACGCCTTCATACAGCGGATCGCTGGTGCCGCCGCCATATTCTGCGCGGTAACTCTGTCGAAACCGGGTGATCGACGGCTCGTCCAGGATCACCTCGGACATGGGCGCAATCTCGACCCGGCTCAGCTTTTCGGTGGTCCGCTGGGTTTCGGGGTCGAACCGGCGCGCGCCGTCCAGCACATCGCCGAACAGGTCCAGCCGGACGGGACCGGATTCGCCGGGCGGAAAGATGTCGATGATGCCGCCCCGGACTGCGTAATCGCCCGGCTCGGTCACCGTTGGCGATTGCACGAACCCCATCCGGACCAGGAAGTCGCGCAAGGCGGCCTCGTCGATTCGCTGACCGACGCGGGCCGAGAAACTGGCCCCCGCCACCAGATCTCGCGGCGGCACCCGCTGCATCGCGGCGTTCAGCGTGGTCAGCAGCACGAAAGGCCCCCTGATCGCGCCCTGCGCCAACCCCGCCAGCGTCGCCATCCGTGCCGCCTGAAGATCGGCCGATGGCGAGATCCGGTCATAGGGCGTTGTGTCCCAGGCCGGAAAGTCCAGCACCGGCAGGGCGGGCGCAAGGAAGGCCAGGGCCGCGCGCATCGCCTGCATCCGGCGGTCGTCGCGGGCGATGTGGATCACGGCCGCGCCAGTGCCGGATTGCGCGGCCTCGCGGGCGATCAGGGCGGCATCATAGCCCTCGGGGGCGCCGGAAAGGGTCAGTTGTTCGGACATGGCCCGTCAGGTAAAGCGCCGCGCCGCGGAGTCAAGCGTCACAGCCCGTTGGGGTGAACCAGCGCCCAGAGCGCGCCCCAAAGCGCGGTCGCCGCGACCGACACGACCGACAGCAGAAGGACCAGGCGGCGGTGCCGGTTCATCAGCCGGACCGCCCCGGCGGCGACATCTGCGATGGGGGTCTCGCCCGCCTGCCCTGCCTGCAACAGCGGGATCAGCCGCCGCGCCAGGCGGACGCGCATCCAGAACAGCGCCATGAACGGCGCCATCAGCAGCGCCAAAGCCTGCGCCATCTCCAGCTCGTAGCCGAAGCCCAGAATGGCCAGCGAAGTCAGCAGAAACGTGGTCACGCCCGACACGATCGCGCCCTCGCGCCTGCCAAGCTGCCATCGCGGCAGGGTCAGCGACAGCCAGTCCAGCAGCGTGATCGCGGCCAGCCCTTCTTCGGAGGCATCGCGGACCGAAGCGCGACGGGCGGCGGCCAGCACCTCGACCGGGACGCCGATCACGTTGCGGCCGGTGGCCGACCACATCCCGACCAGAGCCAGCCAGAACCAGATGGACCCGAAAGAGCGGCTGTCGAGAAAGCTGATCAATCCGTCGAATTGCGGCACGTCCGCGCCTTCCTTGTCCTTGGCTGCGCGCGACCTTAGAACGGGCGCGCGGGAAGGGAAAGCAGTTGCCTTTCCCGGCCGCCGCCGCGAAAGGACCCCGCCATGGCCAGCCCGATCATCGCCCCCTTCCCCGCTTCGCGCCTGCGCCGCCTGCGCCGAACGCCCGGCCTTCGCGCCATGGTCGCCGAGACCAACCTGACATCCGCCAACCTGATCTGGCCGATCTTCGTCACCGAGGTCGCCGGCGCCGAGGGCGAGATCGCATCCATGCCCGGGGTCGAGCGGCTGACACTGGACGGCGCGCGGCGCGCTGC
>CERQ01003444.1_pt1 | contig 15199 bp, 15 predicted proteins | sample 530711 | NCBI WGS metagenome assembly CERQ01 (sample SAMEA2620882, study PRJEB7988) | marine metagenome | biome: marine biome (ENVO:00000447); feature: mesopelagic zone (ENVO:00000213); material: "saline water (ENVO:00002010), including plankton (ENVO:xxxxxxxx)" | depth 850 m | reverse complement strand
CACATCGTCGTCGGCCGACCGGTCTGGAAAGCCGCCAATCCCCGCGCCGCCGCCGAAGCCATCCTTGCAGAGATCTCATCGCCGCAGGCGCAACGTCCGGCGCAATGAGAAAACACGCAACACGTTGACCCAAGGCTAAGCGCGCGGCAGATTCCGCCCTTTCCAGGCGGAGGCGATCATGGGCGACAAACAGGGTATCATCCAGAAGGCCGAGAACGATCTGGTCCTGTCCTTCCTGGCGGTGCGCCGCGCCATCGGTCTGCTGGGCTTCTTCCTTCCGGTGGTGCTGATCCTGTGGGGGCTGGCGGCGCCCGCGGGACTCTTTCGCAGCATTTCGGCGGCCTATTATTCGCCCATGCGCGAGATTTTCGTGGGCACGCTGATCGCCCAGGCGGTGTTTCTGTGGAGCTACGAGGGCTATCGCCCCCGCGGGTCCGAGATCGTCAGCGACAAGGCGACGGCGCGGGTGGCGGCCGTCTCGGCCGCGCTGATCGCGCTGGCGCCGACCAGCCCACAGGGCTTGGGCATCGCGCCCGATTCCCTGCCCGATTGCACGCTTCTGCAATGCCGGCTGGGGGTCGGGCTGACGGGCGGAATCCATCTGGTTGCGGCGGCGCTGTATTTCGCGGCGCTGGCGGTCACCTGCCTCGTGCTTTTCCGGCGCGGCGCGGCAGACAGCATGGAAAAACGCGCGTCGAACCGCATCTATCTGATCTGCGGCTGGCTGATCGTGATCGGCATCGGCCTGATCGGCGTTCTGTTCGCCACAGGCTGGGATGCCCGGCTGGCGGCGCTGCGCCCGGTCTTCTGGCTGGAAACGCTGGCCACCTTCGCCTTCGCGACAAGCTGGCTGGTCAAGGGCGACGCCCTGCGCCCGCTGGTCCGGGGCGTCGCCGCGCTGCGCTGATCATTCGGGGGCGGGCATCGCGGCCAGGAACCGCTTGACCAGCAATGCCGAATTTTCCGAGGCCAGCGACATGAAGATGCCCATCTCGTTGGCGCCTTCGCCGCCTCCGGCCAGATCGGACAGCGACCGGAAGGCGATGAAGGGCACCTGATTGGCCCAGGCGACCTGCGCCACGGCCGCCGATTCCATGTCCACCACCTGCGCGTCGAAGGTTTCAAAGATCCATTCGCGCAGGCCCGCATTGTCCACAAAGGCCGAACCCGAGACGCCGTTCCCGCCGACGCGGATCTGCGGCGTCCTGTCCAGACAGGCATTCTCGGCGTTGCAATCGGCCAGTTCGGTGCTGTCGGCAACACCGCGCGCTGTCTGCAAGAGAATTTCGTCCACCGGAAACCAGAACCGGCTTTCAGGCTGACCCCGGTCCGAGGCGACCGTGGTCTCGCTGGTAAAGATCATGCCGTAATTCGGAAACGGCGAATCCAGAAACGGCGGAATCGCAAAGCCTCCATCCGTCTCGCGCGCCATGATGCTTTCCAGATAGGATCCCCACTGGCCGGCCACCACCACATCGCCGATATTCAGCGACGGATCGACCCCGCCCGCGATTCCGGAAAAGACGATGGCGTCGATCTGGAACCGGTCCAGCGCCAGTTGCGTCGTCATCGCCGCATTGACCATCGACACGCCCGACAGGAACAGCACGACCGGCTGGCCCGACAGCGTGCCGGTGACGAATTCGGTGCCGTTGACGATCTGTGTCTCGGCGCCTTCCAGATCGGCCTGGAGACTGACCCACTCCGGCGGAAAGGCGGACATCACGGCGATACGGCCGGTCCCGGCCAGGGCGGGCAGAGGCAGGGCAAGAAGTGCCGCGAGGCTCAGGCGGGACAGCGTCATGGATTCTCCTTCGCGATGTCTGGCCCCCGTCATAGACCGATCCGGCGGCTCGGGCCAGCGCGGCGCGACTGTCGCGGCGTCACGGTTGCCGCCTGCCCGGGGTCGCGCCATCCTTGCCCAAATTCACGGAGGAACCCATGCTGCCACCGATCCTGCAGAACCTGCGCATTCCCGTCGTCGCAGCGCCGATGTTCATCGTCTCGGGACCGGACCTGGTCATCGCGCAGTGCAAGGCCGGGATCGTCGGCAGCTTTCCGGCCCTGAACGCGCGAGAGAAGGATGGCCAGCCCGCGCTGCTGGACGCCTGGCTGACCCGCATATCCGAGGAACTGGACCGCCATAACCAGGCCAATCCCGACCGCCCCGCAGCGCCGTTTGCGGTGAACCAGATCGTCCATCGCAGCAATGCGCGGCTGGAACGCGACATCGAGATCTGCCACCGCCACAAGGTGCCGATCTGGATCACCTCGCTGGGCGCGCGACCCGAGGTGAACGCCGCTGCCCATGATTGCGGCGGCATCGCGCTGCATGACGTGATCAACGACAGATTCGCGCGCAAGGCCATCGACAAGGGCGCGGACGGGCTGATCGCGGTCGCGGCGGGGGCGGGCGGTCATGCCGGGTTGCAATCGCCTTTCGCGCTGGTGCAGGAAATCCGCGACTGGTTCGACGGACCGCTGCTGCTGTCGGGGGCGATCGCGACCGGCCGGGCGGTTCTGTCGGCGCAGGCGATGGGCGCCGATCTGGCCTATATCGGCAGCCCCTTCATCGCCACCGACGAGGCCAATGCCCCGCCCGAATACAAGCGGATGATCGTCGAAAGCAACGCGATGGACATCGTGACCTCGTCGCTGTTCACCGGCGTTTCGGGGAATTACCTGGCCCCCTCGATCCGCGCCGCGGGACTTGATCCCGACAATCTGGGCAGCGCCGATGCGAGGGCGATGAATTTCGGCGACAATGCCGCCAAGGCCAAGGCATGGAGCCAGATCTGGGGATCGGGCCAGGGCATCGGCGCCGTGCGCGACGTCCTGCCGGCCGGCCAGCGCATCGAGATGCTGGCCCGCGACCATGCCGAGGCAAAGCGCATGCTCTGCGCCGCGTGACCTTTGCGGACCGCCCGGTCCACCCCATATAGGGAACCGAACAGGATTCGCGGAGGACCGACGTGGAATATCGCAAATCGCAGGATGCGATCGACCGGCTGAACCCGGAACAGTTCCGGGTGACCCAGAAAAACGGCACCGAACGCGCCTTTACCGGCGAATATGACCATCATTTCGAACCCGGCATCTATGTCGATGTCGTCACGGGCGAGCCGCTTTTCGCCTCGGCCGCGAAATACAATTCCGGCTGCGGCTGGCCCGCTTTCACCAAACCCATCGACGCGAATGTCACCGAACATCGCGACGTGACCTTCGGCATGGAACGGGTCGAGGTCCGGTCGAAACACGGCGACAGCCATCTGGGACATGTCTTTCCCGACGGCCCGCGCGAGTCCGGGGGCCTGCGCTATTGCATCAATTCGGCCGCCCTGCGCTTTGTGCCCAGGGACCGGATGGAGGCCGAGGGTTATGGCGCCTACCTTGATCAGGCAGAGGAGGCCTGAGATGACCGAGCGCGCGACACTGGCGGGTGGCTGTTTCTGGGGCATGCAGGATCTGATCCGGCGCCTGCCGGGCGTGATCAGCACCCGCACGGGCTATACCGGCGGCGAGGTTCCGAACGCGACCTATCGCAACCACGGCAATCATGCCGAGGCGATCGAGATCGATTTCGACCCCGAGATCATCAGCTATCGCCGGCTGCTGGAATTCTTCTTCCAGATCCACGATCCGACCACGCCGAACCGGCAGGGCAACGATATCGGCCCCAGCTATCGCTCGGCGATCTACTACGCGGATGCGGTCCAGAAGCGCGAGGCCGAGGACACGATCGCCGATGTCGAGGCCTCGGGTCTGTGGCCGGGCAAGGTCGTGACGGAAATCGAACCGGTCGGGGATTTCTGGCAGGCCGAGCCCGAACATCAGGATTATCTGGAACGCTTTCCCAACGGCTATACCTGCCATTTCCCGCGCCCGAACTGGGTGCTGCCGAGACGAAGCGCCGCCGAATAGGCGGCGCGATTTGACGGTCGCGGCGTGCCGCAAGGGCGTCTTTGCAGAATTGGCCGCGAAACCGGCAGGCAGGGCGTCGCGAAGACAAGCTTCGCGGCGCTGTTTTTTGCGTCCCGCGATGGCGCCGCCGTCGGGGCGCTGTGCCTGCCGCCAGGTCGCACGGCGGCGCGCGCAGACCCGTTCGCGGGCAAGGGCAGGCATCAATCCCGCGGCGGCCTGACCCGGAACACCGCGCAATAGAGCGCCGGCACGAAGACCAGCGTCACCAGCGTGCCGGCGATGATGCCGCCCATCATCGCATAGGCCATCGGTCCCCAGAACACCTGTCGCGCAATCGGAATGAGCGCCAGCGACGCCGCCGCCGCCGTCAGCAGGATCGGCCGGGCGCGGCTGTCCGAGGCCTCGAACACCGCATCCCATTGCGAGCGGCCGCGATGCAGCAATTCCTGGATTTCGTGGACCAGGATCACCGAGTTGCGGATCAGGATGCCGACCAGCGCCAGGATCCCCAGGATCGCCACGAAACCCATCGGCACCCGGAACGGCACCAGCACCGCAACCACCCCGATCAGACCCAAGGGTGCCGCCGCGAAGACGATCAGCGAAAGCCGGAAGCTTTGCATCTGCATCATCACCAGCACCGCGATGATCAGCAGCATGACCGGCACCACCGCGGCGATGGGCGCCTGACTGTCGCCCGAGCTTTCGACGGTTCCGCCGACGGCGATGTCGATTGTTGGCGGCAGGCCGGCCGCGTAATCCGCGATCCGGCCGGCCAGGGCCTCGACCAGGGTCGCGGGCTGATCCTTGCCGTTGATCGCCGCCTTGACGGTGATCGTTGGCAGGCCGTTGCGCTGCTGGATCAGCGGCTGTTCGGTGTCGAAATCAAGACTGACCAGGGCCGTAAGCGGCAGGTTCCGGCCGGTGCCGTTCAGCAATTGCAGATTGCGGATCGAATTGATGGAATTGCGGTCGGCTTCGTTTCCGCGCGCGATCACATCGACGAGGAAGATCCCGTCGCGCAACTGGGTGACGGTCTTGCCGGAAAACACCGCCGACAGCGACGAGGAAATATCCTGACTGGTCACGCCCAGACGCCGCGCCTGTTCCTGATCGACCTCCAGCCGGACGACCCGCGCAGGCTCGTTCCAGTCCAGCGCGATATCGCGCAGGCGCGGCTCGGTCGCCATCACGGTGGCCAGCCCACGCGCGGCATCGCGCACCGAATCGACATCGGCACCGCTGACGCGATATTGCACCGGCTTGCCGACCGGCGGCCCGATTTCGAGGTTCTTCACATAGATGTCGACACCGGCGAATTCCTCGGCGGCCAGCCGGTTCAGCCGCGCCTTGACCCGGTCGCGGGCGGCCAGGTCGGGGGTCTGGATCACGATCTGGCCCATATGCGGTCCCGGCGTCGGCACGTCCATCGACAGCACGAAACGCGGCGCCCCCCGGCCGATGTAAGAGGTCCAGAACGACACGTCCTGATCGCCTTCCAGCGTCGCTTCCAGCCGGTCCATGTCGGCGATGGTCTTGGTGATCGAGGCGTTCTGGCGTTCGGTCACGTCCACCAGAACCTCGGTCCGGTCCGAGGTCGGAAAGAATTGCTGCTCGACGAAGCGCATTCCGAAGACCGATACCGCGAACAGCGCCAGCGTGATCGCGATGGTCAGCCAGCGGAACCGCATCGCCAGCCGCAACAGCACGTGAAAGCCGCGCCGCAGCCGACCGGGCCGGGCGTCGTGGCGGGCGATCCGGGTGGTCAGGAAGGTGACGCCCAGAAGCGGCGCGAACAGCACCGCCACGATCCACGAGACGACCAGCGACACCGCGATCACCACGAACAGCGAGAAGGTAAACTCCCCGGCGGCTGAATCGTTCAGTCCTATGGGAATGAAACCGGCCACCGTCACCAGCGTCCCGGTCAGCATCGGAAAGGCGATCGACGTCCAGGCATAGCTTGCCGCCTTTTCCAGCGATTCTCCGATTTCCAGCCGCGAGATCATCGTTTCGATGGCGATCATGGCATCGTCCACCAGCAGGCCAAGCGCGATGATCAGCGCGCCCAGCGAAATCCGCTGAAGCGTGATTCCATAAATCTCCAGGATCACGAAGGTGATTGCCAGAACCAGCGGGATCGTCATCGTCACGACGAAACCGGCACGGAAGCCCAGGCTGATGAAACTGACGATCAGAACGATGAACACCGCTTCGGCCAGGGCCTTGACGAAGTGACCGACCGCCTGGTCGACGACCAGGGGCTGGTCGGCGACCTTGGCCATCTCGATTCCGATCGGCAGGTCGGCCGCGACGCGATCCATCAGCGCATCCAGCTCCTTGCCGAATTCAAGGATGTTCTGGCCCTCGCGCATCCCGATCTGCAAGCCGATGGCGGGCTTGCCACGATAGCGGAACAGGGTCCGGGGCGGGTCCTCGTAGCCCCGCGTCACCGTCGCCACATCGGCGACGTTGAAGAACCGCTCGCCCACGCGCAGGTTCACCGCACCGATCGCCGAGGCGTCGTCGAACTGCCCGCCCACGCGGACCAGCACCCGCTCGGGCCCGGCCTCGATCACGCCCGAGGGCACGATGGCGTTCTGCGTGGCCAGAGAATTCAGCACCTGCTGCTGGCTCAGGCCCATCGCGGCCAGCCGCGCGGTCGAGAATTCCAGAAAGATCTGTTCGTCCTGCTCGCCCAGAAGATCGACCTTGCCCGAGGCATCCAGCGCGGCGACCTGCCTGCGGATCGCCTCGACCCGGTCGCGCATCTCGCGCGGGCTGAAACCGTCGGCGGTAAAGGCATAGATGTTGCCATAGACATCGCCGAAATCGTCGTTGAACTGGAACCCCGCGAATTCATCGGGAAAATCGGCGCGGATATCGGACATCATCCGCCGCACCTGCTGCCAGATTTCGGGAACGGCGGGTCCGCGCGTCGTCGGCAGCAGTTCCACATAGACGACCGATTGTCCCGGCGTCGTGACCGAGCGGGTAAAATCCAGCGCGTCCAGTTCCTCCAGCTTCTTCTCGATCCGCGCGGTGACCTGATCGCGCGTCTCCTCGATCGAGGCGCCGGGCAGGGCGGCCCCGACCACCATGGTCTTGATGGTGAAATTCGGATCTTCCTCGCGACCCAGGGCAAGATAGCTGAGCGTGCCCGCCAGCATGGAAACGATCAGCAGGAACCAGACGAAGCTGCGGTGATGCAGCGCCCAGTCGGACAGATTGAAGCGGTTCACGGATCGACCCTCCGCCCCACGGCCTGACCATCGCTCAGCGACCGCACGCCGCGGATCACGATTTCATCGCCAAGATTCAGACCGCCGGTGACCAGCACCCGCCCCATCAGCGTGGCGCCGGTCCCGATCGCCACCGCCTCGACGCGACCGGGCCCGGACGGGCCCTTCCCATCCTCGCGGATCACGCGCCAGACATGGGGACTGGCGTCGCGGTCGAAGACGGCCTGTTCGGGGATGGTCAGCGCCGGATCGCGCGCGCTGCCCAGCCGCGCCCGGATCAGCGCGCCCAGCCGCAGCGTCGTGTCCGGCGGCAGGGTCAGATACAGCCTGCGCGTTCGCGTCGCGGTATCGGCCAGCGGGTCGATGCGGTTCAGGATCGCCGGCACCTCGCTGCCGGGATCGCCGCGCTGCCAGATGGTGAAGACGGCATCGGGCGGCAACCCGGCCAGCGCCGGTTCCGGCAGGTCGATGACCGCCTCTCGTTCGTCTTCGGCCGAAAGCCTCAGGATCGGCTTGCCGGCATTGACCACCGCGCCCTGGGTTTCGAAAACGGCGCTGACCACGCCGTCGAAGGGCGCTTTCATGGTCGCGTAGCCTTCGGTATTCTCGGCCTGCGCCAGTTCCGAGCGGGCCTGTTCGACGGCCGCGCCCGCGGCGGCGGCGGCGCGTTCGGCCTGTTCAAGCTGCGCCGCCGAGGCGACGTTGCGCCGGGCCAGCGCACGGGTCCGGTCCAGCGTTGTCAGGGCCGTCCGCTGCTGCACCTCGGCGGCATCCAGCTGCGCCCGCGCGGCGCGGGTATTGGCGGCCAGATCCTCGGTCGCAAGCTCGGCCAGAATCTCGCCCTTGCGGACCCGGTCGCCCAGATCGACGCGACGGGCCGTCATGCGGCCCAGCGTCTGGAAGGCCATGTCGACCTGATTGCGCGAGGCGATCACGCCGGGCACCCAGCGCGATGATTCGCCGCTGTCCTCGACGATTTCGGTGACGACCGGACGCGGGGCCGCGGGTTCGCTGACCGCCTTGCCAAAGGCCAGCCAGCCCGGCAGTTGCAAGGCCTGAAGCGGACCGGCCGTCATCAGCAGCACCGCCAGAATCGTGGCGGCGTGCCTCATCGGACGACCTCGGCCGCCATGACCGCCCGGCCGGGATACAGCAATTGCGATCCCGCGCCGACGACCACCTGCCCCGGCGTCAGCCCATCCGCGACATAGACCGCCCGGTCGGTGAAGCTGCCGATGGTGACATCGGTCAGGGCGACGCGGCCGTCCTGACCCACCACCCAGACGGCGGCGCCGCCATTGTCGCGCATCAGCGCGGTCCAGGGGACGACGATGCCTGCGGCCCCCTCGATCGTCAGGTCGCCGCGCACCGCCGCGCCCAGCAGCGCGGTCTCGCCCGGCATGTCCTCGATCCGGGCGCGCAGGGTGACGGTGCCCGAGGCCGGATCGACCAGCGGCGCGATCTCGCTGACGATGCCGGTCATGGCCGGACGTTCGACATCCAGCGCGCGCAGGCGCACCGGTCGGCCCATGGCCTCGCGCAACATCGGTTGATCCGCGACGCCGAACACCGCTTCCATCCCGTCCAGCGCGGCCAGAGACAGGACCGGCTGCGCCACGCCGACGATCTGCCCCGGAGCCAGGTCGCGTTGGGTCACGACGGCATCGTCCGGCGCCAGAAGCTGCGTATCCTCGACCGCCCGGCGCGCCTGCTCGACCCGGCTTTGCGCGCTTTCGACCATTCCTTCCGCCTCGGACAGGGCCTGCACCGCCGAATCGCGCGCCGCACGGGTGCCGACACCGCGCGACAGCATGGCCGCCGCACGGTCGCTGGCCTGTTGCGCCTGCGCGCGCCCGGCCTCGGCCGAGGCCAGGCCAGCCTGGGCCAGTTTCAGCGCCTGATCCTGCTGCGCCGAATCAAGCCGCGCCAGAACCTCTCCCCTGGTCACGCGGTCACCCTCGCGCACCAGGACCTCGACCACGCGCCCGGCCTGACGAAAACCCAGATCGACACTGTTTCGCGCCTCGATCGTGCCCGACAGGCGCATGTCCAGCATCAGCGTCTGTTCTTCTGCCGTGACGAATTCGACCCGCAAGGCCGGATCCTCGGCGATGGCCGGCTGGGCTGACAGGATTATTCCCATAAGCGGCAGATATCGCGATGAAATCATTCTTGTCACCAGAAATGTGCCCGCCTTTTGCGTGATCGTCGCGCGACCTCGGGAAGTTCGTCTCAGGTGACGGCAGCTTTTCTCATGAACTGCGCCTTTTTCCAGCCTTCATCGCGCAGGATCCGGGCTAACGTTGCGGCAGCGCGCGACACGTCGTCGCGATCGTTGTAGAGCGGCGCGAAACCGAAGCGCATCACGTCCGGCGCGCGAAAATCCCCGATCACCCCTTCGGCGATCAGCGCCTGCATCACCGCATGGCCCTGGCGATGCCGGAACCCGACCTGAGAGCCGCGCCGTTCCGGGTCGCGCGGGGAATTCAGCAGCAGATCGGGGCAACTTGCCTCGACCTCGGCGATGAAGGCCCCGGTCAGATCGACCGATTTCGCGCGCAGATGGTCCATCGAAACCTCGTCCCAGACATCCAGCGCCGCCTCCAGCGCGGCCATCGCGATGACCGGCGGCGTGCCGACCCGCATCCGCTCGATCCCCGGGGCGGGGGCGTAGTCGGGCGTGAAGGCAAAGGGCGCCTCGTGCCCCATCCAGCCCTGCAGGATCGGCCGCGCGACATCTGCATGGCGCGGATTGACCCAGATGAAGGCCGGAGCGCCCGGCCCGCCATTCAGATACTTGTAGGTGCAGCCCACGGCGAAATCCGCCTCTGAGCCGGTCAGGTCCACATCGACCGCGCCGGCGGAATGGGCCAGATCCCAGATCGTCAGCGCCCCGGCCCGATGCGCCCGCGCCGTCAGCGCCGCCATGTCGTGCCGGCGCCCCGTGCGGTAATCGACCTCGGTCAGCATCAGCACCGCCAGGTCGTCGCCGATCGCATCGGCCACGCTCTCGGGCGCGACCACGCGCAACCTGGCACCCATCGCGGTGGCCAGGCCCTGCGCGACATACAGATCGGACGGAAAATTGCCGCTGTCGGACAGGATCACCCGCTGTTCGGGCCGCAGGGCCAGGGCCGCGCTCAGCGCCTGAAACACCTTGATCGACAGCGTGTCACCCATCACCACCTCGCCCGGCCCGGCGCCGATCAGCCGCGCGATCCGGTTCCCGACGCGTTGGGGCTGTTCATACCAGCCCGCCTTGTTCCAGCCCGTGATCAGCATGTCCGACCATTCATCGGCCATCATCGCCGCCACCCGCTGCTGCGCCGCCCGCGGCATCGGCCCCAGCGAATTGCCGTCCAGATAGGTCACACCGGAGGGCAGGTGGAAGGCGCGTTTCGTTCGGCTGAAATCGGTCATGCGCGTCTCCCTGCTCTTGACCCAAGGCTACCAGCCGCGTGACCTGCGCGGAAGAGGAGCACCGCCATGCTGTATCGGATCACCGACTGGGACGACGCCTACGCCAATGCCCGCCATATTCCCGACGGCGAGGCATGGCCCGCCCGCTGGGCCGAGGCGGCGGCAGCCTTCCGCCAACGCCACATGCCGCAGCCCCTTGGCCAGGGGCATCTGTTCAGGCCGGACGGGGATGTGCAAGGACTGGTGGTCTTCGTTCATGGCGGCTACTGGATGCGGTTCGACCCTTCCTTGTGGTCGCATCTGGCGGCGGGTCCGCTGGCCCATGGCTGGGCGGTCGCCCTGCCCGCCTATACCTTGGCCCCAGCCGCCCGCATCCCCGGGATCACGCAAGAGGTCGCCCGAACGATCGCCCAGGCCGCCGCCGCGATCGCGGGCCCGATCGCGCTGACCGGCCATTCCGCCGGCGGCCATCTTGCCGCGCGGATGATCTGCGACGACGGCACCCTGCCCGCGCCGCTGGCCGCGCGCGTCTCGGCCTGTGTGCCGATCTCGGGGCTGTTTGACCTGCGCCCGCTGATGCGCACCAGGTTGAACGACACGTTGCGGCTCGACCCGGCCGAGGCCGCCGCCGAAAGCCCGGCCTTGCTGACGCCCCGCGCGGATATCCCGGTCACGGCCTGGGTTGGCGGCGCCGAACGGCCGGAATTCCTACGCCAGGCGCGCCTTCTGGCCGATATCTGGGCGGGCCTGGGGGCGGCCACGCAATGCGTGATCGCGCCCGGCCGTCACCATTTCGATGTGATAGAATCGCTGGCATGCCCCGACAGCGCGATGACGCGGGCGCTGCTCAGCCGTTGAAACTCGCAGGATCGGGGCCAGTTCGCCGCCCCGTGTCCAGGGCATCGATGGCGGCCATGTCATCATCGGACAGCGTGACCTGCAAGGCGCCGAAATTCCCGCGCTGGCGACCCGGATCCTGCGATTTCGGAATCGCCGACAGACCATGCGCCAAATGCCACGCCAGCACCACCTGCGCCGGCGTGGCCTGCAGCCGTTCCGCGATCCGCCTGATCGGCGCGGCGGCCAGATCCTCGCCGCGGCCCAGCGGTGCCCAGGACTGCGTCACGATCCCCAGACGCCGGTTCTCGGCCCGAAGGTCGGCCTGGTTGAAGCCGGGATGCAACTCGATCTGATTCAGCGCCGGGGCCACGCCGGTCTCGTCGATCAGCCGGATCAGGTGCGGCGGCAGGAAATTGGCGACCCCGATCGACCTGACCCGCCCGGCATCGCGCAATTCGATCAGCGTCTTCCAGGTTTCGACATAGAGCCCGCGGTCCGGACAGGGCCAGTGGATCAGATACAGATCCAGATGATCGAGGCCCAGCCGCTGCATCGTCGCATCGAACGCCCGCAGGGTCCGGTCCCGCCCCTGTTGGTCGTTCCACAATTTCGAGGTCACGAAAACCTCGTCGCGCGGCAGGCCGGACGCGCGCACCGCCTGCCCCATCCCCGCCTCGTTGCCATACATCGCCGCCCCGTCGATCAGCCGGTAGCCGGTTCGCAGCGCCTCGCCCACCGCCTCGGCAGTCCGGCCTTCCGGCATCTGCCAGACACCCAGGCCAAGCTGCGGCATCGGGCGGTGATCGTTCAGGGTCAGAATGGGTTGGGTCATGTCTACACTCCTTTGGCAGCGGGTGAACGCGGCCGGGGCGCGGCCCGTTTCACCGGCCGCTGAAATCCGCCACCACCGCTCCGGTGATTGCCAACAGACGATCGGGCGCGATGGCGAAGATGTGGCGCGGCGTGCCCGCCGCGGCCCAGACCCGGTCGAAATCCGACAGGCGCGGATCGAAATAGGCTGTGACCGGCTTCAGATGCCCCAGCGGAGCCACCCCGCCGATCGCGAACCCGGTCTCGGACCGAATCAGCGCCGCATCCGCCTTGCCCAGGGCCTGCCCGGCGACCGCGGCCGCCCGGGCCGGATCGACCCGGTTGCCGCCCGCCGTCAAAAATAGCACGACATGACCGCTCTCCTCGCCGCGAAAGATGACCGATTTCGCGATCTGGTCGATACCGCAGCCCGCCGCCCGCGCCGCCTCGGCCGCGGTGCGGGTAGATTCGCCCATTTCGACGATCTCGACCGGCGCGCCCGCCGCCACCAGCGCGGCGCGCACGCGGTTCAGGCTCTTGCTCACGCCGCCCTCCGCTTCTCTGTTGTCCAAATACCCACAACCGCGCCGCCGGGGAACCCGGCCCGAGAAGGCGCGTTCGGCCACACCTATCCACGAGCGCCCGGCATGGACCAGCCCGTCACCCCCTTTGACCTGCAACGCATGTTCCTGGGCGAACAGCCGCTGCTGTTCTATGCCGAAATCCTTGTGCGGACGCTGATCATCTATGCCTATACGCTGGTCATGATCCGCTGGATCGGCGGGCGCGGCGTGGCGCAATTGTCGATGGTGGAATTCGTCCTGGTCATCGCTCTCGGCTCCGCGGTGGGCGATGCGATGTTCTACCCCGATGTGCCGTTGCTGGCGGCGATGCTGGTGATCACCGGCGTCATCGGCATGAACAAGGTTCTGGACCTGCTGATCCTGCGATCCGACAGCGCCAAGCACATGATCGACGGCCGCGCGGTGGCGCTGGTCCATGACGGGCGCCTGCTGCCCGAGGGGATGGATGCCTGCGACATGGGCTCGGCCGAAATCAAGGCCCTGCTGCGCCAGAACGGCGTGCGCAATCTGGGTGCGGTCGAACATGCCTATCTCGAAAGCAGCGGCGGGCTGTCGGTATTTCGCTTTCCGTCACCGCGCCCCGGCCTGTCGCTGGTGCCGCCCCATTCCGTGGTCCCCGACCAGCCCGGCGCCGCGCCGCTGACCGATCCGGCCCTTGCGCCGGGCGGCCTGACATGCTGTGCCAGATGCGGCGCGATCGAGGCGGCGCATGTCGCCCTGCCCGACGGCAGATGCGGCCATTGCGGCGGCAAGGTCTGGGTTGCGCCGGAGACGCCAATGGCAGGGACCGAGCGATCATGAATGTCTATACGCTGCTGGTCGAGGTCGGACGCAGGACGGGCGACGGGTTGCCCGGCGGCAGCCGGGGCGCGGCGCTGGTCTGCTATGCCTCTGGCCGCAACGAGGACGAGGCCGTTCGCGAAACCGTGGCGATCCTGAAACAGGCCGGGATGGCGCCGCTGGACGTCACCGGCTATGGCACGCGCGAGGAAAGGCTGGCCGATGGTCACGAGATCGACGACGAGGAACGCGCGCTGATGGATCGCGCGCGCGACGAAAACGCGGTCATCATCGCCCAGGTGCAGCCCTTCTTCGACGAGGCCCGCGGATCGTCCGCCGATGACTGAGCCGATCAACCGCCCGTGTGGCGGTTGTGGCGCGGGCCGCGATGGCTTATTTGCGGGGGCGAAACCCAAAGGTGCCGCATGTCGCTGAACCCGATCCGCCCCTGGCGCAATATCGAGCGGCGGAAATCCCGCCAGATCATGGTCGGCAATGTCCCGGTCGGCGGCGACGCCCCGATCAGTGTCCAGACCATGACCAATACCGACGGCCGCGATGTCCGCGCGACGCTGGACCAGGTGATTCGCGCTGCCGATGCGGGGGCCGATATCGTCCGCATCAGCGCCCCCGATCAGGATACGACCCGCGCGCTGAAGGAAATCTGCCGCGAAAGCCCGGTGCCGATCGTGGCCGACATCCATTTCCACTACAAGCGCGCGATCGAGGCCGCCGAGGCCGGCGCCGCCTGCCTGCGCATCAATCCCGGCAATATCGGCAGCGCCGCGCGGGTGCGCGAGGTGATCCGCGCCGCCCGCGACCACGGCTGCTCGATCCGCATCGGCGTGAATGCCGGCAGCCTCGAAAAACACCTGCTGGAGAAATATGGCGAACCCTGCCCCGATGCGATGGTCGAATCCGGGCTCGATCACATCCGGATCCTGGAGGACAACGATTTTCACGACTTCAAGATCAGCGTGAAGGCCAGCGACGTGTTCCTGGCCGCCGCCGCCTATCAGCAACTGGCCGAGGCGACCGACGCGCCGATCCATCTGGGCATCACCGAGGCCGGCGGGCTGCGCGGCGGCACGGTGAAATCCGCGGTCGGGCTGGGCAACCTTCTCTGGGCCGGGATCGGCGACACGATCCGCGTCAGCCTGTCGGCCGATCCGGTCGAAGAGGTGAAGGTCGGGTTCGAGATCCTGAAATCGCTGGGGCTGCGGACGCGCGGCGTGCAGATCATTTCCTGCCCGTCCTGCGCGCGGCAGGGCTTCGATGTCATCAAGACGGTCGAGGCGCTGGAACAGCGGCTGGAACATATCAAGACGCCGATGAGCCTGTCGATCATCGGCTGCGTGGTGAACGGTCCCGGCGAGGCACTGATGACCGATCTGGGCTTTACCGGCGGCGGCGCGGGCAGCGGCATGATCTACATGGCCGGCCGCCAGAGCCACAAGATGTCGAACGAACAGATGATCGACCACATCGTCGATCTGGTCGAGAAACGCGCCGAGATGATCGAGGCCGAAAACGCCACGGCCGAGACAGCGGCGGAATAGCTTTCCGTCTCAGGGCCGGCCCGCCCGCGATGGTGGCGCCCCA
>CERQ01029721.1_pt1 | contig 15261 bp, 14 predicted proteins | sample 530711 | NCBI WGS metagenome assembly CERQ01 (sample SAMEA2620882, study PRJEB7988) | marine metagenome | biome: marine biome (ENVO:00000447); feature: mesopelagic zone (ENVO:00000213); material: "saline water (ENVO:00002010), including plankton (ENVO:xxxxxxxx)" | depth 850 m | reverse complement strand
GGTGGCGCTGGTGCTGGGCGTGACGCCCGCCGCGCGCAGGAAGGGCGCAAGCTCGCGCATCGAGACGGCGAAATAGAATTCCGAATCGCTGCCATTGTCGCTGATCGTGCCGAAGGCGTTGACGCCGACGACGCGACCGCAGGGATCGAGCAGCGGCCCGCCCGAATTGCCGACGCCGATCGCCGCGGTGTGCAGGATCGTGTCGTAATCGGCCGAGGTGCGGCCCGCCGACACCTGCCCGCGCGTCTTCACCGGTGCCTGCGGCGAGGTCAGCCCGTTGAGGCCCAGCCCCAGCGCCTGGTCGACATTGGCGGGATAGCCGACGGCATAGACATCCTGCCCATCCTCGACCCGCCCGGAATAGAGCGTCGAGACGGGCAGCGAGGCATCCTCGGTCAGTTCGACCAGGGCGAGATCGACATCGCCCGCGATGCGCACGATGCGCGCGAAATAGCCGGTGCGGCCCTGCGCGGGCACGATGCCGAGGCGCAGCCGGTCATCGTCCATCAGCGGGGCGAGGACATGGGCGTTGGTGACGATCAGCTTGGGCGTGACGGCAAAGCCGGTGCCGTGGCCGATGACGTCATAGCCCGACGCATCGCGCATCACGATGACCACGCGCACGACCGAGCGGGCCGTGGCATTGATGTCGGCGGTATCCGCGCGCACGGCAGGCGCGCCGCCCAGCAGCGAGCCGGTCGCGACAAGCGCCAGCAGCAGCGCCGCGGCCATGCCGCGCGCCAGCCGCGCGATGCGGCGTCCCAGGTTTCCGAAACTCATCCCAGCGTCCATGGCTGCGGGCCTTAGCGACTTTCGGATCGCCATGGCAGGGGGTATGTCGGGGCGTCCCACAGGGTTTTTCGCAAGCAAATCCGGTTTGATCGCGGCTTTCGGGATGCGGGCTGCGCGGCGGGAGGCTAGAACGTATCCCATGACGCTGGTCCCGCCCCTCCCGCTGCCCGAAGCAGAAGCGCTTGCCGCCTTCGCGCGCCGCGACCGCCGCTATGACGGGCGCTTCGTCGTGGGGGTGCGCACGACCGGCATTTATTGCCGCCCCAGCTGCCCCGCGCGCAGGCCGAGGCCGGAGAACATGGCGCTGTATCCCGATATTCCCTCGGCGCAGGCGGCGGGGCTGCGCGCCTGCAAGCGTTGCCTGCCCGACGATGCGATGCAGGACCGCGAGGCGGTGCGCGCCGCGCTGGATGCAATCCGGGGGCAGGGCGGACCTGTGACGCTGTCCGTTCTGGCGGAGCGGACGGGTTACTCACCCGACCACCTCGCGCGCATTTTTCGCCGCGCGGTGGGCCTCAGCCCCGCCGAATATGGCCGCGCACTGCGGCTGGAGCGTGCGCGCGATGCGCTGGGACAGGAAGCGAACGTGACCGATGCGATACTGGAGGCAGGCTATGAAACCCCCTCGCGCTTTTATGACGAGGCGAAGGACCGGCTGGGCATGACCCCCTCGGCATGGCAGCGCGGTGGGGAGGGGGTGACGATCCGCTGGGCCGTGGTCCCGACGACTCTGGGCGACATGCTGGTCGCGGCGACGGACAAGGGCATCTGCCGCCTGTCGTTCGGCGAGGGTGTCGATTCATTGGCGCAGCGTTTTTCGCGCGCGGAACTGGTCGAGGGCGGCGAAGAATTCACCGGTCTGCTCCGCCGCGTCATCGCCGAGGTCGAGGCCCCCGGCAGCGATCCGGACATCTCGCTCGACGTGAAGGGCACCGCCTTTCAGGAGCGGATCTGGGCCGAACTGCGCCGCATTCCGGCGGGCGAAACGCGCAGCTATGCCCAGCTTGCGGCAGCGGCAGGCCATCCGAAAGCCGTGCGCGCGGCAGGCAGCGCCAATGGCGCGAACAATGTCGCGGTGCTGATCCCCTGCCACCGCGTGGTGCGGTCGGATGGCAGCGTCGGCGGCTATGCCTATGGGCCAGAGATCAAGAGCGCGCTGCTGGAGCGCGAGAAGCGGCGCTAGCCCCGCGCCCAGCCCTTGCTGGCGGGCACCAGCGCGTCCAGCACGTCCTTCGCGCTGTCCAGATATTCGCGGCGCCGGTCCTCGTCCATCCGGTCCCACGTCGAATAGACCCGCGCCACCCGGTTGTTGCTTTCAAGCAGCTTGCGATTGCGTACCATGAAATCCCAGTAGAGCGGATTGAACGGGCAAGCCCCTTCGCCGGTCTTCTTCGACACCGAATAGCTGCATTTCCGGCAGTAATCCGACATTTTGTTGATGTAGTTTCCGCTCGACGCATAGGGTTTGGTCGCCAGCCGCCCCTTGTCGGCCCACAGCGCCATCGCCGCCACATTGGGCAGTTCGACCCACTCATAGGCGTCGGCATAGACCACCAGGAACCAGTCCTCGACCTCCTGCGGTTTCACCCCCGCAATCAGCGCGAAATTGCCCAACACCATCAGACGCTGGATGTGGTGCGCATGCGCATTCTCGCGCGTCGATCGGACCGCCTCGGCCATGCAGAGCATGTCGGTTTCGCCGGTCCAGTAGAATTCGGGCAGCGGGCGGTGGGCGTCCAATGCGTTGGCCTCGGCCAGTTCGGGCATTTCCAGCCAGTACATGCCGCGGATATATTCGCGCCAGCCGATGATCTGGCGGATGAAGCCCTCCACCGCGTTGATCGGGGCCTTGCCGTCCTTCCACGCCTTTTCCGCACGGCGGCAGCATTCGACCGGATCGAGCAGCCCCAAGTTGATCGATGTCGATAGCAGCGAGTGATAGAGATCGTCCTCCCCCGTCACCATCGCGTCCTGATAGGTGCCGAAATCGGGCAGGCGGTCAGCGACGAAGGCATCCAGCGCCTTTTCCGCCTGCGCCGCCGTCACCGGCCAGCCGAAATGGTCGAGGCTGCCGAAATGCGCGTCGAAACGGCGGGCGACCATCGCGATCACCTCTTGCGTCACATCGTCGGGTTCGAACTTGGGCGCGGGCGGCGGGTCCATGTGCTTGTCCGGCGAGGCGCGATTGTCGTGGTCATAGTTCCACTGCCCGCCCGCCGGCTCTTCGCCTTCCATCAGCAGGCCGGTCTTGGCACGCATCTCGCGATAGAAATTCTCCATCCGCAGCGTGCGCCGACCCTGCGCCCAGCCGATGAACTCGGGGATCGAGCACAGGAAGCGGTCGTCGGGCAGGATTTCCAGCGGCACGTCCAGCGGACCCTTCAGCCCCTGCAGAGCCTTGAGCACGCGCCATTCGCCCGGCTCGACGATGCGAACCTCGCGTGCATCGTGGCGCTCGACTGCGCGCGTGATCTCGCCGGTGAAGCTGCCGCTGTTCCCCTCGTCCTCAAGCGCGATGTAATCGACCGTCCAGCCGCGGTCCCGCAACTCGGCGGCGAAGTGACGCATCGCAGACAGGATCAGCGCGATCTTGGCCTTGTGGTGCCGGACATAGGTCGTCTCCTCGGCGACCTCCATCATCAGCACGACCGCATCCGCCTTGTCACAGCCTTCCAGGCTGGCAAGCGAATGGGTCAGCTGGTCGCCGAGGACCGGGATCAGGACGGGACTGGTCATGTCAGGGCCGGGCATTCTGGCTTGCGGCGCTGCCTCAGCTCAGCATCGGCTCCACACCCGGCTCGGCCTTGGCGCGGGCGGACTGATAGGCGGGGCGCTCGCCGATGCGCTGCAGATAGGCGCGGGTGGCGGGATAATCGTCGAGCGAGAACTGCCTGAACGCGCGGCCCGTGGTCAGCGACCAGATCATCATGATGTCCGCGGTGGTCAGCGCCTCGCCGCCGAAAAAGGGGGCGTCCGTCAGCCGCTGTTCGATCATCGACCAGGCGCGCGCCTTGCGGTCGCTGATGAAGGCGGGGACGCTATCCGCCCCCATCATGGGTGCCGAAAGCTCGATATAGGAAATCGGCATCATCGACCCGTTGGCGAAATGGAACCAGAAAAGATGATCGGCGAAATCGGCGCTATCCTTGTCGGGCGCCAGCCTGCCGCCGCCGTGACGCGCATTGATATAGTCGCAGATCGCCGCGCTTTCGCCCAGCACCAGGTCGCCCTCGGTGATGACGGGGGCGATGCCCATCGGGTGCAGCGCCTTGTACTGGTCGGGCGCCATGCGGTTGTCGCTGCGCCGGTCATAGAGCTTCAGATCATAGTCGATGCCCAGCTCCTCGCACAGCCAGACGATGCGTTCGGATTGCGATGTACGCAGGTGATGGACGGTCAGCATGATATGATCTCTCCCGGTTTGTTGCGTCAGACGAAGCTGTATGGGTCTATGTCCACCCCAACGCGCACGCCGGGCGGATGATCCAGCGGACCCAGCCATTCGCGGATCGTCTGCTGCAGGGCGGCGCTGCGACGCGCGTTGATCAGCAGGCGATAGCGATAGCGGCCGCGCAGCATCGACAGCGGCGCGGGCGCGGGGCCATAGACCGCGATATCGTCCAGCCGCGGCGCGCTGCCGCCGATCTTGCGCGCGGCCTCTGCCGCTTCGGCCTCGTCCTCGCTCGACACGATGATCGCGGCCCAGCGGCCGAAGGGCGGTGCGCCCGCGTGGCGGCGCGCATCGCTTTCGGCTTCGTAGAACGCGTCGCGGTCGTAGGCGGCCAGTGCGGCGATGACGGGCGCTTCGGGGTGGCGAGTCTGGATCAGCACTTCGCCGGCCTTGGCGGCGCGGCCCGCACGGCCCGCGACCTGCGCGATCTGCTGATAGCTGCGTTCGGCGGCGCGCAGATCCCCGCCTTCGAGGCCGAGGTCCGCATCGACCACGCCCACCAGCGTGAGCTCGGGGAAGTGATAGCCCTTGGTCACCAATTGCGTGCCGACGATCACGTCGATCTCCCCGGCCTGCGCGGCATCGACGAATTCGCCAATCTTGTCGGGGCTGGACAGAGTGTCGCTGGTGACGACGGCGGTGCGCGCGTCGGGAAAGATCTCCGCCACCTCATCCGCGATGCGTTCGACGCCGGGTCCGCAGGCGGCAAGGCAGTCCTTCTCGCCGCATTCGGGGCAGGCCTCGGGGCTGGAAACCTGGTGGCCGCAGTGATGGCAGGCAAGGCGGCGGGTCAGCCGGTGCTCGACCAGCCAGGCCGAGCAATTGGGGCACTGGAACCGGTACCCGCACTGGCGGCACAGGGTCAGCGGCGCATAGCCCCGGCGGTTGAGGAACAGCAGCGATTGTTCGCCCCGTTCCAGCCGCTCCTCCATCGCCTTGACCAGCGAGGGGGCAAGCCAGCGGCCGCGCGGCGGGCTCTCCTCGCGCAGGTCGAGGATGCGTATGTCGGGCAGGACCGCGCCGCCGAAACGGGCGGGCAGGTCGATCTTCTCGTACACCCCCGCCTCGGCCATCTGCAGGCTTTCCAGCGCGGGCGTCGCGCTGGCGAGGATGGCGGGGATCTGCTCGAACCGGGCGCGCATCACCGCGACGTCGCGGGCGTTATAGCGCACCCCGTCGTCCTGCTTGAAGCTGATCTCATGCGCCTCGTCCACCACGATCAGGCCAAGGTCGCGGAACGGCAGGAACAGCGCCGACCTTGCGCCCACCACAACTGATGCGCCGCCCTCCGACACTTGCCGCCATGCGCGGCGGCGGTCGGACTGCTTCTGCGCGCTGTGCCAGACGGTGGGTTGCGCGCCGAAGCGCGCCTCGAAGCGTTTCAGGAAGTTCTGCGTCAGCGCGATCTCGGGCAGTAGCACCAGCACCTGCCGCCCCAGCCGCAGCGCCTCGGCCACGCCTTCGAAATAGGTCTCGGTCTTGCCCGATCCGGTCACCCCGTCGAGCAGCAGGGGCGCGAACTTGCGCGCCTTTACCGCATCGGTGAAGCGGTCGGCGGCTTCCTGCTGGCCATCGGACAGGTCGGGCGGCGCGTGATCGGGGCGCGGCATGGGGAAGGGGCGGTCGATCGCGACTTCCACCGCCTCAAGGCAGTCCGCGTTGACCAGCCCGCGCAGCACAGCTTCGGACACGCCCGCCAGATCGGCCAGCTCGCGGATCGTGCCCTGCTCGCCCTCCAGCGCCGACAGCGCCGCGTCGCGCTGAGGGGTCATGCGCGGCGGCATGGTTCCGGTCAGCCGGTATTCGGTGATCGTCCCGCCCCCGCGCAGCGCCGCGCTGGACGACAGCGCCATGCGCGCCACGCTCGCCATCGAGGCGATGTAGTAATCCGCGGTCCACTCGATCAGCCGGCGCAAGGGCGCGCGCAGCGGCGGCACGGGCAATGCGCCCAGCAGCGGGCGCAGCCGCGCGTCCGGAACCTCGGTGCCGGGAAGCCGTTCGGTTTCCCACACGATGCCAGTCACCTGGCGCGGCCCCAAAGGCGCGACGACGACGCTGCCCGGTTCCACAGACATGCCGTCGGGCACGCGATAGTCGAGCGGCCCTAACGCGGCATTCATCACGAGGAGACGGACGCGGTTCATCTTGCGCCCCATATGGCGGCAGCAGCGCCCCGATGACAGGGCGAAGGAGGATTTGAATATGGATAAAGCCGTGACGCCGCCTGAAAATATCGCCAGCCGCCGCCGTTTTCTGGGCTTTGCCGCCCTTGGCGCGGGCGCGCTGGCCCTGCCGGGCTGTGCCTCATACGGCGGCTTTTCCTATACCGAGGCGATCCGGCGGCTGCTCACCATCGCCTCGCAGGATGCGTTCGAGCAATTGCTGGCGCCCAACGGTTTCTACGACACGCAGCTGGCGCAGCTGACCGCGAACGACCTGCTGGGCAACCGGTCTAGCGCGGTGGCGCGGATCCTGGGGTCCAGCATCGTGCGCGACCGGCTGATGCGCGAATTCAATCAGGTCGCTGCAGAAGGCGCCTATCGCGCCGCGCCGGTGGTGGCCGACACGATCCGCGTGATCGGGTTCCAGAACGCGATCGACCTGATCTCTGGCGGGCCGACCGCTGCGACCAGTTTCCTGCGGCAGAACATGGGCCAGCGCCTGATCGAGGTGATGCTGCCCGAAATCGGCGAGGCGCTCAGCGTGGTGAACGATCCGGTGCTGGGCCCTGCGCTGTCCGAACTGGCGGGCGTCAACCTGCAAGGCGTGACCAATTCGCTGACCCGCAATACCGAGGAGGTGATCTGGGACGCCATCGGCCGCGCCGAGACGTCGATCCGGCAGGACCCCTATGCCACCAATGATCCGCTGCTGATCGGCGCGTTCGGGGTCCGCTAGAACCGCCGCAGCACCGTGAGTTGCGGGATATGGGCCAGCTCGTCACGTTTCGTCGCGAAAGCGATAGCCGATTTCGGCCAGCAGCGGCGTGCCCTCGGCAATCCCGGTTTCCGCGCCCGCCAGCGTCCACAGCTGCCATTCCTTATCGGCTGCGGACGCAGGGGCAGGTTGCAAAAACAGCCCCATGGCGGCAAGGCACAGCAGGCAAGCGGTGGTCATGCGACTCATGGCCCGAATTGCTACGCGCCGCGCATGATCCTGTCTGCCCACGATTGATTGGAAAGCTCTCCCGATGAAATTCTTCGCCGACACTGCCGATACCGCCGAAATCGCAGAACTGGCCGCGACCGGCCTGCTCGACGGCGTGACCACCAATCCCAGCCTGATCGCCAAGTCGGGCCGTGACTTCATGGAAGTGACCAAGGAAATCTGCGGCCTGACGGACGGTCCCGTCAGCGCGGAGGTCGTCGCGCTCGACCACGAGACGATGATGAAAGAGGCCGAGGTGCTGCGCAAGATCGCGGACAATGTCTGCATCAAGGTGCCGCTGACCATCGACGGGCTGAAAACCTGCCGCGCGCTGACCAATGACGGCACCATGGTCAATGTCACGCTCTGCTTCTCGGCCAATCAGGCGCTGCTGGCCGCAAAGGCGGGCGCGACCTTCGTGTCGCCGTTCCTTGGCCGTCACGACGACAACGGGTTCGACGGGCTGTCGCTGATTTCCGACATTCGCCTGATCTATGACAATTACCTGTTCGAGACGCAGATCCTGGCCGCATCGATCCGCCATCCAGTCCATGTGCTGGAATGCGCCAAGATCGGCGCCGATGTCGGCACCATGCCGCCCAAGGTGATCAAGTCGCTGGCCAATCACGTGCTGACCGACAAGGGCATCGAAGGCTTCATGGCCGACTGGGCCAAGACCGGCCAGTCGATCCTGTAAGGCGCGCGAAAGGGCCCGGCTTGGCAGAGGAATCGAAGCTCGACCGTTTTCGCAACGCATTGACCGGCACGGCCCGCGCCGTCGCCGAGGATGCGGAGATCGAGGTCAGCTGGACATCGGATACGCCCGCGCAGGTGGGCAATTCGGTGCGCGTTCCCATGCCCGGCCGCAAGCTGGAGGCCGGCCCCGTCGCCATTGCGCGCGGGGTCGCCGACAGCTTCGCGCTGAAGCAGCGGCACCACGACAGCGCGCTGCATAACCGCAAGCGTCCGTCCGACGCGCTGGCGCGGCAGGCGTTCGACGCGGTGGAGCAGGTACGCTGGGAAGCCATCGGCGCCAATGCCATGCAGGGCACGCGCGCCAATCTGTCCGCGGCGCTGGACAAGAGGCTGGCCGCCGATTCGATCACCCGCGCCGAACGGGCCGAGGATGTGCCCATCGCCACCGCGCTGGCGCTGATGCTGCGCGAGCATCTGACGGGGGAGCCTGTGCCCGAGGCTGCGAGGGACGGGCTGAACCTGCGGCGCGAGGCGATCCGCTCTGCCATCGGCGACGATTTCGACCGGCTGGCCGAAGTGCTCAACGACCAGACGGAATTTCAGAAGGGCGCGATGGACCTGCTGCGCCATCTCGAAATGGTCGAGATGGACATGGAGTCCGACCAGGACATCGACGAGGGCGAAGAGCCCGAGGGCGAGGAAGGCGAACAGGACGACAGCCCCGAGGAAGAGCAGCCCTCGGACGAGAAATCGAACCCGCTCGACGCCTCGGCCGAGCCGCAGGACAGCGAGGGCGAGAACGACGGCGAGGACGAGGGCGAGTTCGACGCCGACGGCGAATTCGATCCGGGCGAGGATGCCGAAGAGGGCATGATGCCCGTGCGTCCCAACCGCCCGTGGACCGAACTGCCCGACGATTTCGATTATCGCGCCTTCACCAGCGATTTCGACGAGATCACCAGCGCGGCGGAGCTATGCGACGAGGAGGAGCTGGCGCGGCTGCGCACCTATCTCGACGCGCAGCTGAAAGGGCTGCAAGGCGTGGTGACCAAGCTGGCCAACCGGCTGCAGCGCCGGCTGATGGCGCAGCAGAACCGCAGCTGGGATTTCGATCAGGAAGAAGGCCTGCTCGACGCCGCGCGGCTGGCGCGGGTGGTGGTCAGCCCCGGCTCCTCGCTCAGCTACAAGATGGAGCGCGATCAGGAGTTCAAGGACACGGTCGTCACATTGCTGATCGACAATTCCGGCTCGATGCGCGGACGCCCCATTTCTATCGCCGCGATCAGCGCCGACGTGCTGGCGCGCACGCTGGAACGCTGCGGCGTGAAGACCGAGATCCTCGGCTTCACCACCCGCGCGTGGAAGGGCGGGCAAAGCCGCGAGCAATGGCTGTCCAAGGGCAAGCCGGAGAACCCCGGCCGCCTCAACGATCTGCGCCACATCGTCTACAAGCAGGCGGACGAGCCGTGGCGGCGGGCGCGCCGCAACCTGGGCCTGATGATGCGCGAAGGGCTGCTGAAGGAAAACATCGATGGCGAGGCGCTGATGTGGGCGCATTCGCGCCTGCTCGCGCGGCCCGAGGATCGCCGGATCCTGATGGTGATTTCGGATGGTGCGCCGGTCGACGATTCGACCCTGTCGGTGAACAGCGCGGGCTATCTGGAAGCGCATCTGCGCAAGGTGATCGAGTGGATCGAGAAGAAATCGCCGGTCGAGCTGATGGCGATCGGGATCGGCCATGACGTCACGCGCTATTACCGGCGCGCGGTCACGATCATGGATGCCGAACAGCTGGGCGGCACGATGATCGAGCAGCTGGCGGGCCTGTTCGAGGGCGACTGATCGCCCCGCTGACGTTTCAACGCAAAGGGTGAGGAACTGCCCCGAAGCCGACGCCTGTAGCAGACTGGGGGGGTGTTGAACCCGGGGCAGTCCCTCGCGGATGATCGGCCTATCCGGCGGACATGGAGCCGGCGTTTAGCGCAATCACCGTCCGGTCTGGTCCGGTGGATGCAAGGCGCGCTTCCTCGATCGTCAGAAGCTCGTCGTTCAATACAGCGAAGGAGCGGTCGTCTCGTGCGGTGATGATATTGGCCTGCACGGTGCGGCTGCCGTTATAGCTGACGGGCATGGGGCCAAGATTATCCATGCGTTCGACCGACCGCATCGCGGCCCGGTCGAGCCAGCGGTCGCCCGACTGGCGGTGCACCCGCACGTTGACCGGCTCCCCGTTCTCGACCTCGAAACGGATCTGGACGAGCGCATTGGGGAAATCCCGGCGCATCGGCACGGCCATCCTCTGCAATTCGCGGTCGAGGTCCTGTGAAGCGGCGGATGCCCATTGCGCGCTGGCGCTGTTCGCATCGACCAGGATGGGCGGGTTCTTGTCCTGCTTGGCCATGCCCGGCACTGCCGTGACGGCAAGTATGGCGGATGCAGTAACTGCTAAGATCTTTTTCATCGGTTTATCCTTTTCTAAAAAGGGATAACCGGCCGACAGGCAAAATCGCGTGAAAGCGACCCGAATATTTACGGCGATGATGACGAGTGGTCGGTCGTGAACATTATGTTTTGTTCAGTCCCATGACGCTTTTCGCGCCCATGCAACTTACTGTCAAACCCATTCATGGTAATAACAATAAAGTTGCATTAAATTGACATATGGCAAGCCTTGTTAATTATCTAACAAGACGGCGAAGCGCATTTATGGCGATGGACGCGCAGATTGATAGGGGCGCCATCCGCCGGTCCCTTCCGACTCGCCTGCTTGCCCGCGACCGGCTGGCGGCGCTTGACCTTGCCTGCGCGGGGCGTAAGGCAGCGCGCCATGACCGGTACCGCTCTGACCCTGTTCAACTCGCTGACCCGCAAGGCCGAGACCTTCGCCCCCGTCCACGAAGGGGAGGCGCGGGTCTATAGCTGCGGGCCGACGGTCTATAACTACCCGCATATTGGCAATATGCGCGCCTATGTCTTTGCCGACATGCTGGGCCGCGTGCTGACGTGGAAGGGTTACAGCCTTACCCATGTCATCAACATCACCGATGTGGGCCATCTGACCGACGACGCCGATCAGGGCGAGGACAAGATGGAGAAGATGGCGGCGGCGCGCTCGCAGTCCATCTGGGACATCGCGGAGCATTACACGCAGGCCTATTGGCAGGATGTCGCGGCGCTCAACATCCGACAGCCCGCGCAGTGGACGATCGCGACCGATTATATCGACAAGATGATCGCCTTTGCCGGGAAGATCGCGCCGAAGCATTGCTACGAACTCGACAGCGGGCTTTATTTCGACGTGTCGACCGTGGCCGATTACGGGCGGCTGGCGCGCGCGGTCACCGATGAGGGTGAAGGACGGATCGAAGCGGTCGAGGGCAAGCGCAATGCCGCCGATTTCGCGATCTGGCGCAAGACCCCCGCGGGCGAGACGCGCCAGATGGAATGGGATTCGCCATGGGGCCGCGGCGCGCCCGGCTGGCATCTCGAATGCTCGGTGATGAGCGGCGAGGTGCTGGGCTTTCCCTTCGACATCCACACCGGCGGCATCGACCACCGCGAGATCCACCACCCGAACGAGATCGCGCAGAACCAGGCTTTTTGCGGTTGCGGCGGGGAGTCGGCGATGAGCTTGGCGGATCCCGCCAACTCGGGCGCGCGCATCTGGATGCACAACAACTTCCTGGTCGAGCGATCGGGCAAGATGTCGAAATCGTCGGGCGAGTTTCTTCGCCTGCAATTGCTGATCGACAAGGGCTATCACCCGCTCGCCTATCGCATGCTGTGCCTGCAGGCGCATTACCGCAGCGAGCTGGAATTCAGCTGGGACGGCCTCGGCGCGGCCTTGGTGCGGCTGAAACGGCTGCTGGCGGCTGCGCGCAATGTGACGGAAACGGTGACGGACGGTGCCAAGCTGGCCGATGTGCAGGCGGCGGTGACGCATCCAAAGCTGACGCCGCTGCTGGACAAGTTCGACGCCGCGCTGTCCGACGACCTCAACACGCCGGTCGCGCTGACCGTGCTGGAAGAGGCGGTGGCGGTAAAGAAGGTCGACGCCGCGCAAAAGGGCGCGCTGGTCGCCTCGATGATGTCCGCGCTCGGCCTGCCGCTGGCGGAGCGTGAAGCGCTGCGTATCGGGCCAAGGGGCGCACAAATCGCCGAAGCCGAGATCGAGACCATCCTCGCTCGCCGCAAGGCCGCCCGCGCCGACAAGGATTTCGCCTTGTCGGACGCGCTGCGGGACGAGCTTGCGGCAAAAGGGGTCGAGGTCATGGACGGCGATCCGCTCGGCTGGGAGTGGAGGCTGGGCTAAGGCTCGCTCACTCCTCCAGCAGCAGCAGTTCGACCTCGACCCGCAGCTTGGGTTCGGGCAGCATCTCGTGCTCCACCTTCACAATCTGCGCATCGGCGACCAGCTGGCCGGGAATCGTGAACTCGTGATCGGGCAGGCGGGCCAGCAGCTCCTCGCCCGCGTCGACCGCCCCGCTGCCCGTGAAGCATAGCGACATGGTGTGACGCGACCCGGCGAAAGTAATGCTAGCCCAGGGCATCTCGCGGTGGATCGTCACCGCGCCCAGACCGCCCGCCAGCGCGAGAACAGCTTCCTCCAGACGTTCCGAAGGGGTGCGGCGAGTGGGGCGCGGGGTGCGCAGCGAACGGGTGGAACGGGGGAATTCAGCGCGCATTGGGCATCTCCAGCTTGTATTTGTTCATGAAATGTTCCACGCGTAGGATCATGCGGCGACGGGGTTCGCGGCCATTGCGCAGGTCATGCACCAGCCGCGGGTCACGCGCCGCCATCCGTCCGAACTTGCTGGCAGGCATGCCGGTGCTGCGCAGGAATTTCTCAATTTCACGGATAAGCACTTGGAACTCCCTGTTTCTCGAATCGCCCCGTAGGAACACCTATGAGGTCGCAGGAGAAATCCTACTTGTCTAGGAAAAATCTTTCATGTAGGAATGAGGAATGGTTAATAATCTCACACTCGATCCGGCCCGCGAAAGGCTGATGGATCTCGCCGAGCGGCGGGGCGTCAGCCTCGCCGCCCTGTCCAAGCTGATCGGCAGAAATGCCAGCTATCTTCAGCAGTTTATCCGCAAGGGAAGCCCGCGAAAGCTGGAGGAGACCGACCGCGCCACCCTCGCGCGCTTCTTCGGCGTGGGAGAGGATGAGCTGGGCGCGCCCGAGGTGGAGGATATTTCTCCCACACGTGCAAAACCCGCAGGAAAACTCCCGAATGCGCGGTCGGGCTGGGTCGATGTGCCGCGCCTTGCGCTGGGGGCCTCGGCAGGGCCGGGCGCAGTGGCCGAGGATGATGCACCGGTAGGTCATCTGCGGTTCGCGCAGGGCTGGCTGCGTGAGCTGGGCCTGACGCCGGGCGCGCTATCGGCGTTGAGCGTGGCAGGCGATTCGATGGAGCCGACCCTGCGCGACGGGGACGAGATTTTGGTCGCCCGAGCCGATTCGGACCCGGCGGGGCGGCTGCGCGACGGCATCCACGTGATTCGCCGCGATGGCGTGCTGCAGGTAAAGCGCCTGCAGTTCGGCACGGGGCAGGCGGCGGTGATTTCGGACAACCATGCCTATCCCTCGGACATGGCGGTGCCGCTGAACGAACTGGAGGTGCTGGGCCGCGTGGTCTGGAAGGGGGGCCGCGTCTAGCGGGCCGTTGCGTCTGGCTGGGAGGACGCGACCGGCGTGGGCCGCATCCCGCCATCGAACAGCAGCGCGAGCGGCCTGCTGCGTTCGATCACCAGCCACGCGCCATAGGATATCGCCAGTGTCAGCCCCATCACCGCCAGCGCCTTAATCAGCGGCGGGATCGGCACATATTGCCCGGCGAACACCAGCCCGCAGATCAGCGGCAGGTGGAACAGGTAGATCACGAAACTGGCCGCGGTGAAGCGCTGCACCGAGGGGATCGGCCGGTCGAACAGATGCGCCGCAAGGCTGATCAGCAATTGGGTCATCAGCAGCGCGGCAAACGTCTCGATAAAGCGGAACAGGGCAGGGTGGACCTGCTCCTTGGTGATGATGGCCAATGTCACCGCCACCACCGCAAGCACCGCCGTCAGATGCGAATAGCGCATCACCCGCGCCACCGCCTCGCGGCTGCGCTGAAGGAAGCACCCCATCGCGAACCAGGGCGCATAGATGATCGCCTGGTCAATGCGCAGGATCTGCTGGATCAGATTGGTGTTGAAGCCCCAGATATAGAACGCCTCCACCGCCAGCGCTTCCCACAGGCCGACGATGGTCGCCAGGATCAGCAGCGCCAGCACCATGTGCCGCCCCACCAGCCGGTCCGCCCACCCCGGCAGCCGCGCCTGCGCGAAATCGCGCTTCACCGCCGCCAGCAAGGCGACCGCGCAGCAGAAATACAGCAGCACGACGATGAACCATAAATGCCGCACCCAGTACCCGCCGGATTTCGACGAATTGTCGATCCAGCTCGACACCGCCTGCGCAAAAGGCAGGTTCGAGATTTCGCAGAACCAGTTCATCACCGGCACCAGCACGATGATCGAGGTCAGGAAGGGGATCGCCAGCCGCCGGAACCGCCCCTCAAGCCATGTGCCCGGCGCGCGCCGCGCCAGCAGCATCGCCGCGAAATAGCCCGCGATCAGGAAAAAGGCCGGCATGCGGAACAGGCTGATGAACCGCGCAAGTTCGATAAAGCCGGTCACGCCTTCGCCCGATTTCACGATCCATTGCCGCCCCACCATGTACGACAGCGCCACGTGATAGGGGATTCCCAGCAGCATCAGCAATGCGCGCAGCGTGTCCCAGAAATGCTCGCGCGGGGGGCGGGCGGCAGCGGGCGCAGCGGTGTCCGGCATGGTGTTGGCGCGGTTCATGATGCCTTTCATGGCCGGAATCACTCGCCCGTCAATGGGCGTTGCGGCTGCCCGGTTCCCCGTAGCGGCTTGCATTACGCGCGCGCTCTGGCCATTTCACGACCCATGACCGATGCCCACACCACCGACGCCGCCACCCAGCCCGCCATGCGCGCCGCCATCCTGCCCGTCACCCCTCTTCAGCAGAATTGCTCGCTGATCTGGTGCACGAAGACGATGAAGGGCGCGCTCGTCGATCCCGGCGGCGATCTCGACAAGCTGAAATCGGGCGTCGCCAAATCCGGCGTCACGCTGGAAAAGATCCTGATCACCCACGG
>CERQ01055784.1_pt1 | contig 15545 bp, 16 predicted proteins | sample 530711 | NCBI WGS metagenome assembly CERQ01 (sample SAMEA2620882, study PRJEB7988) | marine metagenome | biome: marine biome (ENVO:00000447); feature: mesopelagic zone (ENVO:00000213); material: "saline water (ENVO:00002010), including plankton (ENVO:xxxxxxxx)" | depth 850 m | reverse complement strand
CCCGCCGTCATCGCCTATAACCGCTTCTCGCACCGCGTCGGCGTCTTCGAGACGCGGCTCTACCGGTTCAGCGACAGGCTGCATGCCTCGCTCAGCCGCGAACTGGAGGCGATGTAGATGGGCGCAAGGCTCGCTTCTTCGGGCGGCGGCGGGCGCGGGCGGCGCGGACGCCACGGCCGCGCGCCCATGGCGGAGATTAACGTCACGCCGATGGTCGACGTGATGCTGGTGCTGCTGATCATCTTCATGGTCGCCGCACCGCTGCTTGTCGCGGGCGTGCCGGTAGACCTGCCCGACAGCCAGGCCGACGCCTTGGACAATCAGGACCGGCAGGTCAGCGTCTCGCTGGACGAACAGGGGCTGATCTATATCGACGAGGATCGCATCCCTGCGGGCGAATTCGCGGACCGTCTGGCCATGATCTCGCCGCCCGATGCCGCCAGCGCGCCGCCGGTCGTGCTGCGCGCGGATCGGTCGCTCGACTATGGCCGCGTGGTGGCGGTGATGGGTGCCTTGAACGCAGCCGGATTCCGCCAGATATCGCTGGTCACGCACGGTTCATCTGAAAGTCCATAGCCGATGGCGACTATGCGTTCCGCCAGAGTGCCCTTCGAGCTTGCCGAAACGCCCGCCTTCGGGCGCGAGGAGCGCGTGGGGCTGGGCATTGCCATCGCGGCCCATCTGGCCCTGTTCGCGGGGCTGGCATGGTGGGAAAATGCACCCGAGCCGGTGGACTTGCCAGAGCGTATTTCGGTGACCGTGTCGGACGAGATCGCGCTGGAATCGATCTCGCCCAATCCGATGGCCGATCCCGCGCCGTCCGTCGCGCCAGAGCTGGGCGAAATCCAGCCCGCGGCCGAGCCGATTTCCGAACCCGTGCGCGAAGTCGCAAGGCCGGTCGAAACGTCGCGTCCGGCACCGACGCCGCGTCCCAGTCCGACACCTGCACCGAAACCCAAGGCTCGCCAGCCCGAACCGAAACCGGCCCCCCAGCCCAAGCAGCAGCCCTCGCCAAAGCAGCAAGCGGCCACTGGCAGCCGGATCGGTTCCGATTTTTTGTCGGGCACGGGCGGCAGCGGTTCGGACCGGGACCAGCATGCGGAGCGGGCAGGGCCGGCGACGGCGGCATCGCTGTCTTCCGCCATCGCCCGCGCGCTCAAGCCGCACTGGACCGCACCGCAGGGGGCGGACGCGGAAAAGCTCGTCACCGTGCTCGCGTGGCGTCTGAATCGTGACGGCAGCCTTGCAGGACGTCCCGAAGTCGTGTCTCAGTCAGGCATAACCGACGCCAACAGGGCGCAGGCCGACCGTCACGCAGAACTCGCCATCCGGGCGGTGCAGCTGGCTGCCCCGTTCGACCTTCCCTCGGAATATTACGATAGCTGGAAACGCGTCGACGCGTTCCGTTTCGACCGGAGACTCTAAGGATGCTCAAAGCTCACCGGCCCCAATTGTTCGGCCTGATCGCGGCGGCCATCGCCGTCGTCGCCACGCCTGCCGCGGCGCAGGACACCGGCGGCCTGACCGGATCGGTCTCGGACGAAAGCGAATGGCAGGATCTTGGCATCGCCATTCCCGCATTCCCGACAGACCGTGACCTGCCGACCCCGGCCGCGCCGCAGACCACGTCCAAGCTGGGCGTGGAACTCGCCCGCGTCATCACCGCCGATCTTCAGAACAACGGCCTGTTCAAGCCGGTCGGCCCCGACCGCCTGCCCAGGATTGTCTTTTCCGAAGCGACCAATCCGCAATTCGACCGCTGGCGTCCGTTGGGCACCGACATGCTGGTGCATGGCTATGTCACCGCGGCGGCGAACAACCAGCTGACCGTCGGCTGCTATCTCTACGACGTGCAGCTGGGCAGCGAGCTGGTGCGCGAAGGCTATGTGGTGGAGCCTGCCGACTGGCGCCGCGCCGCGCATAAATGCGCCGACATGATCTATTCGCGCCTGTCGGGCGAAGAGCCGTTCTTTGACAGCCGCATCGCCTATATCGCCGAGACGGGGCCCAAGGGTAACCGCCGCAAGCGTCTGGCGATCATGGATTCGGACGGCGCGAACCATCGCTTCATCACCAGCGGATCGACGACCGCGCTGACGCCGCGCTATTCTCCGGATTATTCCAAGATCGCGTATCTGTCCTATTCGGATGGCAATCCGCGCATCTATGTCTATGACATCCAGAGCGGGCGGCAGACACTGGTTACGCAGGCAAGCGGCCCGACCTTCGCGCCGCGCTGGTCGCCCGATGGACGATACATCCTGTATTCGATGGCAACAGCGGGCAATACCGACATCTACCGCGTGTCGGCCAGTGGCGGCGGCACGCCGGTGCGGCTGACCGACAGCCCCGGCATCGACATCGGCGGGTCCTATTCGCCCGATGGCCGGCGGATCACCTTCGAATCGGATCGTTCGGGCAGCCAGCAGGTCTATGTCATGGACGCGGACGGGTCGAACCAGCGCCGCATCAGCTTCTTTGGCGGCCGCGCGGCAACGCCGGAATGGAGCCCGCGCGGCGACCAGATTGCCTTTACCCATATCGCGGGCGATCTGCGCGTCGCGGTGATGAGCCCGTCGGGCGGCAATATGCGCCATTTGACCAATGCATGGCAGGACGAGGCTCCGACCTGGAGCCCCAATGGCCGCATCATCCAGTTCTTCCGCACCACGAAGAACACCGGGGAAACCGCACTTTGGCAGGTCGATCTCACAGGTCGCCACCTGCGCAAGCTGGAGACGCCGGAAAATGCATCCGACCCTGCTTGGGGACCGGTTCTGCCTTAAGGGCGTTATCCTGAAATCACCGTGCGTTCGATGGGGCTGTTCGCACGGATTCCATTGACCAGACCGCCCCCTGCGATAATCATGCGCAGGTCAATAAAAGGAGCATTGAAAATGTCGCTCTTGAACCGCCAGTCCGTCATTCTTCTGATGGCCGCCAGCACGCTTGCGCTGGGCGCCTGTAAGTCCACGCCCGACGAATTGCCGCCGGAGCCGACGCCGACTCCGCCGCCGACCGCCACGCCCGCTCCCAGCGGTCCGGTCCCGGGCAGCCAGGAAGATTTCGTTGCCTCCGTGTCGTCGGATCGCATCTTCTTCGACACCGACCGCTATAACGTCGATAGCTCGGACATGGCCACGTTGCAGAGCCAGGCCCAGTGGCTGCAGCGCTATCCCAATGTGCGCGTCACGATCGAAGGCCATGCCGACGAACGCGGCACCCGCGAATACAACCTCGCTCTGGGTGAGCGCCGTGCCAATGCCGCGAAGAACTATCTCGTCGGCCTCGGCATTCAGGCCGGACGCATCAATGTCGTCAGCTATGGCAAGGAACGCCCGGTCGCGATGGGTTCGGACGAACAGTCCTGGGCGCAGAACCGCCGTGCGGTGACCGTCACGGTTCAGTAAGTCAACGGGTGGGCGGTCTGCCGATACTTTTCGGCGGATCGCCCCTCGACCCCCGGCGATCGAGCCTGTAACGCTGTCCGAATGGCACGTTCGGGTCGATCGATGGACTGGGGTTTTCCCCGCTGGCGCGGCTATGAAGCCGGGCGCGAGGCGCAGACGGTAAAGCTGTGCGACCGTCACGGATGCGAAGAGCCGGGCAATTGTCCCGCCCCCAAATCTCCCAACAGCCCCGATCGCTGGTATTTCTGCGAAAAGCACGCGGCCGAATATAATCGCGGCTGGGATTATTTCGCCGGACTGGACGCCGAGGAGGCCGCCGCCCGCGCATCGAGCGAGCGCGCCACCAACGCGGGTTACCAGCAGGCCTCGCATTATGGATGGAGCGCATCGGGCGACGGTTCGCGCAGCCGTGACGAGATGAACGCGCTCGACGTCCTCGACCTTGAGTATGACGTCGATTTCGCGACAATCAAAAAGGCGTGGCGGAACAAGGCGAAGGAAGTCCACCCCGACGTAAAGCCTGACGACGAGGCTGCCGCGAAGGAGTTCCACAAGCTGCAGCTCGCCTACGAAGTGCTGCGCGCGGCAGAAGAGCGCCGCAGCTGGCACGGCCACCCGGAAGGCTAGGAAGGCCTCAGGGCCGGGGGGCAGGCCCCAGCTTGTCGTCGTCCCACAGTCCCGCGATCACCAGAAGACGGTCATGCACCGGGCTGGGCGGTTTCGGTGCGGCTCCTATGCAGGGCAGGCCGGGCAGGGGATCGTCGCTGATCGACATTTCCAGTGCATCGCGCGCGGCATTCGTGGCCAGTTCGCGATCGCCGGTCTGCCAGCAGATGAAGGCACGTGCCGCACTGGCCGCAAATCCGACGAAAGGCTGCCCCAATTGCGTCATGGCGCGTTGGTCGAGCTTGTCGAGCCAGGCGAGCGCGGTGTCGTAGCGCGTCTCGTCACGCAGCAGCCCGACGGCGGAGCAATAATCGGTAATCGCCGCGATCGCCGTGAATTCTCCGCCCACCTCGATCGCGCGCTCGAATGCGGAGAACATGGCTTCGTAATCGCCCGCGCGGAAATGGATCATGGCCTGCGCGTGCAGGGCGGGCACGATCTCGTCTTCATATTCGGCGGCGGCGATTTTCTGGTCGTATAGCGCCAGCGCATCCTCGGGGTGCTCGTCCGCGATGGCGGCAGCCTTTTGCCCAAGGTAGAAAACGCGCCGGTCCCGCTCATGCGAAAGGCGCAGCCGGAAATCCGCCTGCGCCTGTTCGTCCCAGTCGGGAGAAAGATACCATTCTGCAACCATCGCCCCAATCCTAGGGGAGAGATGGTTACCAAAACGTGTGCATCAGGTTCACTTGGGAGCAAGCACCATCAGCATCTGACGGCCTTCCATGCGGGGATAGGCCTCGACCTTGGCGATCTCTTCCACATCCGCCTGAACCCGCTTGAGCAGGTTCATGCCCAGTTCCTGGTGCGACAGTTCGCGGCCACGGAAGCGCAGGGTGAGCTTCACCTTGTCCCCGTTCTCGATGAACTTGTTCACGTTACGCATCTTCACGTCGTAATCGTGGTCATCGATATTGGGACGCATCTTGATCTCTTTGAGTTCCTGCGTCTTCTGGGTCTTGCGCTGGGCGTTGGCCTTTTTCTGCGCCTCATAGCGGTACTTGCCGACGTCGAGGAACTTGCAAACCGGCGGATCGGCATTGGGCGAAACCTCGACCAGATCCAGCCCGACTTCGGCTGCCTGCTCGATAGCCTCACGCGTGTACATCACCCCGAGATTCTCGCCCTCGCCGTCGATGACGCGAACCTTGTCGACCTGAATGAAATTATTATATCGCGGCCCGCTCTTGACCGGCGGTTGCAAACTGCGACGAGGTGGACGTGCTATGGGGCCTTCTCCTTCAATTGCCTCAAGACAAAAAACACAAAACAACCGCCTCAGCCTGAAAAACGTAAAGGCCTGACAGTTGCGGGAACGCCGCCCTACGGAAAAAGCCGTGGCGGATCGAAACCTCAGCGGGCGCTCTTATCCCTAAACGGGATCAATATAAAGAGAGAACCCGCTATACAGAGCGAACGGAGCAACATGGCACTGCGTTCCGCCAAGGTCTCATAAAAATAGGCACCCCTTCGCCCGAATCCAAGTCCGCCCGAATCCAAGGCCGCCGCGCTCAGGCCGCCTTCCACAAGGGAAACCGCAGCAGTCGACCTGCCGCCGGGACTGCCGCCTCGATCGTGCTGGCGGGTTGCAGCGCCTTTACGATGGCGGGATCGCCGGCATCCATGCCGCCCGTCAGCGCGCCGCAGGCGGGCAGCACCATACGCCCGCCCGTCGATCCGCCGCCTTGCGCAACAACGGCGCAGGGGCGAACGATTCGTCTGCCGCGCAGCGACAATTGCAGTCGCGGATGGAAATGCCCCGACAGTTCGGGACGCCGTTCGCCGGGCCGCGCCATGTGGCGCAGCACGATCCCCGCAATTTCCAGCTCGGCCAGCTGGGTGCCGCCGGGCGCTGCCGCCTCGCCATGTTTTTCGTCATGGTTGCCCGTCACCCAGACCCAGTCGAGCGCCCGCGTCAGCGCATCCAGCATGCCCCGGGCATGGGGCTCCAGGCGCTGGGGCCCCGCGGTGTCGTGAAAATTGTCGCCCAGCGTGAACACCCGGCGCGCTCCGGTCGCCCGCACGGCGCAGGCCACCCGTTCCAGCGTCTCGCGGCTGTCATAGGGTGGCAGCATCTGGCCGGCCTGCGCATAGAAGCTCGCCTTCTCAAGGTGCAGGTCGGCGACGATCAGCGCATTCTCCCGCTCCCAATACAGGGCACGCCCGCCGCTGGCATCGGCGATCATGCGCCATTCCTGACCGGCAAATTCGATGGGGGCGAATGAAACGGGAACCATCCGTGTGCTATTGCCGCCGCGTTCCGCATTTGGCAAGCGCTCTTGCATGACCGACTGGACAACACAGACCGAGCAGGCGCGCAGCTGGTTTGAGACATTGCGCGACCGCATCTGCGCCGCGTTCGAGGAGATCGAGCGCGAGGCAGGCAGCGACGCGGCGTTTGAGTACACGCCGTGGCAGCGCGAGGAGGAAGGCAACGACAATCCCGGCGGCGGTACGCGCGGCCTGATGAAGGGCAAGGTGTTCGAGAAGGTCGGCGTCAACGTGTCGACGGTGCACGGCCGTTTCGCACCGCAATTCGCGGCCAGCATCAACGGGGCAAGCGAGGAGCATCCCGACTTCGTCGCCACCGGCATCAGCCTTGTCGCGCATATGGCTAATCCGCATGTGCCCGCCGTTCACATGAACACGCGGTTCCTGACCACCCAGAAGGCATGGTTCGGCGGCGGGGCCGATCTCAACCCGCCGATCCCCTACGAAGAGGATACGGCGGAATTTCACGCCGCGTTGAAGGCGGCCTGCGACGCCCATGGCGCGGATTATTACGAACGTTTCAGCAAATGGGCGGACGAGTATTTCTTCATCCCGCACCGCGGCGTGCACCGGGGCGTGGGCGGTATCTTCTACGACCATCTGGAGTGCGAGGATCTGGCCGGGTTCGAAGCCAATCTCGCCTTCACCCGCGCGGTGGGCGAAGCGTTCCTCTCGGCGTTCCCGCATATCGTGCGCCGCCGGATGGATCAGGAATGGAATGCAGCAGACCGGCAGCAGATGCTGGAATGGCGCGGTCGCTATGCCGAATTCAATCTGGTCCACGATCGCGGGACGTTGTTCGGGCTGAAGACCGGCGGCAATATCGAGGCCATATTGATGAGCCTTCCGCCCGAGGCGGCGTGGCGCTGATCCCGACGCGCATGGAGGCAGTTTAAGTTGAAGTTAAGCTGGTTACCGCAAATAGTGGCCCCGGATTGCAGGCGGGCAGGGTAGCCCGCCCGAAACGGGGTCGTACAGATTATGGGATCGAATTCGGCATCGCGCTGGAACGCCGTTCGGCAGGGCGGCAATATGTTTGGCGCGCTGGCCATGGTGCTGGCGGTAACCGGCTGCGGCGGCGGTAGCGGCGAGTCGAACGGTACGCCTGTCGTTGTTTCGCCTAGTCCAACGCCATCATCTAGCCCCACGCCCACAAGTTCAAACTGCTCCCTTTCTGCACGACAGGACTGGGCAAGATCGGTTTTGAGCGAATGGTATTTGTTTCCCGATCTGATCGACAGCGACGTCAGGAAATCGGACTATAACGACCTTCAGTCCTATATCGATGCATTGGTCGCACCTGCCTATCAGCAGGAAAAGGATCGCGGGTGGACTTATCTCACCTCGATCGAGGAGGAGGAAGCCTATTATAGCAGTGGTTCGACGCAGGGCTTCGGTATGCTGCTGGTGTTCGAGGACTCAATTAACAGATTGAGAGTCCGCGAAGCATTCGAAAATGCGCCTGCGTTTGCTGCCGGCATTGACCGGGGGACCGAAATCTTGGCAGCCGGCCGTACCGCAGAATCGATGAAATTGATCGCCGACATGAACAATGATGAATTAATAGATGCCCTGTTACCTGATGACGGAAGTAGCCGGGTAATCCGCTTTATGACGCGAGAGCCAGTTGCGGGCGAATATACGTTTCAGAAGACTATCACCCCCGCCGATTACAATATCGAGCCCTTATCGCCGCGTTATGGCTATAGAGTATTTTCGGATAGATTTGGCAAGACCGGCTATATCCATTTGCGGAGTTTCATTGGACCCGCAGAAGATAGTCTGCGCGAAGCGTTTCGGGATATGGGTGAGCAGGGCGTCGACAGAATTATGATCGACGTGCGTTATAATGGCGGCGGTCTTGTGCGAACCGCGAATATCTTGGCAGATTTGATGAACAAGGGGCGCGAGGGGCAACTGTGGTCAAGACTGGAATTGCGTAACAGCAAGTCAGCAAACAATGAAGATTTTCTGTTCGGGGTCGAAGCCCATGCGCTTTCGCCCGACAAGATCGCTTTTATCGCTACGGATTCTAGTGCTTCGGCTTCTGAATTGATCATGAACGGGCAGATCCCCTACTCCGGCGGCGATACTGTGCTTGTGGGCACTAACACCTATGGGAAACCGGTCGGCCAATATGCCTTCGATCTTGAAGCTTGCGACGATCGCCTACGGGTCGTCACGTTCCGGACGGTAAACGCCGACGGCAATGCCGATTACTTCGGTGGCATGGCCAGCGCCATGCCCAACACCTGCGCCGCAAGGGATAACCTCGACTATCCGCTCGGTTCACTACTTGAAACTCTGGTTCTCGACGCGCAAGCTTGGTTGAATTACGGCACATGCTACCCGCCGATCACGGCAACAGCCGGCACGCAGGCTACCCGATCGGTTCGCAGGAAAGTGCCAATGCCCAAGCAGCCAAACATCGCCCAGATCGAGACACCCGGCCTGTTCTGATCGGAGTGTAAGAGACAATTTCGCGTTATGCCCTAGTTGCAAGCCGCGCATTAAGCGCCCAAATTCGCCCTCAAGATGCTGCGCCAGTATGAACTTGTCGAACGCGTAAAAGCCTATGATCCCGATGCGGACGAGGCGATGCTGAACCGCGCCTATGTGTACACCGTGCAGAAGCACGGCACACAGAAGCGCGCCAGCGGCGATCCCTATTTCAGCCATCCGGTCGAGGTGGCGGGCCTGATGACCGACCTGAAGCTGGACCAGGAAACGATCATCACCGCATTGCTCCACGACACGGTGGAGGACACGCTTGCCACCATCGAGGATGTCGAGCGCAATTTCGGAGCCGAAGTCGCGCGGCTGGTCGACGGGGTGACCAAGCTGTCCAAGATCGAGCAGATGCCCGAGAACGAGCGCGCGGCCGAAAACCTGCGCAAGTTCCTGCTGGCGATGAGCGAGGATCTGCGCGTCCTGCTGGTCAAGCTGGCCGACCGGCTTCACAACATGCGCACGCTTCACTTCATATCGAAGCCCGAAAAGCGCCAGCGCATCGCGCGCGAGACGATGGATATCTACGCCCCGCTGGCCGAGCGCGTGGGCATGTACGAATATATGCGCGAGATGCAGCTGCTCGCCTTCGAACAGCTGGAGCCGCAGGCCTATGCCACCATCACCGGCCGGCTGGCGCAGATCCGTTCGGAAGAAGGCGGGCAGGTCGACGAGATCGCGCTGCGCATCAAGCAGGTGCTGGCCGAAGGCGGCCTGAACGTCGAGGTTTCGGGGCGCGAGAAGCATCCCTATTCGATCTGGAAGAAGATGGCCGAACGCCACGTCAGCTTCGAGCAGATCACCGACATCATGGCCTTTCGCGTGCTGACCGACAGTGTCGAGGATTGCTATCGCGCGCTCGGCCTGCTGCACGGCAACTGGTCCACCCTGCCGGGGCGGTTCAAGGATTATATCTCGACGCCCAAGGCGAATGGCTACCGCTCTCTCCACACCGCGCTGATCTATCGCAATTCGATGCGGATGGAGGTGCAGATCCGTACGCAGGAGATGCACAGGACCAATGAGTTCGGGCTCGCCGCGCACTGGGCCTACAAGCAGGGCGGCACGACGCCGGACGGGCAGGTCGGCTGGCTGCGCGACCTGATCGAGGTGATGGAACAGGCGCAGGACGCCGAGGAACTGCTCGAGAACGCGAAGCTGGCAATCTATCAGGACCGCATCTTTGCCTTTACGCCCAAGGGTGCGCTCTATCAGCTGCCCAAGGGGGCGACGCCGGTGGATTTCGCCTTTGCCGTCCACACCGACATGGGCGCGCACGCGGTCGGGGCCAAGATCAATGGGCGCCACATGCCGCTGCGCACGCCGCTGGCGAACGGCGATGTGGTCGAGATCATCAAGGGCCCCGACAGCGAGCCGCAACTGACCTGGCTCAGCTTTGTCACGACGGCCAAGGCGCGCGCCGCGATCCGGAGATCGGTCCGCATGAAGGAGCGCGAGGAAACGATCGAGACGGGGCGCGACCTGTACGATTCGATCGTCGCGCGCATGCCCGGCAAGGTCGGGAAAAAGGCGCTGACCGGGGCGATCAAGCGGCTGGATCTGGCGGACGAGGATGCATTCATGCTTGCCATCGGCGAGGCACGGCTGAACGAGCACGAGATCATGGAAGCGCTGGTGCCCGGCAGCGCCGCCGAGCTGCCCGACAACAGCTTTTGGCAGGCGCCGCAGCGGGCCGTGCGCATTCGCGGAATCGCGCGGGGCAGCGAGCTGGTATTGTCGGAATGCTGCCACCCGGTGCCGGGCGACCGCATCGTCGGCGTGCAGGAGGGCAAGACGGTGCAGGTGCACACGATCGACTGCCTGACCCTGGCCGAGGAAGCGGCGGGAGAGGAGTGGATGGACCTGTCCTGGGATCCGCGCACCGAGGGCGCCACCGGCAGGCTGAACGTGATCCTCTACAACCGCCCCGGCACGCTTGCCGAGATGACCGGCATCTTCGCGGCCAATCACGTCAATATCTCGCATCTGGGGCTGATGTCGCGCGATGAGCGCTTTGGCCATTATGTCGTCGATATCGAGGTGCGCGACCTGGCCCATCTGACCCGCAATATCAGCGCGCTGAGGGCCAGCGACGCGGTGGCGCAGGCCAATCGGGTCTAGGATCTATTCCGCGACCTCACGCACCGGCAGCGGTATTGCGCAGACATCGGTGTCGCCCGCGGTGACGGTATAGAACGCATTCGTGCCGGTCGCGAACACATCAGCCATGCGGGCAAAGCTCTCGCTCTCGGTCGACAGGTACTCGAAGCGCGGCGCATCCTCCATCTCGCTGGCAAGGCGGACAGAAACGATGGGCGTGCGGGTTGCCGTGTCCTCATAGGTGTTCATCCGGCCATGGCCGCGCGGCAGGGATGCGAAATGTTCCATGCCTTCGATCACCCGTCCGACCACGGCGAGATTGCGGTCCAGCCTACGCGGGGCATGGCCGATGATGGCGTAAAGTTCGCTGCCCGTGCCGGTATCGGGCGCTTCGTTCCGCCCCACGCCGACCATGCCATAGCAATGGATCGGCCAGATGCTGTCGGCGTTCCATGCAACCGGCCAGCCTTCGCGAAAACCGGCGGCCGCGGCGAAGTTGTCGCAGATGGCGCGCACGCTGAATGTGCCAGACGCGCAGGGGTCCGCATCCGGAGCGCCCGGACCCGGCCGATGGATGTAGTCGCTTTGGGGCGGCGTAACGATCCCCGCAGGCAGGGGGCGGGGGGTCTCGCCGCTGTCCGGATCGCTGGCAGGATCGCCCCATTGCACCACGAAATTGTCGACCAGCCGATAGACCCACAACCCATCGTACCAGCGGGCCCGCGTCAATGTGCGAAGATTGTCGACCCAGCCCTGCGCGAAGGGCTCGCTCATCAGGCGAATGACGATTCGTCGTTCCTCACCCGCTGCGGTCGGCGCAAGCGTCACGATCATCAGATCTTCGGGCGCGATTTCGGTCCATTGCCCGGCCGGGGCGGCATCGGCAATTTCCCGGGGCGTGGGGGCGGGGCGGTCAGCCTCCTGCGCGGCGGCGGATGGCAGCATGGCAAGAGTAAGTGTCGCGGCGACGGCGGTGAGGGCGAGCGATCGTTTCATCACTCCATGATGGCACTGTCGTCACTTCGCGAAAAGAGGTTTGGACATGTGGCGATTCGCGCTGCCGGATCGGTCAACACACTCGAAATTGCCATCTGCCTGCCAGTACCGGCCATCGCTGGAAATTTTTCGACATGGCCAGTTAAGGCCCCCTTTCGCGGCTGCAAAAAGCGACCGGAAAGGCCCGGCGAAGCGTTTTTGCCCTGCGACTCGAAAAGGGAAATGGTGGGCGGTGAGGGGCTCGAACCCCCGACCCTCTCGGTGTAAACGAGATGCTCTACCAGCTGAGCTAACCGCCCGGCGGCCTTTCGGCGCCATTACGAGGGCCGATTTAGACGCTTTTTCGCGCGCGTCAATCGGGCTCCTTTTTTCGCACTCGCAGCACGGATCGAGGAATGTCCACGTCGAAAAGTTTACTTGCTGTTAACACTTTTGGGTGAGAATGAGCAGGTAAGAGATTTGGGAATGCCCGCCGCTGAGCGGGCCACGACGGAAGGATTGGAAATGGACGAAACGTCACGCCTCGCGCGCCAGTGTGCCTACACTTTCATGGTCCTGCGCGTCGTGCCCGCGATGGTAGTCGCCACCTCGCTGGGACTGCTTTGGGTCCGCTGATCCTGCGGGCGGATTTCCGCTCGTGCGAATGAATTGACCGACCGCCGCGATCCAATCGCGGCGGTCGTTTTCATGTCATCCTTCGGCCAAAGCCAGCATCTCGGCCGTTTCGGCGCTGGTCCAGTCGTGCTCTCCGATCATGCGCCAGACTTCCTTGCCCTGCGCATCGTAATAGATCGTAAGCGGCAGTACGCCCCCGCCATAGGCGAACCCCAGATTGTTCTCGCTGTCGAGCCAGGGTTCCAGATTGGCGAATGTCTGCTCTTCGAAGAAGGGCTCCACCACTTCGGCGCCCTGCATATCCTGCGACACGGTGAGCACTTTCAGCGATCCCTCGCGCTCGCCCGCCAGCTGTTCGAGCATCGGCATCTCGAGCTTGCAGGGCCCGCACCAGGTCGCCCATAGATTGATGAGCAGCGGCTGGCCGGTGAATTCCGCCAGCTTCTTCTGCGTACCGTCGGGCAGGCTGATGCTGAAATCGGGCAGCACCTCGCCCGCATGGCTTTCGTCCATCACGCCGGCCTGCGGGGCGGGCTGGGCGCTTTGTGCGGCCTCGCCTTGCTGCGGAGCCTCGCTTTGACTATCGCACGCGCCAAGCGAGAAGGCGGCTGCGACGGCCAGCATTCCCGGCAGATAAGAAGGTGTGCGATTGAACATGGGCGATTCCGGCTCCGATAAGGGTAAGGCTGCAAACCAGATGTGGGGCGGGCGCTTTGCCGAAGGCCCGTCCGCGATCATGCGCGAGATAAACGCGTCCATCCCCTTCGACAAGGCGCTGTGGCGGCAGGATATCCGAGCGTCCAAGGCGCATGTCGCCATGCTGGGCGCGCAGGGCATCGTTTCGGCGGATGACATGAACGCGATCACCGAAGGCCTCGACAAGGTGGCCGCGGAATATGAAGCGAATGGCGTGCCCGAGAACTGGGACCTCGAAGACATCCACATGGTGACCGAGGACCGGCTGACCCAGCTGATCGGCGCAGCGGCCGGACGGCTCCACACCGCGCGCAGCCGCAACGATCAGGTGGCGACCGACTTCAAGCTTTGGGTGCGCGACGCGCTGGATCAGACCGATGCGGGGCTGGCGGCGCTGCAACGCGCACTGGTGACGCGCGCGGGCGAGCATGCGGGCAGCATCATGCCGGGCTTTACCCATCTGCAGACTGCGCAGCCGGTGACGCTGGGCCACCATCTGATGGCCTATTACGAGATGTTTCGGCGCGACCGCTCGCGCCTGATGGATGCGCGCGCGCGCATGAACGAATGTCCCTTGGGCAGCGCGGCGCTGGCGGGCACGGGCTTTCCGATCGACCGGCAGGCGACCTGCGAAGCGCTGGATTTCGCCAAGCCGACCGACAACAGCCTCGACGCCGTGTCCGACCGCGATTTCGCGCTCGACTATCTGCAGGCCGCCAGCCAGATCGCGCTGCATCTGTCGCGTCTGGCGGAGGAGCTGGTGCTATGGGCCAGCCAGCCCTTCGGCTTCGTTCGGCTGCCCGATACGCTGTCGACCGGCAGCTCGATCATGCCGCAGAAGAAGAACCCCGACGCCGCCGAACTGGTGCGCGGCCATGCGGGGCGCGTGACCGGCTGTCTGATGAGCCTGATGATGACGATGAAGGGCCTGCCGCTCGCCTATTCCAAGGACATGCAGGACGACAAGCCGCCGGTGTTCGAGGCGCATGGCCTGCTGGCGCTCTCCATCGCCGCGACCGAGGGTATGATCGCGGGCGCGACGTTCCGCACCGACCGGATGCGCAGCGCAGCGGAGCAGGGCTATGCCACCGCGACCGACCTTGCCGACTGGCTGGTGCGCGAAGGCGATATTCCTTTCCGCGAGGCGCATCACATCACCGGCGCGGCGGTCAAGCTGGCCGAGAGCCGGGGCATCGCGCTCGACGCGCTCAGCATGGACGATCTGAAAGGCATCGACGCGCGTATCGACGAGCGGGTCTACAAGGCGCTGTCGGTCGATTCCTCGGTCGCGGCGCGCGCCAGCCATGGCGGAACCGCGCCCGCGCAGGTAAGGCTGCGTGTCGCCGATGCGCGCCGCGCGCTCGGCATGCCCGAAACCGGGAACGGGGAGGACTGAGATGCGTCTCGTGATCACGCTCGCCCTTGCGGCACTGGCCGTCACCGGCTGCGCGCGCCAGACCGAATTGAAACCGGCCCCCGGCAACGACCTTCCGCCCACGCCCTATGGCGCGGCGATCCAGCCGGAGGCGGAAGAGCTGCTCGAACGCCCGGTGCAGGCTGCGCCAGAGCGCAATGTCGAGCTTCGCACGAGATCCGAACCGCGCGAGGAAGACCCGTTCGACCTCCCGCCCGAAGGCTGATTACCCTTGGACCATTTTCATTATCACAACGGCGAGCTTCATGCCGAGGACGTGCCGCTGGCGCGTATCGCGCAGCAGGTCGGCACGCCGGTCTATGTCTATTCGCGCGCGACGCTGGAACGCCATGCGCAGGTCTTCCGCGAGGGACTGAGTGAATTGCCGAGCGTGCACCTGGCCTTCGCGGTGAAATCCAACCCCAACCTCGCGGTGCTGAAGGTGCTGAAGGAGCAGGGCTTCGGCGCCGATGTCGTGTCCGAGGGCGAGATGCGCCGCGCGCTGGCGGCGGGCATTCCCGCGGCGGATATCGTGTTCTCGGGCGTCGGCAAGACGCGCCGTGAACTGGCCGCCGCGCTTGAGGCGCGTATCGGGCAGTTCAATCTGGAGTCCGAGGAAGAGGGCGAGGAGCTTGCTGCGCTGGCCGCCGAACGCGGCGTGACGGCGCCCTGTGCGCTGCGCGTGAACCCCGATGTCGAGGCGGGGACCCATGCCAAGATCTCGACCGGCAAGGCCGAGAACAAGTTCGGCGTGCCCTATGACCGCGCTGCGGAAATGTTCGATCGGCTGGCGCGCCTGCCCGGCATGAACCTGCGCGGGCTGGCGGTGCATATCGGCAGCCAGTTGCAGAGCCTCGAGCCGCTGGAGGCCG
>CERQ01044691.1_pt1 | contig 15634 bp, 14 predicted proteins | sample 530711 | NCBI WGS metagenome assembly CERQ01 (sample SAMEA2620882, study PRJEB7988) | marine metagenome | biome: marine biome (ENVO:00000447); feature: mesopelagic zone (ENVO:00000213); material: "saline water (ENVO:00002010), including plankton (ENVO:xxxxxxxx)" | depth 850 m | reverse complement strand
AGGAGTCATAGTCATGCACACGATCATCAAGCGCGCCCTGTGGGGTGCGCTCATCGGAGGGGGAATCTCCCTCGCCGGCGCGGGGGTCGCCCAGGCCGCCGACACATCCGGAGAAGACGGGCTGCTCTCGGGCACCCAAGCCGTCATCGACGTCGAGGCACCGGTCACCGTGGCCGGCAACGCCATCTCGGTTCTCGGCGACTCCCACTCGGACGACGCCGACACCCAGGCATCCGCACCGGCACCCGCCCCGGAGGCGCACACCTCCGGGCACGACGGGGCGGCCTCCGGGTCGCAGGCGATCGTCACCGTCGAGGTGCCGGTCACCGTAGCCGGCAACGCGGTCTCGGTCGCCGGCGACAGCCACTCCGACGGCGCAGAGACGTCGTCGGGCAGTTCGTCCCCGCCCGCGCCCGAAGCTTCCACCTCGGGGGATGACAGCGCCGCGGGAGGCACGCAGGGTGTCGTCTCGGTCGACGCGCCTGTCACCGTGAGCGGCAACGCCGTCTCGGTCCTCGGCGACAGCGAGTCGACGGATGCATCCACGAGCCACAGCGGCTCACACACCGACGCGGACAACACCGCGGCGGTCACGTCGGGGGAGGACAGCGTCGCCGGCGGCACGCAGGTCGTCGCACCCATCGACGTCCCCGTCACCATCGGCGGAAACGCCATCTCGGTCATCGGCGACAGCGAATCCACGGATGCGTCCACCGACGCCACCACCGGAACCAACGGGAGCGCTGGCGGCCAGAACACCGGAACCACCGGAGGAGACGACAGCCTCCTCGGCGGCACCCAGGCCATCGCACCCATCGACGTCCCCGTCACCATCGGCGGAAACGCCATCTCGGTCATCGGCGACAGCGAATCCACCCACGCCACCACCGGAACCAACGGAGGCACCGGCAACGGTCACAGCGGCGACACCGCGGGGACCACCAACGGAGACGACAGCCTCCTGGGCGGCACCCAGGCCATCGCACCCATCGACGTCCCCGTGACCGTCGGCGGAAACGCCATCTCGGTCCTCGGCGACAGCGAGTCCACCGACGCCACCACTGGCAACGGCGGGGGATCGAGCGGGGGCGACGCTGTCACCGGCGGATCGGACTCGATCCTCGGGGGCACACAGGTGCTTCTGCCGATCTCACTGCCGATCACCGTGGGCGGAAACGCGATCTCGGTCATCGGCGACTCGGAGACGACGTCGCCGACCACGCCGGGGAACCCCGGTGAGCCGACCGAACCGGGCACCCCGACGGACCCAACCGACCCGTCAGAACCGGGCACGCCGACGGATCCGACGGACCCGGGCACGCCGACGAACCCGACGGACCCGGGTACCCCGACAGACCCGACGGACCCGGGCACCCCGACGGACCCGACCAACCCGGGCACGCCCGCCGATCCCGGCACGCCGGTGACGCCGGCGTCGTCGGGTGACCCGGTCGCCGTGATGGCGTCGCCTGCCTCGGCCGGAACCGCCGTGGTCGCGCTGGCCGCTACGGGCGGGGAAGGCGCCACCTGGGCTGCTGGTCTCGGTCTGCTGATGCTGATCGGCGGTCTGCTGCTGGCACGCCGTCGCACGGCATCCATCGACTGATCCGGCCACCCTCCTGCACAGAGCGGATGCCGCGGCCCCAAAACGGGGACCGCGGCATCCGCCGTGCTCGCGATCGGCGAGGAACTCAGCTGCGCTTGAGGGTAGGAAGACGGCGACGCTCCCACGAGCCGAGAATGTGGTGGTCCATCGCGGCCCGGGCGGCTTCGGCGTCGCCCGCCTCGATCGCCGCCAGGATCAACTCGTGCTCGCGCATGGTCAGTTCGAATGCGTGCTCCGGATCGATGCCGTGGTAGCGGGAACTCTCCAGCGCGCGCTCGAAGAGCACGCGGGCGAGACTCTCGGCCAAGGTGTTGTCGGAGAGCTCCATGACCGCGATGTGGAACTGGATGTCGGCGTCGCGGAAAGCCGCCGAGTCCTCCATCGAGTCGCGCATCAGTTGCAGCGTCGCCCGCAGCCGCGAGAGTCCGTCGTCGTCGCGTCGTTTCGCCGTCGCCGCGGCCATCGCCGATTCGAGAGCTCCGCGCACGACGCTCAATTCGTCGAGGATGCCGAGCGTGTCGTCGTGCCCGATCAGCGTCGAGAGGATCAGCGGGTCCATGAGGTTCCAGGACCGCATCGCATTCACATGCGTGCCGCGCCCCTGCGCGACGGTGACCATGCCCTTCTCCTGCAGACGCTTCATCGTCTCCCGGATCACGGTGCGGCTGACGCCGAACTCCTGAGAGAGCTGCGCTTCCGGGGGGAGCACGCCGCCCTCGGGCACCGCGCCCGTGACGATCATCTCCACGAGCTCGCGCAGAACGGCCACTCCGATGCGATCGATCGGAGCGCGCGCACTGCCCACCGCCGCGCTGGGTCCGGTTGTCATGCGCCCACACTAAGCCCTGGTCTCGAGCCGCGGTGAGCACGACTGCACAATGACCAGACATGTGATGTATGCTGTTTGTACAGCCTCGCATCGAAAGTCAAGGACGATATGAAGATCACGGGGTACCGCCTGCTGCGGACCTTCCACGACTGGGGTCGACCCGTCGGCGACGCGAACGGTTACGTGAAGTCAGGCGTCACCGAGGTGCCCCTGGTCCTTCTCGACACGGATGAGGGCGTCACCGGCATCGGCATGGGTGCGCACCATGACATCGATCGCCTCTTTCCCGCGCTCGAAGGCGAGGATCCGCGCGCGGTCACCTCGCTATATGACGCGATGCTCGCCCGGGTGTTCAAGACCGGCCACGCCGGAGGCACATTCGGCGGTGTCGGAACCCTCGACATGGCGCTGTGGGACCTCAAGGCCAAGCTCGCCGGCGAGCCACTGTGGCGACTTCTCGGTGCGAAAGACCGCTTCGTCACCGGCTACGCGTCGGGCCTCGACATCGCACTGACGAACGAACAGCTGCACGACTTCTACACCCTCATGGGCGAGCGCGGTTTCCAGAGCGGAAAGCTCAAGGGCGGCCGGGATGCCTCGTATGACCTGAAACGACTCGCGATCGTGGCGGACGCCCTCCGGCGCAACTGTCCGACACCCGCCCTCATGCTCGACGCGAACGAGTCCTGGAACCTGAAGCAAGCCGTTCGGTATCTGCACCGCATAGAGCAGGAGATCGACCTCGCCTGGATCGAGGAACCCCTTCGGCGATGGGACGCCAGCGGCCACGCCCGGCTGAGCGGCGCGATCCGAGCGGCGGTGGCCACCGGCGAGAACCTCACGGGATTGGAGCAGTTCCGCCCGCTCTTCGACGCGAACGGCGTCGACGTGGTGCAGGCGGGAGCCGTGTGGGGCATCACGCACTTCCTGCGCGTCGCCGTCGCCGCGCACAGCCGAGATCTGCCGGTCAGCCCCGTCGGGCTCACCGCCAACTACGCCGTGACCGCGGCGGCCGCGGCCGTGCCGAATCACCTCTCGTCCGAGATCCAGGATCTCAGCGCACCCTTCGGCGTCGACCTCGATCAGAGCATCGAAGACGGCGGCGTCGTGCTCGGCGACAAACCGGGCGTGGGCGTCGAGATCGACGAAGCGGCGATCGTCGCGCATCAGCGCGACGCATCCTGGCTCAGCAACGGGGGCCCGCACGTGCGATCCCACCGCGCCGGGCTTCGCCTGATCACCCACCTCGAGGAGGAGTGAAGTGGAGATTCGCCCTGGCCTGCACCGCATCGAGGCTCCGCTCGGCGAGCGCTTCATCGCGATGCACCTCTTCATCGGCTCCGACGCGTCACTGCTGTTCGACACCGGCGTCGACGAGAGCGTCGCGGGAACTCTTCTCCCCTACCTCGACCGCATCGGGTTCGACCCGGAAGACCTCACCTGGGTGGTCTCCTCGCACTGCGACTTCGATCACACCGGGGGAAACGCCGCACTCGCCTCGGTCGCTCCGAACGCCGTCTTCCTCGCCGGCGCTGCCGACGTCGAGATGACGGAAGACATCGAGGTGCTGATCGCCGGCCGCTACGGGGAGTTCGTCGAGCCTGACGGTTTCGCCGACCCGCCCGAGACGACCGCCCTCGTTCGGGCATCCACCCGGCTGCATCGCGTCGATCGCGCCCTCGGCGGCGGCGAGGAGCTGTCACTCGGCGACCGGACACTCCAGGTGCTCGCCGCTCCCGGACATTCGCCCGGCCACCTCGCGGTGTGGGATGCGGACAACGATGCGCTGGTCGTCTCCGACGCGATCCTCGGCGACACGGTGCCCACCGCATCCGGCACCCCGGCCTTTCCCCCCACCTACCGAGACACCGACCCCTACCTCGCCACCATCGCGATGGCCCGCGAGCTCGACCCGAACCTGCTGCTCACCGCGCACTACCCCGTGTACGAAGGCGAGCAAGTCAGGGCATTCCTCGATACCTCTGCGAATCACGTCGCGCACATCGATCGGGTTCTCGAGGCGCACCTGCGCTCGTGCACAGAGCCCGCCACAACGCTCGAGATCATCGCGGCCACGCACGACGAACTCGGCCCGTGGGGTGAGGACGCCGCTCAGTACCTGATCTTCCCCCTCACCGGCAACCTCGAACGGTTCGCCGCTCGCGGCCGGGTGCGCATGAACGATGCGCTGCCGCACCGCACGTGGGAGTGGATCTCGTGACCCGGGTGAGGCTGGGGGCGATCGGATCCGGCTGGTGGGCGACGAGCAACCACTTCCCGATCTTCCGCGACCGCGACGACGTCGAACTCGTCGGCGTCTGCGGCCTGGGTGATGATCTCCCGACCATCCGCGACGACTTCGGATTCGGATTCGCGACGCAGAGCGCCGATGAGGTGCTGAACGCCGACCTCGACGCCGTCGTCATCACGACGCCCCACGACCTGCACCACCCGATCGCCGCGGCTGCCCTCGAACGCGGCCTGCACGTGCTGTGCGAGAAGCCCATGACGCTCGGCGCCGACGACGCGTGGGACCTGGTCGAGCGTGCGGAACGAGCAGGAACCGTCTTCCTCGTTCCCTACGGCTGGAACTACAAGCCGTTCACGGTCGCCGCCAAGCGGATGCTCGAGACCGGCGGCGTCGGCGAGGTCCAGTACGCGCTGTGCCACATGGCCTCGCCGACACGCGGGCTCTTCGGCAACGACCCCACGCACATGCTCGAGCGGTGGAACTCTACGACCGCGCCCAACCCGACGACGTGGTCGTCACCGGCACGCGGTGGCGGATACGCGCATGGCCAGGTCACGCACTCGTCGGCACTGCTGTTCTGGCTGACCGGCCTGCGAGCGCGCAGCGTCGCGGGGCGCGTCGTCACCGCCGGTGCACCCGTCGACCTCTTCGACGCCGGTGTCGTGCGTTTCGACAACGGAGCCCTCGGCTCGTTGTCGGGCGCCGCCACTCTCGCCGACGGTGACAAGTACCAGATCGACATCCGCATCTTCGGAACCGAAGGCGTGCTGATGCTCGACGTCGAGCGCGAACGCGTCACCCTCAGCCGCTACGACGGCACCCGCGAATCCGTCGAGATCGACCCCGGCGAGGGGGAGTACGAGTGCCTCGTGCCGCCCGCCCGCTTCATCGACCTCATCACCGGCGCGTCGACGGAGAACAATTCCGACGCCGGCGTCGCCGCCCGCTCGGTCGAGCTCATCGACGCGCTGCTGCGCTCCTCGGCGAACGACGGCGCCGAGGTCGCCGTGCACCCCTGATCCCATCCACGACAGACTTGCGAGGTTCCATGACCATCGACTCCCGCATCCTCTCCGGCTACCGCGTCATCGACTGCTCCATCGCGATGGCGGGGCCGTTCGCCGCGCAGCGCCTCGGCGACCTCGGGGCCGACGTCGTCAAGGTCGAGCCGCCGCGGGGGGAGTGGCAGCGCTTCGCGGCCGCCGGCGGAGCGCAGGGCAACCAGATCAACGTCTCGTTCCTCTCCCTCAACCGCAACAAGCGTTCCGTCGCGGTGGATCTCAAGTCTGAGTCGGGCAAGCAGGTCGTCCGCGACCTCGTCGCGACTGCCGACGTCTTCCTGCAGAACTATCGGCCAGGGGTCGCCGCTCGACTGGGCCTGGACTACGACACGCTGCGCGAGCTCAACCCCTCCCTGGTCTACGTGTCGATGTCGGGGTACGGCGAAGACGGCCCCTACCGGGATCGCCCCGGTCAGGATCTGCTGCTGCAGGCGATGAGCGGGGCCATGCTGTCGGCCGGACGCGCGGGCGAGCCGCCCACGCCTGCCGGGCAGTTCCTCGCCGACGCGGTCACCGCCTCCGCCGCCTTCGAGGCGGTGCTGGCGGCTCTGCTGCACCGCGAGCGCACCGGCGAAGGTCAGCTGGTGACGGTGAACATGCTGGATGCACTGACGACGCTGCAGATGCAGGAGCTGTCGGTGCACACGGTCGGGGGCGTCGCGCAGGAACGCGGGTCAGAACCCAACGCGCACGTCTACATCCGCGCGCCGTACGGCGTGTTCGCCACCTCGGACGGCTACATCGCCCTCGGCTTCGCCGACCTCGGAACCCTCGGCGAGGTCATCGGCGAACCCGACTTCGCGGGACTCGACGCCGAGGAGCACGGCTGGTCGCACCGGGACGAGCTGTACGCCAAGACGGCGGCGGCGCTGGCGCATCGCACGAGCGCGGAGTGGCTCGACGCCCTGCTGGCCGCCGGCATCTGGGCAGGTCCCGTGTACGGCTACGCGGACTTGGTCGATGATCCCCAGGTGATCCACAACGGCACGTTCGTCGAGTACGACCACCCGACCGAGGGACACATCAAGACCCCCGGATTCCCGTACAAGTTCTCCCGCACGCCGGCTCGCATCGAGCGCGGCGCTCCTCTCACGGGCGAGCACACCGACGAGATCCTCGCCGAGCTCGGCTACAGCGACGAGCGCATCCACGCCCTGTCCGACGAGGGCGTCGTCACGGTCCGCCCGGTCCCGGTCGACGCCTCATGACGTTCCGCGGACTGACGTGGGACCATCCGCGAGGGCGCCTCGCGCTCGAGACCGCCGCCGCGACCGTCGCACCCGGCCTGCTGTCGTGGCGGATCCAGCCCCTGGAGGGTTTCGAATCCGCACCCATCGGGGAGCTCGCCGCGGCCTACGACCTCGTCGTCCTCGACCACCCTCACCTCGGTGACGCCCTCGCTGCCGACTGCCTCGTGCCTCTCGACGACGTTTTCACCCCGGCTCAGCTTGAACGGTGGCGCACGGCCAGCGTGGGGTCGAGCTTCGCCTCGTACGAGTTCGACGGGCGGGTATGGGCCCTGCCCCTCGACGCGGCGACCCAGGTGACCGCGCGCAATCCCACCCTCGTGCCGGAGTCGCCGGCCACGTGGCACGACGCGCTCGCCCTCTCGCGCGAGGGACGGGTCGCGACGAGCCTCGCCGGACCCCACGCCTTCCTGAGCCTGTGCTCGATCGCCGTCTCCCTCGGCGACGACCCCGGGCGCGGCGACGGGGGGCTGTTCGACGCGGCCCTCGGCGCGCAGGCCCTCGACATCCTCATCGAGCTGAGTGCGCATGCTCCGGCGGGCACCGGACTCCTCAATCCGATCGGTCTGCTCGACCGCATGCGCGATGAGGGGGATATCGGCTGCATCCCTCTCGTGTACGGGTACGTCACCTACTCATCGCCCTCCGTCGTCTTCTCCGACGCCCCGGCCGGCCCCGCGGGCATCGGCTCCACCATCGGCGGCACCGGCATCGCGCTCACCCGCCGCAGCCCGATATCCGAGCCGCTGGTCGATCACCTCGCCTGGCTCCTCGACGATCAGACGCAGCGCACCTTCATCCCGGCCCACGCCGGCCAGCCGAGTGCGCGCTCCGCCTGGACCGACGACGCCGTCAATGCCGGATCTCGCGACTTCTACCGGGGCACGCTGGCCACCATGGAAAGAGCGTGGATGCGGCCGCGTCGCGCCGGATACATCCCTTTCCAGTCGCACGCATCGGCCGTGGTCCGGGAAGCGGCGGCCGGTGAGCGTTCCGTGCCGTCCGCACTGCGCGCTATGGAAGAAGCGTTCGCCGCCCTTCCCTCCCCACCACATCGCTTTGGAGCGCTGACATGACCGATTACGCAAGCGAATTCGCCCAGGTCTCGGCCGAGCTCGAGAATCATGTGCTCACGATCACCCTTCAGCGTCCCGAGAAACTCAACGCGGTGACGCAGGAGATGTCCGCCGCGCTCGAGCGCATCATCGCGCGCACGAACGACGACCCGGGAGTGCGTGCGATCGTCTACACCGGCGCTGGACGCGCCTTCAGCGCCGGAAGCGACATCCGCACGCTGGACAGGTACGAGACACCGTGGGAGTTCCGCAACCGGCGCGACTACTGCGATGCTCTGCGCGAAGCCCGAAAGCCGATCATCGCGGCCGTGAACGGGTTCGCCCTGGGCGGCGGCCTCGAGACGGCGTTGACCTGCGACATCCGGATCGCCGCGCACACCGCGACCTTCGCCGCCCCCGAGATCAAGCTCGGCTGGATCGGCGGCGGCGGAATGTCAGCACTCCTTGCGCGGTCGATCGGCGCGAGCAACGCGGCCCTTCTGCTGATGACAGGAGACCCGATATCGGCCGAGCAAGCGCTGGCCTGGGGGATCGTGAGCGAGCTCACGGAACCCGACGACCTGCTCCCGCGCGCTCACGCCCTCGCCGCGACGATCGCGTCACGGCCCCCGATCGCGGCCGAGACTGCGAAGGCGAACCTGCGTGCCGCTGGAAATCTGCCCCTCGATCAGGCGATCGCGTACGAACGCGAGATGCAGGGCATCACCTTCGCCACCGAGGATGCCGCCGAGGGTCGTGCCGCCTTCGCCGAGAAGCGCCCCGCGACCTTTCACGGACGCTGAGCCGAGAGTTCTGGAGGACTCATGATCGACTGGACCCTCACCGCGCCCGACACGCTTCCCGCAGATGCCGACCGCGCCACCCTCGTGGGCCGGGTGTGGGATCCCGGGGTGGACGGACCGTGCGTCGTCGTGCTGCGCGGCGACACGCTGTGGGATGTCACCGAGACCTTTCCGACGATGCGCACACTCACGGAACGGGACGACGCCGCAGCCGCCGCGGCGACCGCGGCGGGGCGCAAGATCGCAGGCCTGGGCGAGATTCTGGCGAACACCAACCCCGATGCCCGTGACGTGTCGCGCCCGTGGCTGCTGTCGCCCATCGACCTGCACGTGGTCAAGGCGGCGGGGGTCACGTTCCCGGTGTCGATGCTCGAACGCATCATCGAGGAGCGCGCCCGCGGCGAGGCCGATGCGGCCGAGGGCGTGCGCGCCCAGATCTCCGGGGCGCTCGGTTCCGACCTGACCGCGCTCGTCCCAGGGTCGCCGGAGGCGATACGTCTGAAGGAGGTGCTCATCGCCGAAGGACTGTGGAGTCAGTACCTGGAGGTGGGCATCGGCCCCGACGCCGAGATCTTCACCAAGGCACCGGTCATGTCCACTGTCGGCACGTCGGTCGATGTCGGGATTCGGCAGGACTCGCAGTGGAACAACCCCGAGCCCGAGATTGTCCTGGTGATCTCCTCGTCGGGCATGATCGTCGGGGCGACCCTCGGCAACGACGTGAACCTGCGCGACATCGAGGGCCGCAGCGCGCTGCTGCTCGGGCAGGCCAAAGACAACAACGGGTCGGCCGCCGTCGGACCATTCATCCGGCTGTTCGACGACGACTTCGGCCTCGACGAACTGCGGAACGAGGTCGTGACCCTCAGCGTGCAGGGCGCTGATGGGTTCCGGATGTCGGGCACGTCGCCCCTCGCGCAGATCAGTCGCGACCCCGCCGACCTCGCGGCGCAGGCAATCGGAGCGCACCATCAGTACCCGGACGGACTCGTCCTGTTCCTCGGCACCATGTTCGCCCCCATCGACGATCGCGATGAGCCCGGTCACGGCTTCACCCACCACCTCGACGACGTCGTCGAGATCAGCAGCCCACGCCTCGGTGCCCTCGTCAATCGCGTGCGCCACAGCGACGCCATACCACCGTGGGACTTCGGCATCGCGGCCCTGTTCACCTCGCTCGCCACCCGGAAGGTCCTCTGATGTCGACGCTGACAACCACCGACCCCCGCACCGGCGTCTCGACCGACAGCGGCATCTCGACGACCACCACCGAGGCGATCGCCGAGTACACGCGGGATGCGCTCCGGGCGTTCTCTGACATGCGCCGGCGGTCCCGCGCGTGGCGCTCCGGACTGCTGCGCGCCCTCGCCGCCGGCCTGGAACGCGACCGCGCCGCGCTCGTCGACGCCGCCATCAGCGAGACGGGGCTCACCGAGGGCCGTCTGAACACCGAGCTCACCCGGTCGGCGTTCCAGTTCCGCCTGTTCGCCGACGCCGTCGATGAGGGGGGCTACCTCGAGGCGATCATCGATCACGCCGCGGAGACCCCCCTGGGTCCGGGACCCGACGTGCGTCGCATGCTCGTGCCGATCGGCCCGATCGCCGTGTTCGGTTCCAGCAACTTCCCGTTCGCCTTCTCCGTCGCCGGTGGCGATACCGCGTCGGCCCTCGCGGCGGGGAACCCGGTCTTGATCAAGGCACACGGCTCCCACCCGGTCACGTCGCGGATCTCGTACGAGTCACTCAGCACCTCGGCCCACGCCTATGGCGCGCCGGAGGGCACGCTCGCGATCGTCTACGGACAGCAGGCGGGTGCCGATCTCGTCGCGGATCCCCACATCGCCGCCGTCGGATTCACCGGCTCCCTCCACACGGGCCGCATCCTCATGGACATCATCGACCAGCGCGAACGCCCGATACCGTTCTTCGGTGAGCTCTCGAGCGTGAATCCGCTGATCATCACCCCGGGCGCCGCACGCAGCCGCGGCGAGGCGATCGCGCACGGACTGTTCGCCTCGGTGACAGGGTCGGCCGGCCAGCTGTGCACGAAACCCGGCATCGCCTTCATCCCTGCCGATGACGAGATCATCGTGCCGGCTTTCGTGGCTGCGGCGAACGCGGCCGACGCGCAGCCCCTGCTGAACGATCGCATCCGCGCCTCGTTCGGGGAGATTCACCACCGCCTCGTCGCCGATGGCAGAGCACGAAGTCTCGTGACCCCATCCGCCGGAGCGGAGGGCTTCACCCTCACGCCCGCGGTCCTCCAGATCGACGCCACCGACCTCACCGAAGCGGCGACCGAGGAAGCCTTCGGGCCGCTCGTTCTCGTTGTGCGTTATCGCTCCCTCGACGAGATCCGGAGGGCGCTTCGCGTGATCCCGGACTCGCTGACCGCGACCATCCACAGCGATCCCAGCGAGACCGCGTTGGCCGCAGCCCTCACCGCTTCCGTGCACGATCTCGTCGGACGCGTCGTGTACAACGGCTACCCCACCGGCGTACGCGTGTCGTGGGGCATGAATCACGGCGGTCCGTGGCCGGCCACCAACACGCAGCACACCTCCGTCGGGGTGACCGCGATCCGTCGCTTCCTCCGTCCCTTCGCTTGGCAGGACGCCCCGGCAGAGCTGCTCCCTGTCGAGTTGCGCGACGACGACACCTCGGTGCCCCGGCGGGTGGACGGCGAGTTGCGGCTCGCGGTGTCGTAACAGCCTGCGCAACCCCGTCCGACGGCGACGTGCTACGCGAGGTGCCACACCTCGTCGAGCATCTCCCAGTTCGGTGCCGCGGAGCCGGCGTGGAAGGGCAACTGGCAGGCACCGGTTGCTGCCCACCACCGCTGCGTCGCCTCGTCGGCGGCCATCCGCCGCTGGTCGAGGTCGTAGTCCTCTCCCGTGTACTCGAAGTACCCGACGATCACGTCCCCCGTGACGAAGATCGTGAAGTTGCGGATGCCGGTATCTGTGATCGTCGCCTCAACCTCTGGCCACACCGCCGCGTGCAGATCGATGTACTCCTGACGCTTGTCCGGCAGGGGCCGGGCGATCATCCCGAACCGCCGTGGTTCGCGCGATCCGGTCACTCCTTCGTGCCGCCGGCGGTGAGTCCCGAGACGAGGAACCGCTGCGAGAACAGGAAGATGATGAGCACCGGCGCCACCGAGAGGATCGTCGCCATCGCCAGCACCGGCAGATCGATCGTGACCGATCCGGCCGAGGTCGGATTGAACAGCGGAACGTTCGACAGCAGCTCGGCCAGGCCCACCTGGATCGGCGACTTCCGCCCGGGAACCATGACGAACGGCAGGAAGTAGTTGTTCCAGTTCGTCACGAGATTGAAGAACCCGACGAGCGCGATCACGGGCGTGGCCAGCGGCATCGCGACCTGCCAGAACACCCGGAACTCCCCCGCACCGTCGATGCGCGCAGCGTTGAGCAGGTCGCGCGAGACGGCGGTGGAGAAGTAGATGTAGGTGAGGTATACGCCGAACGGGAAGAACGAGAACGGCAGGATCACCGACCACGGGGTTCCCACCAGGCGCACCGCGCTCAGCTCGAGGAAGATCGGCAGCACCAGCGCGGTGTTCGGGATGAGCATGACCACGAGGGTGACCACGAGCAGCGGGCGCCGGAAGCGGAAGTCGACCAAGGCGAGAGCGTAGCCCGCGGGAATGCTCACCACGAGCGTGATCACCAGGGCGACACCCACATAGAGGCTGGCGTTCCCGAGCCAGACCCACACGATGCCGTTCTGGAACGCCATGAGCTGGTTCCAGTTCGACGCGAGGGTCTCGAACGCGCCGAAACTGAAGGGGTTCTCCAGCAGCAGCTCGCGAGGGGTCTTGGTGGGGGCGAGCGCCAGCCACACCATGGGGACGACGAAGAACAGGATGAAGAATCCCATGATCGCCCACCCCAGCGCGCGGCCGATCCACGTCGCGGGCGAAGGACGCTCCGTCTGAGTCACCCCGCGCCGGCGCACCCGACGGCGATGGTCGGGCTGCACGATCCGTTCAGTCGCGCTCAAAGAGTCCTCCTCGGAACACGAACAGCGCAGACAGGCCCGCGGCCACGACCAGCAGCAGCAGCGAGATGGCCGCCGATCCGCTGAAGTCGTTCTGCTTGAACGCGTACAGGTAGGCGAGCTGATTCAGCGAGTAGTCCTGCGGCACGACGCCCTTCGATGCCTGCGACAGCACACGCGGTTCCACGAACAGCTGTGTGCCGGCAGCGAGCGCCATGATGAACATGTAGCTGATCCACTTGCGCATGAGGGGGATCTGGATGTGCCACGCCGTCTTGATCGGACCGGCGCCATCGATGCGGGCGGCCTCCATCACCTCCTGGGGGATGTTGTTCAGCGCGCCGTAGAGGATGATGATCCATCCGCCGGCGCCGGCCCAGAAGGCGATGAGCGTGAAGACGATCGGGAGGTTGTCCAGAGCGACGACCTGCACGAAGGTCTCGAAGCCGAAAGCCCGCAGAATCGCGGCGACGGGGCTCACCGTCGGATCGAGCAGGAACAGCCACAGCATGACGCTGGATGCGCCGGCAAGCGCACCCGGAATGTAGTACAGGAAGCGCACCGTCGACGAAGACCATCGCGCACGCAGGCCGTGCACGAGCAGCGCGAGCAGCACGGCGAACAGCGTGAGCGAGATGAGCCAGACGACGAGATAGAGCCCGACGTGCTGCACGGCCGGCCAGAATCGGTAATCCGCGAACACCTTCGCGAAGTTGTCGAACCCCGCGAAGGCACCGTTCTGGGTGAAGGCCAGGAACAGCGCACACAGCGCGGGGAGAATACCGAAGGCCAGGAGCAGCACGGTGTAGCCGCTCGTGAAGATGTATCCGATCCGGGCCTGACTCCGGTCCGGCCGGCGCCCTGATCGGATCGGCCCCTGCCGACGACCCCGTTCGAGGGGGTCGACGGCAGGCGCCGTGAGATCCGCTGTCGTTGTGATGACGATGCCTTACTGTGCGGTGTCGTACCCGTTGACCTGAGCTTCGTTCAGGTACTCCTGCTGCCACTCCTCAGTGACGTCGGCGATCGGCGTTCCCTCGCTGAGCGCCGGCACGACCACCTCGGCGTATGCCGTCTCCGGGCTGAAGTTCGGGAAGCCCCACCCGCTCCAGATGCTTGCGGCGGCCGTGGAGATCGCTCCCTCGAAGTCACCGACGAAGAAGCCGCTCGCAGCCTGCCCCTCGAGCCACTTCGTCGCAGTGGCATCGTACGCGGGCAGGCCCGTCGCGAGCTCGACCGCGCTGTCGGATGCGGTGACGAACTCCAGGAAGGTCTCTACAGCGTCGAGGTTGGCCGAGTGGCTCGAGGCGTACCACACCCCGCCTCCGACGTTTCCGGTCACCTCGTCGCCGTCAGCCCAGTGGAGCGGATCGGCCGCACCGAAGACGCCCGGATCGGCGTTGACGTTGTCGGGGTTCTGGAAGATGGCGCCCGCGTACCAGGCGGGTCCGGGCATGGCGACGATCTTGTCCGAATAGTTCTCGACGAACGTGGCACTGAAGATGCTGTCGGTCACGAGCGTGCCGTTGGCGACCATCCGGTCGAGCATCTCCGTCATCGCCACCGAGTTGGGGTCGGAGAAGTCCGATGAGAAGGTGTTCCCGTCGAGCTGGAAGATGGGGGCCTGCGCACCCCAGTAGTAGACGTACGTGCCGACGAACGAGTCACCCACCGAGCCCAGGATGTAGCCCGGGTGGTCTGCAGCGAGTTCTTCCCCGAGCGCCTCATACTCCTCCCAGGTCTGCGGGATCTCGTAGCCGAACTCGTTAAGCAGACTCTCGTTGTACCAGAGCGACACCGGCGCGAGGTCGTTGCGCAGTCCGTACACCGTGCCGTCGACGGTGACGGGATCGAGCGCACCGTCGGTGAAACCATCGAGGAAGCTGTCGTCGAAGTAGCCCTCGTTCAAAGGTGCCGCGAAGGCCTGAGTGCCGTTGGTCTCCTTCGCCGCCCACGAGGCGTCGTTGGTCTGGGTGGAGAACACGACGTCGGGCCACCCCTCGCCCGACTGGTCGAACAGAGCGACCTTCGTCTGGAAGGAGCCCGATCCGCCGGCGTTTCCGTCATACGTCTCGATGGAGATCGGGATGTCGGGATTCTCCTCCTGGAACGCGACCGCAAGCGGTTCGCGAGCCGCATCGACCCAGACGGTGATCGTGCTCTCGGGGTCCTGCTCGGCGGTCGCGAATCCGTATTCGCTGTTGACCTCCCCCGAGTCCCCCGCGCACGCGGAGAGCGTCACGGCGCCGGCGAGCACGAAGCCTGCCGCGCCGATTCGGGTGAGATGACTGCGGTGCCGTGGTGCCATTGCCATAGCCTTCCTGGTCGACGTCTTTGACGACTGGTCGCGCAGGTTCGCGACCGTTCACATTAGATCATACATGTGACCTATGAGCAATCCGATGCACTGGGCTGTCGTGGGCTGACCCACTCCACTTGCGCCGAAAACGCGGATGCCGCGGCCCCGGAAACGGGACCGCGGCATCCGCGGTGCTCGGGCTGAGCCCGAAACGGCCTTACTTGGCGGCGACCACCTGGAGGGCGATCACGGCGGTCAGGTCGTCGCGCAGACGAACCGTGGCCTCGTGCTCGCCGACCGACTTGATCGGCGACGTGATGTGGATCTTGCGCTTGTCGAGCTCGCCGAGACCGGCGTCCTTCACGGCGTCTGCCACGTCGGAGGTCTTCACCGAACCGAACAGGCGACCCTCGGCGCCGGCCTTGACCGACAGCTTGACGGTGGCGGCCTCGAGGGCCGT
>CERQ01026411.1_pt1 | contig 15689 bp, 11 predicted proteins | sample 530711 | NCBI WGS metagenome assembly CERQ01 (sample SAMEA2620882, study PRJEB7988) | marine metagenome | biome: marine biome (ENVO:00000447); feature: mesopelagic zone (ENVO:00000213); material: "saline water (ENVO:00002010), including plankton (ENVO:xxxxxxxx)" | depth 850 m | reverse complement strand
GATGAATGGATGCTTTATTCAACAGATAGCCCAAGTGCAAGTAATGCGAGAGGTTTCAATAGAGGAAGCATCTACACAAAGGAGGGTGTGTTAGTAGCATCAGCAGTCCAAGAAGGCTTGATGAGAATAATCAATTAAAAAACTTAAAACATTTTTAAACTAAGTCAAAAAATTTAAATTTATATAGTCTTAAGTATTTTCCTCATTAAGAAAATTGTTCATTTCTTTTGCGGCTGCTCTACCTTCATTTATTGCCCAAACTATTAAGGATTGTCCTCTTCGACAATCTCCAGCTGCAAAGACTTTTGGATTGTTTGTCTTATGAATATTATGTTTAGCTTTGTAATTACTTCTTTCGTCTAAGGCTATTTTTAAAGGTGTACTAACATAATTCTCGGGACCTAAAAAACCCATTGCCAGTAGAATCAAATCAGCTTTCCATTCCTTTTCTGTTCCTACAATTTCTTGAAAATTAGTACCAACTTCAATAGTTTTAATGCCAGATAAGTAACCCTTATTATCAGATAAAAATTTCTTTCCTGATACAGAAAAGACTCTAGGATCATCCCCAAAAAGAGATGCTGATTCTTCATGTCCATAATCTACGTTGTAAATTTTAGGGAACAAAGGCCAAGGATTATCTTCTGCTCTTTCTTTAGGGGGTTGCGGAAGAATTTCAAAATTAATTAGTGATTTACATCCATGCCTGAGAGCTGTTCCAATGCAATCAGTGCCAGTATCACCACCTCCTATTACAATCACATTTTTGTCTTTGGCATTTATAAAATTATCGTCCTCATGATTTGAATCTAATAAACTTTTAGTATTTGTTCTCAAAAAATCCATAGCAAAGTGAATTCCTTTTGCATTTCTATTGGCAATAGGAAGGTCGCGTGGATGGGTAGCTCCTGTAGCTAATAACAGGACATCGTAGGTTTGTATTAATTCTAGAACATCTATTGAGTTAACAGTCTTTCCTCCTACATCGCTATTAGTAAAGAACTGAATTCCTTCTTTTTTCATTAGATCAACTCTAAAATCAAGAATTGATTTATCCAATTTCATATTTGGAATTCCATACATCATCAAACCACCTATTCTGTCGTCTCTTTCATAGACACTCACATTATGTCCTAAGTTATTGAGTTCTTGAGCTGCAGATAGCCCAGCGGGACCTGAGCCCACAATAGCTACTTTCTTGTTTGTACGGTTTTTTGGAATTGAAGCTTTTAACCATCCGTTTTCAAGGCCTTTATCTGCTATCGCGCATTCAAGATTCTTAATTGCTACTGGTGTTTCAGTTATGCCAAGCACACAAGCACCTTCACATACTGCTGGACATACTCTTCCGGTAATTTCAGGAAAATTATTTGTTTCCATAAGCCTTTCAAAAGCTTCTTCCCATCTATTTTGAAATACTAAATCATTCCATTCTGGTATTAAATTATATACAGGACATCCCTCATCAGACTGACAAAAGGGAACTCCACAATCCATACACCTAGATGCTTGGGTATTAAGGTTATTTTCATTGTGTTCAGTGTAAATCTCCTTAAAATCAAGAACTCTTTCTTCTGCAGGTCTGTACGGTTCTACTGACCTTTGAAATTCTTTAAAACCTGTAACTTTACCCATTTATCCTACTTTCTTTTGCTTTATAGTGGTCTCTTGAAGAACCCTCTTATAATCTGAAGGCATTACTTTTCTGAAATTCTTTAGCTCTGTTTTCCAATTATCTAAAATCTTTTCAGCAACGCTTGAACCTGTATAGGTTAAGTGGTTTTCTATAAGACACTTTAGCTCATCAATATCCTCTTGAACTTCCATTGCATCTAGTTCAAAAGTATCCAAATTACATAAGCTTTCAAAAGTTTTATCCGGATCATATACGTATGCAATCCCTCCACTCATCCCTGCTCCAAAATTTCTTCCTGTAGGTCCAAGTATTACAGCTCTTCCACCAGTCATGTATTCGCAGCCGTGATCCCCTATGCCCTCAATAACTACCATTGCACCACTATTGCGTACACAGAACCTTTCTGCAGCTACTCCCCTGAAATAAGCTTCTCCTCCAGTTGCTCCATAAAGAGCTACATTACCTATTAAAATATTTTCTTCAGGTTTAAATGAACTTTTTTTTGGAGGATAAACAATTAATTTCCCCCCAGAAAGCCCTTTTCCAACGTAATCATTAGCGTCTCCTTCTAGAGTGATTGTAATTCCCTTAACCAACCATGCTGCTAAACTCTGACCCGCAGAGCCTTTGAGTTTTATATTGATAGTATTTTCGGGTAGTCCCTGTTCCTCCCAAATCTTTGATACTTCATTAGAAAGAATAGTTCCTACAACTCTATTGGTATTTCTTATGGGTAATTCCAAATTAATTTTCTCTGCTTTTTCAATTGCCTTCTTGCATTTTCTTATTAATGTGTGATCTAGGGCTTTATCTAAGCCGTGATTCTGGTCTTGTGAATGAAATACTTCAGTTTTATCAAAAATAATTTCAGCAGGGCTAAGAATGTTAGAAAAATCTAATCCGTTGCTTTTCCAATGTTTTATAGCTGTATCAACTTCGAGACAATCTACCCTACCTATCATTTCATTTACCGTTTTGAAACCTAAATTTGCCATAATGATTCTTAATTCTTTGGCTACCATAAAAAGGTAATTGATTACGTATTCTGGATCACCTTCAAATTTTTTTCTTAAATCTTTATCTTGAGTTGCAATTCCAACTGGACAGGTATTCAAATGACATTTTCTCATCATGATGCATCCAAGGGTAATTAAAGGTGCAGTAGCAAACCCAAACTCTTCAGCTCCAAGTAAAGCTGCGATAGCTACATCTCTTCCTGTTTTTATTTGTCCATCTGTCTGTAACACTACTCTGGAACGCAAATTATTCATCACCAGCGTCTGGTGAGTTTCAGCAACACCTAACTCCCATGGTAAACCAGCATGTTTTATTGAAGTCCAAGGAGAGGCTCCAGTTCCTCCATCGTGACCAGCAATAACAAGATGATCAGTTTTAGCCTTTACAACTCCTGCAGCAATAGTTCCCACGCCCATCTCTGAGACCAACTTCACACTTATTCGAGCATCTCTGTTAGCATTCTTTAAGTCGTGTATAAGTTGAGCAATATCTTCTATAGAGTAAATATCATGATGTGGGGGAGGACTTATCAGTCCTACTCCTGGAGTTGAATGTCTTATTTTTGCAATATAATTGTCTACTTTTCTACCCGGCAGTTCACCTCCTTCTCCAGGCTTTGCCCCTTGAGCTATTTTTATTTGGAGCTCATCTGAGTTTGTTAGGTACCACATTGTTACTCCAAACCTTCCTGAAGCTACTTGTTTGATAGCCGATCTTTTAGATACGCCATCTTTTATGGGTTTGAACCTAATAGGATCTTCTCCTCCCTCTCCAGTGTTAGATTTACCTCCTAAAGTGTTCATAGCAATGGCTAAGGATTCATGGGCTTCAGTAGAAATGGAGCCTAAACTCATTGCTCCAGTTGCAAATCTTTTAACTATTTCTTTTTCTGGTTCAACTTCTTCTAATTTAATGAAGTTTTTATTGGATTTAAACTTGAGTAATCCACGAAGTGTACTTTCTTTGGTGGTTTGCTCATTGGCGTGTTTAGCAAATTTCCAATAAGCTTCCTCGTCATTTTTTTTGGCTGCTTCCTGTAGAGTAGAAATTGTTTTAGGATCCCACATATGAGAGTCCCCTCCATGTCTCCAATGAAAATCTCCTGGATTGGGAAGGACCTTTATTTTATTTTGGTCTAATTTAGGATAAGCAAGTTCATGCCTTCTTTCAATTTCTTTAACTAAGACATCAAAATTAACCCCTTGTACTCTGCTAGCTGTACCTGGAAAACATTTGTCAATAATTTCTTCGGCTAAACCTACTGCTTCAAAAATTTGTGCCCCCTTATAAGACTGCAAAGTAGAGATACCCATTTTTGCCATTACTTTGAGTATGCCTTTTGCAACCCCTTTCTTATAGGCATTTACCATTTCGTCATAAGATGATTGATCAAGTAAGCCATCCTGTCTTGCTTGCCATAAAGCTTCAAAAGCTAAATAAGGGTTTATGGCATCAGCTCCATATCCAACCAATAAACAATGGTGATGGACCTCCTTAGCTTCTCCAGTCTCTATGATTATTCCGATGCGAGTTCTTTTCTCAGATTTTATCAAGTGATGATGTACTGTAGAACACGCTAATAGAGAACTTATGGCAACTCTATCTTTGTCTAACTTCTTGTCTGAAAGGACTAGGAAAGAGAATCCATCATCGATAGCTTTTTCTGACTGCTTACAGATGTTTTCTAGAGAATTCAACATTGCTTTTGTCCCCTTTCCCCTCGAGTAAGTAATATCAACGATTTTTGTTTTCCAACCATGAGAAGTATTATTTTTTATACTTAATAACTCTGGATCTGAAAGAATAGGGTTTTTCAAACGTAGTCGATGTACGTTTTTATCTGAAGAAGAAAGTAGGTTTCCTTCAGGACCAATCATACATTCAAGAGACATAATTATCTCTTCTCTGATGGAATCTATAGCTGGATTAGTTACTTGGGCAAACATCTGCTTAAAGTAGTCAAAAATCAATCTCGGTTTATCAGAAAGACAAGCCAAGGCAGCATCATTTCCCATGGACCCTAAGGGATCTCGTAACTCTTTAACAATTGGTAATAACATAAATTGCATAGTTTCTACGGTATAACCAAAAGCTTGCATCCTAGGTATTAGGTCTTCTCTTATTTCAGAATCTTTAGTTTGATGGTTTAGTAAATCTTCTATATCAACTATCTGTTTCTTAATCCATTGAGAATAAGGGTTTTCATTGTAAATTTTCTCTTTGATTTCATCATCTGGTACCATTCTTCCTTGTTCAAAATCTATAAGAAACATCTTTCCTGGTTGTAATCTTCCTTTCATTAAGACGTTTTCTGGATCTACTGGAAGAACCCCTACCTCCGAAGCCATAATTACTTTGTCATCCTTAGTTACATAAAATCTACTAGGTCGAAGGCCATTTCTGTCCAGGACAGCGCCTATATAGTTTCCATCTGTAAACACTATTGAAGCTGGACCGTCCCAAGGTTCCATTAATGACGAAGCATATTCGTAGAAGGCTTTCTTCTCTTTTGGCATACTTTTATCTGATTGCCATGCTTCAGGAATCATCATCATGATTGATTCCTGCAGACTTCTGCCAGTTAACATTAAGAATTCAAGAATATTGTCAAAATTTCCTGAATCCGAACTATCTGGTTCTGCAATTGGAAATAAAGCTTTTAATTTTGAACCGAATAGTTCGCTTTTAGCTACTCCCTGTCTTGCACTCATGAGATTAACGTTACCTTTCAGCGTATTGATTTCTCCGTTGTGGCACATGTACCGATTAGGCTGTGCCCTGTCCCAAGAAGGGAAAGTGTTAGTACTAAATCGTGAGTGAACCATTGCTAAGTGCGTTATAAAACCATCATCTTCTAGGTCTGGAAAAAATGGAAAAAGCTGGGAAGGAGTCAACATTCCCTTGTAGACAATGATCTTGGAAGAAAGGCTACATGCAAATAATAACCTAGCTTCTAAGAGATTTTTATTTGATCTAAGTTGATAACTGAATTGCTTTCGTATTAGATATAACTTCCTTTCAAACTCTTCTCTGTCTATTTCTTTGTTACTGCCTATAAATAATTGTTCAATAGCTGGTTGCGATATTCTGGCTGCAGGACCGACATCTGCTTTTTCTGAGTTAACAGGTACTTCTCTCCATCCAAGAAATAATTGCTCTTCAAAATTAATAACTTTTTCTATCTCTTTTTTACAAAATTCTCTTTCTTTTTTATTTTTGGGAAGAAATATGTTTCCTACAGCATAAGATCCTTCCTGGGGTAAATTTAGACCAATTTCAGTTGAGACTTTTTTAAAAAAACTATGGGGGAGGGCCACTAAAATTCCTGCTCCATCACCAGTATTTTCTTCAAAACCACAACCACCTCTGTGATCCATATTTGAATTAACAAGATAGGCATCTTCCATGATTTGTCTAGAAGGTATGCCTTTTATGTTTGCTACCATACCAACTCCACAAGAATCCTTTTCAAAGGATGGGTCATATAGTCCTATCTTCGGAGGGAGTCCAATAAGCTGCTTATTTGAGGATAGTTTTAACATAATTTAAACGAGAGAGGGAATTTTACAGTACTATCATTGCTCTATAAATAAATATGAATTCCAGACAACAGCTAGATTAAAAAAATCTAGAAAACTAATCTAGTATTAGAGAAAGAGGATTAATTAAGACAATATGATTATTTCGACAATAAGGAAGATTCAATAGCATTCAAAACATCTTGTTTTAAAATTTTATTTAACTTTTTTGCACTACCAATTCTTTCAATAACAATGAAATTTAGTTCATCTCCTTTCTTTTTCTTATCTAACTGCATTGCTTGATATATTTCTTGCGAATTAAAAGGTTTAAGAAGTTTAGTATTTACCCCTGATTCCTCAAGAAGATCCTTGATTTTCTCTATATCTTCATCTTGAAGGTTACAGAATTTTTTGGAGAGCTCTAGAGCAGGTAAAATCCCCAAAGCTACTGCTTCTCCATGACTATAATCTTTAAATTTACCCAACAGCTCTATTGCGTGACCAAAAGTATGACCAAAGTTTAGAATTGCCCTTAAGCCTAATTCTTTTTCATCTTTAGAAACTATATCAGCTTTTATTTGTATAGATTTTTGAACAGCCTCTTTTACAATTTCTTGATCTAGATCTTTAATAAAATTAATATTCTCTTTTATCCAGATAAAATATGTTTGATCTGATATTAAACTATGTTTTATCATCTCCACCAATCCGCAAATGACCTCCTTCTTTGGTAATGTCTCAAGAAATGATGTGTCAATTAGAACTATTTTTGGTTGATGAAAAGCTCCTATCAGATTTTTTCCAAGCGCATGATTTATAGCCGTTTTTCCCCCTACTGAAGCATCCACTTGTGCCAGTAGAGAGGTAGGTATAAGCACAAAATCTACACCTCTTAGATAAGTAGCAGCAGCAAAGCCAGAAATATCACAAACTATTCCGCCTCCCATTCCTATCAACAGACAATCTCTGCTAAATTTTTCCTCAATTAACCTATTATGAATGTCGTTAAGAGTTTCTTGTGATTTTTTATCTTCTGTAGCTACTATTCCCATTGAAATTGTTTCAAACTTTGTGTAGGAATTAATCATAGAGGAAAAATCCCTAACCTTTTCAATACTCAGGTTATTATCATAGATAATCATTATCTGTCGATCACTGATATATTTTTTAATTAATGATGGGTCGAGAATGTTATCGACTAAATGGACTGAGTATTGATCTTCTTTTAATTTAACATTAATCTTAGTTTTACTCATCTGAGTTCTTTTTTAGTTCTAATGTTATTTCATTCACTATCTCATTACGACTTTTCTTATCTGGTTTTATAGTTATATCTGCTAATTCTTCATATAAGTGTCTTCTATCTCTGTCCATTTTCTTTAAGATTTTTTCTTTGTTTCCTTTTGAAAGTAAGGGGCGAGCATTATCAAACGATGTTCTCTTAAGTTGTGATTCTATTGAAGCTTCTAAGTAAATTACTTTTCCACTAGAAGATATTAAATCTCTATTACTTTCTTTTAAAATTGAACCAGCCCCGGTAGAAATCACACAAGAATTCAGCTTACTTACTTTTAATAAAATATCTTCTTCTCTTTCCCTAAAACCCTCTTCTCCCTCAATATCAAAGAGCCAAGTTATATCAACTCCTGTAGCTTTTTCAATCTCTTTATCAGTATCTATGAAATTCATATTTAAACCTTCAGCAAGTTTTTTTCCTATAGTTGTTTTTCCTGATGCAGTAGGACCTATAATAAAGATGCGCATGGTTTTATTATATATTCCTTTGGGCCTACTAAATAAATATGAAATTAAATGATTTAAGTGAAAGTATTTATATAAGACTGATACTCGTCTTTATAACGCTAATAATTCTTTTTGTAAGTTCTTTAAATCTTTACATAGATCAGAAACTTCCAAATGAAAAGCAAATTAGAGAGATTGAGCTCCAAATACCATTAAAGATTTTTTCTTCTGATAAAAAACTCATAGGAGAATTCGGAGAAAAAAGAAGATCTGAAATTAAATTTAAAGATATTCCCTCTTATTTTGTTCTGGCTGTTTTAGCAGCTGAGGACGATAATTTTTTTCATCATTCTGGAGTTAGTTACTTGGGTCTTATTAGGTCATTTTATAGGTTAGTTACATCTGGAAGAGTTCAAGGAGGAGGTAGTACTATAACTATGCAAGTTGCCGGTAATTATCTCACCGGTAGAGAGGTGAATTTTTATAGAAAACTGAAAGATATATTCTTAGCCTACAGATTGGAGAGCACATATACAAAGGAAGAAATATTTGAATTTTATGTCAATCGTATTTTTTTTGGTAATAGAGCTTATGGAATAACGGCTGCCAGTGAGGTTTATTATGGAAAATCTATTTCAGATCTTAATTTAGCTCAGTGGTCAATGATTGCTTCGCTACCTCAGGCTCCTTCTACAAGAAATCCACTAGTTAATCCTAGGAGGGCTTTGATAAGAAGAAACTGGATTCTATCCAGAATGCTAGATCTAGATTTTATTTATCAAGATCAATTTGACTTAGCTGTTTCAGCCCCTTTGTCAGCTTCATATCATGGATTAGTATCTGAAGTTACAGCGCCTTATGTAGCTGAAAATATAAGACGATTTATGATACAAAAATATGGACTTGAAGCTTATAAAGAAGGCTTTGAAGTCTATACAACTATAGATTCTGCAATGCAGAATTCGGCTATTTCTTCTGTTCAGAACGGTCTAGAAAGTTATGATAAGAGACACGGCTTCAGATCACCTCAAAACTATAAAGAAATCTTCCCAGTTAATTTCTTTGAAAACACTAAAAAGCAAAGATTAGAAATTATAAATTCAAGTCTTCAGTATCCTGAGTACTTTTCAGAAGATTTTATAGAAGAGCCCTTAGAATCGGTCTACACTTTTTTAAATAGCTTAACTAACACGAACACAAAATTTCCTACAATCATAGTTTCTTTACAAGAAAAGCTATGGGTCTTATCTGGGGATAGAAAAGCTTATCAGATAGATTGGACTGAAGATTTAGCCTGGGCAAGACCTTACATAAATGAAGATAGGAGAGGACCCAAACCAAAGAGTTTTTCAGAGTTTCTTAATGAAGGTGATTTGGTGTGGGTTAAGAGAAGTAAAATTACTTCTGGTTTATCCTTAACTCAAATTCCGGAAATCCAGGGTTCTATGGTTGCCTTAAACCCACAGACCGGAGCTGTTAAAGCATTGATCGGGGGTTATGATTTCTTTTTAAGTAAATTTGATAGGGCTACTCAATCGACACCTTTACTAGGGTCTAATTTCAAACCTTTCTTATATGCTGCAGCCCTTTCAGATGGATTTACTGCCTCTAGTTTAATAAATGATGCTCCTATTATCTTTGAAGATGAAAGTTTAGAAGAGCAATGGAGACCTAGAAATGCAAGTGGTCGTTTTTATGGGCCTACTCGACTCAGAGAAGGTCTTATTCAGAGTAGAAATTTGGTTTCTGTAAGGCTCCTAAGGGAGTTAGGAATAGAAAAGGCAAGAGACTACGCAGTAAATTTTGGGTTTAAGAAAGAGACCTTACAACCAGATTTATCTTTAGCTTTGGGTACAGCTTCCTTAAGCCCCTTAGCTAATGCAGCAGCTTACAGTATGTTTACTAACGGAGGGAAGAAGGTAGAAACTTATTTTATAGAAAAGATAACTGATAGGTCGGGGAAAGTGATATTCGAGAAACATGTAGAAAATGAAAATGAAAATGAAAATGAAAATGAAAATGAAATAATTGACTCTAGAATCGCCTTTATAATTAAAAATATATTACAGGAGGCAGCAAAAAGGGGTACTGCAAAAAAAATAAAAGAACTTAATAGAGATGATTTTGCAGGGAAAACAGGTACAACCAATAATGCTGAGAGCACTTGGTTTACTGGGTTTAATGATTCTATTGTAGTTAGTGTGTGGGTTGGATTTGATACACCAAAAAGTCTTGGTAACAGAGAGTTTGGAAGTACTACTGCACTTCCTATTTGGGTAGATTTTGTAGAAAGAAATATTGACAGTATTCCCAAGGACGAGACTTTAATTCCTTCAGGGTTAGTCTCGGTTAAAATAGACGAGTCTTCAGGTAAAAGAGCTGCAGAAGGAGGGAAGAACACTATTTTTGAATACTATTTAGAGGAATTTGTTCCAAAATAATCTATTTTATTTAGAAGTTAAATTTCCAATTAAAAATTTAATTTGATTGTCTATTCTTTTTGACGGTTTTTCTTCGAACCCTGATCTAACAAACTTTTGAATTAGTCCTTCTGCACAAGCTAAAAGTAAGTTTGCAGAGGACGCTGTAGTTAAGGCGAGTTTCTTTTTGGTGGATTGTTCGTATTTTTGAAGATGTTGTTTTATCTGTAATTCGATTTTAGCAAAGAGTTGTTTAATTCTTTCTTCAAGAGAAGCTTCATCAATGGAGAATGCCTCTCTAGTTAAAAGTCGGGCGATTCCTGGATTTTTTTCACTAAAACTGACTAATAGTATAAGAATCCTTTCTACTTTTTTTAAAGAATCTTCGTCGGAGGAATTAATATTAGCGATTAGATCAAAAATACTACTTTCACAGAAATCCACTAAGCCAGAAAAAATCTTTCTTTTACTTGGGAAATGCCTATAGATGGCTGCTTCAGTTATACCACACTCTTTTGCCAACAAGGAAGTTGTAATTTTTATGGGCCCTTTTCTCTCAAGCATTTTTGCTAAATTTTGCATGATATCTAGTTGTCTAGGTCTAAGTTCGATCATAACTAAATCTACTTAAGAAATTAAAGTACCCACGCCCTCTTTAGTAAGGACCTCTAAAAGAACTGCATGTGGAACTCTTCCATCAATAATATGTGCCGATTTAACTCCATTAGAGATTGTTTTTATAGCAGCTATCAATTTTGGCTTCATTCCTCCTTTTACAATCTCATTTTTTAATATTATTTTAGCCCTTTTTGGACTCATTTTTGATAAAAGAATCCCTTTCTTGTTCAATATGCCTTCCACGTCAGTTAGGAGAATTAATTTCTCAGATTTCAAGCTTTGTGCTATTGCTCCAGCAACAACATCTGCATTAATATTTAAACAATTGCCTTGTTTATCAAGTCCTAATGGTGCAATAACTGGGATATGATCCTTTACAAGAATTTTTTTAATTTCATTTATTCTTACAGACTTAACTGTACCTACAAGTTTAAGTCTTGATTCCATTGGCTTATCTATTTTATTTGCTACCATAAACTTTGAATTTTTGTAGGTAAGACTTGCTGCATTCGCTCCAAAATTGTTTATTAACGAAACTATTTCTTTATTGACTTTATTGATTAAAACTTTTTGGACTATTCGCATAGTTTGTCTGTCTGTAACCCTGTGACCAGATAAAAATTTTTCTTTTAGACCTGCTTTTTCAAGTTCCTTTCTAATTTGAGGTCCCCCCCCATGTACTACGATAGGCTTCATACCAACTAGCTTCATCAAAGCTATATCTTTTGCAAACCCTTTTTTTAGTTCGGTCTTTGACATAGCAGCTCCACCGTATTTAACTACTATTATTTTCCCATAGAATCTCTGTATATAAGGGAGACCTTCACTTAAGACTGAGGCTATATTTTCAGCTGCTTTTCGTGTGATACTCACTTTTAAAAACCTATAAGATTAGGTCCAACTTTTGCCAACACTTTTCTAAACTGCTCTTTAATTTCTTCAAGCTTTTCTTTGTTAATTGCTTCGAACCTGAGAACTAAAAGAGGAGAAGTATTAGAAGCCCTTAAAAGACCCCAACCATATTTAAATTCTACTCTAACACCATCAATTTCTATTATTTCAGCATCAGGAAAATTTATTAATGATTTAAATTTTTCTACAAATAAAAATTTTTCTTCATCTTTAGCAGGGACATTTATTTCTGGGGTAGAGGTTAATTTGGGAAGTAGATTAAAGACATTCTGCCCTTCATTTGTAGAAGATAATATTTCTAATAGTCTAGCTCCAGCATAGAGTGCATCATCAAAACCTGGCCATCTATCATTAAAGAAAATATGACCACTCATTTCACCCCCTAATGCTGCAGAAACTTCTTTAATTTTGTTTTTAATAAAAGAATGTCCGGTCTTTGAAATTACAGGGACTCCTCCATTTTGATTGATGGACTCCGGAAGGAGTTTTGAACATTTCACATCAAAAACAATTTTGGAACCTTGTCTTTTTTTTAGCACTTCCTTTGAAAATAATATCATTTGCATGTCAGGAAAGATTATTTCCCCTTCTGGGTCTACTACGCCTAATCTATCTCCGTCTCCATCGAAAGCAATCCCTACAGCAGCTTTTGACAAAAGGACTTGTTCTATAAGGTCCTTAAGGTTTTCAGGTTTAGAAGGGTCAGGATGATGATTAGGAAAGTTGCCATCCAATTTACAATGCAGATCTATAACTTCACAACCTAATCTTTCGTAGCAGTCTTTAGCTAAGATACTAGTTGCTCCATTTCCACAATCAATGACTACTTTCAATTTTTTCTTCAAAGAAATATTCTCAGTTATCTCCTTAAGATACATTTCTACAATATCTTTATCTTCTTTTACACCTTTACCAACAGCAAAATCTTCTTTCTCCATTATTTTCTTTATATTCTGAATTTCTTTTCCAGAAAGTGTTCTGTTTTTTATGACAATCTTAAATCCATTGAATTCAGAAGGATTATGACTCCCAGTAATTACTACACCATTATTACTAGCAAGTTTGTGAGTAGAGAAGTATAGAAGCGGAGTAGGCACAACACCTAAATTTGTAACGTTACATCCTGTAGATATTATTCCTTGAGAAAGCCATTCGAACATTTTTGGGCTTGATATTCTCCCATCCCTTCCAACATTTATATAATCTTGATCTGACTCTAATATCATTGTTCCTAGAGCTTTTCCTAGGGAAGTGACAAGCTCTTCGGAGAGATCTTTATAAGCTATTCCTCTTATATCGTAAGCTCGAAATATAGATGGATTAAAATTCAATTATAGATTCTGAGACTATTTTTTAGATAAGGCCATTATATAGCTTTATTCTTAGCACTTAATATAAGCTTATAATAAGTTACTAGATTTATGTTCTTATTTTTTTAAAAAGGAGATTGTTTTGCAATTGACTGAAATTGAAGGTTTTATCTGGCTAGATGGTCAGATGGTAGATTGGAAAGATGCCAATACTCATTTACTAACACATACTCTCCATTATGGCTTGGGAGTTTTTGAAGGAGTGAGGTGTTATAAGACTCCAAAAGGATCGGAAATCTTCAGATTAAAAGATCATACTGACAGGCTTTTTAAATCTGCTCAAACAGTTAGCCTAAACATTCCATTCTCTGTAGAAGAAATTAACAGAGTTCAGAGTGAAATAGTAAAGATTAATAATCTTACCGAATCTTATATTAGGCCAATGTGCTTTTATGGATCTGAAGGAATGGGTCTACGCGCAGATGCCCTTAAAGTACATACAATGGTTGCAGCCTGGGAGTGGCCTTCTTACATGGAACCAGAAGCTCAGGAACAGGGTATTTCAGTTAAAGTATCTAGCTTTAAAAGACAAGTCAGGAATCCCATAGCATCAGCAAAAGTAAATGGAAATTATGTAACATCAATAGTTGCTCTGAAAGAAGCTATGCGGGAAGGTTTTGATGAAGCATTAATGCTAGACATTGAAGATTTTGTAGCCGAAGGCAGTGGAGAAAACTTCTTTATTGTAGACAAAGGGGTTTTACAAACACCAGATTTAGATGCTTGTTTAGACGGGATAACTAGAAGGACTATTATTGATTTAGCGAAGGAGATAGGAATTAAAGTAGTAGAGAAGAAGCTTAGATTAGAAGAAGTATTAAGGGCTGAAGAAGCTTTCTTTACTGGGACTGCAGCCGAAGTTGTTCCAATACATTCAATAGACCATAATTCAATAGGAGAAGGGAAAAGAGGTCCTCTAACTGAGTTATTACAGCAAACTTATTTTGACCAAGTGCGAGGAAATAGAGAAACTAATTCTGGTTGGCACACCCTAGTAGCTAAGTAAAATTTAGAAAAATGAAATTTTTGATAGTCGGTCCTTCTTGGGTAGGAGACGCTGTTATGGCCCAGTGTCTCTATAAGACCTTAAAATCAAAGTATAAGGATTCTGAGTTAGACGTATTATCACCAGATTGGTCTAAAGATATATTGTTAAGAATGAAGGAGGTTTCTAATACTATTTCTTCTCCCTTTTTACATGGAGAATTAAGAATAAAAGAAAGAATTAAGCTTGGACGCGATTTGAAAATCCACAAATATGATCAAGCTTTTGTTTTAACTAACTCCTTTAAATCTGCTTTAGTACCTTTTTGCGCTAACATAAAAAAACGCACAGGCTGGTTAGGAGAATATAGATACATTTTATTAAATGATATTAGAAGACTGAATAAAAAAGAACATCCGCTGATGGTTCAAAGGTTTGTGGCTTTAGCTTCTGACAAAGGCACATTCCCAAATAAATTACCCACCCCTCAACTTTTATATGATCAAGATAACCTAGAAAGTCTTGCTGTTAAGTATGATTTTAAGATCGATGCCCCTACTATAGCTTTATGTCCGGGAGCTGAGTTTGGACCAGCTAAGAGATGGCCTGCAGAATATTACTCGAAAGTAGCTTCAGAATATCTTCAGAAGGAATGGCAAGTTTTTCTTTTGGGTTCTTTAAATGATTCAAGAGTTGGTTCTGAAATAGAAGACAAAATCAGTCATAAATTGAGAAGAAATCTTCTTAATTTAACCGGTAAGACTAAGCTTGTAGATGTTGTGGACCTTTTGTCATTTGTAGATATTATCCTTACTAATGATTCTGGTTTGATGCATATAGGTGCATCAGTAAACACTCCACTAGTAGCACTTTTTGGTCCATCAAGTCCGGAGTTCACACCCCCTCTAAGTAAGCAAGCTACTGTTTTAAGAAAAGAAAAAGGTTATATAAAAACAAGGACAGGGTCTTTGCCTGGAGGTTATCACAAGAGCTTAGTTGATCTGCAACCGGCAGAGGTTATTCAGACTCTGAACAGTATAAATATTCAAAGTGAGTAAAAAGAGAAAAATAGCCCTTCTTTTGTATAGATATTTTCCTTACGGAGGTTTGCAGAAAGATTTTTTACAAATAGCTTTTGAACTCCTATCTAGAAATCTTGAGATCAAGGTTTTTGTTAGAGATTGGGAAGGTTATAGACCCAAAGAACTAGCAATATGTGAATTTCCTACAAAACGTTTTACTACTCATGGAAAAAATATTGATTATTTTAATTTTGTTGAAAGAAGGGTAAATGTCTAAGTTCATTTTAAATGATAACTATTTAGAAGACTTATTCTCTGGCAAAGACCCTTTTGTTGTTGCCAAAGAAATTGAGGGAATAGTATATAGGGAACATGCCAATAGATTTACTAAGGAATTTAATTTTAAAGGACAGTTATATTTCATTAAGTATCATAATGGAGTTGG
>CERQ01126515.1_pt1 | contig 15784 bp, 19 predicted proteins | sample 530711 | NCBI WGS metagenome assembly CERQ01 (sample SAMEA2620882, study PRJEB7988) | marine metagenome | biome: marine biome (ENVO:00000447); feature: mesopelagic zone (ENVO:00000213); material: "saline water (ENVO:00002010), including plankton (ENVO:xxxxxxxx)" | depth 850 m | reverse complement strand
TCATCGACCCCGCTGCGGCCGCTGTTGCTGGCGTGTCGCCCGCCTCGATCACGAACGGCGTCACGCCGATCATTTCGAGCGGAACGACTGCCGACAATATCCGCGCTGACATGCTGGCCCTGTCTGCGGCTTATCGCGCTGCGAACAACAGCACGAGCGGCACCGTCTGGATCATGCCGGAAGGCACGGCCGAGGCGCTGGCGATGATGGTCAACCCGCTGGGTCAGGCCGAATTCCCCGGCATCACCGCCGAGGGCGGTTCGTTCATGGGCAAGCCGGTGATTACCTCCGAGTATGTCCCGAGCGATTACGACCCGGACGATGCTGGCGCTGCGGAAGCCGGTGCGCTGGTCGTTCTGGCGAAGGCTCAGGACATCTTCTTCGGCGACGAAGGCGGCGTTCAGGTTGATTTCAGCCGCGAAGCCTCGCTGGAAATGGCCGACAACCCGACCGGCAGCAGCATCACGCCGACCGGCTCGCAGCAGGTGTCGATGTTCCAAACCAACAGCGTTGCGTTCCGCGCCGAACGCGCGCTGAACTGGATGAAGCGCCGCCCCGAGGCGGTCGCGGTTCTGGCAAGCGTGAATTGGGGCGCCTAAGCCCTCTTGGGTGGGGCTTAACGGCCCTGCCCACCCATGAAATCGGAGGCTTATATGGCCGGATACATGACCCGCGCGATGAAGTCGAAAGACCTGCGCTTCGCCCGCATCCTGTCGAAACTAGGCTATGATCGTCGTGATATGGTTGCCGATCAGGCCCCGGCTGCGGACGAAACCCAACAGGATGACGAACTGACGCAAGCCCGCGGCGACTATCAAGCCGCGTTGGACAAGAAGCCCTATCACGGCTGGGACGTGGAAACCCTGCGCGCCAAGATCGCAGAAGCCAAGGAATAACGGATGCTCGGGCTGTTTCGGCGCAAGACGGACAAGGCGCTCAGCCAGCCCAGCAATCGGGGCGGCTGGCTGCCCATCGTTCGCGAAAGCTATGCAGGGGCGTGGCAGCAAAACGTCACCGTAAACCGCGACACCGCGCTGACCTATTTCGCGGTGTTCTCCTGCATGACGTTGATTGCACGGGATATCGCCAAACTGCGCGTGCGGCTGGTTCAGAAGGATCAGAACGGCATCTGGACCGAGATTGAAAGCCCCGCGTTTTCTCCGGTCCTGCGCAAGCCCAACACGATCCAGAACCGCATCCAGTTCTGGGAAAGCTGGTTTCTGTCAAAGCTGTCGAACGGCAACACCTACGCGCTCAAGGTCCGCGACAACCGCAACGTCGTGGTGCAGTTGCAGATCCTCGACCCGCAAAGGGTGCAGCCGCTCGTTTCCCCAGAGGGCGCGGTGTTCTACCGCCTCTCCACAGACAATGTCGCGGGTATCGAAGAAGATATCACTGTTCCGGCTTCGGATATCATCCACGATCGTATGAATTGCCTGTTTCACCCGCTGGTGGGGCTGTCACCCATCACGGCAGCGGGCCTTGCTGCAATGCAGGGTTCCGCGATCCAGAACGACAGCACGACTTTTTTTGCGAACCGGGCGGTTCCGGGAGGCATCCTGGCGGCTCCGGGCGAGATTGCCGACGACACGGCATCCCGGCTAAAGCAATACTGGGAATCGAACTTCACCGGAAACAATGCAGGCAAGATCGCGGTCGTCGGTGATGGGCTGAAATTCGAGCCGATGCGGGTTGTGGCGACCGATGCCCAACTTGTCGAGCAGCTTCAATGGACGGCGGAAGTCGTCTGTTCGGTCTTTCACGTTCCGCGCTACAAGATCGGCATTGGCGAAATGCCGACCTATAACAACATCCAGTCGCTCAACATCGAATATTACTCGCAGATCCTCCAGGGTTTGATGGAGGAGGCTGAACTGTGCGTGGATGAAGGGCTGGCGACGCCTGCCGGTATGGGGATGGAATTCGTCCGCGACGATCTGTTGCAGATGGACAGCCTGAGCCAGATCGAATTTGTCGAGAAGGCGCTTGGCGCTGGCGTAATGGCCCCGAACGAAGGCCGCAAGCGGTTTGACCTGAAACCAGTCAAGGGCGGCGAAACGCCGTATTTGCAGCAGCAGAATTACAGCCTCGCGGCGTTGGATGAGCGGGACCGTCAAAGCCCGCTGATCGCGCCGACCCCGGTCCCGGCCTTGCCTGCGCCGGATCCCGAGGCAGAGGATAAATCTGCCGCGCTGCTGGAAAAACACATGCGAGGGCTTCTGAATGCTCACTGAGAAAGCCATCGCTGATGTGACCGTCTCGATCCTGAAAGAATACACCGCACCGCTTCTCAGCCGCATTGCTGAGTTGGAAAAGCAACTGGCCGAAATGCCGACCCCCAAGGATGGGAAAGACGGAGCGGATGGGAAGGACGGCGTCGACGGCAAGGATGGCGTTCCGGGCGCTGATGGGGCAAACGGCGCAGATGGCCGTGACGGCGTCGATGGGAAGGACGGAGAGGCCGGGAAAGACGGCAGCGACGGCAAGGATGGCCGCGACGGGCAGCCGGGCCGCGACGGGCGCGATGGTGCCGATGGCGAGGACGGCAAAGATGGTGCCCCCGGCGCTGACGGGAAAGACGGCCTCGGCTTTGACGATATGTCGATGGAGTATGACGGCGAACGCCGTCTGTCGCTGATCTTCGCCAAGGGCCAGGATGAGCGGGTCTTTTCGTTCGATCTGCCGATGATGCTGGATCGCGGCATTTTCTCGGAAGAACGCGGCTACTCACGCGGCGACACGGTGACGGCTGGCGGATCCATCTGGATCGCGCAGAAGGATGCGCCCGAAGGCAAGCCCGGCATGTCGGATGATTGGCGTCTTGCGGTCAAGAAAGGCCGCAACGCGAGGGGCGCATGATGCTGGTAGATTTGGATACGTTCAAATTTCGCGCCCGCGTCGATTTCGCCGGGGATGATGACAAGTTGCAGTCGATCCTGACCGATGCCGAAAGCGCGGTTATCGACTACCTCAAGACGCCCGATCATGGATGGACGGATGCGACGGTTCCGGGCGAGGTTCGTCACGCGATCATCCGTGTCGCGGCGCTCATGTTGGACCAGAACACCGCAGACGGTCACGCGGTCTATATCGACAACGGCGTGAAGTCGCTTCTGATGCGCCACCGCGATCCGGCGCTGAAATGAGGCTGAACGCACGCGCCACGTTCCAGAAGCCGACGAAGGGTCGGAACGAGGATGGGCAGATCATCACCGATTACCCCGACCAGTTCACGGTCTGGTGCAACGTGAAGCGGCTGCGCGGCGGTGAGGCTGTCTTGCAAGCTCGCTTGGCATCGCGGGCCCCGGCGATCCTGACGGTGCGGAAATCGCCCGACACTGCCCAGATCACCAGCGAATGGCGCGCTGTCATTGACGGCAAGGTTTACGACGTGAAAGAGGACGCTGCCGAAACCGATAATCGGCTGTATATCGAAATGCTGGTGGAGTCGGTTTGATGAGAGCGGGCCGGGAACTGCGCCGGATCATCATGGATCGGATCATCGCTGAGGTTCCGGCGCTGTCTGGTCGGGTCTTCGACAAGGCGGCAGAGGATACAGCATTCCCCTACGTGACGCTTGGTTCGTCCTATTGGAACGACGAAAGCACGGATTGCTTCGCGGCCCGCAGCATAGTTGTGCGGGTGGATGTGTGGCACAAGGCATCGAACAAGGGCGAGTGCGAGGATCTGGCAGACGATATCGCGACTGCCTTGGACGGCTACGCTGACACCGGCCGGCTGACGATGCACCCGATGCAGGTTCCGCTCGTGCGGGTGACGGATGATCCGGACGGCCTGTCGGTTCATGGCATCGTGCAGGTCGAAGCGAACGTTGAGAGCGATGGTTAACGGTATCCCGCAGGTTCGCGCCATGTTTCGCCGGAAGGCTGCCGCAGTGGCGGTGCAAGCCAAACTGGCAGCCCGTCAAGGCGGCGAGGAAGTCGCGCAGGCGATGCGCTACCTTGCCCCGAAAGACGAGCGCGAACTTGTGGATTCGATCAGGGTTGAGGACGCGGCTTCTATTTCGACCAGCAAAGGCGAGCGAGGCTTTATCGGGGTTGTCGTGAAAGCGGGCGATGAAACGACGATTGTGACGAATTCCAGCGGCGGGCGGTTTCAGAACGCCAAGCTGCAAGAGGACGGCACGAAGAATATGCCCGCAAACCCCTACTTCAACCCGGCATGGCGGGCGAACCGGACACGGGTGCGCGGGAAGATTACTCGGGCAATTCGGAAGGCTTGGACGAACTGACCAGATCGCGGCAATCGGAAACCGCTGAAAGTAGGGAATCCGATGTTAGCGTGCTTCCTGTTGATGTGACGCGCTGGACGAAAGCGAATGTCTCGTTCTGCTCATCGTATGCCCGAAGATCGGCGGCGCAGGCATCAACTTTCTTCTGCTCCTCGGCGCGCTCTACTTGGGCGCGGGCTTCCGCACGGGAGCGGGCCATCATCTCGGAAAGCTCACGTTCTGCGGCTTCTCGATCCGCCATTTCTTTGCGGTCCATCAGGAATATCGTTCCGCAGGCAATAACGACAACGCAGGCGACGGCGACGAGAAATTGTAACGGTCGGTTCATTCGGGCCTCCATTGCTGCAAGATAGGCATTTGCGATGCCAAAGCAAAGACGATGGCTGGTGCTGGCTGACTTTGAATGGTCGCCACGGCGCGGCGTGATCATGTCCTTCAAAGCCGGGCAAATCCACCCCGGTTTAACGCGGGCCTGCCGCGCAAAGGCGGGCGACCGCATCAAAGAGATCAGGGACCGATGAGCTAACTTGCTGCAAAAACTGCACAATGATATAATTCAGCATGGTTAAAAGCACAGGATTTGTGGGGTCAGAGTTTACGTGCCCAGACTGCGGCGCAACGGCGATACGCACAGGGTCAAAAGTTATCCGCTGCAAACCATGCCAAGCGAAAGAGCGAAAAAATCACTACAAGCGGCACATCGAGAACAATCGAGAAAAGCGCCGTGAAATCGACCGCGCAGCCGGTATCAGGAGAAGGTCTTCGCCTGAGTATCGGGAGTGGTATCGAGAATATTCAAGGAAATGGCACAAGGATCGAAGGGCATCCCCTAGAGGATCTTTGGACCACAGAATGTCCACTGCCATACGGCTTTCGCTCACCGGCGGAAAGAGACGAAAGAAGTGGGAAGACGCCGTCGGATACACGGTTGATGAACTAAAATCCCATATCGAGCGACAATTCTTGTCGGGCATGTCTTGGGACAACATGGCCGATTGGCACATAGACCACATCGTTCCAAAGTCGAGTTTTGTATATTCGTCCGCAGAGGATGAAGATTTCAAGGCCTGCTGGGCCTTGACGAACCTTCGACCACTCTGGGCGAAGGACAACTTGAGCAAGTCAGACGCTCGCACTCATCTGATCTGACGCCCAGAAAACGGAGTAACATTCCATGAAACCGACGACTTATGTTGGGTCGAACGTCGCGTTCTATATCGAGGATGCGAACAGCCCCGGCACTTTTCTGCGCCCTTGCGGCCTGACCAGCCACACTTTTTCGTTCAGCAAGAACACGCAGGACGTGAATGTTCCTGATTGCGACGATTACGAGGCAGCCGCATGGGTCGAACGCGGCGTTGAAAGCCTCGATTTCAGCGGCAACGGGTCTGGCATCTTGGCGGCCGAGGCGGTCGAGGACTGGTGGGCAGTGTTCAACAGCACAGCCAGCATCAACGGCCGGCTGTATATCGGCGCCAACACCGACACGACCAATGGCCACTATTGGGACGGGAAATTCCATATCACCGGGTTCGAGGTCAATGGCGAGCGCGGCGGCAAGGCGAACATTACCGTCTCGATGGTTTCGGACGGGGAACTCACCTTCAACACGGTGACCTGATGGAGCCTTTCAAGGCGAACTGGCCTTGCGGGGAGGATGACTTTCTTCTTCGCATCGGGGAACTGGAAGCCTTGGACGATCTGACGGCAGCGGGGGTTCTGGATCTTCGCTACCGCCTCGCCCAAGGTCAGCAGCGCGGCAGTCTTGCTTATTCGCCTGTGAAGGTCCGCGAAATAATGGCTTGCCTGCGCCTTGGCCTCATTGGGGCCGGTATGGATCGCGGGAAAGCCGAATTGAAGGCGAAGCAAGCCTTCATCGAAGGCGACGTTTCAGAACTGAACCTGCTGGCCTTCTCGATCATCAGCAACTCGCTCAAGGGCAAGGAGCATGACGAGGTGGGGGAGGCAGGGGCGGCGGAAAACCCGCCCGAATGAAGTTTTCCCAGCTTTACGGCAGCGGGGCGGCGATGGGTTTCCCGCCTCGTGAAGTGAAGCTGATGACGCTGTGGGAATACATGGCCTGCATCAAGGGCTGGAACCGCGCGCAGGGCGGCGGCCACGCCCACAACGGCGATCCCATGACGGATGAAGAATATGACGCGCTGGTGGCGCTAGGCGAGAGGTGGAGCAATGGCGGAAGCGGAAGCCGGTCTTGAACTACCGATCGGTCTGACCGAGCAGAAGTTTTTGCAGCAGTTGGCGCGGATCGAGGCGAAAGCGATAAAGTCGGCGCAGCGCGCAGAGCGTGGCTTTGTCCAAGGCAATCAGCAGATCGCTAAATCGTTCGATGGCATGTCGCGGCGCGCTACGGGGAACCTGCAAAACGTCAGCTTTCAGTTACAGGATATCTTCGTCCAGATTGCTGGTGGGCAGGGCGTTACCCGCGCTTTGGGCCAGCAGTTGCCGCAGCTTCTCGGCGGGTTCGGTGCCTTGGGTGCGGGAATCGGTGTCGCCATTTCCGCCATGCCGCTTCTGATCGGATACTTCACTGACGCTGGTGACGAATCCGAGGACTTCAAGAAAACGCTCGAAGGGTTGGAAACGGCCTTGCGTGATTTGGAAACCGCACAGAAGGACCTGGCAACGCCCGTTGACGATCTGATCGAGAAATACCGCACCTTGTCCGGGGTGATGCGCGAAGCCTATGCGGAGCAGCTTCGCGGGGCAGAGCGTGCGCTGAAATCGAGCAGCGCGGATGTGCTAAAGGGCATCACCGACCAGATCGACGTGGGGTCACAGCAATCCAACGCCGACGCCTACCAGCAGACAATCGACGCCGTGACGCGCGCGCTTGAGCAGGGAATCATCACCCAAGAAGAATATAACGCGAGGGTCGCGGACCTTGGCGCGAACGCCGCCCCAACCGTCTCGCTTCTCGATGAACTCGACGCGGCGCTAAAGTCTGTCGCTGACGCGCAAAGCCTTGAGGATTACGCGAGGGCTTGGGCAGACGTGCGCGATTTCATTGCGGCCAATCGCAGCGTTCTGGAGGACAACGGTGTTGCGGTTGATGCGCTGATCGACCAGGCCAACGATTTGACGATCCAGTTTGGCGACGCCAATGCTGCGGCATCTGAAATCGCCGGGGCGCTGGACGTGGCGAGCGGTGCGGCGGTTGGGTTGCAGAGCGCTATGGCTGGCGTCGCGGATAACGCGCGGGCTGCCGCTGCGGCAATCCAGCTAGCGGTTGGGGCGTCCACTATGGCCCCGAGCCTCGACCGCTTCGGCAACGGCGAGGATATCACGCGGCGGGCTGGCGGGCTGGACCTTCAAGAGCAGCAATCGTTCCGATACAATTGGATCAATCAACTGGATAATATCCCTACACCTGCGCGGGGGGGCAGTAGTAGCAAGCGGTCTGGTGGCGGGGGCAAGCGTTCCGGTGGTGGATCGGGACGGGCGGAACGCCCCTTCTTCGATGATATCGAGAAAGACCTGACCGACCTGCAACGCCAGATCGACCTGATCGGCAAATCCAACGAGGAAGTGGCGACGGCCAAGGCCCGCTGGGAACTGCTGGACGAGGCGAAGAAACGCGGGATCACGGTCAACGACACGCTGAACGCGCAGATCGACGCGCAGGCGGCGCAAGTGGGTCGGCTGACGGCGGAACTGGAACGCGGCGAAATCGCGCAGCAGCAATTCGAGGATGCCATCGACGGGGTGGCGGAATCGATAAGTGGCGCGCTGGTCGCGGGTGAAAGCCTGCGCGATGGGCTGGCCCAGGTATTCAAGCAGATCGCGGCTGATATCCTGTCGAGCGGCATCAAGAGCGCGCTGATGGGTCAATTCGGCGGTGGTGGCGGGAACATCTTCGGGAATATCCTCGGCAGCGTTTTCGGCGGTTTCCGCGCGGCTGGTGGCCCGGTTTCGACGGGCAAATCCTACATCGTCGGGGAGAATGGCCCCGAGTTGTTCAGCCCGAACGTCAACGGCGCGATCCTGAACGCTTCGCAGGTCGCGGCGATGGGCAGGAATCAGTCAGGCGGCGGCAACTCCATGAGCATCAACGTCAACGTGACCGGCGCGAATGGCGACCAGCACGTTATATCGCTCGTGAAGCAAGGCGTGGCCCAGGGCCTTTCGTCCTATGACAAGGCGCTGCCGGGCCGCGTTCAGGGCATCAACGCCAACCCGAGGAGGCGCTGATGGCTCTCTCCTATCCCTACAGCGTCGATTTTCTAGCGAAGTGTCTTTCCGGGCCTCGTATCCCTCTGGCCTTGCAGCGCTTCGAGGAAATGTCGGGCAGCGGTGATGGCCGCTTCTGGGCCACCCAACTCGCGCGCCCGCTGTGGGGCGCGACCTATGAACTTTACAGCCACAGCGCCGAAAAAGCCCGCGAGTTGAACGCAAAGATCTATGGCCTTGATGGTTCCAGCAAGACTTTCCTCTGGGCTGACCCGTATTATACCGGCGCGGTCAACGGTCCAGCGCCGAGCGGGATCACGGTTTCTGCCATTTCATCAGATCGCAACCGTATCAGCTTTTCGGGTGACTTCGACTTCACGGCTGGCGACTTTATCAGCATCACCCATTCGTCGGGGCGCTACTATTTCGGCACGCTTGTTGAGAATGGAACAACGGCGCTGGAAATCAGGCCCGCGCTTCACCTTGGGATAAGCGTCGGGGATACCGTTGAGGTAAACGCTCCTCGGTTCAAGGCTATCATCCCGCCCGGCGGCTTCACCCCCTTCGCCTCTTTCCGTGGGCGGTGGGGAGATAGCGCCTCCATCACGATCTTGCAGAAAATCTGATGCGCTTTTTCGATGCCGATTACCAAGCGTCCCTCACGGCGGCGCGCGACGGAGGCATTGCCCCGGCTTACTTCTTGTGGGTCGTCGCCAAAGACCGCGACACGGGCGCTGACAGGCCGATAGGGCTTTGGTCCGGTGACGAGGATATCAGCGTGAGCGTCATCTCGCCCTCGGGCGGTCTGGCAACGCGAACCTATATCGGCGGCGTGAACCTGATGCTGCCCGATGGCATCCCGTATGTTGCTGACCTGACGGACAACGCGGTTTCGGTATCGCTCTCGCAGATCGCGGATGCCACGCAGCAACTGATCCGGGGCTATGACGCGCGACTGGCCTACTGCGAAATCCACTCGACCACATGGACCGGGGGTCGGCTGACCAGCGCGCCCGATGTGGACTGGATCGGCGTCATCGACGCCGCATCGATTGAAACGCCGCAGGCCGACGGCGACGGCAATATCAGCCTGTCAATCCGGTCGGAGATCATGTCGCAACTAACGGCGACCAATCCGGTAAAATCGTCAGACGCCCACCAGAGGCGGCGCAACTCGGCGGACAGGTTCAGTGAATATTCAGGCAAGATCGGAAGCCGGGTGCTGCAATGGTTCAGGGAATGAAGCGCCTCGAAAACTGGCGCGCGCGGCTGTCTGATGAGATGGACCGGCAGCGCCTGACGCCCTTCGCATGGGGCGGGCATGATTGCGGGCTTGGCTTCGCGGGCGGCATCGTTCTGGCCCTGACCGGAGAGGATGTCGCCGAGCCTTACCGTGGCCGCTACACGACGATGATTGGGGCAGCGCGGCTGCTAAAATCCGAGGGCTGTGACACCGTGGGCGATATGCTGGCCAAGCATTTCCGCGAGATCGACCCGGCGCAAGCGTCTGTTGGCGATCTGGGCATTGTCGGAACGCCTGACGCATTGGGGCAGGGCATCTGCATGGTCGATGCCAGTTCACTGGTCGTGATGACCGAGAGCGGCCACGGGCGCAAAGCCCGATCCGAAATGATCCGAGCGTTTCGCGTCGGGGAGTAAGATTTGCGCAATTTCCTGATTTTCGCTGCTGCGTTCTCGCTGGCGGCAGCCCCTGCACATGCCGGCCCCGCCGTAGCGGCGGTGGCGTCTTTTCTAACGCCGTTCCTTGGCGCAGCCACGGCCGGGTTTGCAGCGCAATTCGTTGTCGGGACGGGGTTGCAAATCATCGGCGGACTGTTGGCCAAGTCGCGCATGGACAAGCCCAAGGTCGATGTTCAGACCGATTTGCAGGTTGGTGACGATCTACCTCTGTCGTTCTCGGTTGGGGAATATGCAACGGCGGGAAAGCGCAAGTATGTAAAATCATGGGGCAAAAACAACAGATATATCACGCAGATCATAGAGTTTAGCGGCCTTCCGCAGGGCTTTGGCGACATCTGGGTTGATGACGAACGCGCGACGTGGCGAGACGGGCGTGTCGGGGCGATTCCTGCCGCAAGTGGCCCTGGCGGTGTCGGTCCTATGGGAGATCGGGCGACGGGAGATATTCCGTCCGGATTTCTGCTGGTCGGAGATACCCTGGACAATTATCGCGAGAATGGAGATGGCGATGATCCGCGCATATGGGTCAATTCATATGATGGGATGCAGGCTGATGCTGATCCGTTCATGGTATGGGTCGCGGAAAATGACCCCGATTATCCCTGGGGTGACGCGCATATCGGCATCGGGAAATCATACGCGATCATCACGACGCAATATGACAGCGAGACGCTGACGCAGGTTCCGCAGTTCCTGATCGAGCCAGAGGCGCTGCCGCTCTACGACATTCGCAAGGACAGCACGAACGGCGGCAGCGGGGCGCATCGCTGGGGGCAATCATCGACCTATGAGCCGACCAGCAACCCGGCGGTGATCGCCTATAACATCATCCGCGGCATCTATTTCGGCAGCGAGTGGGTGTTCGGCGGGAAAAATCTCGCTGCATGGCGGCTGCCTCAATCAGAGTGGATCGCGGCTGCGAATACCTGCGACGATCCGGTTACGCTGGCGGCGGGGGGGAGTGAGCCGCGTTATCGCTGCGGCATGGAAATCACCTGTGACATGCAGGCAGCCGACGTGCTGGAGGAAATCGGCAAGGCCGCGAACATGCGCTTTGCAGAAGTTGGCGGTCGCATCAAGCCGATGGTTGATTTGCCCGCGACGGTGGCATTCGCCATTACGGACGACGATATCATCATCACCGAGGGGCAATCGTTCAAGCCGTTCTACCCTCTGTCCGAGACCTACAACGCCATCAGCGCGACCTATCCCGAGCGGGCCGAGAAATGGACCAACAGGGACGCGGTAGAATACATCGATGCAGAGGCCACAGCAGAAGATGGTGGGCGGTATCTGCCCACGTCGATGAGCTATGGCGCGGTGCCGTTCCGCAAGCAGATACGCCGGTTGCAGCGGTCGCAGCTGCGCGATTTCCGCAGGATGCGCCGCCACCAGTTCAGCCTGCCGCCCGAGGTTTTCGGGCTTGAGCCGGGAATCGACGTGGTTTCGTGGACCAGCCAGCGCAACGGCTATGTGAACAAGAAATTCCTCGTGGAAAGCGTCCAGCGCGCGCCGGGGATGAATGTCGCCGTGTCGCTGCGTGAGGTCGATCCCAGCGATTACGACGGGTCCAGAGATTTCGAGGCCCCGACGCCGGTCATCGTGCCGAAAAACCCGGTCGTTGTGATCCAGCCGATCCGGGGTCTGGCCTTCGTCGGCGTCATCATCGAGGACGAGGACGGCAATGCCCGCCGCCCGGCGATCCGCGTCACCTGCGATGGCGACGAGGTAGGCGTCACCGAAATCCAAATCCAAGGCCGCGTGCTGGGTAAGGACACCAGCATCGACACCAAGCGCGATTTCGGCGGCGATCATACGTGGTTGCTGCGCGACGTGCTGCCCGCGACGGTCTATCAGTGCCGCGCGCGGCTGCTGACCAATGGCCGGGCGCGTCCGGTCTGGTCCCTGTGGTATGACGTGACGACGCCAGATGTGCGCGCCTCTTGGGCCGATTTCGAGCAGGATCTGCGCGATGAGATCGAAGGGGCGTTGCAGGACGCTGCCGATGCCGCTGTCGCGGCAGAGCAGGCAAACCAGAATTACATCGAACTGCGCGGCGATCTGGATTCCGCAAGCTCAAGCCTGTCTGCCGATATTGCTGCGGCCGAGTCGCTGGCCAATGACAACCTGAATATCGCAAAGGACTACACCGACACCGGCCTGCTGAACGAAAGCGCGCAGCGGCTGTCAGGCGATCAGGCCCTTGCGGCGCAGATCAAGACCCTGACAGCGGTCCTGAACAGCGAAAACTACCTTGAAAACCCGCGCTATTCTGACGGTCTGACAGGTTGGTCTGGCAATACCGCGCAAGCATCGGTCGTGGCGCAGGATGACCTGTCGGCCGATCCGATCGTTGCCAATGCCCCCACCGCGTTTTTTGCGAGCATTCCGGGTCGGTCTGACGCCACGACCGTGCTCTATCAGGATTTCCCGATAGAATGGGAGGGTTCGGATGTCTTTCAGTGGCGGCTGCAAACAGCGTCTTCCGAGACGGGCCGCAGCACGACCGCAGAAGTGCGCTGGTTTGACAATGCAGGCTCGCAGATAGGCGGAGCGGTCACGACGGACGTCACCCCGCCCGCCGCCGATGAATGGAAGATATTCTCGGGTCAACATACCCCGCCCGCCGGGGCCGTTGCTGTCCGGTTCACCCAGCGGGTCGCGCAGGCGGCGGCGACTGCACCGGTGTTCTTTGCGGACACGTCCTTCACAAAGGTGGATCCATCGGTCATCGCCCGGATCACTGATCTTGAAGTTGTTGTCGCCAACAACCAGTCGGCGTTCACGCTGCACGAAAGCGAGGCGACATCGCGTTTTGACGACAATGAAGCCGCGATTACCTCGGAGGCGGCAACACGCGCGAATGCAGTCAGTTCTCTTTCGTCGCAAATCAATACCGTGTCGGCGACGGCCAATTCCAAGAACCGGACGTTCCGGCAGTCGAGCGCCCCCAGCAGCCCGCAGACCGGGGATGTCTGGTATGATCTGAGCGACAGCCGCCGCCCGAAGCGGTGGAGCGGGTCTGCATGGGTCGATGTAGATGACACGCGGATTGCCAGCATTTCAGCGACCGTCACAACCCAGGCGACCGCCATTGCCGATCTGGAAGGCAACGCAACGGCCGGCTATCTGATCAGGGTCCAATCAGGCGGAGCGGTGTCGCTGATCGACCTCATCGCGGCCGATGGCAGCGGCCGGCAGCCTACGTCGATCATCAAGCTAAGCGCCGACAACATCATTGCGGATGGCACACTTTCCACGAAAAAGCTTATCGTCGCAGACTTTCAGAACTACTTCGATGGATGGTGGTCAAAGGATAGCAGCCCATTTGTCCCGACAGGATGGAATGGCGATTGGAGTGGCGTCACCTATGCCGAGAACGGCACCATCAAGGTTGATCCGTCCGGGCCGCTTGCTGAAAAATATCGGCTGCGACCGGTCCAGGTAAAGCCGGGCGATCAATTCTACCTGTCCATATGGGTCGCGAGGTCTGGCAACTGGAACGGGACGAATACCAACAGCAAGTTGCGGATTGGGGATCAGGACAACGCGTTTCTTGCTTCGATCAACTATGATTCCAGTATTCCTCACTTCACGAACGGCTTTGAGCAGCGCGTTCTGAACTTCACCGTTCCGGCAGGGACCAATACGCTTAACATCACCCTGAACGGTGATGGGACCGATGGGGCGGTTTTCATCGGGGCCATGGAGATGCGGCGGAAAAACGCCGGATCGGTCCTGATCTACAACGGCGGCGTTACCGCCGATCTCATCAACAGCGAAACCCAGCAGGCGATCAACGCCCGGTTCGTGAGCCTTGCCGCCGCAAATATCAGGGTTGCTAACGCTGAAATCGGCACCCTGATGCTGGACGGTGAATCGGTCACTGTCCCGGCCTCGCAGAACCTGTCGAACACGGTATCGGGGAATAATGGCTGGCAGAATGTGAGCAGCATCAATTTCACGCTCCCGTTCGCGGGCAATGTCACGATCATGTGGTTCGGCTCGCCGTCCTATTACAACAACGAAACCAACGCGGCCCTCGGCCTGCGGATCAGGATCAACGGAAACATCGTCTCCGAGCGCCTGACTGACAGCGGAAATAGTGGTTTTGCAAACCAATGGATGAGTTTCGGAATCGCTGAATATCTGCCCGCCGGAACCCATTCGATCCGGGCCGACTGGTTCGGCCAGAATGGCAACGTGCGTCTGCAAAACAGGACGCTCATGGTCACGGGGACGATGCGATGATCCGCTATGCAATTCTGTCCGATACCGGGCTCGTGGTCGGAACGGGTTCGGCGCAGACGGCCCTTGCCGCAGCGGAGGCATCGGTGGATTTCGGCAGATTCGTGCTGCTGTCAGAAGGCCAATTCCCGACAGCGAACCGGCATTATTTTGTCGATGATGAAATGTTTGATGCGGGCCCTGCGCCCGATCCTTGGTCGGCATGGGACGGCAGCGCGTGGGTTGATCCACGCACGGAGGCGGACCTTGCCGCAGAGATGCAAGCCCGACGCGATGCCGCGTCACTGACCAGGATGGAATTCATCATGGCCGCCATGGCCGTCAACCTGCTGGACCCAGCCGAGGCAGCCGCCGCGGCACAAGGGCTGATTCCTGATTCCTTTCAGACCGCCGTCGCCACTCTGTCCGCCTATGAGCGGGATATGGTCGCGATTTTCTGGCCATCCGCTTCCGTGATCGAGCGTATGCACCCGATCCTGCTTGCCATCGCATCGGCCATGGGGATCCCCGACGAGACACTGGACGAGATTTTCGGATTGTCGGCCACATAACCCACACCACTAACCCACGGAGCAAATCATGCCGAACAAAGCCACTGTCAGCGGCTCGATGAGGGATGCCAGCACGGCACCCATCGCGGGCGGGAAGATCGTCGCAACCCTCAACGGGTCCGACTATTTCGACGCCGGTATCAAGATCGTCACGCAGAGAGTCGAGACAACGACCGACGCGAATGGCGAATGGAGCCTCGATTTGATCGTGAACGGCGAGGGGGATTTAGCCACGTCCTCATGGTCGATCGAGGGCTACAACAATTTCGTGACGAGCGTGTTCAAGTCAGCGAACCTGTTCATCGCGACCGCCGATCCCACGACATTGAGCGATCTTGAGAAGATGAGCGCGGTGAATCTGGCCGCTGCGAAAAGCGCCGCTCTGTCCAGGTTCATCACCGTCTCCACGTTCGCGGAATACGAGGCGATCCCCGACGCGCAGAAAAAGCCGACCGACATCGTTCTGGTGACGGGGGTCTGATATGGCTGTGAAAACATACAACATAAGCCCGTCGCTGTTCGATGGCGTCACGGCGGTCTACTATGGCGGGCTGCCGGCGCAGCTTCTGGATTCCGCCGGGAACAGCCTGATCGGTGAATTACCACCTCCGCCCACGATCATCGGCAGTATCGCGGATCGGTCCTACTCGGTCGGCGGTGCCCCGGTCACGATCGACCTCGCGACGAAGTTCAGCGGCGCGACCAGCTACGCGATTGCCCCCACGAATTTGCCGGGCGTGACGATCAGCGGCGCGGTTGTGACGATCGACCCGAACACGGCCATCGCAGAGACGACAATCACCGTCAGCGCGACCAACAGCGGCGGGACTGTCTCGCAGACGTT
>CERQ01022781.1_pt1 | contig 16110 bp, 13 predicted proteins | sample 530711 | NCBI WGS metagenome assembly CERQ01 (sample SAMEA2620882, study PRJEB7988) | marine metagenome | biome: marine biome (ENVO:00000447); feature: mesopelagic zone (ENVO:00000213); material: "saline water (ENVO:00002010), including plankton (ENVO:xxxxxxxx)" | depth 850 m | reverse complement strand
GGTCATCGCCGCAAGCCGGCAGCCGCGCGGGCGGGCGGCGCGGGCGCTGGTGTCGATGCGGTCGGCGGTTGGCAAGATTGTCCTGACGCTGGGCGCACTGGCGGGCGGCGGCGCGGTGGGACGCGAGGGGCCCACGGTGCAGCTGGGCGCGGCGATCATGGTCGCGGTGCACCGCATGTTGCGCGTGCCGATGACGCCGGGCGTGCTGATCGCGGGCGGCGCCGCGGGCGTTGCGGCGGCCTTCAACACGCCGCTGGCAGGGATCGCCTTTGCTATCGAGGAACTGGCCGTCGCCTATGAACAGCGGGTTGCGGTGCTGGTGATGGGCGCGGTGATGATCGCGGGCCTGACTGCGCAGGGGCTGGCGGGCAATTACGTCTATTTCGGCCAGATGGGCGGCGGGCTTTCGATCGGCACGGTTCTGATCGCAGCGCCGCTGGCGGGTATTGTTGGCGGCGTGCTGGGCGGATTGTTCACCCGCGCCATGCTGGCCATGCGCGGTCCGGGTTCGGCGCTGGCCGCAAGGCTGAAGGCGCGGCCCGTGCTGACGGCGCTGATCTGTGGGATTGTCGTGGCGCTGCTGGGTCTGGCGAGCGGAGGTCTGACGGCAGGCACCGGATATGAACCGACCCGCGCCATGCTGGAGGGTGAGGGCGGTCCATTATGGTATGGCCCCGCCAAGTTCGCGGCGACGCTTGCCACCAGCGCCAGCGGGATCGCGGGCGGCATCTTCGCGCCTTCGCTGGCGGTGGGTGCGGGCTTTGGCGAATTGATGACCCCGCTGTTCCCGACCGAGCGGGCGGGGCTGATCGTGCTGCTGGGGATGGCAGGCTATTTCACCGGCGTGGTGCGCGCGCCGCTGACCGCGGTGATCATCCTGAGCGAGGCGACCGGCAGCAGCCATGCGATCCTACCGCTGTTCGCGACCGCGCTGATCGGAGACTGGGCAGGTTCGATGGTATGCCGCAAGCGGCTCTACCACGAGCTGGCGCGCGATTTCCTGCCGCGTTCGGTTCTGTCCAAGGCCGAGGGCAAGACGAAGCGGGGCGAGCCCGCCGCCTAGCGCCTTTCGAAGCTGGCGAAGCCTTCGGATTCGACGTCCTCGCGCTCGATGCGGTCGACCCGGGCGCGGGGCGGGCCGTCCTGCATGGCCGCGATCATGCGGTCGATGACGGCGTCCTCACCCTCCAGCCATGCCTCGACCGTGTCGTCGGGCAGGTTGCGGACCCAGCCGGTCAGGCCGAAATCGCGCGCGGCGGAAACGGTCCAGTCGCGATAGAACACGCCCTGAACCTTTCCGTGGAGGATGAGCCGAACCGCCGCCAAGCCGCCCTCAGCGCGTCAGCTTCTTGTATTGCAGCTTGGTCGGACGGTCTGCCGCGTCGCCCAGGCGGCGGCGTTTGTCCTCTTCATAGGCCTCGAAGTTGCCTTCGAACCATTCGACGTGCGAATTGCCCTCGAATGCAAGGATATGGGTCGCCAGTCGGTCGAGGAAGAAACGGTCGTGCGAGATGACCACCGCGCAGCCCGCGAAATTCTCGATCGCGTCTTCCAGCGCGCCCAAGGTTTCAACGTCGAGGTCGTTGGTCGGCTCGTCGAGCAGGAGCACGTTGCCGCCCTCCTTCAGCATCTTGGCCATGTGGACGCGGTTGCGTTCGCCGCCCGACAGCTTGCCGACGTTCTTCTGTTGGTCCTGGCCCTTGAAGTTGAACGCGCCGACATAGGCGCGCGTCGACATGTCGTGGCCATTGACCTTCATGTAGTCGAGCCCGTCCGAGATCTCCTGCCAGACATTGTTCTTGTCGTTGAGGTGATCGCGGCTCTGGTCGACGAAGCCGAGGTGGACGGTCTCGCCGATGGCGACCTCGCCGCTGTCGGGCGTTTCCTTGCCCGTCAGGATCTTGAACAAGGTCGATTTACCCGCGCCGTTCGGGCCGATCACGCCAACGATGCCGCCGGGCGGCAGGGTGAAGGACAGATCCTCGAACAGCAGCTTGTCGCCATAGGCCTTGGAGATGTTCTTCGCCTCGATCACCTTGCTGCCAAGGCGTTCGGGCACCTGGATGACGATCTGGGCCTTGCCGGGACGGCGATCGGCCTGTGCTTCCTGCAACTGCTCGAACTTGCGGATACGCGCCTTGGACTTGGTCTGGCGCGCGGCGGGGGTCTGCCGGATCCACTCCAGCTCTTCCTTGAGAGCCTTGGAGCGGCCGCTTTCCTCGCGCTCTTCCTGCGACAGGCGCTTGGCCTTCTTTTCGAGATAGGTGGAGTAGTTGCCCTCGTAGGGGAAATATTTCCCGCGATCGAGCTCGAGGATCCAGCCCACCACATTGTCGAGGAAGTAGCGGTCGTGGGTGATCATCAGCACCGCGCCCGCATATTCCTTGAGGTGGTTTTCCAGCCATTCGACGCTTTCGGCATCGAGGTGGTTGGTCGGTTCGTCCAGCAGCAGGATCGACGGCTTCTGGATCAGCAGGCGGGTCAGCGCCACGCGGCGCTTTTCACCGCCCGACAGATCGGTCACCGGCCAGTCGCCGGGCGGGCAGCGCAGCGCCTCCATCGCGATTTCCAGCTGGTTGTCCAACGTCCAGCCATCGACCGCGTCGATCTTGTCCTGAAGCTCGGCCATTTCGGCGCCCAGCGCGTCGAAATCGGCGTCTTCCTCGGCCATTTCCATGCCGATTGCGTTGAATCGTTCGACCATGTCCGCGGTCTCGCGCGCGCCGTCCTTGACGTTTTCCAGCACGGTCTTGGTCGGATCCAGCTCGGGCTCCTGCTCAAGATAGCCGACCGTGATGTTCTCACCCGCCCATGCTTCGCCGGTGAAATCCTTGTCCACGCCGGCCATGATCTTGATCAGCGTGGACTTACCCGCGCCGTTGGGTCCGACGATGCCGATCTTGGCGCCCTGATAGAACTGCAGGTTGATGTCGGAAAGCACCGGCTTCTGCGCGCCGGGGAAGGTTTTTGTCATGTTCTTCATGACATATGCGTATTGGGCGGCCATCGGACGTCCTTCGTGACAAATTGGGTGTTCGGAAGAGTTGACCGGGCAGATAGGGGCTGCGGCGGTTTCGGGCAAGCGGTTAGCGCGTTGTGGGGAACCGGCGACGCGCCGTCTCGACAGGCGGCGGCGGGCGCATTAGCAAACTGGCCATGCACAAACCTCTTCTCGCGCTTGCCGCGCTTTCCGCCAGTGTTTCAACTCTCGCCGCCGCGCCCGCCATGGCGCAGCAGATGCCCGATGCGGACATCGCCGCCGCGCGCGACCAGGCGCTGGAGGATGACAGCGTCGCATGGGATTTCGTCGAGGGTATCACGACCGAGATCGGCCCCCGCATGGCCGGGACCGAGGACGAGGCGCGCGGGCGCGAATGGGCGATGCGCTGGCTGAGGGCGCAAGGCTTCTCGAACGTGCGGGACGAGCCTTTCACCATGCGGACATGGGTGCGCGGCGAGGAAGAGGCCGAGATCGTCTCGCCTTTCCCGCAGCCGATGCATGTGACCGCGCTGGGCAATAGCGCGTCGACCGGGACGCAGGGGCTGATCGGTGAAGTCGCGGTCTTCCCCTCGCGCGCCGCGCTGGAAGCGGTGCCGGACGGCAGCCTTGGCGGAAAGATCGCCTATGTCTCGCACGGGATGAAGCCGACGCAGGACGGATCGGGATACGGCCTTGCCGGACCGGCGCGCTGGACGGGCGCTTCGCTGGCGGAAAAGAAGGGCGCGTCGGCCATCGTGATCAAGTCGATCGGCACCGACCACCACCGCAACCCCCATGCCGGCGGCACGACGTTCGACGAGGGGCAGGACGCGATCCCCGCAGGCGCGCTGTCGATCCCCGATGCCGAAAACCTTGAGCGCATGGCGGAACGCGCCGCCGCTGCGGGCAAGCCGCTGATGCTGAAGCTGACGCTGACGCCGCGCGACATGGGCCAGACGACCAGCGGAAATGTGATCGCCGAAATCCCGGGCAGCGATCCCGAAGCGGGCGTGGCGCTGCTGGCCTGCCATCTCGACAGCTGGGACCTCGCGACGGGTGCGTTCGACGACGGGGCGGGCTGCGGCATCATCGCCGCGGCGGCCAAGCGCGTGGCCGCGATGGGTCAACCGCGCCGCACGATCCGCCTGCTGTTCGCCGGGGCCGAGGAAGTCGGCGTGTTCGGCGGCAAGGCCTATGGCGCAGCGCACAAGGACGAGGCGCATGCCTTCGCGATGGAAAGCGATTTCGGCGCGGACAAGGTATGGCGGCTCGATACGACGCGCCTAGCCATGCCGCTGGCCGACCGGCTGGCCGCGCTGCTCGCGCCGATGGGCGTGGTGCGCGGCACGCAGCCTGCGACCGGCGGTGCCGACACCGGCGCGATCGTCGAAGCGGTAGAGCCGGTCGTCATCGACCTGCAGCAGGACGGGACGCGCTATTTCGACCTGCACCACACCCCCGACGACACGCTGGACAAGATCGATCCAGCTCAGCTTCGCCAGAATGTCGCGGCGTGGACGGCGACGGTCGCATTGCTCGCCAATGCGCCGGGTGATCTGCAGGCCGAATAGGAACCAACAGGAAAGGGACGGCCACATGGACCGCCCCTTCCTACCATTTATTAGCTGAATGCCGTCAGCTGGCGGTGAAGACGCCGCAGGCGATGCGCGCACCGGCGTCGCCGCTGGGCTGGCTTTCGTAATCGTCGGGATCGGCGTGGATCACGAAGGCCGACCCGTCGGCATCCATCAGCCCTTCGAACGTACCGGTGGAGGTCCCCTCCATCGAACCGGTGCCGTCGGCCGCGATCGTCAGATTCGGCAGATCGCCCGCATGCGGATTGGGCTCGGCGCTTTCGGTGCCGTGATTGACATCGGTCGGGTTCCAGTGACCGCCCGCGCTGGTGAAATCGCTGGCCGAGCAATCGCCCGTCGTATGGATATGCGCGCCGTGCTCGCCTTCGGGCATGCCCATCGCATTGATCGAGAGCATCAGCGTCTCGCCGCTGCCTGTCGCGGTTACGGTGCCGACTTCATTGCCGTTCGTGTCGTTCAGTACGGCCGTGGCGGTCTGAGTCATCGTATCGTCCGTCGCCATGTCCATGTCCTCGGCGGCCATGTCGGTTTCTGTGGACGTCGGGTCCGGACCGCAAGCGGCCAGCGCCAGCGCGCTGATGCCTGCAAGGACCGTGGTCGCGGCAAATCGGATCGTCATGGGATGCTCCTTGGGTTTCGGCCATCGGCCTTACGGAATCGCTTGTGGCAGCGCACCGGATGCCGCTGCGTCTGATTAAAGCAATGCCCTTCGCCGCACGGTGTTCCCGCGCGGCGCTTTGCGTCCCGCCCGACGCCGCCGCGTCAGGCGGCGCGGCGGGGTGGGTGCATGGCGTGCAGGGGGGCGTGCTGGCGGGCGTGCAGGCGCGGCTCCAGCAATTCCGCCACAACGTCATATGTGCGGTCATTGTCGACGTCGATGGCCTGGCTGCCGTCGGGCAGAACGACCGGCACGATACGATGGCCGATGCGGCGGGAAATCCGCTGCAGCCCGCCGTCCAGCGATACCAGCCTTGCGCGCAGCATCAGCAGGTTGACCAGACCGAAGGCATCGACGATGCGGCGCGCCTTCTTGGCGAATTGCCCGCCGCCGCGAAAGATCTCCGCCGCGGACAACGCCTTGCGGCTGCCGATGCCGTAAAGGTTGCAATTGGAATAGCCGCCATCGCGGAAGCCGTAGAAGCGGCGCTGCCCTTCGGGATGCGCGGCGCGCACCGATTCTTCCTGCGCGAGGGCCATGGCGGCATCGCACCGGTCCAGCGCCTTGGCCATCGCCGCGATCGATCGCTCGGTCAGCAGGGCATTGTCGGCGGTGGTGATAAGGAACGGCCCGTCATGATCCTCTGCCGCCGCAATCACGCTGTCGGCGATGTTAGACTGCGCGGCAATAGGCCGGACCCGCCCCGCAAGGCCGAGATGCGCCGCGATCGCCGCGATCTCGGAGAACTGATCTTTCTCGACCGACACGACGATCTCGCCGACATGCGCGCTGGATCCCAGCGTTTCGAGCACATAGGCGATAAGCGGGCGGCCGTGCAGCGGAATCAGGCACTTGTGCGTGGTGCCGAAACGCGCGGCCAGCGGGTCGAGCGCGCCCTGACGCTGTGCGGCAAGGACGATGGCGCGAAGCCGTGCGCTGGGCGCGGGGCGGGCGTTGAACGAATGGCTGTTCATGCTGCAAGACTCTCCGAGATTTCGAGCAGCCCGTGGCGGGTCAGGCTTTCGCAAAGGATCGTTTCGATGAGGTCGCCATGGCTCCAGCCCAGAAGCGCCGCCGCGACGCCGAACACTTTCTGCGACCACAGATTGCAGTTCAGATTGACCTCGAGGAACCGGGCCTGTCCCGTTGCCGGGTCATAGCGGAATTCGAACCGGCCATAATCGAACGGGAAAAAGGTGCCTGCCATGCGCCTTGTATAGTCGGCAATCTGCGCGGCGGCGGCTTCGTCCCCGAACGGGACCAGCCGGTATTTCTGTTCGCGCTCCACCAGATCGCGCTTTTCCTGATAGGTGCGCAGATGGGTGGGATCGGCCTGTTCGAACAGCATCATCGGCAGGATCGCGGGGTGACCGCCGCTGGTGATGACGGGCACCTCGACATCGCTGCCGTCAAGGAAAGGCTCGACGATGGCGTCATGGCCCTCGTCGTGGATTTCCTCGATCGCGCGGCGGGCTTCGCTCCAGCTTCCCGCATCGCGCACGCCCCAGCTGGCCGAAGAGGCATTGGGCTTGATGACCAGCCTCTCGCCCTCGGGACAATGGGCCGGATCGACGGGCGCGCCGCGGCGGAAGATGCCCCAGGGCGCGGTGGGAATGCCGCGGGCGGCGGCCTCGAGCTTTGACAGGTGCTTGTCGTCGGAATGGCCGCGCAGGATCGGGCTGGCGCCTAGGAACGGAATGCCCAGCCGGGTGGCGAGCAGGGGCAGCATCATTTCGGAATTGAGGAAGCCGCCGCGATTGAGCAGCGGGAAGATGAAGTCGCAGCCCGGATCGGCGAACAGAGCCTCGTAACCGTCGGCAAGCGAGACGCTGATACCCATGTCCTCGAGGCATCGCCGTATCTCGCCATGATAGACGGCGTGATTGCCGTCCTCATGGTGCAGGCCGCCTTGCCAGAAGACGTGCTTGGCGATGAACAGGACATGGAGGCGCGATTTCGCCTCCGCCGGAATGCGGGCAATCTGGGCCGCGCCGAAGGTCAGGTTCTGCATGACGCCAAGGATGAGGGCGCTATGTTACAGGCCCGAGTGGTTTGCGTCAGCGCGGTTACAGCGGGCGCGCTTTTTGCCTCGTCACGAAATTCAGGGCGTCACGAAACCGTCGCCGTTGCCGGTTAGGGCACGGCTGCAACATTGCCATTCAATCGCGGAGCTTGCGCGTGGCTGCAGCCCAATTCCTGTCCCGCTTGCTGACCCTTGGCGGTGACGACCGGATCACCGTGCCCGGCGGGCAGAATACCAACCGCTATGGCGCGTCGCCCTTTCCGCGCTCGACGCTGGGTTATGCGTCCTCGACCGCCAACGACATCTCTCTGCCCGCGTTCCGGCATCTGGCCGGGCTGATGGAACAATGGCCCGAAGATGCGCTGTCGGACGACGGGTTTTACGCCGCCGCGCTGGAAGGGATGCGCGGACGGATCAGGCAAGGCTGGGGGCTGGACGACGGCACCGCCATCGTGTTCGCGCCTTCGGGCACCGATCTGGAATATGTGCCGCTGGCGCTTGCGGGCGGGCCTGTCGTCAACGTGCTGATCGGTGCGGACGAGGTGGGAAGCGGCTGCGTGCTTTCGGCGGCGGGCCGGTATTTCGCGGACCGGACCGCGGTGGCCGAACGGACCCAAAGAGGCGCGGTGGTCGAAGGGCTGGAAGGGACCGGGCTGGTCGATATCGCGGTGCGCGAGACCTGCGGCAGGCCGCGGTCCAGTGCCGACATCACGCGCCGGATCGAGGACATCGCGCTTGCCGCGCATCAAGAGGGCCGCGATTGCCTGGTCCATGTCGTGTATGGATCGAAGACCGGGCTGGTGCTGCCCGATCTCGCCGATCTCGACCGGTTGCGCGCGCGGCATCCCGGCATGCGTTTCGTGGTCGATGCCTGTCAGTCGCGGCTGTCGCCCGGCGATCTGGGCGCGCTGATCGAACGGGGCTGCATGGTGCTGCTGACCGGATCGAAATTCATGGGCGGCCCTCCGTTTTCGGGCATGGCGCTGGTGCCTGCAGAGTGGACGCCGCCGGCCAGCCTTGCGCAAGGGCTGGCGGCCATCTTCCGCCGGGGTGAATGGCCGGCAGACTGGAGAGCCTGCGATCATCTGCCGCGCGGTGCCAATCCCGGCCAGCTGTTGCGGCTGGAAGCGGCGCTGTTCGAACTGGAGCGATTCAGGGCGCTGGACGAAGCGAATGTCCGCGAAGTGATCGCCGCCTTCGCCAGACATGTCGCACTGCTGTCCGACGCGCTCGGCACCGCGCTGGTCGCCCCGTGTCTTACGGGGGACGGGCTTCACACATCGACGCTCGCCACCCTCGATCTCAGCGTCCTGCCGTCGGCGCCCGATATCGCCGTGGCGCAGCGCTGGCACCGGGTGCTGGCGGCGCGCGGTCTGCGGCTGGGCCAGCCGGTCAAGTGCATTCCTTTGCCCGGCGGAGGCTGGGGCGGCACGCTGCGGATCAGCCTGTCGATGCCGCTGATCGCAGAGCTGTCGTGCCTTTCGCCGGGCGCGCTGGATGCGCGGCTTGCAGGCGACATGGGCATGATCCGTTCGGTGCTGTCCGCCGCGCAGAAAGGCGTTGCCTGACGCGGCCATGCACGCATGAGCAATATCTTTCGCAATATCGGATGGCTGCTGGGCAGTCGCGGCATCAATGCGGCTTTCAGCCTGGTCTATCTCGGCCTAGCCACCCGCACGCTGGGTATCGAGGGGTTCGGCGCGTTCGCGATGATCCTTGTGCTGGCGCAGGCCGTTGCGGGCATTGCCAGTTTCAACACGTGGCAGATGCTGGTCAAATGGGGGCATTTCGATGGCGATGCGGCGCCCGCGACCGGCTTTGCCATGGCGCTCGACCTTGCCAGCATGGCGGGCGGTATTCTCCTTGCGCTGGCTGCCGGTTTTACCGCCCCGCTCTGGTTGCCATTGCCGCTGGGCAGCGGAGCGCTGATCGTCGCACTGTCCGCCGCGGCGCTGCTGGCGCTTCGGTCGACGCCGACCGGTATATTGCGGCTGCACGACCGCTATGACTTGTCCACCGCCGCCGAGGCGAGCCTGCCGCTGACCCGTGCGGCAGGCGCCGTGGCCGCCGCGATCTGGGTCCCGACACTGGCAGGATTTGTCGCCGCATGGGCGCTGGCGGAACTGATCTGCGCCGCGGCCTACTGGCTGCTGGCCGCGCGATTTGTTTCCGTCCGCTTATCGGATGTGTCGCTGGCCCGATTTCCTTCCCGCTATCCCGGTATCTGGCCTTTCGTCGTCGCTACCAGCCTGTCGCGAACGCTGGCGGTCGTATCGAAACAGGTCCTGCTGCTGGGCGTGGGCGCATTCGGCGGGGCGGCGCTGGCAGGCGGTTACCGCGTCGCATCGCAGCTGGGTCAGGCGCTGGTGCAGCTGGGCGAGGCGGTGTCGCGCGCGATCTATCCCGAATTCGTGCGCAGCGCGGACAGTTCCGCCGCGGTCACACGCCGCATGGTCGCGCTCGCCGCATTGACGGGCGCCCTGTCCGTCGCCGCCGCGGTGATGGGCGGGCGGTTCGCGATTGAGTGGATAGCTGGCGCAGCATTTGCCTTTGCCTATCCGGCGCTGGTGATCCTGTCCTTCGCCGGCGCGATAGAGCTTGCAGCATCGAGCTGGGAAGCGCTTCTCGTGGCGCGGCAGCGGGCGGGCAGGGCGCTGGCCATGCGGCTGGGGCCGCTGGTGCTGGCGTTGTCCGCCATGCCCTGGGCCATCGCCGCCTATGGGCTGATCGGTGTCGCGGCCTGCATTCTTGCCGCCAGCGTGCTGACCTTCGCGGGGCTGGCGCATGCCGTTTCCGCGACGCGCGGCCAGTCAGGCGCCGCTATCGGCTCCATCGCCTGACCGCCGGGTCAGAGATCGGGAACGGACAAGCGAGGCGCGGCCAAGTCATATTCGTGGCACCCGCGGCGCTTGTCACCTGCGTGTAGCATTCGTTGCCTAGCGCCCTCTCTTCGCCCGGTCTGTTTCCAGCCGATGTCGCGTGCGCGGTGCAGGGCCTGAAGATCGTGGGCGAGTTTGGGGGCAGACGATGGCATCGCAACTGAATCTGGGGACGCAAAGGACGGGCGGTTTCGCCTTCAGCCTGACCGATGTGGCGTTTGCGCTGCTGCTTGCCGCCGCCAGCGTCGGCTTCATGGTCTGGGGCCTCGATTATACGGGTGGCGGCAATGTCGCCATCTTTCTGCTCGCGACCGCATTCGGCCTGTTCATGGCCTTCAACATCGGCGGCAACGACGTCGCCAACAGCTTTGGCACCAGCGTCGGCGCGGGCACGATCACGGTCAAGCAGGCGCTGGCTATCGCGGCCGTCTTCGAAGTCAGCGGCGCGGTGATCGCGGGCGGCGAGGTCACCGACACGATCCGCAGCGGCATCGTCGACCTTGGCGCCATGCAGGTGCAGCCGATGCAGTTCGTCTTCATCATGATGGCGGCGCTGCTGGCGGCCGCGCTGTGGCTGTTGTTCGCGACGAAAAAGGGCTGGCCGGTATCGACCACCCATTCGATCGTGGGCGGCATCGTCGGCAGTTCGGTGATGCTGGGCTTCTCGCTTGGCGGGGGCGATGCGGCGCTGGCGCTGGTGCAATGGGACAAGATCGGCACCATCGCGGTGTCATGGGTGCTGTCGCCGGTGCTGGGCGGGCTGGTGTCCTATGGCCTCTTCTGGATGATCAAGCGGCATATCCTGGCGTTCAACGACATGATGAAGGCGCATCTTGCGCGGCTGCACGAGGAACGCCGCAGGCTGCGCGACGAGCACAAGACGCGGTTCGAGCGGCTCTCCGACATCCAGAAGATCAGCTATACCCATATGATGATCCGCGATGCCGAGGCGCTGGACGAGGACGGGTTCACGCCCGACGACCTTGAAACCGATTATTATCGCGGCCTGCACCAGCTGCGCACGCAAAAGGCGGATCTGGCCGCGCACAAGGCGCTGCAGAACTGGGTGCCCGTCGTCGCGGCGTTCGGGGCCGCGGTCATATCGGCGATGCTGCTGTTCAAGGGCCTCAAGCACATGGAGCTGGGGCTTTCCACGCTGCACAACTATCTGATCATGGCGATGATCGGGGCGGCGGCATGGATGGCGACCTATATCTTCGCCCGTACGCTCAAGGGCCGTTCGCTCGACACCTCGACCTTCCTGATCTTCAGCTGGCTGCAGGTGTTCACCGCCAGCGGCTTTGCCTTCAGCCACGGCGCCAACGACATCGCCAATGCGATCGGCCCGTTCGCCGCCATTCTGGACGTCCTGCGCAATGGCAGCGTGGGGCCCAGTGCGGCGGTTCCGCCGCCTGCGATGATCGCGTTCGGCATCGCGCTGGTCGTCGGCCTTTGGTTCATCGGCAAGGAAGTGATCGCGACCGTCGGCCATCACCTGACCACCATGCATCCCGCATCGGGCTTTGCCGCCGAACTTGCCGCTGCCACGGTGGTCATGCTGGCCTCGACGCTGGGCCTGCCGGTGTCGAGCACGCATATATTGATCGGCGCGGTACTGGGGATCGGCCTTGCGAACCGGCAGACCAACTGGCGACTGATGAAGCCGATCGCGCTGGCATGGGTCATCACCCTGCCGGCTGCGGCATCGATGGCGGCGCTCTCCTTCGCGGCTTTGGATGCGCTGTTCTAAAGGCGGGACAGCGGGTTCGCGCGGCTTTATTTCCGCTGCTGGCTTCCGAATGCCCAGCGCAGCGTCCTGCCCATTGCGAATGTGCCGGCCCTGACGGGTAGCGCCGAAAGCAGGGGCCGCCGCAGGCCCAGCATGGATATCGCGAAGTTCGGCAGCAGATCGACCGCTGCGGCGGCAAGCAGCGGCTGAACGGCCAGCGCAGCGCCGCTCTGCCCGCGGGGCGACAGGATCTCGGCGGCCACCTTCCGGGCGTCGGCGCTCCCTTCCAGATCGCCGCGCATCTCTCGCATCATATCCCGCGCCTCGTCCTCGGTGGTCGGCACCGGATCGGCATGCAGGCGGCGCGCGATCTCGGCGAACTGGGCGAAATAGATGTCGCGATCGCGCCGCGGCATCGCAGGCCGGACATAGCGCAGATGCGCGTCGAGAAAGCAGGTCGCCTCGGCCAGATGGACCCAAGCCAGTACCGATGGCTCGGTGGCCGAATAGGGCGTTCCGTCTGGCAGATGTCCCGTCACCGTGCGGTGAATGGCATTGACGCGCGCGATGGATTTTTCGGCATCGTCGCGGTGGCCATAGGTCGTGACCGCAATAAAGCGCGCGGTGCGGCGCAAGCGGCCATGCAGATCGCTGCGAAACGTCGAATGATCGAGCACGCCGCGCAGCGCGTGCGGATGAAGCATTTGCAGCAGCAACGCCGAAATGCCGCCCACCATCATCGCCGTCACATCGGCATGCACCATGCGGATCGGGGTATCCGGCGCAAACAGCGCTTCGTCCGAAGGCGCCACCGGCTGTTCGCCCGCCGCGGGATCGTTGAACACCGCGCGCACATTGCGCACGATGGCGCGGCGTAACGGGTGCGGGGGATCAGACGGCACAGCGCATGGCCCCGGCAATCGCTATCCAATGCTGGCGAGGTGATTCCGACATACTCTACGCTTACCACCCGGCCGAGGGTATTCCCATGCCGATTGGATCGCAGGCCCGGTCCGGGGGCGTCCAGATCTGGCCGGATGTCGAGGAAATGGTCGGGGAGACAGGATTCGAACCTGCGACATCCTGCTCCCAAAGCAGGCGCGCTACCGGACTGCGCCACTCCCCGACGCTTTGCTGCCTGCTAGAGGCGGATGGTGGGCCCGGCAGGATTCGAACCCGCGACCTAGCCGTTATGAGCGGCCAGCTCTAACCGCTGAGCTACAGGCCCATCGCGCAGTGCGGTTAGCCGCCGAGCCCGGGATTGGCAAGCGGGCGGTTGGGTTGGCGCGCAGAATTCGCCTTCAGGCCGCGTTCGCGCTTTGCGGGGCGCCCTCCTGCCGGGCGAGGGGAAGCCGCACGAGGACGCATTCGTCGTCATGGCTGAAGCTGCCGCCCGCCGCCCGGACCTCTGCCGCGACCAGCCGCATGGTGAAACCTGCGCCCAGCATGCCGAGCATCGGCTCGCCGCGTTCGCTGATGCCGATTTCGGCGTCGAACAGGGCTTTATCGTGCAGCGCGCGGGGCAGAGTGATCGAAAGCTGCGCCTGTCCGCCGTCGTGCAGCACGACATCCAGCCTTTCGCCCGGATCGGCGGCGGCGGACAGCGTGGCGAGCAGGCGCCACAGCATTGTCTCCGCTTCGCCTTCCGCGACGGGCACGACCACGTCGGCGCCGGGCGCGTCCAGCACGAATTTCGCGCCATTGCCCTGTTCGATGGAGGCGAACTGGTCGACCAGCTGGCCCAGCATGGCCGCCAGCGCGGTTTCTCCCTCTTTCAGCGCGGTGCGGCCCTTGCGCATGCGGACGAGGCGTTCGATTTCCTCCAGCCCGGCAAGCAGGCGCGCGCTTTCGGCTGCGATGTCGGCTGCCTGCGCGCGGTAGCGGTTGGGGACTTCGCCGAACAATTGCTGCTGGATGATCTCGGCAAAGCCCTGGATCGCGCCAAGCGGCGTGCGCAATTCGTGAAGCGCCTGCCGGATCTCGTCACCGCGCGTGTCGCTTTCCTCCTTTTTCTCAGGCTGGCGCGTCAGGCGGGCGTGATGGCCGAGGAAGCGTCCCCCTTCGTCGAAGCGCGGCACCGCATCGAGCCGCCAGCGTCCCTGCATCGCGGGTGCGCCCTCTATCAGCGCTTCGCCCGAACGGACCACTTGCTGCCGCCTGAGGGCGACGGCCGTGCGCCGGTCGATGCGAGCCTCGGCCTCTTCCGCAGCCGAGAACGCGAGGCCGGTGAACAGCGAAGGCAGGCTGCCCGCCCAGCCGATCCGGCAGTCGGGCCCGATGCGGCAGTCGACGGTCGCGGGGCGGATCTCGCCGACCGTTTGCGCGACTTCGTCCGATGCGGGTGCCGCGCGGTTGGCGCGCTGCTCGCGGTAATCCTCGATCCGCTGGACGAGGCTGGCGATGTCCGCGGTGCCGGTCTTGCCGTCGCCGCGGCGGCGCCATTGTGCCGAAGGCGCGCGCTGTGGTTCCGGGCGCTTTTGCGCCTTTGGGCGCGCCTGCTGCGGAGCGGGCGCGGGTTCGGGCTTTTCCTCGGGCCGGGCGGCGGGCTTCTCGCTCGCTTCCGGGTCGGGGATGGCCGCATCGGGTTCCAGCACCAGCACGCCCTCGTCGCCAGTCCGTTCATCCTCGCCAGACTTGGCTTCAACCGATGCCTCGACCGGCGCTTCGACCGGCGTTTCGACCGACAGGGCCGCGCGCCTTGCCTGTGCCCGGTCGCTGAGGCCGTTGCGCAGCATCGGAATCACCGCATCCCAATCCGCAGCATTCAGCGCGGCCGCATCGATCGCGGCTTCTCCCACCGTGACATCGCCTTCGCATAATTGCGCCACCAGCGATGCGGTGCGCAGCCGCAGACCCGGTTCGCGCAGGATCGCCACCCGTTCCGCCGCGGGAAGCCGCCGCGACAGGACCGACAGGCGAAGGAAGGCGGAAGCGACAAGCTGGCCGTCCGCCACGGTTCCCCCCGAACCGAGCAGGTCGACAAGCTGGCGATACTGGGCAAGCGCGGCACGTTCGCCGTCAACGGCGACCCCCAGAACCGTGCGCAAGCGATCGTCCAGTGTCATCAAGCCCCCATGCTGTCCGAACCCCGAACGGGGCCGTCGCGGCAAGACCAGCGGGGGCGAGGAATCGCGCACCCGTGCTGCCGCAGTGCCACAGGTAAACAATATCTTAACATTGCAAAACTGCGTTCGCGGGCACGTTGCAATCTGGAACAACCGTCACGCAGTTTGCGTTGATGTTAAAAAATTGCGGAGAAAGACGCCGAAAACTTTGTTATGTGTTTTGGCATCCGTCCCGCCCGGACCCGGCTTCGCACCGGGATGCGCCGCCGGGCCTAGAAGACGGCGAAGGAAGAACGCTTTATGATTCTGGATGAAATTGACCGTCATCTGCTGGCCGAACTGCAATCCGAAGGCCGGATCACCAATGTCGAACTGGCCAGCCGAGTCGGGCTGACCGCGCCTCCCTGCCTGCGCCGCGTGCGCGCGCTGGAGGAGGCGGGGATCATTCGCGGTTACCACGCCGAGCTCGATGCCGCGGCGCTCAGCTATACCATCACCGTGTTCGCCATGGTCAGCCTGAAGAGCCAGGCCGAGGAATCGCTCAAAGCGTTCGAGGAGCACATGAACACGCTGCCCGAAGTGCGCGAGTGTCACATGCTCAACGGCGAAATCGACTTCATGCTCAAGATCGTAAGCCACGACCTGCAGAGCTTTCAGGAATTCCTGACCAGCAAGCTGACGCCCGCGCCCAATGTCGCCAGCGTCAAGACATCGCTGGTCATCCGCACCGCCAAGAACAAGCCGGGCGTTCCGATCAAGGGGCGCTGATCCGGGCGGCGCCGAACACGCGCCGCCTGCGAAGCCAATCGCGATACGAATCCGACCGCGAAAAGTGACAAAGGTGACACGTCCTACAGGCGTGTCATCCTTGCGTCGTGCCCGAATTCCTGCAGGTTTCGGGCCAAAGGTGACACAGGGCACCCCGCGGAAAAAATCGCTGCGCAAACACCATCTCAAAGAGCCGTAGCGCCGCGCGGGTCTGGCGGGGATATGCGCTGGATGCCTGAAAAGGTGCGTGTAGGACAGCACCTTGCGAGGGGGCGCGTCAGACCTCCGCCTCGATCTCGCGCAGGCTGCGGCCGCGGGTTTCGCGTCCGCATAGGCCGATCGCGGCAGCCGACAGGCCGAAGGGCACGATCAGCGCCGCCGCGACGCCGCCCATCGTGGGGATCAGCCCCGCC
>CERQ01010203.1_pt1 | contig 16231 bp, 16 predicted proteins | sample 530711 | NCBI WGS metagenome assembly CERQ01 (sample SAMEA2620882, study PRJEB7988) | marine metagenome | biome: marine biome (ENVO:00000447); feature: mesopelagic zone (ENVO:00000213); material: "saline water (ENVO:00002010), including plankton (ENVO:xxxxxxxx)" | depth 850 m | reverse complement strand
CCGTATCGCCCGCCAGCACGAAGCCGTCATCCGCGGCAACAGCAAGCGCCTTTTCGCGCGCCATGCGCTGCACATAGGGACGCGGCAGTTCGCCCTTGCGCGGCGTCTCGTCGATGTCGGCGGGCGCGATGCGCGCGGGTTCGATGTCCAGACGCGCCAATAGTTCGCGCCTGCGCGGGCTGGCAGACGCGAGGATCAGCTTTGGTTCGGGATTCTGGGCCGTCATGCCGGCGCCAGCGATCAGCTGGGCCCGGGGCCGCCGCGACCGGGCATGAAGCGATAGGTGATCCGGCCCTTGGTCAGGTCATAGGGCGTCAGCTCGACCAGGACTTCATCGCCCACCAGCACGCGAATCCGGTTCTTGCGCATCTTGCCGGCGGTGTGGCCCAGGATCTCGTGATCGTTTTCCAGGCGCACGCGGAACATCGCATTGGGGAGAAGCTCCACAACCGTGCCACGCATTTCGAGAAGTTCTTCTTTCGCCATGCCCGGGCGCCAGGCGCCCATCCTTTCAATCGAATTGTCAGAAAAAAAACCTGCGGCCCCATAGCCGTGCCGAGCGGATATGGAAAGCCCGCAGTTATATTTCAACGTCGCCGCGGGTTGCGTGAGGCGGTTCGCCCAACGCCATTTGCGGCAATGAAATGACAAAAGACGCTTTTTCCCTTTCGCGACGCGGATCGAAAGCGCGCGCACCGCATTGCGACATAATGATACATCGGGCGACTTGGCCCGCACCCGCGATGCCGTGCAATCCCATCATATGAAAATCAGCTATCCCATCCCCGGCGCTAGCGTGCCCCGTGCCAGCATGCTCGCCCTTGCCGCGATGCTGGCCGGTCCCGCCTCCGCAGCCGAACTGAACACGGACAGCGTTGGGACATCGGAAAGCCAGCCTGCAGAGGATATCGAGGTCGATGACGACGCGTCGGACGACATCATTGTCACCGCCCCGCAGGTCGATCGCCGCCGGGTCGACATACCCCAGACCCCCGTCGCCGTGCTGGACGAGGACGAGATCCTGAGCATCGGAGCAAGCTCGCTGGTCGAACTGCTGGAGGAGCTGGCGCCGCAGACCGGGTCGGGGCGCGGCCGCGGTTCGGGCGGGCGGCCCGCGATCCTCGTCAACGGGCAGCGCGTGTCCGGCTTTCGCGAACTCCGCAACTATCCGCCCGAAGCCTTGGCCAACGTCGAGATCCTGCCCGAGGAGGCCGCCATCCGCTTCGGCTTTCGCCCCGACCAGCGCGTGATCAACTTTATCCTGAAGGAACGCTATGCGTCCAAGGGGATCGAGCTGGAATATGGCGTGCCGGGGGACGGCGGCTATCACACCAGCGAGATCGAGGCGTCGCTGCTGTCGATCAGCGGGCCCAACCGCTTCAATCTGGCGTTCGAGGGCGAGAACAGCTCGATGCTGACCGAAGGCGAGCGCGGCGTTTCGTCCTATGGCTTCGACCCGGTGTTCGGCGACGTCAACCCGGCCGACCTCCAGTCGCTGGTCGCCGACACCCGCGATCTCTCGCTCAATGGCGCATGGACGCGCGGGCTTGGCGAGGATGGCGGCGACGGTTCGCTGACGGTCAACGGCACCGTCACGCGCAGCGATTCGCTGTCCTTGCGCGGACCGGATACGGCATTGTTGAGCGATGCCAGCGGCGCAGCGGCACAGCGGGTGCTGGTTTCCGAGGCCCTGGGCCGCGGCGCGCGGTTGCGTGACAGCCGCTCGGCCGGGTTCGAGGTGGGCACGACGTTCAACAAGCGGATCGCCGACTGGGACCTGACCGTCACGGGCCGCTGGACGCATGACGATACGGTGTCGCGCAGCACGGCGGCGACCGATGTTTCGGCGCTGCAATCGGCGGTGTTGGCCGGACAGATCGGCATCGACGCGCCGGTGGACGATCTGCTGGCCTTCGTCCCTGACCAGCGGTCGAACGCCAGCTACTCGAACACCGAGGATGCTACATCGCTTGCGACGCTGACGGGCCGTCCCCTGTGGCTGCCTGCCGGACAATTGGCGGTGACGGTGCAGGCGGGGTTCGACTGGTCGAATATCGACAGCCGCAGCACGGATAATCCGGGTTTTGCGACCGATCTGACTCGCGGCGATGCCAATGGCGGTTTCACCTTGGGCATTCCGCTAACCAGCCGCAGGGACGACGTGCTGGCGGCGATCGGCGATATCACGCTGGACCTGTCGGGCGGAGTCAACGATCTGTCGGACTTCGGCACGCTGTACAACTGGAGCGCGGGGCTGAACTGGTCGCCGTTCGAGAACCTCAACCTGCAGCTGAGCCACATCTACACCGAACGCGCGCCAAGCCTGAGCCAGCTGGGCGCGCCGCAGCTGGTGACCAGCGGAGCCACCATCTTCGACATCGCGACCGGCCAGACCGCCGTGGTGGACATCATCACCGGCGGCAATCCCGACCTTGTCGCCGAGAAGCAGCGCGACTGGAAGATCGGGCTCAATTACGACCTGCCCTTCTTTCGCCGGTCGAACGTGATCGTCGAATATTACGACGAAAGCTCGACCGATGTGTCGAGCGGTTTTCCCGCGCTGACCCCGACCATCGAGGCGGCCTTCCCCGGACGCGTGGTGCGGGATGCCGAGGGCAATCTGGTCAGCATCGACCAGCGGCCCGTGACCTATGCGCATCAGGACGGCAGGCGGCTGCGTTATGGTTTCGACATTTCGGACCGGATCGCGGGCAATGATGACGGCCAGCGCGGCGAAGAACGCGGCGGCGGCGGTCCTCCCGGTTTTGGCGGCGGACGCGGCGGCGGTCACTGGGGCCTTGCCGCCTATCACACGGTGCGTTTCGAACAATCGGTGCAGATCGCCGATGGCACGCCGGTGCTCGACCTGCTGGAAGGCGAATCGCTGACCGCCACCCCCGTCGCGCGGCACGAGGTGGAGCTGTCGGGACGCGTGTTCTATGGCGGTTTCGGTGCGCGCCTCTCGGGCAATTATCTCGGCGGGGCGAGCATCGACGGCGGATCGGACGGCGGCACCTCGCTGGATTTCGCGCCGATCGCGACCGTCGACCTGCGGCTGTTCGCCGATCTGGAACAGCAGCAGAGGCTGGTCGAGGCTGTGCCGTTCTTCAAGGGCAGCCGCCTGTCGCTGTCGATCGACAATATCTTCGACGCACAGCAGCGCGTGACCGATGCGAATGGCGATGTGCCGGTCAACTACCTGCCCGACTTCATCGACCCCGCAGGCCGCTTCTTCGAGGTGGAGTTCCGCAAGCGGTTCTAGCGCGGCGGCGCACGGTTTCACGCGCGCTTTGCTTTTGCGCCGTGCTTCCATTATAGGCCGGACCGTAACGCCCCGGCCGTGTCCGCGCCCCGCCAAGACGGGACCGGTCAGACCGGGGCTTGGTGTTTTCCGCCCCCGCCTTCCACCCGGCGGATCACGGGCGCAGCTTGAAAGCGAAGTCACGATGTCGCGTCGCCGCCAGATCTACGAAGGCAAGGCCAAGATCCTTTACGAAGGCCCCGAACCGGGCACGCTGATCCAGTATTTCAAGGATGACGCGACCGCGTTCAACGCCCAGAAAAAGGGCACGATCAACGGCAAGGGCGTGATCAACAACCGCATCAGCGAGTTCGTGTTCACCCGCCTGTCGCATATCGGCATCCCGACCCATTTCATCCGCCGCCTGAACATGCGCGAGCAGCTGGTCCGCCAGGTCGACATCATCCCGATCGAGGTGGTGGTGCGCAATGTCGCGGCGGGCTCGATCTCGAAGCGGCTGGGCCTTGAAGAGGGCGAGCCGCTGCCGCACACGCTGCTGGAATATTACTTCAAGGACGATGCGCTGGGCGATCCGCTGATCGCGGAAGAGCATATCGCCTGCTTCGGCTGGGCCTCGAACGAGGAGATGCAGGACATCTCTTCCATGGCGATCCGCATCAACGACTTCATGTGCGGCATGTTCGCCGCGGTCGGCATCCGGCTGGTCGATTTCAAGCTGGAGTTCGGACGTCTGTGGGACGGCGATTACAGCCGCGTGATCCTGGCGGACGAGATCAGCCCCGACGGCTGCCGACTGTGGGACATGACCACGGGCGAGAAGCTGGACAAGGACCGCTTTCGCCGCGACCTCGGCGGCGAGGAAGACGCCTATCAGGAAGTCGCCCGCAGGCTGGGCGTACTGCAGGACGACGGGCCGAGTGAGGTGTTCGATATCAACCATCATCGCAAGCTGCGGGGAAAGAAATAAGGGCCGCAGCGTAACAATTTGATGGGACGAGGATTGCAGAAAAAGATCGCCGGAACCGGCGGCAGGATGGTGGGTCGCCGGGCAGGCCGGATTGGCTGATCGCATTCGCATGCCGGTTTGGCGGGCGCGTGCGCTTTCGGGCGTGCTGGCGCTGGGCCTGCTGGGCGGGTGTGCCGTGCCGCTCGCGCCTGTTGCCCCTCCCGCCGGGCAGCCCGCCGCCCCTCCGGCCCCCGCGCCGGACAGCGTCAACCGCAGCGGATATCCCAAGCCCGAAACCGCGCTGGCCCAGACCGATCTTGAGCCTGATACCGCGATCCGCTGGGGCCGGCTTCCCAACGGGCTGTTCTGGGCGGTCCGGCCCAACGGCACGCCGCAGGGCACCGCGGAAATCCGTCTCGCCTTCGATGCGGGATCGCTGGACGAGGCCGACGACGAGCGCGGTTTTGCCCATTACGTCGAACACATGGCGTTCAACGGATCGACCCGCGTCGCCGAAGGGGAAATGATCCCGCTGCTGGAACGTGCCGGTCTGGCGTTCGGCGCGGACACCAATGCATCGACCGGGTTCGAGCACACGATCTACCAGCTGCGCCTTCCGCGCACCGACCCGGAGCTGCTCGACACATCGCTGATGCTGATGCGCGAGGTGGCGAGCGAGCTGAACTTCGACCCGCAAGCCGTCGAGCGCGAGCGCGGCGTGCTGCTGGCCGAACGGCGCGACCGGGCCAATTACCAGTTGGAGGACGCGCTCGACCGGTACCGCTTCGAAACGCCCGATGCGCGCTATGTCGATCGCTGGGCGGGCGGCACGGTGGAGACGCTGACCGCTGCCGACGCCGCGGAACTGCGCGACTTCTGGGCGTCGCATTACCGTCCCGGCAATGCCGCGGTCATCGTGGTGGGCGACCTCGACCCCGATGCGGTTGAGGCCGCGATTGCCGAGTATTTCGGCAATTGGCAGCCCGCCGCCCCGCCGCCCGAACCGCGCGATTACGGCGCGGTCGATTTTGCCCGTCCGGCGAGCGAATCCATCCATCTGCATCCTGCGCTGTCCGAACGCTTCACCGCCTTCGCACTCGCCCCTGCCGAGAACGCGCCCGATACGGCGGAGGAACGCCGCGCGACGATCCTGCGCCAGATCGGCTATGACGCGATCAACCGGCGGCTGACCCGGCTGGCGCGGCAAGCGAATGCGCCGTTCAAATCGGCGGGTTTCGGCACCGGCAATGTGTTTCGCGACGCGCGGATCACGCGGCTGATCGTCGACAGTGTGGATGGCCGCTGGAACGACGGGCTGAAGGCCGCGGCCGCCGAATATCGCAGCGCCATCGAACGCGGCTTTTCCGAGGCCGAGATCGCAGAGCAGCTGGCCGAACTCGACGAACGCTATGAAGCCGCCGCGGTCAGCGAGCCGACGCGCACCAATGATTTCATGGTCGACCGCATCCTGCGCTGGGTGGGCGAAGGGCGCGTGCCCACCACCGGTCCCGAGGCTGCGGAACGCTATTTCGCGATGCGGGACGAGATCACGCCCGATGCCGTGCTGGCCGCGATGCGCGAAGAGGCCGTCCCGCTGGACGACACGGCGCATATCCGCTTTCGCGGCCGCACCGCGCCCGAGGGCGCAGAGCAAGGTCTGCGCGAGGCATGGACCGACGCGATGCAGGCCCCGCTGGCCGAGGAAGTCGCGGTCGAGCGCGTGCCTTTTGCCTACACCGATTTCGGCACGCCGGGCAGAGTCGTGTCCGACACGCGCGAACCTTTGTTCGATGTGCGCACGGTGCGTTTTGCCAACAATGTCCGGCTGAACGTCAAGCAGACCGATTTGGCGCGCAACCAGGTTCTCGTGCGCATGACGATCCCGGGCGGCAAGCTGCTGGAGACTCGCGAGGCGCCCAATGCGGTCGAACTGGCCTCGCGCATTCCCGCCAGCGGCCTTGGGGAACATGACGCCGATACGCTGGAATCGATCCTTGCCGGTCGCCGCGTCGGTTTCGACTTCGGCGCGGGCAGCGATGCGTTCCTCTCGACGGGCAGCACGCGGGCCGAGGATCTGGAACTGCAATTGCAGCTGATGGCCGCGCTGATCACCGATCCCGGCTGGCGGACGGAGCCGATGACGCGCTTCCGCAACGCGCTGCCCGATTATTTCGCGCGGCTGCGCGCGACGCCCGGCTCGGCGCTGGCCAGCGGGCGCGGCGGGGTGATCAGCGACGGCGACCCTCGCTTTACCCAGCAGGAGATCGGCGATTATCGCGCGCTGGATTTCGAAAGGCTGCAGCCCGTCATCGACCCCAGCCTTGAAAGCGGGCCGATCGAGATTGCCATCGTCGGCGACGTGGACGAGGACCGCGCCGTGGAACTGGTCGGGCGCACGCTGGGCGCGCTGCCCATGCGCGAGACGGAGTTTACCCCCAATCCTCAGGCGCTGGAACGCGGTTTTACCGACCGGCGTGGCCCCGTGGTGCTGCGGCATGAGGGCGAGCCGACGCAGGCGCTGATCGAGATGATCTGGCCCACCACCGACGACAGCGACGCCGTGCAGGAAATCCGCATGGAACTGCTGGAGCGCGTGGCCCGCATCGCCGTCACCGACGAATTGCGCGAACGTCTGGGGCAGGCCTATTCGCCGCAGGTTAGCAATTCGATGAGCAAGATCTGGCCGGGCTGGGGCACGTTCTCGATCCGCGCGCAGGTCGAACTGGCGCAGCTTCCCGCCGCGCGCGCCGCGCTGGCCGCCACGGTCGAATCGCTGCGCAGCGAACCGATCCCCGACGATCTGGTGGAGCGTGCCCGCGCGCCGCTGATCTCTGCCTATGAGAACCTGCTGAAATCCAATGCGGGCTGGCTTGCCATCGCCGACCGCGCGCAGAGCGAGGGAGACCGGCTGGAGCGAATCGCCAATGCCAGGGACCGCGCCGCCGCCGTGACCGCCGCCCAATTGCAGGAGGAAGCGCGCGAGTGGCTCGCCCCCGGACAGGCGGTGGAGTTCCTCGTCGTGCCCGAAGACGCGCCGTCTCCCGCTCCATAGGCCGATTCCATAGACACTTGAGCCCGCAGCATGCTTGCGCCCGCGCGCATCTCGTCATAGGGGCTGCGACAGGCTGAACCCCGTAATTTTGCAAGAAGGTCACCGTTCATGAAGGTGCAGGTCCATGTTTCGCTGAAACCCGGCGTGCTCGATCCGCAGGGCCGCGCGATCCATCACGCGCTGGAAGGTCTGGGTTTCGACGGCGTCGCCGATGTGCGCGTCGGACGCGAAATCGCGCTGGAAGTCGCCGACGACACCAGCGACGAGGCGCTGGACGAGATGTGCCGCAAGCTGCTGGCGAACACGGTGATCGAGAATTACCGCGTCGAGAAGCTTTCCTGAAGTAAATCGGGCTGACCAAGGAACCCTGACCGATGGCTTTTACCGCTGGCGTCATCACCTTCCCCGGTTCGAACTGCGACCGCGACATGGCCGTCGCGATCGAGCAGGTTTCGGGCAAGGCACCGCTGCGCATCTGGCACGGCGATGCCGAATTGCCGGACAACATCGACTTCGTCGCGGTGCCGGGCGGGTTTTCCTATGGCGATTACCTGCGTTCGGGCGCGATGGCGGCGAACAGCCCGATCATGCGCTCGGTCATCGCGGCGGCGGAGCGCGGCGTTCCCGTGCTGGGCGTGTGCAACGGGTTCCAGGTGCTGACCGAGGCGCGGCTGCTGCCCGGCGCGCTGATGCGCAATGCGGGCATCCGCTTCGTCTGCCGCACCGTGCCGCTGGTGGTCGAAAACGCCTCCAGCCTGTTCACGCAGGGCTATGACAAGGGGCAGACGATCCACATTCCGGTCGCCCATCACGACGGCAATTATTTCGCGGACGAGGACGTGCTGGCCCGCCTTGAAGGCGAAGGACGCATCGCGTTCCGCTATGGCGAGGCGGTCAACGGATCGTCCTGCCAGATCGCGGGCGTGCTGAATGAAAAGGGCAATGTGCTGGGCATGATGCCCCACCCCGAACGCGCGATCGAGCCCGAGCAGGGCAGCGCCGACGGCCGCGCCCTGTTCCAGTCGGTGTTCGAGGCGCTGGCGGTCGCCTGAACGGCCCCCGACAGTTTCTTCCCTGATGCGGCGGGCGTGCTTTCACATTGGCCTGCCCCCGGCTTGGCGATCCGTGCGATCTGCGCCATATTGGCGGCAAGCATCAGCAAATAGGGAGAACGCCATGCACAGGATCGCCGGCCTTGCCGCCATCGCCGCTTTCGCACTTGCCGGATGCGAACCGGCCGAAGAACCCGTCGCGCCCGCAGCAGAGGAAGAAAGCCTCTCGCCCGCCGAAACCGCGATGATGGCGCCCGACGGCCTGCCTTTTTACGGCGTGTTCGAACTGACCTCCGCCGATGGCGAGACGAGGATCATGCGCAACGTCAAGGAAGACGGCACGCTGGTCGACGTGGTGTCCGAGGGCGATCCCGTCCCCGGCACCTGGACGACCGACGCCGAGGGCAATTTCTGCGTCACCATGCAGGGCGAGGCGGACGCCACCTGCTATATGAACGCGATGACCGATGGCACCTGGACCGCGACAAGCACCGCCGATCCCGCGCAAATCTGGACGGTCGAACGCGTGATGGGATCGGAAGTGCTGCCGACCGAGGCTGCCGGCTGATCGCGAACGCCAGCCCGATGCGACTGGCCGCCGCCCTCGCGCTGTTCCTGACCTTTGCCGCCGCCGGCTGCAATCAGGAGCCGCGCGAGGACGCGGCGCAGGCGCCTGCTGAACCGCCAGCGTATCCCGCCGCCGACGGAGGCCCCGCCACCGGACGGTTCGAGATCAGCTCTGGCGATGGCGGCGCGGTGATGGTGCAGGAGGTGCGGCCCGATGGCACCTATCGCAACTTGCGCGATGGCCGGATCGTCGAAACCGGCACATGGACCATGCCCGAACCCGGCCTGTTCTGCACCGCCAGCGAAAGCGGCACATCCTGCGACGAGGAAAGCATCGCGCCCGACGGCACGTGGATCTCGGTCAATGTCGAGGATGCGGCGGTGCGCTGGATCGTGCGGCGGCTGGAGGAAACCTCCGAACCACCGGCGGCGTGAGGGTTCTTACCAGACGGGGCCGACGCTGGCCCCCGCCACGGCCTTGTCCAGCATGTCGAGCGCGCTGTCGATGTCGCTGGCGACCAGCAATTGGGCGCGGCGTTCCCTGCTCATGAACCCTTCGGCCTGTATGCGGTCGCAAAACCGGATGAAGTCCTGCCAATAGCCATTGGTGTCGAGCAGGCAGAACGGCTTGGCGTGATAGCCGAGCGCGTTCCACGTCCACGCCTCCATCAGTTCGTCCAGCGTGCCGATCCCGCCCGGCAGGCACAGGAAGGCATCGGCCAGCTGCGTCATCTTGGCCTTGCGCTGGTGCATGTCGGCGACCTGGTGCAGTTCTGTCAGCCCAGTGTGCGCCACCTCGAAACTGTGCAGCGCGTCGGGGATCACGCCATAGGCCTTGCCGCCCGATTCCAGCACGGTATCGGCGATGATGCCCATCAGCCCCAGCCGTCCGCCGCCATAGACGAGGTCGATGCCCCGCTCGGCCAGCGTGCGGCCCAGATCGCGCGTGGCGGCGGCATAGTCGGGGTTCTGGCCCATGCCCGACCCGCAATAGACGGCAAGGGAAGAAAGTGCGCCCATGTTCAGATCTCCATTCGCTTGAGCGGGCGGGCGCCGACGTGGCCCAGTACCGCGGCGGCATTGCGGGCGCCGACGTCGAGGCTGTCGGATATGTCGCGCCCGGCGATCAGCGCGGCGAGGAAACCGGCCGCGAACTGGTCGCCCGCGCCGGTGGTGTCGACGATGGCTTCGGGCCTTGCGGCAGGGCGCTCGATTTTCTCACCCCGCCACATCGCCGTCGCGCCCGCCGCGCCGCGCGTGATCACGGGCAGCTTTACCAGATCGGACAGGAAGCGCATCGAGGCATCGAAATCGTCGACGCCCGACATCAGCCTTGCCTCGTACTCATTGGCGAACAGCACGTCGACGCCGCCGTCCTGGACCAGTTTCAGGATCGTGTCGCGCCGGCCCGGCAGGGCGATGCTGTCGGACAGGGTGAAGGCGATGCGGCGCCCCTCGGCGCGGGCGATCTCGATCGCGCGCAGCATGGCGCGGCGGGGCGTTTCGGGCCCCCACAGATAGCCTTCTAGGAAGAGCGTGTCGCAGCCTCGGATCGCATCTTCGTCCAGCGCATCGGGCGTCAGCCGGTGGCTGGCCGCGGGCGAGGTCTGCATCGTGCGCTCACCATCCGGAGTGACGAGGATGAAGCAGCGGCCCGTCGGCGCGTCGCCGATCGGCGGCGTGTCGAACGCGATGTCGAGATCGGCCATGTGCCGCTTGAACAGACGGCCCAACCGGTCGTCGCCGGTCTGCCCGATGAAGCGGCAGCGTATGCCCAGCGCCGCCGCGCCCGCAAGGCTGTTCGCCGCCGATCCGCCGGGCACTTCCTCGACCGCGCCGCTGGCGTCCATGGCCGCGGCCAGCCCTTGCGCCTCTTCGTCCGCGAGCAGGCGCATCGTGCCTTTCAGCACGCCGCATTCGACCAGGAAATCCTCGTCCCGGCGCGCCAGCACGTCGACGATCGCATCGCCCAGCGCGACGATCTGGGCCGGTTCGCCATTATCGTGGGCGCCGGTCATGAAAGATTGTCTCGCATAATCATGGGTGTGCCTGCGCCGTTAGCGGTAAGCGGCGCGGCGGGTCAATCGCCTTGCGACGGCGCGATTGGCAGTGATCGGAAAAAGCGATCACAAAATCCGGCAGAAAGCAGGAAACCCGATTTGTACACGGGCGTTTGAGCCCCATATCCTATGTTAATTACGGACCAGGAGGACACATCCATGGGTGACAATGCAAAGAAGGCGCTGATCGACGGTTTGAACGGGCTGCTGGCAGACCATCTCGCGCTCTACATGAAGACCAAGAATTTTCACTGGCACGTGAAGGGCCCGCAGTTCCGCGAACTTCACCTGCTGTTCGACGAACAGGCTGCCGAGATCTTCGGCAATGTCGACATCATCGCCGAGCGCGTGCGCAAGATCGAGGGCACCACCCTCACCTCGATCGCGTCGATCATGGAGAAGACCAAGGTCGAGGATCAGCACTCCGCCGATCTGGAGGCCATGGACATGGTCAGCCAGCTGCGCGACGATAATGCGCAGATGGTCAAGACGCTGAAGGAATTGAAGGAACTGGCCGAAGAGGCGGGCGACAATGCCACCGACGGCCTGATCGACGACTGGACCGACCAGGCCGAGGAGCGCACCTGGTTCCTCGCCTCCACTCTCGGCTGATCTGAATTCCCCGAACGAGGGCGACCGTCACAGCGTTCCGCTGGCGGTCAGCCCCACGCCGTTGCGCCGTTGCTGGAAACCCATATCCAGCAGCGGTGCGGCCATGTCCGGCGGCAGGCCGACCAGCGACATGGTCGCCGTCCATTGCCCGTCGGGAGCGACCCGGAAATCGACCCGCTCCGATCCCGAAGGCCCGGTCATCGGCACGATCAGCGAACCGTCCTCGCAGCGCGCTTCGCCCGAGAGCACCGTTTCGGCATCCATCATCGCGCCCATCGCGGGCACCACCAGCCCCAACGTCCCCGATGCGGACACGCAGCTTCCGCCCGCCATCTGAGCGGAAAAATCATTCATGGTAAGCGTACGGACCGGCAGCGGCGCCATCGTCCCGCCCAGTGCCAGCTCCCCGCTCGCGCCCGTAATCGCAAATCCGCCGCCGTTGCCGCGAATCCGCGCGGTAAAGGGACGCGCGCCGGGATAGTCGGGCCTTTCCAGCGCGAATTGCGCCCGCCCGATCAGCAGGGGAAGCGGCATCAGATCGACTTCCATCAGGCCCAGCGGCAACTGGCCCAACTGCATCTCGCCCACCAGACCGTCCCAGGCCACACCCTCGACCGCCTGCGCCTTCAGCGTTCGGCCCGGCGGATCGGCCCAGCCCAGCACCAACCGCAGCGGCAGCATGACCAGCAGCGCAAGCAGCACGCCGAGCCCCAGCACGACCACCGACAGGCGGGTCAGCCGCTTGTCGCGAATGAAGATCCAGCGTCCGATCATGGCGCGATCCTGCGCAGCGAGGCATTGAGCGCCACCGAACCGTCGGCGGCGGGCGTGATCGTCACCTGTTCGGCCACGATCCCCTCTGCCGACAGCGCGTCGAGCAGCGCCAGCGCGGCCCCCGGCGCGGCGGTCGCGACGCTGATCTGCGCGCCGTCATTGCCGCGCGCCGTATTGGCCTGCAGCACCAGCCCCTGGACATCGGCGGCGGCGGCCACCGCCTGCGACACGGGGCCGCTGCCCGTCGGTGCGGCGTCGGGCGCGCGGTTCAGCGCATCCAGCCTTGCCAGCACGCGCGAGGAGGCGAACACCGCCTCGCGGTGCCGCGCATGGGCATCGTCATGCGCCGCGCCCAGCGGCAAAACGATGCCGTAGATCGCGATCACCAGCAGCGCGAGCACGCCTGCGATGCCCACCAGCCAGCGCTCGCGCCCCGACAATCCGGCGAACCAGTCGCGCAAGGGTTGCAGCATCGCGGTCATGGCGCGCGCACCGTGATGTCGACGACGGTCGCGCCGGTCGCGTCCTCGGCGGTTTCGGGCGGCACGGTCACTTCCCAGCCATCGGCCTGCAGCGCGATCAGCATGCTGTTGATATCCTCCACGCGCGGGGCGGCGGCGCGAATGGCCAAGGTGCCGTCGCCCTGCCAGCTGAGCGTGCGCAATTGCACATTGGGCAGCGGCTGCATCGCAGCGAACACCGCCGGGGTCACCGCGTCAAAGCTGGCGCCCCCTGCCCCGCGGCGCAGCAATTCGCCGTTTACCTGCGCCTCTGCGCTGGCAAGGTCGGTCACGGCAGGAAAACGCTGCTGCGCGGCGGCCAGCGCCTTGTCCTCAAGCGCGTTGCTGTCGAGTTCGAGCCGCACGATCTCCACCACCAAAATCAGAAAGCCGAGCAGGGCCAGCACGGCCGCCATGCGCGCCAGTTGCGCCCAGTCGGGCAGGCGGAAGAACGACACGCGCGGGCGGGCGTATGCCCCCTGCCGCAGGTCCAGCGGCGGATTGCGCCACAAGGCCGCCAGCCGGTCGGCCAGAAGGTCGGCGCCGATGTCCAGTCGGGTCGCACCGGCGGCCAGCGCGTCGACCATCTCCGCCTCACCCGCAAAGGCCGCGTCCTGCGTTCGGGCCAGCAATTGTCCGCCGATCTCGCCCTGCGCGACATCGCCGTTCGAAGGCGCAGGCAGCACCAGCGCGGCCGGCACCAGCGCGTCGGGGTTCAGCCCCGCAGCGGCCAGTTCGGCCAGCCACAAATCCATATGCCCCTGCGTGACGCGGCAGGTCAGCACATGATCGCCCTCTGCCGCCGCCGCGACATGGGCGGGTTCGGCGGAAGACATGCCCGCAGGCGAAAGCCGGGCAGCCGCCACTGCCTGCGCGGCAGGCATGTCGCCGCGCGGCGCGATCCGCACCGGCGCATCGAGCGCAGGGACCAGCGCCGCGACGCGCATGTTGTCGGTATCGCCCCAAGGCGCGTCATCGCCGGGTATGTGGCGATGCTCGCTCTCCAGCCCGGTATCGGACACGCGCCACCAGCGCCACGGATCGCGCGGATTCTCGCCCAGCAGGACGATCAGCCCGTCAGGACCAACACCCTCATCCATGTCGGGATCGGGCAGGCTGGATCGGAAACGCGCCATAGGGATCGTCAGCCGACGATATCCGCATTCTCGCCTTCGCCGCCGGGCTGGCCGTCGGCCCCTAGAGAATAGACGTCGAAGGCTTTGCCGTTCGCGCCGGGCACGCGGTACTGGTACGGACGGCCCCACGGATCGGTCGGCAATTCCTTGATATACCCTCCCGAGCGGTAGTTCTGCGGCATCATCAGATCGGCGGGCGGCGTCACCAGCGAATTCAGCCCATCCGACGCACCCGGATAGGTCGCGGTGTCGAGCCGGTACATTTCCAGCGCCTGGTTCAGCGTGGCGATATCGGCCTCGGCCTTGACCACCATCGCCTTGTCCTGGCTGGGCAGCACGTTGATGATGACGACGCTGGCCAGCAGGCCGATGATGAACAGCACCACCATCAGCTCGACGAGGGAGAAGCCGTTGCGCTTCCGGTTCGGGCGGCGACTCTTGGCGCCATTTTCGCGGATGTCTTCGGGGGTCTGGGTCATGATCTCAAAGTCCGGTCAGTTCCTGCAATTGCAGGATGGGTAGCAGGATGGCGAGGATGATCGTGGCGACCACCGCGCCCATCAGGATGATGATGGCAGGTTCCAGCAGCGCCATGGCGGCGGCGGTGAAGCTGGCGAATTCGCGTTCGAGATACTCACCCGCGCGTTCGAGCATGGGGCCAAGCTGGCCGGCCGCCTCTCCGCTGGCGGCGAGATAGACGAGCAGCGGCGGAAAGGTCCCTGCCTCGCGCATGGCGGTCGACAGCGAGGTGCCCGCGCGCACCTTCTCGGTAATGGTCTCAAGCGCGCGGCGCTGCACCGCGTTATGCACCGTGCGGCTGGCAAGGCGCAGCCCGTCGACCAGCGGCAGGCGAGCGGCGATCATGGTGGACAGCGTGCGGGCGAGCGCGGCGGCATGCATGTCGCGGATCAGCCGCCCGACGAAGGGCGTCTTCAGCAGCAGCGTATCGAAGCGCAGCTTGAACGGCGGGCTCTTCATCGCGCGCAGGAATCCCAGAATGCACAGCGCGATGACCAGCAGCAGCACCCACCACCAGGCCGACAGGAATTCCGACAGGGCGATCACGATCCGCGTCAGCAGCGGCAACTGGCGCGAGGCATTGTCGAACTGTTCGACAACGCGCGGCACGACGGACACCATCAGCCCGGTGACCACCGCCACCGCGACCAGCGACAGAATGATCGGATAGGCGAGCGCGGCGATGATCTTGCCGCGGATCTCGGCCTGCGATTCAAGGCTGTCGGCCAGGCGTTCGGCGATGCTGGGCAGGCTGCCAGAATTCTCGCCCGCCGCGATCATCGCGCGGAAGACCGGCGGAAAGCTCGCCTCCTCGCGCCGCAGCGCCTCGGCCAGCGGCTGGCCTTCGACGATGCCCGCGTGGACATTGGTCAGGATCGCGCGCGCCTTGTCCTTTTCGGTCTGGCGGCTGATCGTGCGCAGCGCTTCCTCAAGCGGGCTGACCATCATCAGCGAGGACAGCTGACGCGTGAACAGCGACAATTGCTTGGTGGTCAGCTTGCGGCCCAGCAGCGGCAGGGTGAAACCGCCCGCCTTGGCGGGAGCCGTACCGACCAGCTTCTCGTCCACGCGCAGCACGTGCCAGCGGCGCTTCGCCAGCTGTTCGCGCGCGGCGCTGGTGCTGGCGGCATCGACTGCCCCGCGCCTTTCGCGTCCCTGCGGATCGACCGCGAGATAGGCGTATTTCGCCATTACGGCTGCTCGTCCTCGCGCCGGGCGACGCGCGCGGCCTCGGTCGCGGAGGTCACGCCTGCCAGCACCATGCGCCTTGCCGCGCGCGCAAGGCGCTGGCCGCGGCGTTGGCCGTCCGCGGTCTTGCCGAAGGCGTAATCGGCTATGCGCTCCTCGTCCGCGTTCTCATGGACCATGCGGCGGATGGTGTCGTCGATGCGTACCGCCTCGTACACGCCGATGCGGCCGGTATAGCCGGTTTCGCCGCATTGCTTGCAACCGACCGGTTCGAAAACCGTCCTGCCCGGCTTGATGCCGAGGATCGTGCCCAGCGCCGGGTCGATCTCCGCCTCGCGCTTGCAATGCGGGCACAGGCGGCGGACCAGACGCTGCGCGATCACGCCGCGAAGGGTGCTGGCCAGCAGGAATGGTTCGACCCCCATGTCGCGCATGCGCGTGATCGCGCCAATGCTGTCGTTGGTGTGCACGGTGGACAGCACGAGATGCCCGGTCAGCGAGGCCTGCACCGCGATGTCGGCGGTTTCCTTGTCGCGGATTTCGCCGACCATCACCACGTCGGG
>CERQ01012042.1_pt1 | contig 16239 bp, 14 predicted proteins | sample 530711 | NCBI WGS metagenome assembly CERQ01 (sample SAMEA2620882, study PRJEB7988) | marine metagenome | biome: marine biome (ENVO:00000447); feature: mesopelagic zone (ENVO:00000213); material: "saline water (ENVO:00002010), including plankton (ENVO:xxxxxxxx)" | depth 850 m | reverse complement strand
CATTCTTCTGTTGATCGAGTCTTTCTAAATCTTTCTCAGTAATTACTCCTCCTGCTGCAATCAAAATTAACCCTTGAATCTGATCTGGGTATTCAAGAGCATACCTCCAAGCTACATGACCACCCATGGAGTTACCTACAATAGAAAATTTCTCTATACCCAGTTGGGTAGTTACTTCTAATACAGTATTCACAAAGTTTTCGATCATGTAATTGGCTGAAGGTACCGCACCCGTTAATCCAAAAGCAGGTAGATCTAAACTGACAAGTCTAAAGTCTTCAGCAAGCAAAGACACCAATCCTTCAAAGTTGAATAATGAACCATTAAATCCATGCAACAAGACAATAACAGGCCTCTCATTGTTTCCTTCATCACGATAATGGATCCTGGAACCATCTTTCAAAATTAAAAATTTTGATTCACCCAATGCATATTTTTCTTCCAGTTCTTGACGAGAAATATCTAGATATGTTCCTCTAAATATAGCAACAATTAAAATAGTTACTAATACTATTCCGGTCCACTTAAAAAAGGATTTCATTTATCTTTATTTGTATTGTCTTCTAAGGCAATTTTCGCGTTGTGTTTATAAATATAGATAATTTCTGGAATACCTAATAGATTAAAAATAATCATGAAAATAAACCAGCCCTTATCATCATTCTTTGCTGCAAGCCAACAAGCTTTTACAGTCCAATATATTTCCCAAAATATAAGAATTACAATCAGAAGGATCATCCTTATCTCCATACAAATCAAAGCTGAAGAATATCATAAAGATACTAACTAGTAAGATTCTTTAACCTTTAATATAATCTCAATTATGGTACTCATTAAAAGTTTTATAGAACTTTTCTTTCAACATTTAAGCAGTTGGGGATTAGTATGGTTTGGATTAATTTTTTGGGGAAGTATATTCAATGCTATCTCAATATACCTTTTCCAAGACACTCATGACTTGATTTTCATATTATCAGCTTACATTCTGGGTTTAATACTGGGCTTATTAGCTAAATTTAAAGGATGGTCGTGGATAAACTAATAAACCCCACTTACGAAGACCTTTCCATAGAAGAAGAAAGAAAGGTAGCTAGGACCTTTATGGGTAGAGTGGAATGGGAAATGGTAGTAATAGGATTGGGACAGTTTGTAGTTTGGATGGTGACATGGACTCTTGTCCTAGGAAATATAATACCCTTGTGGGCAGGTTTTTTAATATCCACATTAACTACAGCCTTTTCTTACCTGCCGTCACATGCAGGTCAACATGGTCATCTTTCTGGAAAACGTAAAGATTTAGAATGGTTGAATTTTGTTGTGGGACAAATTTCTCTCATACCCTTAGCTCAATCTCATGATGTTTTAAAGGCAACTCACTTGAAACATCATGCTTATACCAATGATCCTGAAAGAGACCCAGATTATAGGCATGCTCATGTTGATCATTGGTGGCAATCAGCCCTTAATGTGCATTTGCAAACAGGAGCTGATGGTAAGTTAGCAAAAATGGTAGAAAAGTTTTCTAAAGATGATCCGTCATTTAAAAAAGACATGGAAAGAGGAGGTCTATTTTCTTTGTTGTTCTTCTTTGCTCAAATGATTGTTGTTGTATTTTATCCTTTAGAGACCTTGCTTTTGTGGTGGCTTCCAAGAAAATTAGCTACCTCTTATCTAGGTATTATTTTCTCAATGGCACCTCATAACAATTTACCAAAAGGTAGGTATAAAGATACAAGGTTTTGGAGTAATGGAATTCCTAGATTCTTAAACCACTCTATGCAAATCCATGCCATGCATCATATGTATCCAAATATTAATCATTTTGACGAACCTATGGCGATTGAAGCCTTGAAACCATTTATGCTTGAAAGAGAAATGCCTAACACAAAAAATTTGCCGAAAAAAGTTAGATTAAATTCTTTAATAAAGTTAGATTTATGAGAATATAGGGCTTGCCTTTTACCGGGAATCATTATCAAAACTATACTAGAATTACTTGATAGCTATTAATTGTTTTCAATAATCGGTTGCAGAAACTTAAAAATATAGTTAGCAATTAAAGGTTGAGCCTTGTCATTGGGATGAATTCCGTCAGAAAGCATGAGATCTCTATTCAGTGCAACCTCTTCCAACATAAAAGGTATTAAATATATTCTTTCTAATTTAGATAGTTCTGTGTAAATAGATTCAAAAGAATGGGTGTATTTCGGTCCGTAATTTGGGGGGATACGCATCTGCATTATTATTACCAAAGTTTCATTCTGTAAGGCTATTTCGGAGATCTTCAGGAGATTATCTTTTATCTTTTTGACTGGATAACCCCTTAAAGCGTCATTTCCGCCCAACTCTATCAAAAGAAATTCTGGCGAATATTTATTAAGAAGTTTAGGAATCCTTGTAAGGCCTCCTAGTGTAGTATCTCCTGAAATACTAGCATTTATAATCTTCACTCCCAGATTGGTTGAGTTACATAGTTCTTGTAAGATATTAACCCATTGGATTTCACTAGGAATTCCATATCCTGCGCTTATACTGTCCCCTAAAATTAATAAGTTTTTATCATTATTGGGAAAAATTCCCTGAGAAAATAATATTACCAATAGGCTGAAAACCCTTAATTTGATTCTAAAAAACTTAATATATTGCATTCTTATCCAAATAAATAATGATTGTAAAAACCTCCTCTCTTAGAAAAGAAGTTTCATCTAAAGATGGAAATCTTATTATATTAGAAGAAATAAATCTTGAACTAGAAAAAGGAAAATCATTAGCAATAGTCGGACCTTCAGGCTCGGGTAAAACTACTCTACTAAGTCTCCTCGCAGGTTTGGATACAGCGACTTCGGGAGAAGTATTTTTAAATGGAAATCCTTTGCACTCAATGGATGAAAATCAAAGAGCTCTGGTTAGAAAAGAAAATGTTGCATTCGTATTTCAATCTTTTGAATTACTTCCGGGACTTAATGCACTAGAGAACGTGATGCTTCCTTCAGAGCTAAAACATGTACCAGACGCAAGAAATTTAGCAAAAGAATTTCTAAGAAAAGTAGGGTTAGAAAAACGGATAAACCACTACCCTAGGCAACTTTCTGGAGGTGAACAACAAAGAGTTGCAATTGCCAGAGCTTTTGCCTGTAAAGCTAAAGTATTATTTGTTGATGAACCTACAGGAAACTTAGATCCAAAGACCGGTGCAAAAATATCTGAACTATTTTTTCAGGTTTATGGAGAATCTTCAAATGCTCTCATTATAGTTACTCATGATGTTAATCTAGCTAGCAAGTGTGATAAACAAATAGAGCTGAAAGAAGGAAGAATAATTTAAAAGTATGCTGTTTCTCCTATCTTTCAAAGTCTTCTGGCGAGAATTAAAATCCGGCCAACTCAGCGTTATGTTTATAGCTTTATTGCTAGCAGTTACATCGGTGTCTTGTATCTCTATTTTTACAGATCGTCTTCAAAAAGCTTTACTTTTAGAAACTCAAGAATTTCTAGGAGGAGATTTAAAATATGAATCTAACGAAAAATTACTTCCTAGTGTGTTAAAGGAAATTAATTATGATATTTTTGTAAAATCAGCAGTAACCTCTTTTGCTTCGATGATTTCAGCAGCAGATAACATGCAACTTAGTTCAGTTAAAGCTGTAGATAGTTTTTATCCTTTAATCGGACATGTAGAACTAGAAGATGAATCTTCTCAAGGAAAACAATATTTAGAGTCCCCGCCTCCAAGGAATCATGTTTGGATAGATAAAAGATTAAAAGAATTATTAGAAGTTGAAATTGGTGACTTTATAGAAATTGGAAATGCTAATTTCATAGTAAGTCACACTTTAATTTCTGAGCCTGACAGGGGGTCGAGTAGTTTTGCCTTTGCACCTAAAGCCATCATTAATGTCGAGGACCTTCCAGAAACGAATATTCTCCAACCTGGAAGTAGAGTCAGGTACACATATCTCTTTCTTGGAGAAAAAGAAGAAATTCTTACTTTAAAAGATAACTTAGAAAATACTAAGAAAGCAGGAGACCAAATTACAGTAGTAGGAAATAACCAAGCTTCCATTGGGAGTGCTGTCAAAAGATCACAAAACTTTTTCTTACTTGGAGGTCTTCTTGCGGTCCTACTGGCAGCCTTTACAGTGGGCATAACTTCTCAAAGATTTGTAAGACGACATGTCAATTATGTTGCTATTTTAAGGAGTTTAGGAGCTAGCTCTTTCGAAGTAAAAACTTTATATACCTTAATATTTACTCAATTAGCCATTGCCTCTATTGTACTTGGAATAACGCTTGGTTGGTTTATACAGAACTTTTTCGTTTCGCTTTTAAAAGATTATTTTCCTACTAACTTACCTGATCCCGGAACTGAGCCCTTAATCATTTCAACTTTCACTGTTGTAATTTGTCTGGGAGGATTCTGTTTACCCTATATAGTTAAATTACTTAACGTTTCTCCCATAATTATTCTTCGTAAGGAGGGTAGTTATATCTCTTTCAGGTCACTTATTTTTACTCTAATGTCCTTAACTGCAATGTTTGCACTTCTTTTCCTGTACACGAAAGATTTCCTGCTTTCTTTGATAATCTTTTTTAGTATTCTCGCTATATCAGTAATAGGAATTTCTATTGTCTTGATCTTTTTGAGTAGAAAATCTCCCGAGGGCTTAGGAGCCGATAGCCCTATTAAACTAGCTTGGTCAGAATTACATAGAAGGAAATATTCTAATTCTTTTCAAATAATGGCTTTTACTGTCGCAATTAGTCTAAGTCTAATTGCTTTTACAATGAAAACTGACCTGATATCCTCTTGGGAAAAAAGTTTTCCTCTAGAATCACCTAACAATTTTGCTATTAATATCAGTGAATCTAACTTAGAACCTATGTCTTCATTTTTATCTGAAAACAAAATAAAAATTAACCCTTTTTATCCCATTACTAATGCTAGGTTATCTAAGATTTATAGTGAGGTTGAAGATAAAGAAACTAACTTGCCCATTGATAGGACATTCAACATAACTTGGACGTACGAGTTACCTGAGAAAAATAAGATTTCTTCCGGGAAATGGTTTAATAAGTCATCGGCAAACGGACTTTCCATTTCAGAAGATATTGCTGAAAGGTACGCTCTTAAAATAGGCGACAAGATAAAATTAAATCTTTCTGATACGTCAATTAATACCTTTATCCAAAGTATAAGAAAGGTCAATTGGGAAAGTTTTACACCTAACTTCTTTGTAATTGGCCACCCTTCCTTATTTAATAATACTCCTTCCACCTTCATCACTTCTTTTTACATACCAAAAAACAAGGAAACTGTTGCTAGTAATTTTATGAATAAATTCAAAACAGTCTCCTTATTATCAATAGATGCTTTATTGAAACAAATTACAGATATTATTGAACATGTTTCAAAAGCTCTGCAAGTAATCTTAGGATTAACAATTATTTCCTCTATGCTCTTGACTATCGGTACCATGCAAGACGGATTTAATTTAAGACTGCACCAATCTGCTATATTGAGGACTTTGGGAGCAAAAACTTCTTTTCTGCAAAAAGCTACTTTAATGGAATTCGCTTTTCTTGGAATCTTTTCTGGAATTCTAGCTGCTGTGTTAGCACAAGTGTGTCTTTACTTTCTTGAAAGTAAAATATTTGAAATTACCCCTTCCTTTCATTATTTGATTTGGATAATAGGCCCTTTATCAGGATTGTTAATAATAAGTCTGATTAGCTTGATACTCATAACCTCCATAACTAATAAAAGTCCAAAGGAAATATTACTAAATTCTTGAAGATACAAAGAAGGTAGAAATTTTTCTAAGCATTGTAGGCTTTAGTTTAAAATCAACTAATGAAAATATTTTTATCATTGATCCTGTTCCTGTCTACTTTTTCTTTGGCTGATACAAAGCTAATAATATTAGGCTCTGGAACTCCCAATCCTGATCCTAATAGATCAGGTTCTTCTTATGCAATTTTAGTTAACGAAACAGCATACCTAGTTGACTTTGGTCCAGGCGCGGTCAGACAAGCAGCTGCACTTTCAGAAAATTGGGGCGGACCTTTCAAAGCCTTAAATGTTGAGAATTTAGAGCATGCCTTTCTTACTCATATACATTCAGATCATTCGATAGGTTTAGCAGATCTTATCCTTACTCCGTGGGTTATGGGTAGAAATAAAAAGTTGAAACTCTTTGGTCCAAAAGCTTTAAAGGAAATGGCAGAATCTATTTCTAATGCTTATAGAAAAGATATAGATTACAGAATCAACGGGACTCAACCGACAAATAATGTAGGCTACAAGGTAGATTTTAAGGAATTAATCGAAGGTGAGGTATTCAAAGATAGCAATCTTGTAGTTGATGCTTTTTTAGTGAATCATGGTGAATTAGAGGATTCTTATGGTTTTAGATTTAGGACTAAAGATAAAACCATTATTTTTTCTGGTGACACGAGTCCCTCCAAAAAGGTAGAAGAATATGCTCACAAAGCTGACATACTCGTACATGAAGTCTACTCTCAAAGCGGATTTTTAAAAAAAACTAATGATTGGCAGGTTTACCATAAAGGTCATCACACTTCTTCTCTAGAGGTCGCAGAATTAGCAAAAAAAGCTAAACCAAAAAAATTAGTTCTCTCTCATATACTTTTTTGGGGAACAACTCCAGAAAAGCTTTTTCAAGAAGTATCCAATAATTATGAAGGTGAAGTAATACTGGCAAAAGACCTTATGATTATCAACTAGCTAACTTTTTTTACTCACAGCCTTTTGTCCAGTCATTCCCTAAAAAGAAGTTTGGTAACCCAATCGAACTGACCAATCTCTTTGCATTTGAAGTCCATTCAGATCCTGCTTAAGAGGGTATACTAATTCCAGCCCTAATCTATTGCCATGTTTGCTGTCTTCAAAATTTATTAATCTATTCACTCCTACTCCAATTTCGTGAAACCTACCTCCATAATTTTTTGGATTTGAAGTTTGAACAGGAGCCATAATCATCATATCTTTTCCATCTATTGTTTTTTGATTAAGATATGAATATCTAAAGGATAATGAAGTCTTGTGAGAAAGGCCTTTCTGTATCCAGCTATTCATAGACAGGCTATTGCCATAATTCCATTTTTCTTGGTTTATAGTCTTATTTAATTTAGTTTGAATTCCGTAAGTCCACTCCATATTCCTTCGGACAAAAGTTAAGCCAGCAACAAGCCTGGTTCCTTTATCCCCAGTTTGCATAGAGTAAGGAAGGACAATGTTCAATTTAGTATTCGCAGGACTTAAAACTTCCCCCTTTATATCATTCTTACCTATTGATTTTTCAAAACCTAGTTCGACATGCCATCTATTAGATTTAGTCTCCTTCAACTTAATCAACATTGAGATATTAAAAGAGGCCAAACCAGAAGAAGAGCTATTAAAGGAACCCAGAAGTGAACGACATTCTGGTGGGGAGGGGTAAATCTTTACGCAAGGCAAATCTGCTACAGGGTTATAAGTGTTTAATTTCATATTCTTATTAACAAATAGCAACATTGCCATCCCTGTTACTCTATTATTAAAACCATACATTAAACTTGTCATACTCATGTTCATTTCCATCTCTTTAGGAACAACGCTTATCTTAGAAGCCATATTCCCCATAGCGAAGGGGTTAGGAAAAGAAATAACTTGGTAATCTGAAAGTTCTTCTTCACCTCGCCTGTTGCCTTTCATTTTCATCCTCATAAATCTAAAAGAAAACATGAATTCCCCTTTTTTGTGATATTCAGCACCCATTACACCTATTGGAGCGTGGTGGGAAGCTTTGTGCATTTCACTGTGTTTCTCTGATGACTTTAGCTCCATTTCTTTATGGGACTGTTCTGTTTCTAAAAACGAATTTTGAGAAAAAGTAAGAACAAGTATCCAAATCTGCAATCTGAAAGAAAAAATAGATTTTTTCATAGGTATCACCAATTCACAATCGGTCAGGAAGGGTCCCTTTTTTTCAGTCCAAGGAAAAACAAAGTAATACCAGATAAAGAGCTAATCAAAGCTAAAATTGAAAAGATTTTTAACAAAAAATTATCAATATTTTCTCTTTCCGTATAATCCATTATGTGTAGACTCCATAAGAGATCCCACCATCGCCAAGAGTCTGATCTAATAGCTTTCACTTCACCACTTACCGCATCTACATAAACATTTACTTCGTCTTCAGATGACGTAGTCACTTTAAATAGTGGAAGTTCTCTACCTCTATATTCAGAGCCGTCTGAAGAGCTCGTTATTCTAGTTACATTTACTGGGGTCAAAGAAGTTTGCCTTTTAACTGCTAATTTGACTTGTTCCTTTGTTAAAGATGTTAATTTATTTCCATTTAAGTCTGTGTAATAAGCTCCAGATCCATCCTCAACTCTTATTATCCACTGATCAAGTCTTTTCAGGATACCCAAATTTTGAGCATTAAAAGTTTTTCTAATCTCATCAAGGCTCACTTCAGAGATTTCTTGTTCAAGAAGATATTGCTCACCTCTAATCAACTCAATCTTGTTAAAAGCAAAATAAATACCTGAGATAGTCCAAAGCAGTAACTGTATAGAGATTGCTAGGCTTAAATATTTATGAAAAGAACGTACCAAGGCTTTTATCTAAAAATTTTAAAAAGAATAGTTAAGAGAATACTGATTACTATACAAGTAACAACAGGAAACACAAAAGAGAAGTTCTCTCCTGAAATAACTATATCACCTGGCAATTTACCCAAAGGTAATTTTTGCAACGCAGGGTAAAAAATACCTATAGCTAAAAAGATAACTCCTAGGATGATCAAAAATCTCTGCATAACCTTTTTATAACAGAATTATGAGGTATTCTAAATAGGAGACAATAGAGCTAAGCAAAAAAAATTGAACCAGCAGTTTTATTTTATGTTAATTAGATACCCCTCAACATCTTGTCTGGTAATGCGTCCATTTCTCCCTGTACCAATAACTTTTGATAAATCCACACCTAGTTTTTTGGCAAAACGCAGTACAGGAGGATTGGCTCTAATTTTACTTTCAGTTCGATTCACTAAAAAAGGCTGAGGATTAGGCTGCCTACTCGTCTTTTGGATTGGGTGAACATATTCTTTCTTTTCCATAATTATTAAATGGGGACAAAAGCTTAAATTTCAACCTATCATCAATAGTGGAGTAAGTATCAAGAAGTAGATTATGTAAGGCGATAAAGAGTAGCTCTAAATTGAAAGTATCTTTATAAAGAAATTTAACTTCTTCTTTTCTCGCTTTACACAAGAAGAAAAAAATTTCAATTAGGAATCCAAATCTCTTCCTTTTTACTAAATTTATCTGCTGCTTCTATTACATTGTCTTTCTTAATTCCCATTGATTTAGCTTTATTACTCGGTCTTGATACCTGGAGTTGCCTCTCTAGCTTTTTAACTCTAGCAGCTGTCCAGGTTTTTCCTTGAGTTAGATCCCATTTCTCATTATTCAGACATTCTGCTATCTGTTGAAGTGAAGTATTACCTTCTGCAACACATTGCTCATAGATAGATCTCATCTTCTCTCTAGAATCTTTTAATTTCATAAACTAACTCCCGAAAGATATTCATGAAAGTTATATGCTAAAAAGGTAAAAAGGACACCGAGAACAACGGACAAAGTATCGTATATAATTTTTGGAGAAAACTCCTTCTTGTCTAATTGTCTAGTTTCAGCTATTAAAACTGAAACAATAGAGTAGACCAGGAATGCACTAAATAAAACTACAGAAACTGTATCTGAATTAGTTAAAAGGTGCAAAACTGACCATATTGCTATACCTATAGACATAGGATGCCGGCTCATTTTCTTTATAAAAGTGGGCATATTAGCTGCTATAAAAAATGTTAGTGAGATAAACATAGCGTATTTTGAATAAATATATGCGTTACTGTTGGTTGTATACAAAGAATTAGAACTAGCTTCATACCCAAAGATTATTAATAAGAATCCCAATAAGCTGATTAAAGAGAAAGAGCCCAAATAAATATTTTCTCCGAATCTATTTTTTAGAAACTCCTTTAGTTTATTATTTAAAGGTATGAGATGTACCCCAAAAAAAATTATTATTCCTGAATAAAACATTTTCTATTTATAACATAATTAAAGTTAATTCCAAATGAAAGCTAGTAAAAGAGCTAAATAGGAAACTTTTTAACTATTTATTAATTTCTTTATCTATTTCTGTAATCTAACAGGCATACCATTACATATATCTTTCTTATTATTATCAATTCAAAAAGGTGGTAGATCTGAGCAGGAAAAATTAGAGCTACTTCTTGCTCTTTTTAAAAAAACTTATAAGAAATGATGGACAAAAAAAACCTGCCTACAGGCAGGTTTTTTCTTTTATTATTTTTTAATAGTCTCCAAATTTATAAGTGAACGAAATGCCTGCAGAACGAGGTAAAGTTGGAGTTACCGATCTTTGGTAACCTAATTGTTCACTATCATTAGTCATATTTCTAACACCAATGTTATCCATGATATTATTTACGAAGGCCATAATTTGTAAGTTCTCTTCAGGGTTAGTCCAAGTAACCTTAAAGTCCATCCTGTCAAAAGCAGGTGATCTATCTATAGCTAACTGGCTATCATCCCAATTGATGGAATCCGTCCTTGCATAACTCAAAAGATAATCTATCGTTCCTTCGAGGGCATCCTTGGTTAAATTTGCGTAAATAGCCATCTTCTTTTTAGGAATTCTAAGCATTTGTAGACCTTTCATGGGAACAGTACGCTCAGCATCTGTGTACAGACCGGTAGGGGCATAAGGATTATTTTCATCAATGACACCCACCAATCCCGTAGGCTGAACATACTCTTCAGAGTAGCTAGCATCAGTATAACTGGCGTTTCCTCCAATTAGAAGTTCAGGTGTTGGCATGTATATGAAGTCGAATTCCACACCGTTTGTGTCCGCTTCTGGGAAGCCTTGCACGGAAGTACCTGTTCCACCTAAGAAACTCGCCGTAACAAACTGACCGTGTATATTCTCATACTGATATTTATAAACAGAAGCATTGATTTGCAAAGTATTATCTAAATGCGATCCTTTATACCCTAACTCGGTAGACAACACTTCTTCTTGATCATACGTAGGAAAAGGAGAGAAAAAGCCTAAGTTAAAGCCGCCTGCTCTATATCCGGTTGTAGTAGAAAGATACAGAAGAATGTTGTCCAATGGTGTGTAATCAAAATTCACGCGCCAAGTAACATCTTCAAAATCTCTCTCCATGGCCCTGTGAATTGAACGACTCATCGGGAGACCTCTAAAGCGAATTATTCCATTACCCGTTGGCGTACCATCTGCGTTAAGCGCTCCTGTTGCCACGTTGTAAGCAAATAAACCCGCGGGGGTCAATAAGGTCTCTTGGTAAAGGAAAAGATTTTCCTGAGCAACCTTCTGGTCTTCATGCCAAGAAGCTCCAACCGTTATGGCCCAAGTGTCATTTATCTGATACTCGGTTTGAAAATAAGCAGCAAAAGCGTCTGTTTTATTCTCTGTTTGCCATATAAAAGTTGTACCAGGGGTAACAGGTCCATTACTAGCAGAGCCTCCTACATCTCCTGTCCAAGGACCCTCAAGGAAACAGACAGATGTTAAATGGGGATCATTAAACTCTGGTGCAGGAACAAGTCCATTTAAATTAACTATTCCGCAACCGACATCACGCGCAGAATAGATACCTACTTGTACTGGCGAGGCTCCAACAACAGGAGTAGTACCCATAAGCGGTCCAAATACTGCTTGAGCTGTGTACCAATCACCCTGTGCACTTCCGACTGTTGGGACTCCCAAGACTCCCATCATTCCATAATCCGCTGCACCTGATTGCCTACTGCTTGTGTAGGGTCCTGTGTCACTCCAGAAATCTAAATCCTGATCGATTTCATTGTGGTATTCAAATACCCCAACAGTTAAATTCCAATCATCCGTTATATCCCAGAAAAGCTGCAGTTCATTCTGCCAATTCTCGTTTTCTTGTTCGGCATAAAACTGTTCGTCCAAGAATATGTTACCCGTTCTGTCGTCATCTGTTATACGGGTATATAGATAATCAGTATAAGATCCAATGTACTTGATTGTTAAATCATCTCTGAGATCCCAAGCTACGTTTATCGTTCCAGTGGAATGATTAAAATATTCATCATTCATACCGTTGGTAGCTGCCTTAAGATCAGTACCTTTCAATCTGGGTACTGATTGGCCGTCCCCCATTGTTGTTTCATTCAGAATATTCTGATCATATCCGTAGGCATAATTAGGTCTAGAAAACCCGCTTCCACTAGGATCCACTCCCGGTACCAAGAACTGTCCAAACCTAGGCATATTATTATAATTGAAAGAATGGACAGCCATTCCACCGACAGTACAATTAGCGGTAGTTCTGTCCACTGCGCTGGCACAAGCAATATTAGGATCTACTTGACGATAACCATGCACCATCAAATCATTTCTCCTTGTATTGCCACCGTACTCACTAGTCACAATCAGTCCAGCCCCTTGAGCAGATGCAAGAATCCTTCCGTAGCTTCTTGCATTACCTCTTATATCGAAGGTAAAAGAGTCATTTTCCCAGCGTAATGCTAATGTGTAGTTTTCATCATCATAGCTATCTAAAGGTTCATGTCCTCCTAAATCTGTTACTGTTCCATCCCGCATACGATGAACAGCAACTAATCTACCACTAATGTGTTCAGTAATTGGACCACTTAGAAACGAATATACCTCTGCAGCACTATCGCTTCCAGCTATCGTCTTAATTTCTGCAGAAAATTCTCTAGTTGGCTTGTTAGTGATAAAGTTAACTGCTCCACCAATACTATTTCTTCCATACAGAGTCCCCTGAGGGCCTCTAAGTACCTCGATTCTAGCAACGTCATAAAGAGCGTTTTCAGTAGAAGCAATTCCAAAATCTTCTGAATAGGCTCCATCTAGATAAGTACCAACACCTGGATCTCCTCCTAGAGCTCTAAAAACCCGACCTATTCCTCTAATTGAAATATCATAAGGTTGGATAGTTGTTGCAGGAATAAAATTCTGCAAATCCTCTTGGTTTCTTAAATTTAATCCTTCTATGAGTGATTCATCGAAAGCAGTAATTGAAATTGCAGTATCTTGAATTGAAGCCTCACGTTTTTCAGCCGTGACTATTACTTCTTCAATGCCCTCTCTTGCTTCACTCCCATCTTCTTCTGCTGAAAAGATAGGTAAAGTTAAACTAGTTATTACTAGTAAATAAAAGTATTTTTTCATGCTTACCTCCCCGGAAAAACAAAAAAATCCGTCAATAAATACTATAGGTATGACTTTACCACAAAAATGTGTCTAACTCTTCCCAAAAATAAAAAGGATGAAGCCTATCCAGGCTTATATTTTGAAAGAAAAAAGCTTTTTGATTGTTTTTTGAAAGTATTTTATAGGCGATACACCAAGTTTTATTTCTCTCTCAAGATTCCCTCTCTTCAATTTGGTGACTTATCCCATTCTTCAGCATAAAAATCTTTTAAAACATTAAATGCTAATTTTTTATTACCCTCTTCATCTATCAATCCTTTACGATTATAGAAATCTTGAATTCCAGCTAAAGGTCTTAACATGGCTCTAAAATCTTTAAGAATCCAAGGTGTCATACCTTGAATCTGCGAATTCTTTGAAATCATTTTCAATTGGGCTTTGTAAACTTGGACTTGATATTCTTCAGACCAAATCTTTCCTTCGTTATGCAAACCAAATTTTGCACCTGCTCCAAATTCAGAGATATGAATAGGTTTATCAAAAGCTGATGTAATCTGAATAATTGGTATAACTTCAAACATAAGTTGTCTTAATGTGCTTTCTTTTACTTTCAATTGATCTGCAAATATTAAAGAGTAATACCATCCAAAGTACTCGTTGTATGAGATTAAATCTACAATCTCCCCTAATGGATCATTGATTTCTATCTTAAATTGCACTTCAGTTTTTGAATCCACCTCAGCCTGACTAAGAAGCGATTTGAAGATAATTTTTTCTTTGGTATTCACTTCAGGTGAATTGACTCCCAATAAGGACAGGGCAAGGATCAGCTCTTGAAATTCTCCTCTATCCCCTGACAACAAAGCAGCAGTGGTAAGTCTTGAACTATCTAGGCTTCTTACCTTACTGATCACTTCTCTTAGAAAATCCATTCTTGAAGAGGAGAAAGGAGTTTCATTAGCCACAGACCAAACTATTACTGAACTTCTGTTCCAATCCCGTTGGATTAGCCTTGAAACCTGATCAAGGGCAATATCTAAAGTTTCAGAATTGTTCCAGTCTATATTCCAGTAAACAGGAATTTCTTCCCATAGCATTATCCCTAAAGAGTCAGCTACTTTTGCAAGTTGTCTGGAATATGGGTAGTGGGCAGCTCTTACAAAATTTGTATTTAAACTTTTTGCTGTTTCAAGTAGATCTTTAAAATGCTCAAATGAAAAAGCTGGTCCAGGGATGCCAATAGGTTCCGAGTGCATTGAAATGCCTTTCAATTTAATAGATTTTCCATTCAATAAGATTTTCTTCCCTTTAGTCTCTATAGTTCGAAACCCTATGCTATCTGAAATTGAATCAAATTGAGTTGATGCAATAACCTTATAAAGTTTTGGTTCATTAGGAGTCCAGAGCTGGGGGGTGATATAAAAACTATCAGTTATTTGACTATTTTTATTAAATTTAAAAGACTTTATAAACCCAAGTTCAGGAATTGAGATCTTGAGTTTTGATCCTTCAGGAATTGATGTTCCTAGAACTTTAATTTCTACTCTACCTGTCTTATGATCGACTAACTGCAAGAAAATATTTTTTATGTAATTATTTGGTGTTGAGATTAGATACACATCATCAATAAGACCCCCATAAGGCCACCAGTCTGTCTTCTGAGTTGGAATAGTTGATTTATTTAAGGAATTATTTACTTGAACAACTAGAAAATTATCTCCCTCTTCTAGATAGTCAGTTACTTCAAAATTAAAAGGAACATAACCCCCAATAAATTCGCCTACTGCATGCCCATTCAAAAAGACCTTAGTTCTAAAATTACTCCCACCAAAATACAAATGCGTTAATGAGTTTGTCTTTTTTGAGAAGGAAAACTTTTTGTAGAACCATACGGATCCTCTGTAAAAAAAGAGTCTTTCATCTTGAGAATTCCATGCACCTGGAATATTTATTTGCTTGGCTTTTTCAAAGTTATATTCTATTAACTCCATACCATTTTGTTGTGTTTTATTTTTTGGGAAGCCACCAAAAATAGATCCAGGTAAACCGTTATCCATCGGATCTACAATATAATTCCAAGTGCCGTTAAGACTTTGTTTACTTCTAGAATCTATCCATCCAAGTAACGAATCTGGTTTTTGGTATACAGAAGCTTTAGGAGTGAGAAAATTATTTTCATCGCTAGTCGTATTAGCAAATCCTTCACTGGTTAGGAAAAGGCTAACAAGTATAAGTAATTTTTTCATCTCTCTATTTATAACAGATTCTAGATTTACCTTAGCAATACTAACTACATACAAGAGAAGGTTTATCCATTTTTTTAATAACCCATGGATGCTAATTGAACTAAGAATTTATCCTAGTCCAAATTTTCTGGTAAAACATATGAGCTGTGAAAGCCAGGTGGAATCTGTTGAGGAATTATAATTCTACACAAAGGTCCACTAGATAAATCTTCTGATGGGAAAACCTGAATTTCACCCTTCCCACTTACCATGTTAGTTACAAAGGTAATCAAATATCCATCGTCTTCAGAAATAGAATTATTCCTAGGAGCAAATTGCATTTCACTTCCATAACTTCCTTCTGGAAATTTATAACTTTGATTTTTATTATTAACACTATCTATTTTCACAAGTCCATTAAATAAGACAACATCAGTTTCAGCCAATGTTACATGGTAACTGTAACGTGATTTTATACCTCCAAATCTATTGTTGATTACAGGAAACTCACTTAAAAGATCTTCTAATCTTTCTTCTTTTGTTTCTCCAGTTTTTAAGTTAAACCTATACCTGTGATAACAAGCATCTAACTTCAGCCACGCTAACATTGGCCCATATGGTCCAGACAATCTCTGCCTTACTTCCTTACTCGGGACAGGAGTAGACATCCTGCAAACATCCAAAACTACTTCATGCCCTTCTTCCCAGGAATTGATAATGTGATAAATGTAACAAGGATCAGCT
>CERQ01126327.1_pt1 | contig 16255 bp, 17 predicted proteins | sample 530711 | NCBI WGS metagenome assembly CERQ01 (sample SAMEA2620882, study PRJEB7988) | marine metagenome | biome: marine biome (ENVO:00000447); feature: mesopelagic zone (ENVO:00000213); material: "saline water (ENVO:00002010), including plankton (ENVO:xxxxxxxx)" | depth 850 m | reverse complement strand
GAAGAGTAGAACTTAAGCGCGTTACCACCGGTTGTAGTTTCTGGGTTTTACGTTAAGTTATAAAAAGGCACCATTTTGTGCAAGCGGTGCCTCATCAAATTCTTACTTAACTATACCCATATAACTGTATATTTGCCCATAGATAATATATTGGCCTACTTTTATGGCTATTTGCATTTTTAGGTTAGAATTAAGGATTTATAAAACATAACCAAGACCGAGAAATGGAACTGTTTTGTGCAAAGGATGGTGGGCAGCAAAGAGCGAAAACCTGACCGTCACTACGTCGAAGGCGGTATTCTCTTGAAGGTCACATTTGAGTCGATCAGTATGGTACTTTTTTGTACCGTATTTCTCAACGAGTCATCAGATTCGCAACAAATAGTATGATTGATTTAATAAATAGCGGATTGTTCTTTTGTCTGAAGCATTGGATTGTGGTTTGCAAAAGTCTGATAGTTGTTTATTAAGCAACAGCAGCAGTGCGAGGATTTAAGGGCATCTACTTGAACATATATGCTCAGTGGGCTGCACTATTTAGTTAATTCACCATTCAAGTAGTAGTCACAAAACGTTTACTGTTGGTAAACAGTTTATAGGTAAACACAGTTTGTTTACCCATTACCATAAGAAGCCAGTTATCTAGGGTTCTAGGTAACGATAGAAGTGGTCTGGATTGACATTAATTTTTAGCGGCACTTCCCAATCGTTATTCAAGTTATTCGTTGGGAATAACGCTATCCTCCACTCGTCTTGAAGAATAAAAGGTTCGAAAGGATCTTTTCGCAGGACATCTGTATTTAACGATTTCACATACACTGACGGCTAACCTGTCAGCTCAATCGCACTCCCATGACGACTGTATGACTGACACAGCGCGGTTCTCTGATAAGCAACTTGCCCAAACCGATAAGAGTGGATTGGAACTTGCCTTGAAGCTTGATATAAAATTTCTGCGGCGAGATCAGTAATGCATTTAATCCCTAAGGTGTGTCCGCCAAATTCCTTTCTTAAATCCTCAGAGATACTCGTTCCATGCATTGACATTATGTAATGTGGGACTATTTTCTATCCGACTGAACCATCACCCATTAAGCGAATACCTTGTGCGCTCTCTGGGGCAAAATTCAGAGGAAGGCGAACCTGTGTACTATTAACACCCTCTGATTTATCCTGACGGGATAAATCCTCGATTTTTTGGTAATACTCACTCGATCTCATCCATATTTCGCCATTTTTCAGTGTGGATTCATAAACGAGCTTGTCAAAGGTGCGAAAGATTATCGGCCTGTCGAATTTCGTTTCGATTTTAGACATCATTTCACACCTTTCGAACAAAGCATGACTTAGACACTTTCACAGATTCAGCTTCAATGAATCAATTATATCTGCCGCTTTATTCCGCTGGATCAAGTCAACGACGACACCAACAAGAGCATTCATTTTCTGTTCGTCAGACAGGGCCGCTTGTGCATTCTCCATGTTTGATGTCATCGTTTTAACAACACTATCCCTAACTAAGTCACCAATATCCCCAGACAACGCAGTTTCTCTGCTGTTATTCTTTACCTGCTCGACAACGTTATTATGTTCTTCCGTTGTTACATGACTCATCACTTGCGAAACAAAGTAGACAGCTGAGTTTTCTGGTGTCACACCACCGAACTCTTCATTGATCCTCGCCAGAATCTCATCTAAAAATTGCTTTTCTCTATCGTTTGCATCACTTGTATTAGCGGTGATCGGCTTCAGGGTTTCCGCTTCTCCTTCGGTTTCTCCATTACGTTTTTTAATGGCATATCCTTTCAGTAGGAGCCCTGATAAATCAATTGAGTCTTGAGTAACACCTTTAAGTCTCTTCGATAGCAAGCGTGCATAGGCAGCAAAGTTCTCTAAATCAGCATCAGCCAATTCAATTAACTGTGCGATATAATTATACACTCTGACGAAACGCCCAAGATCAGTCTTAAACCTCATCAAAGACTCACGTTGAATAGTAAACTCACTGCGCTTGGCTTCCGCTATTTCTTTACCTTTGTCATTGCCTTCAGCGTGAGCTTTATTGAACTCATCTTCCCACTTTCTAACTGTCTCATTTAAGTTTTTCAGCTTTTATCAATTTGTTGACACACCCTCTAATATGTTGACATAAAATATTACATTATCGTATAGTTATCATATTACATGTAGAGATAATTATGCTTTCAGTTAAACGAGTCTTTGATTACCAATATGCTGGACGAAAGATTAACTTTCATTGCCTAGTAAATGAGGGCGGTATACCTGAATTTGAGCCAAGTATATTCCTATTTAACGAGGCCATCTGCGGCAACTCAGAAAATACGACTCGAGCTTATGCCAATGATTTGTGTTCTTTTTTCAATATGCTCAAAGAGAGCTATTACGAAGAATATAGATATGATGATGTAACCAACTCTCAGATGAACGGCTATCTCAATGGATATCTGAATCAGAAGCGAAATTTAAAGCCAAAAACTATTGCTCGTCATATCTCTACTCTCAAATCATTTTACGATTTTTGTTATTCGCACGGTTTTACCGTTAAAAAACCAAGTTTCAGTTTTTCATACACGGATGACATTTCTACAGAAACGATGATGACTGGTATGACAACACAGCTTCATCGAACATTTATGGATGAACGCACGTTTAATAACGTTATTCTCGGTCATATCACAACGCATGACCCTTTTCTCAAAGAAAGAGATGAGTTAGCGCTGAAACTGGGCTATTACGCTGGGTTTAGAACCCATGAGCTTGTAGCTTATGACAATCTCAACGCTGAAAAGCTTCGTGAATTACTCCCTAAGCAAGATAAGCGAACTACTCAATCGCTGGATTTACCTATTAAAGGTAAAGGTAAAAAACGCCGAATCGCTTTATTGCCCGTAGAAGTTACAACGGCAATCTATGATTTCATTTGGGGAAGAGCAAAACAAATTAAAGGCTCCATTATGTGTAACAAGCATGGTGTGCCACTAATAAATCCTAATTACGGGACGCAGTTATTCGCGGAATGTAAATCTCATTATCTTGCCTCAACCACTTTATCAAGAAATGAATTTGAGTGCTGGGAAAAGCGCTCCTATCACCTACTTCGAGGCTGTTACGCTACAAACATGGTGAGCTTTTGCTTAGATGAGGGACTTGACCCTAGAGTGTTTGTGACGCAGTGGATGGGACACAGTGACCCATCGATAACTGATATTTACATCTTTTACGATGCAGTTCTCAACAAACGTCTAAAAGTCATTCAGGAGATGTCTCTAAAAAATACGTTTTTTGCCAAAACATTCCGAGAAAAGTTTAACAAAGGAGTGCGCCAATGAATGATGATCAATTTCCACCCAGCAATGACTCTAAACTAGAGGTAAGGAAAGGCTTTCATTCAGGTGGTAAATCGTCAAATTTTTTATACGAAACAATAGTGGAAACAGGTTGCAAAAAAAAGACCATACTGCGCAAACCTGTGGGTGATCAAACTTCAATATGCCAAGCAATTCTTCAGTATACTGAATCACCAAAGTTTAAAAAATTAGGACTAAATACAAAGCGACTCTTGTTTAGTGTTTATACAAACTTTTTCAATTTTCTTTCGGCAAAAAGCTATCTTACAAATGAAGACATTCCAGCGTCTGTATTAAACGAATATTTGCAATGGCTTCGAGATGCAGGGAAAGGATCTGGTGCCGTTTTCAGACATTCTAATGAAATTAAGCGCACACTAAAATATTTCACCAATAGCGTCGACCCCCTCTTGCATGCCGAGACAATAAACCTCTTACATATTTACCTTGGCAATCTAAAACGCCCCAAACGACCAAGTTATCGAGCAAAACTCTCAATGGCCGATTTGTTTGACACTGGCTACACAGACAATGAACTTATCACATCCCTCCGATTAGTAAGTTGCTGGGTCTTATTGGAGTTTCAACGTCAACGCCAATTACTCTTGGCGCAGCCAGGAATCCAAAAGCAGCTTAATGAATTCAAGCGTTTGTCAATTGATGAACCACCCCTTAGTGAAGGAAGGATTTCTTACGACTGGAAAGAGTATAAAAAGGCACGATCAGGTAAGTTTTCTTACACAGTGGATGAGATGAGAAAACACACCAACCTCTCAAAAAAACCGTATGCCAATCTATTCGGCACAATACTTTTACTTGATGACTCAATGCTCATAGAGCGTGTTGCATTAGATCTTCAACATCCCTTTGGTGAATCGTTATCAAAGAGCCAATACATTGAAATCATTCAAGGTTATATAGGTAAGGATAGAGCAGTAACTGGACGTAATGGCGCAGGAAGAGACACGCTAGTGTCATCTACTCGTTTCACGTTTAACGATAAAAAAAGACAATATCTCTTATATGCTCTTAGAGCCCTTACCTACCGACATCTTATTACCCCATCAGATGTCGAAATATTTGCAGCCCAGTGCTTTTTTAGCAGCGAGCGTGTACAAGCCAGTAACCAAGCAAGACAATCCATCAACGATATAGAAATTAACGAGCGCGGACTACAAGCACAGCATGCAAAAGCTCGGGCTAAGAAGGTTTTTGCCACTGGTATTTATGAGCCAAACAGTCTTATCGAAACCGCAATTAGAGGGTATGTAGAACTACTTAAGAATGCTCAACCCATTTTGAGTGACGATATGAAACAACAACTATTCCCCTATCAGGTTTCATCGAATCAAACGGGCAGAATAGGCGGCAACAATACTGCTTCATCACAGTTTTTCGCCCTGCTCGCCACGCAGGGTACGCAAGCTAACACCAAACTGATTAACGATATCTCCGAAGGTGACGCAAAACCTTTTATCATATGGCTTCAAAGGTTAATCGAGCAAAATAGCCAGTGGCGTAAAGAAAATTGTGTCGCTCTGCAAAAAGAACGACAACATCTAAAGAGGCATGGAAAGAAACCTCGTAGGAACATATCGACATCAAACGTTGGGCTCAGTATCGACATTATTGGCCAGTCTTTTAATCGCGCAAGTTTTCAAAGTACTGTTGCTGAAAAAGGAACGGATACACAAGAAAGAATAGATGATGAAAAAACCGTGTCAGCGCTTCAAGGTCATTCACTGGAAACCAAACGACACACATACGATGACCGCGCTCCTAAATCTCAGATAGATAAAAACTTTGCTAAGCGTGTGGCTGAGTTAATGGAAGAGGATGCAGAGAAAATAGGTCAATATCTTGAACAAACAACTGTCGTCGATATCACTGAGGCCAAACGTTTGTTGGGCTGTGAAAGCTTACAGGACGACATGCAAGCACTTCTGCAAGAAATTGACGAAGAAGTTGGGTTGTCCGGTGAGCTTAAACTAGGCTCGCAGACGGTTTTTATCGCGAATGAACTTACTGCTGCCCTGATCTTAATGCAAATCGAACACATCAATAGTGAGGTGCCATTACTGCTAAACGACACACCTACTCACAGCAAGGCAATTAATGTAATCGCAAATCGTGTCTACTTGGAAGAGGTCCTTAAGCGCTTTCCAAAAGATATTCAGCGCGCAGGAAAAAAACTGAGCGAAGCACTTGAAAATATTCCATTTGCATCACTGATATAAAGGTGGAAAGACACGATGAAAAACACCATTGAACAACACAATTTCGAAAACGTCTCCACAACGTTAGTCAATAAGTTAACAAACGATACGCTTCGAGGTTTCGATGATGTTAAAAGGGGTATCGACAACAATCTTATCCCTTGGGAATTTAACTTCGCTCATCCAAAGGTAAACCCTAAGTGGCAGCTTTGGGTAAAGCAGGTTTTTGTTTTGAAACTCGGGGGCTGGGATAGCAATATCATGCAAACGTTAAAAGGTCGTAAAAGCACCTGTCAGAATTATTATAGTGCTTTAATGCGATTGGCTGTCTGGGCAAGCACGCATTACCCATACACACCACTGTCGCAGTGGACAGAAGAGCACGTCAAAGCACTCGTTTAAGATGTTATAGAAAACGCAGTACCGTGGACGAAGAATAGAAAAGCTAAGCCACTATCGATAGCGGCGCCTCGCAATATAATTGAGTTTTTAATTGCATCCAGAACATATCATCTGATGGGAAAACTTGGTGACGGGATAAGCATACAGATACCGAAACATTTCTTAAGAGATGCGTCAGAGCCAGTCTTGACCAAATATGGCGTTGCTATAGAAGACTGGCTTAAAGGCGGCAGTTTTGGAGCTGTGCCTCTGGTTTTGGCAATGACGATGTTGCAACAAGCAATCACGGTATTAAGAGACCCATATACGCAATTTTTAAAGGAGTTTTTTAAGCTTCAGCGCGAACGAGGATTTGTTGTTATATCGCTAACTCATTGCCAGGGATTTTCAGATTACTGCAATGGTGATACTGGCTTAAAGGCAGGTCGAACCAAAAAACTTCTTGAAAATTACGAATCAATAAAGGCATTACTCGAAAAGCACTGCACAGAGAATGGTAGGTACTTTTCGATTGTACAGCGGGATATCACCGCTCAATGCTGCTCTGTTTACGATGCATGCACTTTAATATGGTTATCACTTACTGGAATTCGAGTAAGTGAGCTTGTATCGATATGTTGCGATGACTACGAGACAAATCCTGATGGAACATGGACATTCAAATCAGAGTTGATTAAAACCAATCAGGGCTTTGCGGAAGCAAGAGAATTAAGCGGGCTGACACTTGAAGCAGCAGAGACAATGGTGGCACTGAGTTATATTACCAAACGAAACCGAGAGGACGGGCAGCGTTTGGCTTTATTTGGTAAGTACTTTTTTGCAAGCGATACCAACAGAGACAACAATATTCCCCAAAACAAATGCAGAGGAAACAATGTTGCTACTGTAAGATCATTGATTAGAACCCAATTTGAATCGACCTTGAAGGCGCACCCTGAGCTTCAGGGGGAGTGTGAGAAAGTTCACCCGCATATGTTTCGTCATACTTGGGCAGAGTTTGCGCTTAGACGTTTTGACGGTAATGTCTTTGAGGCTATTAGACGACATTTCTTACACTCCTATGGCAGTTACTTCACCACTCACTACACCTTTAATAAGTTGAAGGAAGAGGTCAAAGACAGCCTTGAGCGGCGCTACTTAAATGAAATTATAACCCGTATTGCGACGGAATCCGCTGAAGCGTTTAAAGATCCAAACTTTAAGCGCGATATGACAGGTAAAGTGGTTAATTATGTGTCGCGAGCAATGAACTTGCATGTCATTGAAATAAGTGAAATCAATGATTTTATAGATGCCATTACCGATGAGTTTGAATCCATTGTGGCGCACGAATATGGCTATTGCATGGTCAGAAAAGATATGCGTCATCTCGCCAAATGTTATGATCGCAAAACTCAAATGCCACTTCTTGAGAATGGCTGCTTCGCACTTTGCACAGACTGCCCTAACTTTGCAGTTTCCGCCAAAGACAATAAAGAATTTATCATTAGAACAGCCATTTCCCACCAAAACATGATAGAAGCGCAAGAAAAGCTCTGGGGCAAAAACCTCAAAAGCAAAGCCGTAGATGCTTCTCGCAAAGTGATCAAACAAGCCGATGCTATATTGGATGAAATGGAAGCGTAAACCATGTCACGATTTTCATTAGAGAATTTTACTAAAAAACAGGATAGCCCTTCGATACCGAGCTGGGCAACCGGAAAGCCGCTGCAAGAGAAGCTGTATCTCACGGTACTGGATATCATTAAAGAGCTTGAAGAAAAACTTGAAAACCCCAAGCTTGCCAGTCGGTTGAAGCCAACGCAGCGCTCATTAGTGTTGGCGCAAATTGCAGAACGCGCAGGGGTTACTCGCTCGAATATCCGAAAAGACAGAATGCCAGAACTTATCTCGCTCATCGATAGGGAAAACGAGCGATTAGGCAAACTGTGGAAAATTGCCAGCACCAAAGCCAATCAAGGTAGAAACTTGTCAAAGCCTGAACTGGAACTTAAAAAGACGGAGTTAGAAAAGGCTGTTGCGGAGGTTGAAAACCGACAATTGCATGAATACTTCGATAAGGCTGTAAATTCACGAATACTGGATTCACAAAAAGAACTAACTGAGAAGTACCACACCCTTCAAGCAGAATATAACGAAGCCATCAAAAAGGCTGCAAATCGAGATGAACAGATAAAAACCTATATACGGGAGTTATCAGATGCTACTCAAACTATTCAGCAGTTAAAACAACGTGTCAGTGAGCTTGAGACTCAATTAGATAAAATTAGAAAAGGTGTGTCATGAACGGTCAACAAAAGGCGCAGCAAAACCTTGAAAAATTTGAGGTATGGCAAGCCACTCAGACTGATGATGACTTCAAGCAAATCATATTCAGAGGCCAACTAAATCGCATTGAAGTGGCAAAAGGTGTTGGTTGTGCAAGTCTGCTCTTAACCAGAATCCAGCGCTTAGAAAGGCGCTCAAGGCGCTAGAGGATAGATTGCGTGATAAAGGTGTCCTGCCGCCACTGACCGAATCAGCAAAAAAGAATTCTGACAACCAAAGCAATACGACAACACAGCGAACCGTAAGCTGCTCGAATCTAAACGATTGTCTGCACTAGAAGCTGAAAACATCGAGTTGAAAGCCAAAGTTAAGGAGCTGGAAGGTAAACTAGAACGGTTCGGCGAACTGAATGAGACCTTGTCAGAAATGGGGTTCATGCCACGATGAATGTTGCGATCCATCATGACCAAATGCGTGTCACGAGCATTCCTTACAGTTCTACCAAAATGGTTATATTCAATGGCGTGCCACTGGCAAAAAACTCATACAAAACCAACAGTGGTAAGTATTACGTAAATTACAGCGGATTATTTTGTTAACATGGCAAATCTTGATGCCCGCAGCAAAAGCTGCGAGCGACAATGATAGCAAGCAACGATTCGACCACTATCACCGACTGACTGTGATCTGATCTTTTAGTCAGGCATCGGATGGCTTTGCCCACAAAACTGCTTTAGCAAACGCAAGTAATTTTCCTGAATCCGGGTTGGCTTCCAGTTTTTCCGTCGAGTGTAGCCAATCTTGCGGGAAGTATCAGGCAGAGCTGGAGAAGCAGCTAATAATCCGGACTGAACTTCGAGTTCGACTTGCCTCGCAGGCAACAACGCCAGCCGGTCACTGTTAAGCAACAGCCCACGAATTGCAACAAGCGAACTACACTCTATAACATCCTCAGGAGCTGGAAGACAGCGTTCGGCAAACAATTTACCAAATGCATTGCGCGCAGGTGTCCCCTGTCGAGGCCCAATCCACTGAAATTCAGACAGTTCTTGGGTAAGTTCAGGTTTTACCAGCCAGTCCTGTCTAGGGTGGGCGGCTCTTGCTACGATACTCAGACTATCATCGAATAATTTGATTTGCTCAATGTCTTCGCTTGTTGGTGGATACCGTAGAGCACCTACAATAAAGTCCAGTTCACCATGCAAAAGTGCATTAAGCTGCTCATCATAGGGACCATCGATAATACTGACGTGCACGTCAGGATACTCCTCCAATAAGGTAAGTACAGTGTTGGGAATGATAGTAGTTCGCGCCAACGGCAGGCAGCCAATTAAAATTGTGCCACTCTGTTTACCGGCATAATCATTCAACTCAACCTGCCCCTGATTAATCTCAGAAAAAAACAAGCTGGCCAGACGTGTCATTTGACGGGCCTGCCAAGTTGGCTCAACACCACTTGGAGAACGATGAAATAAACGCTGTTCACACAATGCTTCTAGGTCCTTAATTGTTTTACTCAAGGTTGGCTGAGTTAAACCTAGCCTAATTCCAGCAGTTGTGTAACTACGTAATTCAACTAAAACAATCAGCGTTTTAAGCTGCCGGTACGTTACATTCCGGATAAAAGCGTGACGTTTGTTGCGGTCTGTATCAAATATTGCGTTAGCGATTGATTCAAGAAAACCAAATGCTCTAGTTAGCCGGTCCAGAAATAATTGTCCCGGGGGTGTAACAAACATCCCAGACGTGGTTCTGTCAAACAACTTGTGTTGAAGCTGAGATTCCAATTTATTAATACCCTGGGTGATAGCAGATTGTGTAAGACAAATATGCCTTGATGCTTTGGAAATCGTTCCAAACCTTTTAACCTCAAGCGCGCTCAACAGGTGACGAATATTAAACTGCATACTTCAAGCTTATTAGAGTTTTTTATCATTATAGAAAATTCTAATAGCAAATTGCAGCATTCTAAACATCTTTTTAGCACAGGGAGGCTCATACTTAGCCCCATCATTAACCAACACGAGATTTTTCATCATGGCTGTTTGCGTAACTGATTGCCCACGTCCATCGGCACAAACCGTAGAAAACTATCAGGGAGCTGAGGTGGCAACCGTACATGAGGCTCAAGGTCGCAAAGGATTATTATCCAAAGAAATACGACCTATATACCGCCCAGTCAAAGTTGCTGGCCCTGCAGTAACCTGTCAGGTAGCGCCTGGAGATAACTGGATGATCCACGTTGCAGTTGAACAGTGTCAACCTGGTGATATTCTAGTGGTTGCTCCTACCAGTCCTTGTGTAGATGGCTTTTTTGGAGATCTGTTAGCCACATCTCTAAAAGCGCGCAAGGTGAGAGGATTAGTCATTGATGGCGGTGTTCGTGATACAGCTGCCTTAACCGAAATGGAATTTCCGGTATGGTCTAATGCCATCTACGCACAGGGTACAGTAAAAGAAACTATCGCAAGCGTTAACGTCCCGGTTGTTTGTGCAGGCGCGTATATTCGCCCCGGTGATATAGTAGTTGCTGACGATGATGGCGTAGTTGTAGTTGCTCGTGAAGAGGCGGATACGGTGCACGAAAAAATGTTGGCACGAATTGCTAATGAAGACTCCAAGCGTGCTCGCTTCAAAGCCGGAGAACTGGGTCTAGACATCTACAATATGCGCGAGCGCCTAGCCGCCAAAGGACTACGCTATGTTAAGTACGGCGAGGAATAATCGTGAAAATGGTACCGGCCAGTTTAATGCGCGGAGGCACGTCAAAAGGATTGTACTTTTTAAGTAAAGATGTGCCTGACAATAAAGACGACCTGACCAAATTTTTGCTCGCAGCCATGGGCTCTCCGGATGAACGGCAGATAGACGGCGTCGGTGGGGGCCATCCATTAACCAGCAAGGTAGCCATTGTCGGCCCTTCGACCCACAAAGATGCTGACATTGACTACCTTTTTTTACAGGTCTTCGTGGACAAAGCCGAAGTCAGTGATACACAGAATTGTGGCAATATTCTGGCTGGAGTAGGCCCCTTTGCCATTGAGCAGGGGTTGATTACTCCACAGGATGATTTTACCGATGTACGCATCTACATGGTCAATACCGGTGCGTTAGCAGTCGCAAGAGTCGAAACCCCGGCTGGTAAAGTCAACTATGAGGGTTCTGCAAGCATAGATGGCGTTCCGGGTACGTCGGCACCGGTCCTGATAGACTTTCTGGATGTGGCTGGTTCATCATGCGGCAGCTTATTTCCAACCGGCAACAGTATGGACTTTATCCGAGATACGCCAGTGACCTGCATTGACAATGGCATGCCAGTTGTACTGATAAGAGCTTCCGACTTGGGAATTACTGGCAACGAATCGCCTGCCGAGTTAGAAGCTAACGATGAACTAAAGGCAAAGGTAGAAAGCATTCGCTTTAAAGCAGGTGAGATAATGAATTTGGGCGATGTCACGAACAAGACTATTCCTAAAATTAGTCTGATTTCGCCCCCCTCTATGGGCGGCGTGGTGAATACCCGAACCTTTATACCACAACGTGTGCATGAAGCTATTGGCGTACTGGGCTCGGTTAGTGTGGCAACTGCCTGTATGTTAAAGGGAACCGTTGCTAGCGATTATGTAGAAAGAGCCCAAACTGACGGCACGTTTAGTGTAAAAGTTGAACATCCGACTGGTGCTTTTATTGTCGAAATGGAAATCGAAGACAGTGCCGACATAGCCAATTTTAAGGTTGTCCGGTCTGCATTATTGAGAACTGCACGATTACTAATGCGCGGCGAAGTCTTTGTTGTTGATGAGGCGTTAGCTTGATTAACTGCTTTTCACCAAATTTATGTATTAAGAGGACACAACCATGATTATCGATTGCCATGGTCATTACACAACCGCACCAGAACCTTTACAATTGTTTCGTGAAGCGCAGTTGAAGGCTTATAAAGATGGCAGTGTACTGCCGGAAGTACCATATATCAGTGACGACCAAATTCGCGAAAGTATTGAAAAAAATCAACTAAAACTGCTTTTAGAGCGTGGCTCAGATATGACTATCTTCTCACCACGCGCATCAGCAATGGCTCACCATATAGGAGATGAAGCGGTTTCGAAGCAATGGACTAGAGCCTGTAACGACCTGATCAAACGGGTGGTGGATCTGTATCCAAAGCACTTCATTGGCGTTTGTCAGTTACCGCAGTCTCCTGGTGTACCGATTGCCAATTCAGTGAAAGAACTGGAACGCTGCGTTAACGAGTTGAGTTTTGTAGGTTGTAACTTAAACCCAGATCCCTCAGGTGGCCATTGGACCTCACAGCCATTGACCGACCGCAGCTGGTATCCCTTTTACGAGAAAATGGTTGAACTAGACGTACCGGCCATGATCCACGTATCAGGCTCCTGTAACGCAAACTTTCACGCCACCGGCGCGCACTATATGAATGCCGACACCACTGCTTTTATGCAGTTTCTGCAAGGAAACCTTTTCAAAGACTTTCCCGAACTGCGCTTTATTATACCTCACGGTGGTGGCGCAGTGCCCTATCACTGGGGTCGCTATCGCGGTCTGGCGGATATGTTAAAGCAGCCACCTCTGGCGGAACATGTGATGCAGAATGTTTACTTTGATACCTGTGTGTATCATCAGCCTGGTATTGATTTATTATTTGAAGTCATTGATATCAAAAATATTTTGTTTGGTTCAGAAATGATTGGTGCTGTACGTGGCATTGATCCTCAAACAGGCTACTATTTCGATGACACTAAGCGTTACGTAGATGCGCTAAATTTATCAGAAGAAGATAGAGCCGCTGTTTACTCTGGTAACGCCCGGCGCGTTTACCCGCGTTTGGATGCCAAACTGAAGGAAATGGGAATATGAGTAAATTTACCGCAGACCCTGATTGGTTGCACTGGCACAAGGCGCCACGAAGACCAGTTTATCAGCCACCAGCTGGTGCAGTAGATGCGCACTGCCATGTGTTTGGTCCTAGTGATGATTTTCCCTTTGCTCCTGAGCGCAAATACACGCCGTGCGACGGCTCTAAAGACCAGTTATGGGCGTTAAGAGAGCACCTCGGCTTTAGTCGCAATGTAATCGTTCAGGCTACCTGTCATGGCGCTGATAACCGCGCATTGGTGGATGCTCTGAATCACTCAAATGGCTTCGCTCGCGGCGTAGCTACTGTAAAGGCATCGGTCACAGATTCCGAACTTGAAGCCCTGCATGCCGCTGGTGTGCGTGGCGTTCGATTTAACTTTGTTAAACGTCTGGTAGATGTCCTGCCCTTTGATTCTTTGCAATCCATTGCGGACAGAATCAAGCATTTAGGCTGGCACATAGTTCTTTACTTTGAGTCTCAGGAATTACCTGAACTATATGACTTCTTTACCAGCCTACCCACAACGGTAGTGGTTGATCATATGGGTCGTCCAGATGTGTCAAAGCCGGTCGATGGACCCGACTTTGCGCTTTTCCTGAAGCTTTTAGATGAAAACGAAAAGTTCTGGTCAAAGGTAAGTTGTCCTGAACGATTGTCTCTTGCCGGCCCTCATGAAAATTACCAAGATGTCATACCTTTCGCACGTAAAGTGGTTGAGAGCTTTCCGGACCGTGTGCTTTGGGGTAGCGACTGGCCGCATCCAAATATGAAAACCCATATGCCTGATGACGGGCAACTGGTGGAAATGATCCCTTTGATTGCGCCCACCAAAGAGCTACAACGTAAGTTATTGATTGATAACCCTATGCGTTTGTACTGGGCTGACTAAATCAAACACTATTGGAGAATAAAATGAAAGTTATTGTAGTAGGCCCTGGCGCCTTTGGTATAAAACACCTTGATGGTCTAAAAAACATTAATGGCGCTGAATTATTTGGTCTTGTTGGCCTTGATGCTGAAAAAACACAGGCGGTTGCCGATGAGTACTTCATACCGAATGTCTATACTTCTCTCGAAGATGCTCTTGAATCCGATGCAGATGCAGTAATCTTATGTACGCCAACTCAACAACATGCTGCACAGTCTATCCAATGTATGAAAGCCGGTAAACATGTCCAGGTTGAGATCCCGCTTGCGGATAGCTGGGACGATGCTCTAGCGGTAATGAAAACTCAAGAAGAAACAGGCTTGATTTGCATGGTTGGCCATACCCGCCGCTTCAATCCATCACACCAGTGGGTGCATAACCGCATAACTGCTGGCGAGCTGAGCATTCAACAAATGGACGTTCAGACTTATTTCTTCCGCCGTAAAAACATTAATGCCAAAGGCGAACCACGCTCATGGACCGATCACTTGCTGTGGCATCATGCTGCCCACACAGTGGATTTATTCGAATATCAGGCTGGCTCTCCCATTGTCAAGGCTAACGCAATCCAGGGGCCAATCCACCCTGAGCTTGGCATTGCTATGGATATGTCAATTCAGCTACAAGCGGAAAACGGTGCCATCTGTACTTTGTCTTTGTCATTCAATAATGATGGTCCGTTGGGAACATTCTTCCGCTATATTTGTGATAACGGTACCTACATTGCCCGTTACGACGATTTGGTCGATGGCAAGGAAGCCCCTATTGATGTGTCTAATGTTGACGTTTCAATGAATGGGATCGAGTTACAGGACCGTGAATTCATCGCGGCTATTGAAGAAGGGCGACAGCCTAACGCAAGTGTAAGCTGTGTTTTAAGCTGCTATAAAGTGTTACATGATTTAGAACAGCAACTTAACGCTTGAGCGAGGAGAATAGGCCATGAAACAACGTATACTGGCGGGTCACCAAGTTTCAGAAATCGGCTTTGGCTGCATGAATTTCAGCCATGCTTATTCAGGAAAGCTAAGTGATCATGATGCTGAAAAGTTGATTCGTCGTGCCTATGACATTGGCTTTACCCATTTCGATACTGCAGCCCTATATGGTTTTGGTGAAAACGAAGTGGTAGTTGGTAAAGCTATTAAGCCTTTTCGTAACGAGATTTTCTTGGCTAGCAAATGCGGTATGACTGAAATTAACGGTAAGCGCGTGATCGATGGCCATCCGTCTACCATTACCGCTACCCTTGACACCGCCCTTACCAGCTTGCAAACCGATTTTATTGATTTGTATTATCTGCATCGACTCGATCCGGATGTACCGATTGAAGAGAGTGTAGGGGCGCTTGCTGAAGCGGTAACAGCCGGAAAGATAGGAGCTATTGGCTTATCTGAAATCTCTGCAGAGACCTTAATCAGAGCTCATAGAGAACATCCGATAGCTGCCCTTCAAACTGAATATTCTTTATGGACACGTAACGCTGAAATTGCGGTGCTGGAAACGTGCAAAGAGCTCGACATCGCTTTTGTTGGATTTAGTCCTCTTGCCCGAGGTTTTTTATCAAATACCTTTGCCAGCATCGACGAACTGGAAGACAACGACATCCGTCGTTCCATGCCTCGCTTCACTGGCGAAAACTGGGCTGCAAATCGTAAACTATATTATCAATTTGCGGATCTTGCTCAGCAAACAGGTGTAAGTCCCGCACAGTTAGCCATTAAATGGGTACTAGCACAGGCTGATAATATTCACGCACTACCTGGCACCAGAGTTATCTCACATCTTGAAGAGAATGCGGCGGCCAGTGACGTAGCAGTAAGTGAAAGTGTGTTGATCGAAGCGGGTAAATTAATTAACCAGCGAACGGTAAAAGGCCCTCGCTACGGTGCCGCTGCTCAGGCAGATATTGATACAGAAGACTTTTAACTGGTCTAGGGTTAATCACCACACCACAACTGATTTTGTACAACAGATTGAAGTTTTGGCTAAACAGATTATCTGTTGTAACTGCATCACTTTGTTTGCGTTTCGGTGTTTTCTTAAAAGCAGGTCGTTTAGAATTTTCCAAACCAAGTATGGCCATTAACTTCTGTATGCCATAATCACTGACGTTAACGTCCTTGCAGGCAAAGTCAGTATTTTAGACAGTTGACACTGTCCTTAGTTTTATCTTTTAGAGCCTTCGGTCAAA
>CERQ01126425.1_pt1 | contig 16365 bp, 19 predicted proteins | sample 530711 | NCBI WGS metagenome assembly CERQ01 (sample SAMEA2620882, study PRJEB7988) | marine metagenome | biome: marine biome (ENVO:00000447); feature: mesopelagic zone (ENVO:00000213); material: "saline water (ENVO:00002010), including plankton (ENVO:xxxxxxxx)" | depth 850 m | reverse complement strand
AAGAAAGATACCAGCCGTAGTGTTGATAAATGATGGGGATCTATTTGAACAATTTAAAAGGGAGATACCAGAATTACTTGGAGAAAAGGTTGGTTTCGTAAGAGGTAAAGAACAAAACTGGGAGAACTTTACGGTTATCATGGTTCAAACGGTTTCCCGGAATATATCAAAATATAGAAAAAAATTACACAATTTTGGTATGGTATTAGTGGATGAAGCGGATTTAGGTACAAGTAAATCCTATACATCTATATTAAATAATTGTTATAATGCCCAAATAAGAATAGGTCTATCAGGTACAATCTACATGAGTAAACTCAAAAAACATTTACCTAAACAACAAAACCTTAGAAGTTATTTTGGTGATGAATTATATAAGATATCTAAAAAAGAAATGCAGGATAGAGGTTATTCTACTAGGATAATTATTAGACTAGTGAGAGGTAATACGAAAGTACTACCAGGCCTCAAGGACAATAGGGATTGGAAACATGAATACGATAAATTAATAACTTATAATGAGGATAGGATATTAACTATAGTTGATAGAATTAGGTGGAATGCAAAGATAGACAGGATACCAATTTTAGTTATAGGTCAATTCCATGCCCATATAGAACTTATGTATTCTGTTATAAATAAAAATTTAGGAAAGAAGTATAGAATAGCATATGTACATGGGGGGGTAAATTCTAAAACCAGAATTAAAATTCTCGAAAATTTTAGGGTAGGTAAGATTGATATATTAATATCCTCATTTATTATTAAAAGGGGTAAGAACCTACCACTAACAAAATTATTAATAAACGGGGCTGGTTCAGATTCACAGGCAACCGTGTTACAGTTAATGGGTAGGATAGAGAGAAAGGATAAAACTAAAAATAAGGCTTATATGGAGGATCTAATGGATCAAGGTAAATATATATCCAGGCATTCAAAACATAGGGCTATGTACTATAAAAAGGAAGGTTTAAAAGTAATAGAAAATTATAAAAGGTAGTACTATTAACAATATAAATAACTAGTAATGGCTAAAAAGAAAAGAAAACCTAGAAAAGCTACTAAAGGAGTTGATATACTTAAACCCATAGATATCAACAAGTTTGGGACAAAAGATGATCCTTGTTTTGGTAAGGAATATGATCTTAGTACAGATGAGTGTTCTAGATGCGGTGATTCAGAATTATGTGCAGCAGTATTTGGGCAAACCACATTAAAGAAAACCCGAGATAAAGTAGAATCAAAAAATAGGTTTAAAGATAAAGAATTATTTGAAGATGATAAAAACCCGGCATTAACCAAATGGGTTAGGGATAAAAAAGAGGAGGGTTTAAAAAGGTCTGAGATTATAAAAAAGGCCAAGGCAACATTTGGAAGCACTCGGGAGGAGATAAAGAAAATTTATAAAAATTTATAATATGGATTTTGAAAAAATAGGGAAGTTAGATCTAACCTTAGCCCAAATGGTAAAAGGTTATAAAGAAAATATCTTATGGTGTATTAATGAATACCAGGAGTTATACAAAGAAATATTCTCATCTAGGGATGGTATAAAAAACAGTGAGAATTTTTTTACTGATCTAACCATAAAAAATATATACAAACATTATGGTTTATCTACCATATACCTAGCCAACATAATAGAGAGTACTGCATTAAGTATAGATAGCGACCTAATTCAGTATGTCTATAATTATGGTAATGCAAATAATCTCACACTACCTTCCAAAAACCAGGGTGTATTTATAGTGTTGGGGGATTATATGAATCAGATAAAGTTACTTAAACAAGAAGTTTTCCCTAATTCCGGGTATAGTATAAATAGCCGAAAATATAAACCCATAAATATTACACAGGATAGAGTAGATTTTTGTAAGATCAAAGTAGTTGATAACCTTATATTCTTAGAAATGTTTTTTAAAGATTTAAAAAGAACCGAAAACAAGGATATCCATTACGATTATTTAATAGAAAGTTTATTACTATTAATATACATTGCAGATATCATTAATATAGACAAAGAAATAGCACTAGATGAAACCCACGATAACCAACAATTACTGTTTGAATTTTAAAACAAGCCAAGAAGCTTGGGAAGGATTAAATGCTTTCTTTTTAAACAAATCCGAATTTATATTCAATAAAGGTTTAGGTGCTTTCGTTAGTGGCCAAGTTGTAATGTATGATGTAGATGTAAAAATTGAAGAACCAAAAGTATCCCCCGATTTTGATTTTGGTAATACTTTTGGATACCGTAAACAAAAATGGTCGGGGCTGGTAAATAATTACCTAGACCAAGAATCACTTGGGAATTTTATAGGTAGGGTATTAGAAGCTGAGAATATTAAAAAACAAAAGAATTATAATATCTCTATGGCTTTCTCAAATAATCACGACCATGGTAAAAATTGTTTATTAAGTCTTACAGCTATACGTAGAAATATGTATGAACTACCTATCTTAAATTTTACACTAAGATCATCTGAGATTACCAAAAGACTATTAATGGACCTATTACTTATACAAAGAATAGGGGAAGAGATATATCCAAACTTTACCATTAATATGAAGGTAATTAATATGTACCAGGACCCAGAAGCATTCTGTATGTTCGACAGTTTCAAACCTATAAAATCAATCTTAGAAATAGAATGTAAGAAAACACATTACCAAAAGAAAATAACCCGGATATTAAGAAAATTTAAAACAGTTGATATAAAAGAAATAAAATACAAGGTCCACAAAAGATGTGTAAGGCAATTACAAAGACCAAATGGAATACCCTTATCAGGTGATAGACCAATGTATGCAAAAGAATTAAAACTACCTAAATAATGAAAACAAGGACAGTACAAATACAATTGTATAATACTATAGATTTTTTAGTAAAGTATGGGAATGAGGTAAAATCAGGTACATGGCAAGCCAATAAAGATTTCTCTAATGAGATCATGTTGGTTCAAAGAAATTTACAAATGGTTGTACCTTGTGGTGATGGATTAGACCTTAATAAAATATGGGCTGATCAACCATGGGCAGAGGACCATTTTAATGAAAGGGTTGGGGGTATACCTACTAACCCTGGGGAGACATATAAATATTGGCCATACGCTAATTTCAAAGAGGGTGATGATCCCTACCAAGATGGCAAGGTATTTAGTCATACCTATCAAGAAAGGTTTTGGCCAAGGATTAGTAAAATTTTCCAATATCAATTAGAACCCCCAAAATTTGGTAGTGAATTGGTAAAACCAAAAGGTATAAGATATAAATATGGCGATTTACAAGATGTAATAAACCAACTAAAGGAAAACCCATTAACCAGGCAAGCTTATTTACCCATCTTTTTTCCAGAGGATACTGGGGCTGTTCATAAACAAAGGGTACCATGTACTTTAGGTTATTATTTTTGGATAGAAAATAATAAACTATACATGAATTACATTATTAGAAGCTGCGATGCTCTTAGACACTTTAGAAATGACGTATATCTAACAATTAGACTATTACAATATGTAGCAGAGAAATTAAATATTGGTTTAGGTGATACTACTTTTTATATCTTTAATTTCCATGTTTTCAAGAATGATTTATATGCTTTAAATAAAAGAGAAAAAAAGATATGTCAAGAACTAACAATAGGATAAGTAGGGAAAATATGTTTATAGAGATCCTACAAACAATATCTAAAAGATCTACATGCCCCAGAAAACAAGTTGGGGCTATTTTAGTTAAAGAGAACAGGGTTATAGCTATGGGTTATAATGGGGTATTACCCGGGGTAAAGCCCGAAGAGGGTATAGACCATATAACTGGTGTTAGTAAAACCGTACATGCCGAGGCCAATATAATTTCATTTTGTGCTAAACATGGAATAGCAACCGCAGATTCAGAATTATACATAACCTTATCACCTTGCGTAAAATGTGCTGAGTTAATAGTTCAAGCCGGTATAAATAAGGTAAATTATATAGAACAGTATAGGGATACTTCTGGCCTAGAATTATTAACTAAACAAAATATACAAATATGCCAAGTAAGTTTAAAATAATAAGAACTAAATCTACATTAAAAAGGGTTATTAGATATTGTAAACAAACTGGTTATGCTTGTGTCGATTTTGAAACCAATGCTTTACCTATAAACCATCCTTTATTTTACCCAACCGTACTCGGTATCACTTTTCAACCTGGTTCTTCATATGTATTACCGCTAGCACACTTTGATTCACCTTTTAAAAAATCTTGGCCAAAACTATTTAAATTATTTTGTAAGGAGGTAATAGAAAATCCTGAAATTATAAAGGTAGCCCAAAATGCTAAATTTGAATATAAAATATTCTTAAAATATGGTTATGAGATAAAAGGTAGGATATTTGATACCATGTTAGCTAAATATCTTTTAGATGAAGAAAAACCAATGGGTTTAAAACCTATGGTAAACAATTTTATACCAGAATACGCAGGATATGAGGAAGATTATGATGGTGCTAAATTACCTTGGGATCAAAAACCCTTAAAAGGTTTATCAGAATATTGTGGGTTAGATACTGACCTTACTTTAAGATTAATGTTTTTCTATGAGGATAAACTTATAAAAAATAATCTATATTCTTTATTCCGTAATATGTTGATGATGGGTGTTAGGGTATTAGGTGATTCTGAATACGGAGGTATGGATGTAGATATACCTTACCTAGATAACCTTATTATAGAATATGAGAATTACCTAGAGGAAAATGATAAAAAAATTAGGAATACTAAAACCCTTAATAAATTCCAAAAATGGTTAGATCAAAGCAGGATTAATAAATTAATGGACAAGGTTGTTCAGGAAATAGAAGAGGTAGAAGAAGAGGTAGAAGAAATCAAGGCCGAAATAAAAAGGCTAAAGAAAAAGGTTAAGAAGAAAAAACATAAAGGGGCTTTAGAATTAATACATAAAAATGAGGTTGTATTAAGACGTAAAGAAAAATCTATAAGAACCAGAGAAGATAAAATAGATAGGTATAGGGCTAGGGAGATGTCTACTAAAACAGAGGTTAAATGTTTAGAACCTATAAACTTTAATTCCTCAAACCAAATGGTGGATTTATTCTTTACATCACCCCAAGGTTTTCAATTTGATATTATAAAATACACAGTTGATAAGAAAACTAAAAAAGAAAGTGATAGACCTTCTACAGATGAAGAGGTACTAGAACAATTAAAACCTTTAGATAAATCTGGTTTTGTAGAAGGTTTATTAAGACATAGGGAATTAAGTAAACTATATTCTACTTATATAAAAGGTATTCGTGATAAATGCATTGATGGTAAAGTACATGCTAGGTTCTTATTAGAGGGGACGGTTACAGGTAGATTAAGTAGTCAAAACCCCAATTTACAAAATATACCTAGGGATACAACTGCTAAGGATATAAAGAAAATGTTTGTACCTCCAAAGGGTTATTATCTATTACAATTGGATTATTCACAGGCCGAATTAAGGGTAATGGCTGCACAGGCCGGGGAAGAAACCATGATCCGGTGGTTTAAAGAAGGAAAAGATATTCACCTTACCACCGCCTTAAAAATGTATAGGCAAGAAGAAAGGTATGATGAAATATTTGAGGTATTAGAAAAAGAAGATAAAAAGGACCCAAGGTATACTGAGTGGAAGGTTAGAAGGAAATATGCTAAAACTATTAACTTTGGTATAATATATGGACAGGGGGTTCCTAAATTGGCTAACTCATTAGGCTGGACTATAGAGGAGGCTCAAACATTCTTAAATGAATATTTTGATACTTTCCCAAAAATTAGAGAATTTATCAAGCAACAACATAAAATTGCACACCGGGATGCTTTTGTAAGAAATGTATTTGGTAGAAAACGTAGATTACCTAAAATTGATTCATATGAGAAATGGGAAGTTGCCGAAGCTGAAAGACAATCGGTGAACGCACCAATCCAAGGGGCTGCTTCAGACTACACCCTATTCTCTTCAATTATAATTTGGGAAGAAGTAAGGAAAAAAAATATACCTATATATAAACCACAGGTATATACAGTACATGATTCCTTGGGTTATTATGTTAGGGCCGAAGATATACATGATGTAGTTCCTAAATTAGAAAAGATTTGTGCAAACCCTGAAACTATGGAATGGTTCAATTTTCAAATTGACGATGTTACTATGAAAGTAGATTTTGAGCTAAGTAGTATCAGTTGGCAAGCTTTAAAAACTTATGATCCAAAGATTGACTATACTAAACAAATTGGACTATTATAAATCAAATTAAGACAATGAGGAAAAAACTTGATAAGTATATTAAAAAATCCGATTTAATGAATATATCATTAAAAGTGGGAGGGGAAAAATTTGCATTTAATCTATATGATGAATTAAGGATAGATGTAAATAGGATGACCGAAGAAATAAAAGAACAACCAAGTTATTATTCATTCCTTTGTTTATTATTAGTTAAACTAGAAACCTTAGAAGATGATAGGGAGATGGAATTTGAAAAGGTTAAAGCTGAATTAACCATAAAATACAAAGAGGAGACTGACCCCTTAACACATAAACCCTATAATAATGATGTGGCTAAGGCTAAGGTTATTGCCAACCCTAAATATAAAGCATACTTTAAAAAATATTCAAAAGCTAAAACCAATAAAGGTATAGTAAAATCTGCGGTAAAAGCTTTTGAACATAGGCAAGGTTTACTACAAACACTTTCCGCTAATGTTAGAAATGAAAGAAATAACATTTAAAATTCAATATTATGAGAAAAATGGAAATAATGCTTAAAGATGATTTTGAGGTAGTTGAAGATGGTGCTACTTATATAGTACCTATTTATAAGGCTACCTCAGAAGGTTTAAAAGAGGTTATGGATACCGGTAAAAAGGATGACCCTTTTCAAAACCAAATTATTAATTTTGTTAGGGCAGAAAATAACCTTAACTCTGCTAACGTAGGTACATTACATGAACACCTTTTAAAGGTTATGATTTATGATCTTAAAATAAAGAATCAACATGTAAGGTCAAGGGAAACATATATAGCTATTACCAAAATGGAAGAAGCTTATAATGTTTTGCTTCAAAGGCAAATAGATAGGACTGATAGAGAAGTAATAGGAACAACAGAAGAATAAATATAAATTATTATGGCAGTAAAGAAAAAAAAGAAAGCTACCGTTAAAAGTAAAAAAGGGTCAGCTAAATCTACAACCAAAAAATCTTTAAGACAAAGGTTAAAAGAAAAAAAGGAAGACCTTAAAAAAAGAGGTCAACATAGTATAATCTTTAGACAAAAGGATGAAGGTACTTTAAGGGTAAGAATATTACCGGTTGGTGAAGATAACGAATTTGTTCAAGAAGTTATGCAATTCTGGCTAAACAAAGAAGGTTCGGTTACTTCACCAGCTTCATTTGGTGAACCTTGTGCTATCTATGAAAAATATCAAGAACTAAAAGATTCCAAAGATGAGGCTGATTTAGAAATTGCTAAAAAATTACAACCTAGGAATAAATTCTTAATGCCGGTTCTAGTATATGAAGATCAAAAAGGTAAAAAAGTAGATACCACTAATAGTGGTAAATTACTACAAATTACCGGGGGTCTTTACCAGGAGATATTAGATCTTTATTTAGATGAAGATGAATGGGGGGATATGACCGACCCATTAAAAGGGTATGACCTTAAAATAACCAGAGAAGGTAAAGGTAAAAATGACACCAGCTACACTGTTCAACCTTGTAAGAATAGTAAACTTCCAAAGGAATACCGTAAGGAAATAGATTTAAGAAAATTGGTAGAAGAAGAAATGGATTCCTATGAAGATACCGAGAAAAAACTTAATTCTTTTATGGGGGCAGCCTTCGATGATGATGATGATGATGACGATGATAAACCTAAAAAGAAGAAAGGTAAAAAATCCAAAAAGGTAAAAAAGAAAAAAAGAGGTAAAGACATATAATATATGGCAAAGAAGAAAAAGAAATTAAAGGTATCATCTAGATCGGCCCTACGTAAAAAATACGTGGGGTCTGATACCGCTTCTAATATTGTAGTAGCGGCGGAAGATATGCTATGGTTACCAAGTAGGTTTATTGCCTTAAATGATTTATTGGGTGGGGGGATACCATTCGGTAAAATACTTGAAATATTCGGTGAAGAATCGTCAGGTAAATCCTTATTAGCTTATGATTTTGCATATTGTTGCCAAAGGTTAGGGGGTGTAGTAATGTGGAATGATGCTGAACATGCTTTCACTGAATCTTGGGCTTTACAGAATGGTTTGGATTTAGATATGGTAGAATTGTATACCAATAAATCTATTGAAAACCTAGCTGACTGGGCTATGGATATGGCTATATCAATTAGGCAGGAACTAGTAAATAATGAACCTATACTTTTGGTTGTAGATTCTATTGCTGCCATGGATTGTCTTGAGAATTTAGAATCACACCATATTGATGCAAAAGCTGAAATGGGAAATAGAGCTAAGGCTTTCGATAAATTATTTAGAACCCGAAATAATATTTGGGAAAAATTAGGGGTAGCAGTATTAGCTATCAACCAATTAAGGTCTAAGATAGGGGCATCCCAATTCCAAGATCCTGATACAACCCCCGGGGGGAAAGCTACAAAGTTCTATGCTTCTCAAAGATTAGGCGTTTATGGTGGTAAACAAATTAAAGGTAAAGTAAGGGGTCAAGAAGATAGGGTTGGTAGAGAGACTTCTATTAGGGTTAAGAAAAATAAAGTAGCCCCACCTAAACCTACTATCAAAGGAGCTCAGGTTTATTTCAACCCAGATTATAAGGAACCCATTGGTTTTAGTAAATATTATGGTTTACCTGATATATTATTAAGGCATGAGGTTTTAACCAAAGCTAAGGGGGCTTCTAAATATATGATGGGTGATAAAATGGTAGCTAGAGGAGAACCGAGTTTATTGAAAAAACTTCAAACTGATGATAAGTTTAGAAGTAAAATGATTCGTAAATCTGGTGTTAATACTATTAGTAGAACAAGGAATAAGATGAAAAAATTAGGGCGTGATATGTTCGATGTTTCAAATTTAACTAAAGAAGATTTACAAAAAGATTAGTATGGAAAAAAAGAAGTTATTAATTATAGATGGTAATAACCTTTTACATCGTGCTTATCATAAATTTAAGAAATTAAAAAGTAAATCCGGTACCAAAAGCTCAATGGCTTTTGGTTTTCCGCATATATTAAAATCTCTTATACACCAACAAAAACCAACAGATGTGCTTGTGGTATTTGATGGGGGTAGGCATAAAGAAAGGTTAAAGGTATTACCTGGATATAAAGATAGGGATAAGAATAGGAAAGATTTCGATATAGATGATTTTGTATCACAACAAAAAGATGTAAAGGAAATTCTTACTTGTTTAGGTATACCTTATGTATCAAAAAAAGGTTTAGAAGCCGATGATATAATATGGTTATATGCTAGAAAATATAAAAGAAAAGGCTCTGTAGTTATAGTTTCTACTGATAAGGATTTTAACCAATTACTTTCAAATAGGGTTTCTATCTGGCACCCCTGGAAAAATAAAAGGATAACCCATAAAAACCTAGAAAAAGAATATGGTTATACACCTGATCAATGTGTAGATTATCTTTCACTGGTTGGTGATGATTCAGATAAAATTCCAGGAGCAAAGGGAATTGGTCATAAAACAGCTATAAAATTTATAGAAGAATATGGTTCAATTAATGCTTATAGGTTAGGTAAAGGTGATGAAATGAAAAAATTCACACGTAAACAATCTGAGGAACTATTCTACCGAAACCGGACTTTAATAGATATACGCTTTTTTTGTAGGCGTTATTTAAAATTAAAAGAAATCCCTTTAAAATCACCTAAAGGTAAAAATATTAACAAAAAAGGTTTGTCATTGATTTGTAGGAAATATTCTATCACTACATTCATAGAACCTGCTTTTTTAAAACCCTTTAAACAATTATTATGAAAAAAATCTTAAATTACATTTTCACTACAAAGTATTTTGTACAATTTAAAGATAAAAAATTTGTTGTACTGGATTTACTTTATTATTGTTTCTTGGTAGCCATAGCTATTGGGGAATATGGGCTAATTCATGCTGTCAAGTATGGATTCCAATATACTTTATTTGAATTTATATACTTTATACCTTTTGTATTTCTAGCCGGTTATTTTATATTCGTATTTTATATCCCGGGGGTTAAATGGAATAAAGTACCTGAAGCATGGTCTCAATTATATTACTTAAGCAAAATACCCGAGAGCATGAGGAATAAAGAAATGGACTTCGAATATGATTTCCTTGCATCAGATTTTGAATACACTTATAAAGTTGCCTGGGATAATAGAAAATTTAAATGGTATAATAGCCTACAACCTATTATTATATTAATAGAAGTATTAATAATTTACCTTATATTTAAATAATATGGTAATACAGTGGCCTTGGTTATTTAGGAAAATATTACCTAAATGGGGTGGTTTTATGATTTTAGGCATAATTTTCTTAGATGATAAAAATAATAAGAAAAGAATAAATCATGAGATGATACATGTACACCAAATGTTGGATACATTTATAATACCTTTTTATATTTGGTATTTAATAGAACTAATAACAAAAGGTTATAGACAAATTATATTTGAAAGGGAAGCTTACCAAAGACAAAGTTTTGAAGATTATCTAGAAAATAGAAAACCTTGGGATTTTATGAAATTTAAACAATAGTTATGGCAGTAATAAAATTAGAAGAATTTAGTGATGGTTCTACTAGGGCAATTTTTGAATGTCCTGGTTGTGGGGAAAAACATTACCCAACAATAGCTTTTCAGGGGGGTTGGAAAGGCCCTAAATGGGGATTTAATAATGATCTGGATAAACCAACCCTAGAACCTTCAATCCTTGTATCAGGTAGAGAAGGTAGAAAGAAAACATTATGTCATTCATATGTCAGGGATGGTGAAATACAATTCCTAAAAGATTCAACACATAAACTTAGGGGTAAAAAAGTAAAATTAGAAACCATTGAAAATGAAGAAAATTAACTATGAAGAGTAAACAAATATTTATAGCCGGGCCCTCTGGGTCCGGTAAAACAACTTTGGCCAATTATATTTCTATCCGATATAGAATACCTTTCATAGAAGGTTCTTCAAAACCAATTTGGCCAGAGTTTAATATAACTTCACACCTAGATATAATAAATAGAAGTGCTAAAGATAAAGATTTTGCGGTAGAGTTTCAAGAAAGGTTATTATATTACAGAACAGAAAAACTTGAAGGTGTAAAAGAATTTGTAACAGATAGGAGTTTTATAGACAATCTGGTTTATTTTACATTACAGGCTGGACCCCACCTAAACACGGAATCCCATAATATTTACATTGAAATGTGTAGGGAATCTATAGAAAAATATGACCCCACTATTTTATTCTTGGATATCAATGATTTAAATATAAATCTGGAAAATGATAATATGAGAGTAAATAACCGTTGGTTTCAAGAGGCTACAGGTTCTTTATTTAGAGATTATATTAATAGGAATATAATTTGTAGTAAAGAGTTGATAGTACCTATAAATGAATGGGATTGGGAAACTCGTATAAATACTATAGATAAACTTTTTGACCAAACAAAAGAGAACAAATGGAAAAGCATAATAAAAAAGTTAAATATATAGCATATTCTGATGTTCACCTAGCTATGTGGAAACAATTCAATGAAGGCTTAAGAAGAACTAAGAATGGTATAGACGTAATAAAAAGAATCAAGGGCATCGCTAAAGTATTAAAGGCTGATGTCCTTTTTCTTGGTGATTTATTTGATAAAGAAAAAATGATCACAAATCCCCTAATGCATGAAACCTTTCCACAATTAAAAAAATACCTGGATTCTAAGGTAATAACCACTTACGCTATAAGTGGTAACCATGACCAAAGTGAAAGCAATACATTTGATAACCATTCACCTAACTACATAAACACCTTATCAAAAATTTTTAAGGGATTAAAATGTCTTGATTATAAGGTACAAAAATTTGATGACCATGCGTTGTATGGAATCCCCTACATAACACATGATTTGGGTATGGTGGAGTATATTGAAAACTTAAAGATAGATAATTCTAAAGTAAATATACTTATGTTGCATACTACTATGCCTAATGTAAGGGATACAGATGGTAGGAAAATGGATAGTTTTATGGATACTAATGATTTTGAAAAAGCTATAGGTAGGTTTGATATAGTTTTGTCGGGACATATACATAAACCTATGAGTTTCAAAATAGGTAAAACCCAAGTAGTTCAAATTGGAGCACCTCAACAACAAAGGTTTACAGATAGGAATTGTGATATGGGTTATTGGGTAATTTATGAGGATTTTGAAGTTAAATTTATACCTTTTACTAATTACCCAAAGTTTGTTGAAGTAGAACCAGGCCAGGAGAAACCTAAAGGTAAGGATTTTTATGTTATTGCTAAAAAGAAAAAGGAGGATAAAGAAGTAGATGCAGAAAAGGAAAACTTTGATATAAATCTAAATGGTAGAAAATTGGCAATAAATTATTGTAAGGAAAAGGGTATCAAGGATAAGAAAAAGAAAATAGCATTAAAGAACGTTCTAAAGAATCTAACATGATAAATTTCACATATATATTTGGGGAAGGTTTTGGTAGTATGATAAAACCCTTTAATATAAAAATAGAAAGACCTGGGTTGAACATAATAACCGGTAAAGTTGGTTCAGGTAAAACAACTATACCTTCTGTTATAAGTTGGACTTTGTTTGGTAAAACCCTAAAAGAAAATTCCAGTGTAAGCACCTGGGAGGAGAAAAGGCCTAAAAACTATAAAGGTACAAAAACGGGGATAATATTTTATAAAGACAAAAAACAAATTATTATCATCAGGTGTAAAGATTATAAAGGTAAAATAGAGGTAGATAATAAGAAACTAAAAGGGGGTAATAACATATTTATCTTTATCGATGGTAAACACTACACTAAAGCCCGTAATAAATCCGATAAGAAAGAATTTATTGAAAAACTATTAGGGTACTCCTTTGATCTATTTAAAACCTCTATAGTTTTTGGGCAGAAAATGAAAAAAATAATAGAGGAAACTGGCCCACATAAAAAGAAAGTATTCGAAGAAGCCTTTGAAGTTGATTTTGTAGAGATAGCTAAAACAAATACAGAAAACCAATTATCAAAATTAACCGAGGCTCTAACAGATTATGAGTATGATAAAGAATCTAAAGAGGATAAAATAGAGGAGCTAAGGATATTTTACTCAGAAGCCAAAAAAGATGAGGCTAATTTTGAAAAGGATAAGAAAGAATCCTTAAAAGAAATAGACAATGATATTAAAGAATTGAATGAAGAGTTGATATCGCTTAATAAAACCCAGGCTTCTTTAGTTGATATAAAACCTTTAGAGAAAAAATTGGATAAACTAAAAACCCAGTACGAAAAAGAAAATGATAAATGGTTATTACATGAGGACCTAGAATCATCAATAGAAACCATAGAAGAACATGATATTAAGAAATTAAAAAAGAAATATAAAAAAGATAAAGTAAATTATTGTAATGAGTGTGGGGGAAAACTTAGTGATAAAGATACTAAGTTGTATAATAAGAATCTTGACTTAGAGATAAGGGAATTAGTTAAAAAATCTGCTGAATTAAAAAAAGAGTTAGGAACCCTACAAACCAAGGATACAACTAAACTGAAAAAGGATATTAAGAAATTAAAAACAAAAATATCCAAAAAGGAAAATAAAAACGCACGAGCAAAGGGTGTTTTAAAACGACTTCCGAAAGTAAAAGAGAAAATATCGGATTTAACTAAGCGTAGGGAAAAACTTAGTAATAAAAAGCTTAAAATTAAAAGTACTAAGTATAAATCTAAAATAGATAAACTAGAGAAAAAGATAACGGGCCTAAATAAGAACATTAGGAAACTTGAGAAGGAGATAGAAATACAAAAATGGTTAATCAAGGACCCTTTATCTAATAATGGTTTAAAAGCCTATATGTTTAACAGCTTACTTACCAAGGTTAATGATAAGCTTATAGATTATAGTAGAATATTAGGTTTTCAGGTTGAGTTTGGTATAGATCTAAGCACTGCACGTAAGGATTTCTATCAGGCCGTTTTATTTGAAGATGTGGTAACACCTTATGAAGATCTATCTGGTGGTCAAAAACAATTAGTTGATACTTCTGTGGCATTCGCTATACATGATGTAATAAGTGAGATAAGGCCTACCAACCTATTATTTTTAGATGAACCATTTGAAAGCTTGGGTGTTGATGAAATAGAAATTATAGAAGAACTAGTAGAAGAAAAAGCCAAAAATAAATCCCTATACTTAATAACACACCAGCAAGGGTTTAGTCCAAGGAATGCCAACAAGATACATGTTAAAAGGAATAATAAGGGACAAACTATTTTGTCTTAAGGCCCTGCTTTTCTAGTCTTATATATACTATTCATAATAAAGATCAAACAAGATGGCAAATTCAAAGGGAAAAGGAAGTAAAAACGAAAGAGAACTATGTAAGTGGTGGGAGGGATGGTCGGGCCTAGAGTTTAATAGAGTACCGGCTTCTGGGGGGCTTCGGTGGAAAAAAACAGATAATATTAGTTCAGATATAATTTGTACAGATGATAGATATTCTAGAAGGTTTCCTTTTAGTATAGAAACTAAATTCTATAAAGATATAAACTTTGAACACCTTATACTGGGCAATAAGAAACAAAGAATCATAGAATTTTGGGAGCAAGTTATAGAAGATGCAGATAGAGCTAATAAAATACCTTTATTATTCATGCGGTATAATGGGATGCCCAAAAAAACTTGGTTTGTAGCTTTAGAAAATATAATATATAATAAAGCTAAAAAATGTGGTTTAGTAAAAACCGATAAGGCTATATTTAAGGTTGAGACTGGGGAATACAAATTCATTATTATCAATTCGAATGATTTATTAAACATAGATTTTAAAAAATTTTCAATAACCTGCAAAAAATACAGAAGAAAATGGGATTAAAAACTGACCACATATGGGTGATTGCTTATATCAATAGAAATCATATACCTTTAGTGAAAGATGAACTAAGCATATGGGAATATGATAATGTAGAGGCCTACATACCTACTATAAAACTTTTAAAGAAAAAATTTAAAGGTAAGGATATGTTTGAAATGGTGCCTTTATTATTTAACTACGGTTTTTTCAAAATGCCTTATGAAAAAGCCTGTGATCCTTCATTCTTAATGACACTTAGGCATAGGATAACATGTATATATGGTTGGGTAAAAGATCCTGCTAAAGCTACCAAGGAAGTGGATCTTAGTTTAGACAATGGCATAATTAGAAATGCTTTACCTAAAGCAGCAATGGCTACTGATGAAGAAGTAGCAAAAATGACCCAGGTATCTAAGGAATTATCAATCTATGACCAGGATAACATTGATAAATTAAAAGAAGGGGATTATATAAAACTTGAAGGTTATCCTTTTGAAGGTATGATGGCCCAGATTATAGATATAAATCCCCGTAACCATAAAGTAAAAGTAAAACTACACTTAGAGGAGATAGTTAAAGAGGTAACTGTATCATTTGAAAATGTTTTTTATACCATATATAAAAACTTTAATGAAAATACCCGGGAAAAAAGTACTGATGAAATGATAGAAAAACATGGTAGTAATATATTCGATAGTATTACTTTTAAAAACAATCAATATGAACAGTAGAGCATGGGATATACTAACACCAGAAGAAAAATCAGCTTTAAGCCTTTCAACTAATTATGGTAAAAGTAGTTGGGAGGCAGGGGAAATACTAAATAAACCCCATTATAAATATTTGGAGATACAGGCCAGGGCTAAAACCTTCTTCAAGATATTTACTATCTATTTTGAAAAAACACAAGGTAATATAATCCCTATAAATTCTGACATGACTTGGGATTTACAAGAATTTATTTTATGCACTATACAGAATAGAAAAGGTTATAGAGAAACATTGAAAATAATAGGTAAAGAAAGCCCTTTATCACATAAGAAAGCATCACAAAGATTATTAGCTTTAGAAAAACACTTAGATTTCCTAGAAAATCACCCTGATCGTATACATAGGGATTTACATGATCTCATTAAGGAATTTGACAGGTGGAATAATTTTAGGATATTACCCCCAGAACTCCAGGAACCTTCAGCTTTCAAAAGGCGTAATAAAACCAGGTTATTAAAACATCTTAAAAATCTTAAAGAGCTTAATCCCTTTGATATAGATAGGTTGATGTTTAAATTTTCTGCTA
>CERQ01014621.1_pt1 | contig 16387 bp, 16 predicted proteins | sample 530711 | NCBI WGS metagenome assembly CERQ01 (sample SAMEA2620882, study PRJEB7988) | marine metagenome | biome: marine biome (ENVO:00000447); feature: mesopelagic zone (ENVO:00000213); material: "saline water (ENVO:00002010), including plankton (ENVO:xxxxxxxx)" | depth 850 m | reverse complement strand
TCATAGAATTCTTGAGGCAGACCATCGTAGCTATTATCAAAAAGCATGGCATTTAATGCAAAGGTTTATCAGGTTCATCATATTCTTCCAATAATTCTCTTGATTGTTGTACCAAACTTTCATGTATTGCTTCTAAAGATTCTTGAGACTCATTATATCTGGCTGTTATTAAATTCTTGCCATGAATAATAAACTTGAAACTTTTTTTGCTAGTGATAAAGAAGATGTTAAACCAGGGCTTTCAATTCCTAACAAATTTATCAAACCTTCAATGTTGTGTTCGGTAGCAGTCTGTATCAGAAAATCAGCCGGTTCTTCTTGGGGACCATAAATCTTGGGTCTTATTCCAGTGTAGTCAGGAGATAACTTATCAGGGTTTAAATAAGGCCAATAGGTCTTGATAGATTGTACGTATTTCTCTTTTAAAGACTCATCAAAGGAATAATCAAGATTTTCTGTCCAGGTTAGATCAGGACCAAACCGAGCTTTACCGCCCACATCAATACTAACATGAACACCGAGACTATCTTTGTTGTGCAGAGGATAAACTAAGTATTCCTTAAAAGGATGTTTACCGCTTAATTGGAAATAATGCCCTTTACCATAATAGGCTGTTGGTATTAGATCTTTATCCAATCCCTCAATCTTTTTTGCGACATCTACGGCGTGCAATCCTGCACAATTTATGACCGTATCTGCCTCCACTGAATAATTCTGTTCTGCATTGACCTGCACAGAAAACCCAGAATTTCCCTGAGAAATGTTTTCTACTTGAGCATTGCAACTTAGTATTACCCCTTTTTGCTGCAAATCTGCTTCAAGACTTAAAATTAAATCTGCCGCATCAATAATTCCTGAGCTTGGAGACAACAATGCCAATTCAGCATTTATTTCCGGTTGTATGCTTTCCACCTCTTTTTTAGACAGTAACTCTAATCCCTCGACGCCATTCTCTTTACCCTGAACCTGAAGTTGTTCTAACCTCTCTACTTCCTCTGAACTGTTAGCTACCACGAGTTTTCCGGTATTCCTATATCCTATATTCCTTTCTCTGGCATATTCGTACAGCAGCCTGTTACCTTCAACACACAAGAGGGCTTTATTGGAACCAGAAGGATAATAAATACCTGAATGAATAACTCCTGAATTTCTAGTAGACGTCTCCTCTCCTGCCCTGTGGTTTTTCTCCAGAACTACTACTTCATGACCTTCCTTAGCAATTTCCCTTGCAATGGCAAGACCTATCACTCCCGCTCCTACTATGACAGTGTCAGTCTTCAAAATATTATCTCCTTATAAATCTTTCTCCTCGTTACTCCCACTATAGATACTTGGTAAAAAATAATGCTTGTAAATCTGCCACAGCTCTCCCATAAGGAGCAGCTCCATCAAAAGCGTGTTCTTCTTCAGAAAATATATGTAATTCAGCTGGTCTTTTAGCGGCAATAAGAGCTTGATAAAAAACAGTACTGTCCTCCAATTTCACAACACTATCAGATGAACCGTGAATCAACATAGTCGGCGGGAAGTTTTCTGTTACATAATTCAAGGGGCTGGCTTTATCGTATTCAGGTTGTTTGGTATCTTTTCCCATAAGCTGAAGAAAAGCATTCTCCAGGGGATCTACATTAGTAAGGTTTTTAATGGTGGTAGGCGGATAAATAGCACACACGGCTTTGACTTCAGAAGTAACGTGATTATTTCCTCCTGCTCCTTCAAACTCTTCGCCAAATCCTTCGGCTGCTGCTGCCATCAAGGAAAGATGACCGCCTGCAGAGTTACCGGTTATACCTATTCTGTCCGGGTCCACTCCAAGTTGATCTGCATTGGCTCGTAAATATCGTATGGCACAATTTACGTCTTGCAGCTGAGCGGGCCAAATTGCTTCGCTTGAAAGTCGGTAAGAATTACACAGACATACAAAACCCAAACGAGATAACAAAATGCCATAACCTCTCAATTGAGTCTTATCACCTTCTAACCACCCCCCTCCATGAACAACGAGAATTGCGGGTCTATTTTTTTCTTCTTTGGGGGGTAGAAAGGTGTCTCCCTTTAGATCTCGGTTACCTGCTTTACCTATCAGTACGTCCTCTAGAATGGAAACTCTACCTTCTTGGATTTTCATTCTTTTGATTCTATTACATCAGATAAAAAAAAGGCATCCTTAAAGATGCCTTTTTTTTAAAGTTGTTTTTAAGCCCTTCCTCTCCACACCGCAATAATAATTATCAAAGCGATTATCAATCCTAATCCCTCGGATCCCAAAGAAGTTATAACTGGTTCTAAATTACCTAACACACCTCCAAAGAAAGGTGCCTCGGGACCAAATAGAACAGCTACAAGAAAAGACACTGCAACGACAAGTGACAGTATCTTGGTTAGTTCCCACAACCAATCTTTAAGCTTTTCAATTAGATCTAACATTTATCCCCCTGAATGTGCCCATCTACAAAAAAGAAAGGGGTACCTTAACGGCCCCCCTTTCATATAATAGCTAAGTAAGAGACTTAGTTATACAGGTCAAGTAGAACCGCTAGTACTATCAAGCCAACTAGGCCGTTAGCACCTAAAGTATCAACTAGAGCAAGAAGGTTATCAAGAACACTACCCACAAAAGGTACGCCTGAACCAAAAACCACTCCAGCAGCAACACCTAAAGCTATAAGAGCTACAATGATACCGGTCAAAGAACCTATAAGGTCTCTCACGTTATTTAGTGCATTCATAAATCACCCATTTATTTAGCTAAACAAAAACCCGGTATTAAAACCGAGCCGAAACATTAGAACTTATAAAGTAATAATTAACAAACTGGAGTTAGCACAAAAAAAGGAAAGATTCAAATTTAAATTTCCTCTTCTAGCCCTTTCATCGTTAATCTAATCTTACCTTGCCTGTCTACTTCGAGAACTTTTACCTTAACCTCTTCACCTTCTACAAAAAAATCTGAAACTTTCTCTACTCTTTCTTCAGAAATCTCCGAAATATGTACGAGTCCATCTTTTCCAGGCATGATATTAACAAAAGCACCGAAGTCCATAATATTAACTACTGATCCTGTATAAATCTTATTGACCTCAGGTTCTGCTGTTATTGCCTTAATTCTCTCTAATGCTGCATCTCTTGATTCTAAGGTTTCGCCGTAAATAGCTATCTTGCCACTATCATCTACATCAATTTGGGCTTTACTTTCTTCAGTAATAGATCGAATGGTTTCTCCTCCTTTACCAATTACTTCTCTAATTTTTTTAGGATCTATTTCAATCATTAGAGCTTGTGGAGCTTTTTGAGATAGTTCTTCTCTAGCTTTAGGAAGGACTTCGTTCATTTTATCTAAAATATGGGATCTTGCTATTGCAGCTTTCTTTAATGCTTCTTCAAATATTTCTTCAGTAATTCCATCTATCTTAATATCCATTTGTAGAGCAGTAATTCCTTCTGAGGTCCCAGCTACCTTAAAATCCATGTCCCCAAGATGATCTTCATCACCTAAAATATCAGTTATAACAGCAAAATTTTCTTTTTCCTTTACTAGACCCATGGCTACACCAGCAACAGCAGCAGGGATTGGTACCCCTGCATCCATTAAAGCTAAACTTGAGGCACATACCGTTGCCATAGAACTTGAGCCGTTCGATTCAGTTATTTCTGAAACCACTCTGACTGTATAAGGAAACTTTTCTGGATCAGGTAAGACAGCTTCTAATGCCCTCCTAGCAAGCTTGCCATGACCAATCTCCCTTCTTTTAGGACCTGCTAAAAAACTAGCCTCGCCAACAGAATAAGGAGGGAAGTTATAGTGAAGCATAAACTGATCTTTAAACTCTCCTTCCAAAGCATCTATGATTTGAGCTTGCTTTGGAGACCCAAGGGTTACGGTAGCAATTGATTGCGTCTCTCCACGAGTAAATAGGGCAGAACCATGTGTATTGATTAAAGGACCTACTTCAACAAAAATTTGCCTAACTTGATCAAGATCCCTTCCATCAATTCTAGGTTCTCCGTTAATTAACTTTGTCCTAACAAAACTTTTTTCTACTTTCTTTAAAGAGTCTAGTAAATCTGATTCAGTAATTTCTGAATCCTCTCCTTTGGGAAGCATCTTCTCTAAGATATCGTCTTTGATCGTCGCTAAAGCAAGCACTCTTTCTTGTTTATTTTCAATTAAATAAGCTTTAGAAATATTATCTAAATATTTCTCCTGAATTGAAGTTACTAAATTAGTATCTAGTGTTTTTGGTTCATATTCAAAAGAAGGTTTTCCTATATCTGATGCCATCTCTTTAATAGCTTTAATTACCCCTTGCATTTCTTGATGCGCAAAAAGTATTCCGCCCAACATCTGATCTTCGCTTAACTCTTTAGCTTCTGACTCTACCATAATGACAGCTGAATCACTTCCTGCGATTACCATATCTAAATAGGAAATTTCTAGCTCACTTCTTTTTGGATTAATTACATACTTACCTTCTATAAAACCTACTCTTGCTGCTCCCAAGGGTCCATTAAAAGGAAGACCAGAAATAGCCAGAGCTGCAGAAGCCGCAATAAAAGAAAGTATATCTGGATCTTCATCTTTATCTGAAGATAGAACAGTACAAATTACTTGTACTTCATAAAGAAAATCATCATCGAAAAGAGGCCTAAGTGGCCTATCTATCAATCTAGATGTTAAAGTTTCTTTTTCTGTAGGCCTCCCTTCTCTTTTAAAAAAACCTCCGGGTATTTTTCCTGTTGCATAGGTTTTCTCTAAATAATTAACCGTTAAAGGAAAGAAGTCTTGGTGCTCTCCAGGGGGTTTTCCTACAACTACCGTTGCAAGAACTTGAGTGTTTCCAGAGGTTGCTAGAACGGCACCGGTCGCTTGTCTAGCTACTTTCCCGGTTTCGAGAATGATTTCATTGTCACCTAAATGTAATTTTTTCTTATAACTTTCCATAATGCTATTTCTTTATATCTCCTAATCAACAAAATTATTGAATTATCTATCAGAAAAGAAATGTTAGAGCTATCTTCTTAGACCTAAGTCTTTTAAGAGCTTTGTGTACACTTCTGGTTTAGATTCTTTAAGGTAATCTAGGAGTTTCCTTCTTTTATTTACCATCCTAATTAGACCCATTCTGGAATGATGGTCTTTAGAATTCTCCTTGAAGTGATTTTGCAGAGAATTGATATTTGCTGATAACAAAGCTACCTGCACTTCAGCTGATCCAGTGTCTTCTTTGGTTCTACCAAATTTTAATACTAGTTCATTCTTAGTTGCTGAATTTAATACCAAAGTTTTATCCTTAATCTTCTAATAACGTCTCTCAAAGTCTTTTTTTATACTCAATAATCTTTTTGGGGAAACCCTTGAAGAAGTGTCAACTTGTCCTATACCTACAAACGAACCCGTCTCTTCGTAAATTCTTATTATTTTTTCCTTTTCTAGGCGCGTATTATAGTCTACTGACAGACCATTTCTAATCTTTTTTATATCCTTCAGATCAAAGCTAACTTTAGGGAGGTGTTCCAACATCTTCCCACATGGTATTAATTCTTCATTTGGCCTACCATTTTTTAAGGAGTTTAGCTTATGTAAAATATTAATATTAATTTGACCGATTTTCGTTCTTCGGAGTTCTTTCACAGTTGCAGTAGTACCTAAAAATTTCCCTATGGATTCAACTAAGGTTCTAATATAAGTCCCTTTACTACAAGTTATTCTTAGTACTGCAATATCATTATTGAAGGATTCAAGATTAATAGATTTTACTGTGATTTTCCTTGCATCTCTTTTCAGATAAATTCCTTTTCTAACCCAACGGTACAATGGCTTCCCTTTAATCTTTAAAGCTGAATACATAGGAGGAGTCTGTAATTGTTTACCTATAAAATTCTTGAGAGCTAGCTCCAACTCTTGTTTAGTAAAGGTAAACTCTTCTTGCGATATTACTTGTCCAAGCACATCTCCTGTGTCGGTGTATACACCAAATAAAATTTTAACAAGGTACTCTTTTGATAAGCCTGAAATAAAAGTACTAAACTTAGTTGCCTCTCCAACACAAATTGGAAGAACTCCTGTTGCAAGAGGATCTAAGGTCCCACAATGCCCAACTTTCCTATTGCCTAAAACTTTTCTTAATTGGTAAACACATTGAGCAGAAGTTAGACCGGAGGGTTTGTCTATTAAAAGAAAGCCATTCATAATCAAAAATTGATTTCATCAGTTTCAAAAAAAAGTTCTGGAATTCTTTTTACTTTCAATCTTTGACCTAATAATTTTCTTATAAAACCTTTAGCTTTACTTAGGCCTATAAAAACGTCTTCCAGTTTTATCTCACTAAAACTATTGAAAGCTGAGAAGAATATAAATGCTTGTTTAATGTCCTTTGAAAGTTTAACTTTTATTATAGTTAATCCCTTTAATCTTGGATCTTTTACTTCTTCTCTTAAGATAGCAGATATTTCTGTTCTGATTTGATCTGAAAGACGATCTGAGCGACTAAAGTCCTGAGAATACATCAGTTAAGCTTTCTTTTAATTTCTTTCTTATCAAAAACTTCGATTTTATCGCCTACCTTGACATCAGAATAGTTTTCTATTCCAATTCCGCATTCTGTGCCTGAAGCTACTTCTGATGCTTCATCTTTAAATCTTCTTAGAGAGTCTAACTGACCTTCGTATATAACTATATCGTCACGAATTACTCTTAAGTATTTATTTCTTTTTATCTTTCCTTCTACTACTAGTGAGCCTGCTATTAAACCGAATTTAGGTGATTTAAAAGTATCTTTTACTTCTGCAAGACCTAATACCTCTTCTTTGATTTCTGGTTCTAAGCGTCCTTCAATTAATTCTTTTACTGAATCAAGCAAATCATAAATTATTCCTGCATAATAGATTTCTATTGAATTCTCTTCAGCTAACTTTTTAGAGGTATTATCTGCCCGAACATTGAAACCGATTACTACGGAATCAGTTGTTATAGCTAGATTTATATCATTAGCATTAATACCTCCAACTGCCCCGTGAACAATATTGATCTTTACTTCACTTGATGCAAAGTTATTGATCGATCCTATTAGAGCTTCCAAAGAGCCATAAGTATCAACTTTTAGAATAAGGTTAAAAACAAAAGATACGCCTAATTGAGCTTGGAAGAGATTTTCTACATTCGATATTTGTTGAGTAGATAATTTATTATCTCTTGTTTTACTTGCCCTTTCTAAAGAAATTTCTTTAGCCATTTTTTCGTTAGTTACAACAACAAATTCATCTCCTGCCTTAGGAGGAATATCTAATCCTGTCACTAAAACTGGTACAGAGGGACCTGCTTCTTTTAACTTTTTTCCATTCTCGTCCAAAAGATTTCTAACCTTTGTTGTTTGGTCCCCCACAAGCATTATGTCGCCTGAATTTAAAGTTCCTTTTTGGACAATAACTGTCGCAACTGCCCCTTGACCTTTCTCTATAGTTGAATCTAGAACTATCCCTGAGGCTGGTCCTACCTTATAAGATTTTAATTCTAAAACTTCAGCTTCTAACAATATTGCTTCCAGTAAATTTTCTACTCCTTGGCCTGTAAGAGCTGATACGGGAATCATTTGAGTTTTGCCTCCCCAGTCATCTGGGACAAGCTCTTTCGCAGATAACTCGTTTTTCACTTTTTCAATATCCGCCTCTTCTTTATCTATTTTGTTAATGGCAACAACAATTGGAACTCCTGCTGCTTTGGCGTGACTAATTGCTTCTTCTGTCTGTGGTTGTAACCCATCATCAGCAGCAACAACTAGAATAACAATATCAGTAGAATTTGCCCCTCTTGCCCTTACTTCGGCAAAGGCTGCATGACCAGGTGTATCAATAAAAGTAATATATTGAGAAGATAATTTAGCCCTATAAGCACCAATCTTTTGTGTAATGCCTCCTTGTTCTTGATCTACTACCTTCGTTTCTCTAATAAAATCCAATAATGTAGTCTTTCCATGATCAACATGACCAAGAACAGAAATTACAGGATCTCTTGAAACTTCTTCACCTTCGTAAGTAACTAATTCTAACAATTTATCTTTTTCTACTTTAACTTTAGCTAGTTCTCCTTTGTGCCCCAATTCTTCTGTAACTAAAACAGCAGTATCTTGATCAAGCGTTTGGTTTAAAGTAACCATGACACCCATTTCCATTAATTTCTTAATTACTTCTGGTCCTTTTATAGATAATTCTTTAGCTAGATCGCTAACTGAAATTGTCTCTGGTATTTGAATAGATTTTATAACCCCCTCTTGAGGTTTCTCAAATTGGTGTAATGAAGAAACCTGTTTATCAAAAAATTCTTCCCCTTCTAATTCTCTCTTTTCTTGCTTTGATACATTTTCTTTTAATTTAGTTCTTTTTCTTTGTTTTCTTCCTTTGAGATTATCTTTATCTAAAGATGTAGTCTTAGGAGCATCGTCTGCCCTTACTTTTTTTCTTTTTACAAGAGTCTTCTTCTCAATATCACTTTTCTTTTCTTCTTCTTGTGATTTTTTGTATTCCTCTCCAGCTAGTCGTTTTCTTTCAATTTCATCAAAATTAGGAATGGAAGAATCACTGCTTGTATTTTTCTCTATCGCGGAAGTTTTCTTTGGAACATTTTTTCTTCTTATTCTTACTACCCCAGAAGCAGGTACCTCCTGTTCTTTCTTCGTCTTAAGGGAAATTGTTTTAGTTGTCTTGGATTGTTTTCTTATAAAGTCTAAAAGAACTTTTCTATCCTGTTCAGTTACTACATCTATCTCAGACGAGTGACCTAAGCCAGCTCCCTTCATTTGAACAAGCAACTTATTTACAGGAGTGCCTACCACATCTGAAAGTTTCTTTACTGTTAAATCAGCCATATACTTTAATTGCTTAATTACTCCTTAAACCAATGTTCTCTTGCTTTCATTATTAACTCAGCAGCTTTTTTTTCATTTAAATCTACAAGCTCAATAAGCTCATCTACTGATTGTTCAGCTAATTCTTCTCTGTTTCTAATTCCATTCTGTTTTAACTCTATTGCTAAAGAAATATCAACTCCTTCAACAGACATTAACTCTTCGGATTCTTCTCCGCTTTCTGAACTTAACTCCATTGCTAAAGCAAGAAGAGCTTCTTTAGATCTTTCTACTAATAAATTTGCTATTTCATCATCAAATCCTTCTATTTTACTGAGATCCTCAGGATTACTCGAAGATATATAATCTAGATTTTTATAACCCTCATCAAATAAAATTTTAGCTAGGTCCTCATCTACATCAAGATGCTCCATCAAAAACTTTACAGAAGTATTTTCACCACCTTCTTCCTGAGTAGTATCATCACTATCTAAAACATTTAATTTCCAACCAGTTAATTGACTACATAATCTTACATTTTGTCCATTTTTTCCTATAGATTGTGCTAATGTTTCTGAAGTTACAGCTATTTCCATAATACCTTTAACTTCATCAAGAACAATTGAAGTAATATCTGCAGGCCCCATGGCATTTATTAGCAGTTGAGCTGGATCATCATCCCAAACAACAATATCTAATCTTTCATTACCAAGTTCATTTGATACAGCCTGAACTCTTGCTCCTCTCATACCAACACAAGCACCTACTGGATCTATCCTATTATCATTAGTTTTTACTGCTATCTTTGTTCTAGAACCTGCATCTCTTGCTATTGCTTTGATTTCAATAACATGTTCGGCTATTTCAGGAACTTCTAACTTAAATAATTCTCTTACCATCTCTGGACATTTCCTGCTCAATGATAGTTGAGACCCTTTATTTTCTCTTTCTTCTTCCTGTAAAACAGCTCTAATTCTATCTCCTATTCTGTATACATCACCTGGAACTAGCTCACCTCTTCCCATAATGGCCTCTGCTCCATCTCCAAGATCAATAATTAAGAATTCCCTAGTAACTTTCTTCACTGAACCATTAACTAACTCTCCTAAGTAAGCTCTATACTGATCTACTATCTTGGCTCTTTCAGCCTCTCTAACTTTTTGTACAATAACCTGTCTTGCAGCTTGAGCTGCGATCCTACCAAATTCTGCATTGTCTACTTTCTCTTTTATTAATGAACCTAAAGTAAGTGACTCGTCTTCTTTGACCTCATCTAAAGTTTTATGAATTCCTGAGTGTTCAAAGTCTTCTTCTTCGACGACCTCCCAACATCTGAAAGTTATATACTCCCCAGTTTCTCTGTCAATATTGACTTCTATATTACTTGGCTCTTTGTACCTTTTCTTTGTGGCTGTTGCTAAAGCTAGTTCGATAGCATCAAAAATAGAATCTTGAGCAATACCTTTTTCCCCAGAAACTGATTGAGCAACTAACAAGATTTCATTTTGCATTTTGTTCTCCAATAAATTCAAGATTTGCCCTTTGAATTGAATCAAAGGAGATCTCAAATTCTTGCTCATCATTTTCTAAATACAGATATTCTTCAGATACTCTCTTTAACTTGCCTTTGTCAGTTTTGAATTTGCTGTTATTCTCTAAATAACGAATTTTTAGGGTGCTCCCAATAAAACTTAAATATTGTTCATATTTAAAGAATTTTCTCTCTAATCCAGGAGAAGAAACTTCAAGGAAGTAATTCTCATTCGCTGAAAACTTTGTATCTAAAACCTTACTAATATGTTTGCTTATTTTTTCACAATCCTGAATGGATACACCTTCATCTTTATCTATATAAATTCTTAGTGTCGGATTATTGGCTTTTCCTGTGTATTCTATGCCCCATATGTCACACCCTAGAGATTTTATATCTCCTTCAATTAATCTTTCTATGTGACTAGAATTCATAACTTTTTCCTAGTAAAAAAGCCCATATAGGGCTTTTATTTGGTAGCGGGGGTAGGATTTGAACCTACGACCTTTGGGTTATGAGCCCAACGAGCTACCAGACTGCTCCACCCCGCATCAAAGCTGGCGAAGTATAGGTTGGCAAACTAAAGGCGTCAATGTAAAAACGTGGTGCCGAAGAGAGGACTCGAACCTCCACGGGCATAAAGCCCACTACCCCCTCAAGGTAGTGTGTCTACCAATTCCACCACTTCGGCAACACTTATTCAGGTATTGTATCAGGCAGTTCACCTCTCTCTACTGGCCTTGTTGTTTCCTGCTCTAAAAATAACGCTTTGGTAGAACTACGTGCTTGATAAGTTATTGCAAGGCTAAAAATTAAGAAAAGAGTGGCCAAAATTGCAGTAATCTTTGTTAAAGGACTAAGACTACTATTTGGCCCAAACATTGCGTTGCTAGCCCCTCCACCAAACGCACTTCCAATATCTGAGCCCTTGCCTTGTTGTAAAAGAATTAAAATTATTAAGGATATGGCTATCAAGATATAGAGAAATATAAGTGAAGTTTGCATTTTTTTAAATTTAGTAATCTAGGCTTATTCTAGCTATTTTTGAGAATTCCTCAGCATCAAGAGATGCCCCTCCTATTAAGAGACCATCCACATTGCTTACATTGATAATACTTTTAACGTTGGATACATCTATACTACCACCATAAGCTACCGGTATATCCACATTTCTTCTCTCTATAGAATTTAATTCCTCTTTGATTACTGAATGCATTTCTTTTATATATTCAGGTGAAGCATGTTTACCGCTTCCAATGGCCCATACAGGTTCATAAGCTATTACGAGGGAGTCTGATTCTATTTTTTTTAAAAGATTTAATTGATTTAATATCACTGTTGAAGCTTTACCTTGATCTTTTTCAAGAGAAGTCTCTCCTACGCAATAAATAATTCCTAACTTCTTTGAAACCGCAGTCTTTAATTTCTTATGAAGAGTCTCTTCGTCCTCTTGAAGGAATATTCTTCTCTCAGAGTGGCCTACGATGATATATTTACATTTAAGATCTTCCAACATTGATGCTGAAATTCCTCCTGTTAAAGCATTGTCAGTATCAGCATCAATATTCTGAGCACCTAAAATAAAATTCAATTCTTGTTCTTCCAATAAACTTGATGCTTGAGATAAATAACAAACTGGAGGACAAAATAAACAAATGTTTTGATATTTATAAGGAATTTTTTTTCCTGTTGTACTGATCCAACTATGTATTAATTTAGAAGAACCATTCATCTTCCAGTTTGCAATTATCCTAGGCAGAACCATATACCTAGCCTGTAGATTTCATTAAATCAGCTAATTGCGTTGCAGATTTATTAGCTAAATCAGAAGAATCTGCTTCAACCATTATCCTTATTAAAGGCTCAGTACCTGAAGGTCTTATAAGGACTCTCCCTCTCCTTCCTAGAGAGGATTCAACTTCACCAACTACTTTTCTTACATTACTGTCCATCATTACTGTTTGAGGGTTAGTAATTTTTAAGTTAATTAGCTTTTGAGGATATTTTATGAAAGATTCCAACCCTAGAGAAATATCGAAGTCCAAATGTTGGATAGCTTGAAGTACTGATAAAGCAGCTATTATAGCGTCTCCTGTCGTAGATGATTCAAGACAAATTATATGACCAGAGGGTTCACCTCCTAAAATCCACCCTTTTTTTACTAATTCATCTAAAACAAATTTATCTCCTACGTCTGTTCTTGTAAAACCTATACCTTCTGTTCTAAGAAAAATCTCTAAAGCTCTATTTGTCATCAAAGTTCCAACCACCCCTGAAGAACTCAAAAAGTTTTTGTTTGAAGAAATCTTATGAAGAACCAATGTATAAAGAAGATCATCTCCGTCTAGGATATTACCCTTTTTATCCACTATTAAGATACGATCCCCATCTCCATCTAAAGCTATTCCAAGCTTTGCTCCCGATGATAATACCTTCTCTCTCAATAAATCTGGGTCTGTAGACCCACACTTTTCATTAATATTAGTACCATTAGGTTCAACTGCTAAAGATTCAACTTCCGCTCCCAATTCAGTAAATATCTTAGGAGCCACTGAATAAGTTGATCCATTTGCACAATCTAAAACTAAAGATAAACCTGATAAATTTAGACCTTCACAAGAAGCTTTACAGAATTCTATGTATCTTCCTTTGGCATCAATTAATCTGTCCGCCTTACCTAAATCTAATGCTTTCACTACAGCAATAGGTTCCAAATATTTCCTTTCAATCATTCGCTCTAGTTTGGTGGATAATTTATAACCATCTTTGTTAAATAATTTAATTCCATTATCTTCAAAGGAATTATGGGAGGCGGTTATAACCAACCCTGCCTGTTTGTTAGATTTAGCTAAATATGCAACGGCAGGAGTGGGTAAAGGTCCTAAGAGTGTTACATCCATACCTGAAGATATGAAACCAGCTTGCATCGCAGATTCAAGCATATAACCTGATATTCTTGTGTCCTTACCGATTAAAACTTGAGAAATACCCTCTTCTTGCAAAACGCAACCCGCAGCCCAGGCTAGTTTTGTGAGAAAAAGAGGACTCATAGTAGATTCTATGGGTCCTCTTATACCATCTGTTCCAAAGCGCCTATCTTTTGATAATGCCTTTAAATTACTATTGTCTTTCATTGAATTTTTATTCAGAGACTTTAAATTTTAAATCCTATATATTGAATTTACTGTGCTGTTTAGTCAGAAAAATCTTTTGTGTTACTAGCTTTAGCTTTGCTCAGCAGTATCACCTACAGAGGGGTCTTTATTCTTCTCAATATCTTCTGTTTCTACCTCTGAATCAGGAGCTCGAGGTTCAGCCCCAGCCATAATATCGTTTATCTGACTCTTATCTAAAGTTTCATATTCCATTAATGCTTTGGCCATAACATGTAACTTTTCTATATTAGTCTTTAGTATATCTTTAGCTTTGTCATAACACTCAGCTATAATGTGCTTCACTTCCTCATCAATTCTATGAGCTGTTTCATCTGAAATACCTTGTTTACCACTTCCTACAGACCTTCCAAGAAAAGGTTCGTCAGTTTCATCACCGTATTTCATGGGTCCTAATTCTCTAGACAACCCCCATTTAGTCACCATATTACGTGCTAATTCTGTAGCTCTTTCAATGTCATTAGATGCTCCTGTTGTAATCCCCTTTTCTCCGTATACTAATTCTTCAGCTATTCTTCCACCATAAAGTCCTGAAATTCTATCTAAAATGCTTTGATTACTATAGCTATACTTATCTTCCTCTGGTAAAAAGACAGTTACACCTAAAGCTCTTCCTCTAGGTATTATAGTAACCTTATATATAGGATCATGCTCTTCTAAACTTCTACCGACGATTGCATGACCTGCTTCATGATAAGCTGTTTTCAGTTTCTCTTCTTCTGACATTACCATTGATTTCCTTTCTGCTCCCATCATTACTTTATCCTTGGCAAATTCAAACTGTTCCATAGCTACAAGTTTCTTAGAAGATCTAGCTGCTACTAAAGCAGCTTCATTTATTAGATTGGCTAAGTCAGCTCCTGAAAATCCTGGAGTTCCTCTAGCAATAATAGATGGTTCTACATCATCAGCAATAGGAACTTTTTTCATGTGAACTTTTAAGATCTGCTCTCTACCTCTTATATCAGGAAGAGGAACAACCACTTGTCTATCAAATCTACCAGGACGTAGTAAAGCAGGATCAAGAACATCAGGTCTATTTGTTGCAGCAATAATGATTATCCCTTGATTCTCTTCAAATCCATCCATTTCTACTAAAAGTTGATTTAGAGTCTGTTCCCTCTCATCATGACCTCCTCCTAAACCTGCTCCTCTATGTCTACCAACGGCATCGATCTCATCTATAAATACAATACATGGAGATAATCTTTTAGCTTGGTCAAACATATCTCTTACCCTGGAGGCGCCTACTCCTACAAACATTTCTACAAAATCTGAACCTGAGATAGTAAAAAAAGGAACCTCTGCCTCTCCTGCTATTGCTCTTGAAAGTAAGGTTTTACCAGTTCCTGGAGATCCTACCAGTAAAATACCTGTAGGAATTTTCCCGCCTAGCTTCTGGAATTTAGAAGGATCTCTTAAAAAATCAACTACCTCCTGAACTTCTTCTTTTGCTTCTTCAATTCCTGCCACATCAGCAAAAGTTGTTTTCACTTTACCACCATCCAACATTTTTGCTTTACTTCTTCCAAAGCTCATTGGACCAGACTTACCGGTCATTCCTCCTTGCATCTGCCTCATAAAAAACATAAAGACGGCAAGAATTATCAGTATAGGAAAACTAGCAATAAGCAGCTGTTTTAACAAAGATTGTTCTGCAGGTTTCTCTCCTTCAATAGCAACCCTATGGTCTTTAAGTATTTCACTCAGATTATCTTGAAGAAATGGAGGTTTCACTGTTTCAAAACTCTCACCATTGACTGTTTTGCCTTTTATAGTGTAATTATCATTTTCAAACTGCACACTGAGTACTTGGTCACTCTCAACCTTTGACAAAAACTCTGAATATGTAATCTCCTGATTTTCTGATTCACCAGAAAAGTTACCAATAACAGTGAATATTGTCGCAGCTATAAATAGCCACATTAATAGATTTTTAACTAATTCACTCATTTTCTTTTAAAACCCTTTCCCAACAAATAATATTCACTAGAGCTAGATCTTGATGAACTTGGTTTTCGGATTCTAACTGTTTCAAAGTGAGATTTCATATAATTCGTAATAAACTCTAGACTTTCTCCTTGAAAGGCCTTGACTAAAACCTGACCTTGAATCTTTAAATATTTTTCAATTATCTTAATAAATTTCTCTAATAAGATGATCATCAATGCACTGTCCGTATAAGCTATACCACTTATATTGGGGGCCATATCAGATAAAACAACATCAAAAGGCAAAATATTCTCATCCAAAATAAAGTCACTGGTCTTAACTAATCCTATATCTTTTTTTAGAAAATATACTCCACAAATTTTCTCCATACCTTTAATATCTATTCCAATTACTCTGCCTTTTTCACCTATTATCTTCTTCGAGACTTGACACCAACCTCCTGGACTTGAGCCCAAGTCAAGGACTTTGATTCCTTTACCTAGAAAATTATCTTTTTTTTGTATTTCTAAAAGCTTAAGCGCTGCTCTAGATCTATAACCTAAATTCTTGGCTTTTTTTGAGAATGAGTCACCTTTTTTGTATTTATTATTAGATCGTTTAGACAAATTTTAAATATGTTCTACTGAAATTATTTTATAACTTTTGGTACCACTAGGAGTTTCAACGTTTATATTATCCCCCTGATATTTTCCTATTAGAGTCCTAGCTAGGGGCGAAAGAAAAGAAATTTTTTCTAACTTTGCGTCTGCTTCATCTTCTCCAACAATTTTGAGGGATAAAAACTTGCTCTCTTTTAAATCCTTTAACTTAATTGTCGATCCAAAAATAACTTTCTCTGAAACTTCTATAAGAGTTACATCTATTACTTGAGAATCAGATAGTTTTGATTC
>CERQ01111790.1_pt1 | contig 16468 bp, 13 predicted proteins | sample 530711 | NCBI WGS metagenome assembly CERQ01 (sample SAMEA2620882, study PRJEB7988) | marine metagenome | biome: marine biome (ENVO:00000447); feature: mesopelagic zone (ENVO:00000213); material: "saline water (ENVO:00002010), including plankton (ENVO:xxxxxxxx)" | depth 850 m | reverse complement strand
TGGCTGGACACCAGCAGGGTGCGTTCGGGCCGGTACCGGCCGCAGTTCAAGTGGTGGTTCTGGATGCTGGCCGCCGACTTTGTCATCCTGACCTGGGTCGGCGCCCGTCCGACCGAGGGGATCTATCCGCTCATCGCGCTGGCCGGTGCAGCCTATTGGTTCGCCTATTTCCTGATCATCCTGCCGCTTCTGGGCGTGATCGAGAAGCCCGACCCGATGCCGGCCACGATCGAGGAAGACTTTCTCGCGCATCACGAATCACCCACGCGCATGGCCGAGTAAGGAGAGCCACGAATGACCATGAGAACCAGGACGCTCACGGCCGTTGCGGCCCTGACGATCTCTGCGGCCGGCTTCGCGCTGGCGCAGGACGGCTCGACCACCCGGACGGTGCCGATGAACCAGCCCGAGTCGGCCCAGCCCGCGCCCCAGGGCGGCACCACCTTCGTGGCCACCCCGGAGAAGGGTACGGCCGCGGATGCGGGTGCGACGGCCGCGGACCAGCCCGCGACCCCGCAGGCTGCTGCTCAGCAGCAGGCCAACGGCGGAACCGATGCCGGCACGCCGGCCGGGACGGAATCGGCGGCAGCACCGGCAGCGGCTGATGAAAATGTGGTGCAGGCCAGCGAACCGATCGCCGGAAACGAGGACAATCAGGAAGCCCTGTCCGAGGGCGGCAAGATCGAGGACATCGCCTTCAGCTTCGAGGGGCCGTTCGGCTCGTTCGACCAGTTTCAACTGCAGCGAGGGCTTCAGGTCTATACCGAGGTCTGTTCGGCCTGCCACGGCCTGAAACTCGTCCCGATCCGCACGCTGTCTGACCCGGGCGGTCCCGGGCTGCCCGAGGACCAGGTCCGCGCCTATGCCGCCAATCTGACCGAAATCACCGAGCCCGACACGGGCGAGTTGCGGACGCGATTGCCCACGGACAATTTCCCGACCGTCACCGGCGATGGAATGGGGCCGGATCTGTCGCTTATGGCCAAGGCGCGCGCAGGTTTTCACGGACCCTATGGCACCGGGATCAAACAATTGTTCAAGGGCGCCGGCGGACCGGAATATATCCACGCGCTTCTGACCGGGTATACCGGCGAGACCAAGGAAGAGGCCGGCAGCACCTTCTATCAGAACAAGGCGTTCTCGACTGGCTGGGTCAGGATGCCGCCGCCGCTTTCGGACGATGTCGTGACCTACGAGGACGGCACACCCGCGACCGCGGACCAGATGGCCCGCGACGTCTCGGCCTTTCTGATGTGGACCGCAGAGCCAAAGATGATGGACCGCAAGGCGGTTGGCCTGGTCTCGGTCCTGTTCCTGATCGTGCTGACGGCACTGCTGTATCTGACCAACAAGCGACTTTGGGCGCGCCACAAGGGCAAGCATCAGCCCGGCTGATCGGCCCGGTCCTTTCGACTCCGAAGAAGCGCGCCCCGACCGGGCGCGTTTTTTCGTTACTGGACAGGCCGCGGCACGCCGGCAAGACTTGTCATCACGGAGGATACGACATGGCGATCTGGAATCTGGGCTCGATCAATATCGACCACGTCTACCGACTGGACCGCTTGCCCGGGCCGGGCGAGACCCTGGCATCGACCGGGCATTCGCTTGGCCTTGGCGGCAAGGGCGCGAACCAGTCGATCGCGGCGGCGCGGGCGGGGGCGATGACACATCATCTGGGCGCGATCGGGGCCGGCGACGACTGGGTGATCGAACGGCTGCGGCATGCCGGCGTCTGTCCTGCGGCGATCCGGCAGCTGGACGCCGAGGTGACGGGCCATGCGATCATCCTGCTGGATGCCCGGGCCGAGAACATGATCGTCATCCATCCGGGCGCCAACACGGCGCTGAAGGCGGCCGATATCGCCGCCGCTCTGACCGGGATCGGGCCGCGTGACACATTGCTGATCCAGAACGAGACGAACGGCCAGACGGATGCCGCCCGCATTGCCCGGCGGGCCGGCGCAAGGGTCATCTATTCCGCCGCGCCCTTCGCGGTCGAGGCGGTGCGCGCGGTGATGGAGCATGTGTCGATCCTGGCCATGAACGAGGGCGAGGCGCGGCAGCTTTTCGACGCCATTCCCGGAGATCTGCCGGTCGAAGGCCTGCTGATCACGCGCGGATCGAAGGGCGCGGAATATCGCGATATGAAAGCCGGAACGACCATAGTGCAAGAGGCTTTTCCGGTGGCCCCGGTGGACACAACCGCCGCGGGCGACACTTTCGCGGGCTACGTCGCGGCGGCGCTGGATCGCGGCGACGGCATGGCCGAGGCGCTGCGCCTGGCCTCGGCCGCCGCGGCGTTGAAGGTCACCCGGCCGGGCGCGGGCGACGCAATTCCCCAGCTTGCGGAGGTTCTGGATTTTCTCGGCGACGGCGGACGGGCCTTTGCCGGGTCTCAGCCCAGGGCATAGCCCGTGCCGCGCACCGTCCGGACCGGATTGTCGCCGCCATTGACCATCAGCGCCTTGCGCAGGCGGCCGACATGAACGTCGATGGTGCGGGTATCGACGTAGATGTCGCGCCCCCAGACCCGGTCCAGAAGCTGTTCGCGCGTCCAGACGCGGCCCGGCTTTTCCATCAGCGTGGACAGCAGCCGGAATTCGGTCGGACCCAGATGCAGCGGCTGGCCGGCGCGAAAAACCCGGTGTTCGCCCGCATCGAGGATGATATCGGCAAAGCTCAGCCTTTCTCCCATCGTCGCCGGACGGGTGCGGCGCAGCTGGGTGCGCAGGCGCGCCATCAGTTCCACCACCGAGTAGGGCTTGACGACGTAATCATCCGCCCCGGTCTCCAATCCCCGGACGCGGTCGGTTTCCTCGCCGCGGGCCGACAACATGATGATCGGGATGGACCGGGTGCCCGGATCGGCCTTGACCTGACGGCAGACCTCGATGCCCGACACCCTGGGCAACATCCAGTCCAGCACCATCAGATCGGGCTGTTCCTCCTGCACCAGCAACAGCGCGTCCTCGCCATTATCGGCGACGACCACGTCGAATCCCTCGGCTTCGAGGTTGTATTGCAGAACCTCGCGCTGCGCGCCTTCATCCTCGACCACCAGAACACAGGGGGTTTGTCGGCTCATCGGCTCAACCTCCGCTGGTCGCGCCGGCCTGGGCCGGAACGCTGCTGGATTTCGGCCGCGCCTCATCGGGCAATTGCCCGGTCACGAGATAGATCACCTGTTCGGCGATGGAGGTCGCGTGATCGCCCATCCGCTCGGTGTTCTTGGCGATGAAATGCAGGTGCATGCAGGCCGTGATGTTGCGCGGATCCTCCATCATGTGGGTCAGGAATTCGCGAAACAGCGCGTTATACATCTGATCCACCTCCAGATCGCGCTGACGCACATCCTCGGCCAGGTCGGCATCGCGGCGGATATAGCTGTCCAGCGCATCCTGGACCAGCGAATCCACGGCCTGCGCCATCCGCCGCAGGGCCAAGCCCGCGCCGTCGATGGCCGGCATCTGGGACAGGACATGGGTGCGCTTTGCCATGTTCTTGGCATAATCGCCGACCCGTTCCAGCGACGCGCTGATCTTGATGACCGCCAGCACCATGCGCAGATCGGTCGCCGTCGGCGCGCGCAGGGCGATCAGCCGGGCCGCGTCCTCGTTGATCTGTGCTTCCAGCGCGTCGATCGCCTTGTCACGGGCGCGAACCTGTTCGGCCAGTTCCTCGTCGCGGCTTTCCAGCGCGGTGGCGGCGTCGGCGATGGCGCTTTCGACCATCCCGCCCATCTTCACCAGCTGCGCCTGGATCGCTTCGAGATCGCGGTCGAAGGCCGATGAGATATGTCTTTCGCGGTCGATCATGGGATCCTCCTGGGGCGTCAGCCGATGCGACCCGAGATATAGGCCTCGGTCCGCGAATCCTGCGGTTTGGTGAAGATGTCGTCGGTATCGCCATATTCCACCAGATTGCCGAGGTGGAAGAAGGCGGTCTTCTGGCTGACGCGCGCGGCTTGCTGCATCGAATGGGTGACGATCACGACCGAGAATTCCTGCCGCAGCTGGTCGATCAGTTCCTCGACCTGGCCCGTGGCGATCGGATCCAGCGCCGAACAGGGTTCGTCCATCAGCAGCACCTCGGGCGATGTCGCGACCGCGCGGGCAATGCACAGGCGCTGCTGTTGGCCACCCGACAGCCCGGTGCCGGGTTCGGAAAGCCGGTCCTTGACCTCGTTCCACAGGGCCGCGCCGCGCAGGCTGCGTTCCACGATCTCGTCCAGTTCGGCGCGGTTGCGCGACAGGCCATGAATGCGCGGCCCGTAAGCCACGTTGTCGTAGATGGATTTGGGAAACGGGTTCGGCTTCTGGAACACCATGCCAACCTTGGCGCGCAATTGCACCGGATCGACGCGACGGTCGTAGATATCCTCGTGGTCCAGCGTGATCCTGCCTTCGACGCGGCAGATCGGGATGGTGTCGTTCATCCGGTTGATGCAGCGCAGAAAGGTCGACTTGCCGCAACCCGAGGGGCCGATGAAGGCCGTCACGGTCTTGTCGAGTATATCGACATCCACGTCCTTGATGGCATGTGTATCGCCGTAAAAGACCTGCACACCCCTGGCCGAAATCTTGTTGTTCAACTGGTTCACTGCACTCTCCGGGCGGTTCGTGTCGTACATATTGTCCTCCTTCGCCCGGATTACCAACGGCGTTCGAACCGGCGGCGCAGCCAGATCGCCAGCAGGTTCATGCACATCAGCAGGACCAGCAGCACGATGATCGCGCCCGAGGCACGCTCGATGAAGGCGGGATCAGCCCGCTGGGTCCAGTTATAGACCTGCACGGGCAGGGCCGAGGCGGGGTCGAACAGACCCTCCGGCGGCGCCGCCGGGAAGTTCTTGACGAAGGCGACCATGCCGATCAGCAGCAGCGGCGCCGTCTCGCCCAGGGCCTGCGCCAGCCCGATGATGGTTCCGGTCAGGATGCCGGGCATGGCCAGCGGCAGGACGTGATGAAAGACCGACTGCATCTTTGACGCCCCCACCCCAAGTGCCGCATCGCGGATCGAGGGCGGCACCGCCTTCAGCGCCGCGCGGGTCGAGATGATGATCGTCGGCAGCGTCATCAGCGTCAGCACGAGGCCGCCGACGATGGGCGCCGATTGCGGCAATCCGGCGAAGTTGATGAAGGCCGCCAGCCCGAGGATGCCGAAGACGATCGACGGCACGGCGGCGAGATTCGAGATATTGACCTCGATCACGTCGGTCCAGCGGTTCCTGGGGGCGAATTCCTCAAGATAGATGCTGGCTCCGACGCCGATGGGCACGGCCAGGAACAGCACCACCAGCATCATGTAGAGCGAACCCAGGATCGCCACGCCCACGCCCGCGGCTTCGGGCCGCTGGTCCGAGGCATCGGGATTGGTCAGGAAATTCCAGTTGAAGCGCGTCACCAGCAGGCCGCGGTCGCGCAACGCCTCGGCCAGTTGGAGCTGACGGGGCGAGGTGTTGTTGTCGGCGGCGGCGCTTTCCATGCTGACGCGGCCCTTGAAATAGCCATCCACCCGGCCGTTCACCAGCACGTTCACATCGACCACCTGCCCGATCAGGTCAGGATTGGCCAGCACCCGGTTGCGCAACTGCGCCGACGCCTCTCGTGAAATCAGCCCGTCGATATCCTTCGCGGACAGGTCGGGGATCTGGATGCCGGTATCGGCGATCGCCTGTTCGACCGCCGTGTCCAGAACCGGCCCATAGGTCAGCGTCAGAACCTTTGCCATCTCGCCCGGGTCGCGGTTGCCCTTGGGATCCAGCTTTGCGGCGGGCAGGGCGACCGGGATCGAAAGATAGGTCTGACGAAAGGCGCCGGCACCGCCGGAGATGATCGTGGTCAGCAGAACGACCAGCGCAACCATGGCCACGCCGATGGCGATGGCGCCATAGCGGCGAAACCGTCTCTCGGCGGCGTTGCGGCGGCGGGTGCGGGCATCGGCCACCAGCAACGAGGATCGCGGTCTGGCATCACCGCCTGCGGAGATCGGAAGATCGGTCATTCGTACTGCTCGCGATATTTGCGCACGATATACAATGCGACGATGTTCAACCCCAGCGTGATCACGAACAGGGTCAGGCCGAGGGCAAAGGCGACCAGCGTCTCGGGCGCAGCGAAATCGTTGTCGCCGGTCAGCTGGCTGACGATCTTGACGGTGATCGTCGTCATCGCCTCGAAGGGATTCAGGCTCATTCTGGCCGCGGCACCGGCACCCAGGACCACGATCATCGTCTCTCCGATGGCGCGGGACGCCGCCAACAGGACCGCGCCCACGATTCCCGGAAGGGCGGCGGGCAGGACGACCTGGCGGATGGTCTCGGAGGGTGTGGACCCAAGGCCAAGCGCGCCATCGCGCAGGCTCTGCGGGACGGCGTTGATGATGTCGTCGCTGAGCGAACTGACGAAGGGGATCAGCATGATCCCCATGACCAGTCCCGCCGTCAGCACCGAGGATCCGGAATTGCCAAGGCCCAGCGGCTGGGCGAAATAGTCGCGCAGCATCGGTCCGACCGTGATCAGCGCGAAAAGGCCGTAGACGATGGTGGGGATGCCGGCAAGAACCTCGATCGCGGGCTTGGCGATGGCGCGCACCCGGCGCGTGGCATATTCGGACATGTAGATCGCGGCGAAAAGCCCGATGGGCACCGCGACCAGCAGGGCGATCAGGCTGATATACAGCGTGCCCCACAACAGCGGCAGGAGGCCAAGCCGGGAGTTTCCCTGAAAGCGCGGCGTCCATTCGGTGCCGAAGAAGAAGTCGGTCCAGCTGTATTTGCGAAAGAAGCTGCCGGTCTCGAACAGCATCGACAGCACGATCCCCGCCGTGGTCAGGATGGCGATGGTCGAGCACAGGATCAGCAGACCAAGAACGATCGCTTCGACCGTGTTGCGCGCCTTGAAGCCGACGCCGATCCGGCTGACGCCCCAGCCAAGCCCGGCCAGAGAAGCCGCGATGGCAAAAACGCCGACAAGGGTTCCGGCCTCGGCCGTCAGGATACCCGTCATGCGCAGCCCCGCGGCAACGACCAGCACGGCGACAGCCGGGGTCAGGGTCAGCAGCGCGACGCCGGCGCCATGATAGACGGGGCGACTGTGCAGATCGCGGACATCCGGGCCAGCGACCGAGAATGCGCGGCCGCGACCAACCAGATAACCGGCGGCGGCCAGGACTGCTGCGATGAAAAGCGCCCAGGACATCGGCATCGGGATTTCCTCTTGGCGAAGCAAGGAGGGGCGGCGCGAGGCGGACCCGCGTCGCCCGGCGCCCGGTCAGGGCATGTCGATGGTTGTCTGGTTGGCCACGGCGTCCTGCGTCGCGGCCAGTTCAGGATCCGAGACAAGGCCATACTGGGCCAGCGGACCATCCGGACCGGCCAGCGCGTCCGAGACGAAGAACTGGACATAATCCTCCAGCCCCGGAATCGTGCCGATATGCTGTTTCTTGACATAGAAATACAGCGGTCGTGAAACCGGGTATTCGCCAGAGGCGATCGTCTCGGTCGAAGGCGCGACGCCCGACATGGTGCCCACCTTCAGCTTGTCCATGTTGTTTTCGTAGAAGGACAGGCCGAACACGCCGATGCCGTTTGGTGCGCTGTCGATGCGCGACAGCGTCTCGGTGTAGTCGCCGTCGATATCCACGGCGACGCCATCGGTGCGCAGGGTCATGCAGGCCTCTTCGGCCTTGTCGTCGTCGCCCATCTCGGCCTTGAAGACCTCCATCGCGCCGGATTCCCTGCAGCCCGCCAGGATCACCTTTTCCTCGAACACTTCGCGGGTGCCGTGCTTCGTTCCGGGGATGAAGGCCAGGATCTCTTGATCGGGCAGATCGGCGTTCACCTCGGACCAGTTCTTGCTGGTGTTGTCCACCACCTTGCCGTCCCTGACCACCTTTGCCGACAGCGCATTGAACCAATCCGCCGGGCTATAGGCGAAATCGGGGCCCGAGGCGGCATTGGCAAAGACGATCCCGTCATAGCCGATGCGGACCTCCATGATCTCGGTGACGCCGGCGGCCTTGCAGGCCTCTTTCTCGCTGTCCTTGATCGCACGGCTGGCATTGGCGATGTCGATGGTATTCTCGCCCACGCCTTCGCAGAATTTCTTCAGCCCGGCCGAGGAGCCGCCCGATTCCACGACCGGGGTCGGGTAATCCGTGTTCTCGCCAAAGGCTTCGGCGACGATGGTCGCATAGGGCAGGACGGTGGACGAACCGGCGATCTGGATCTGCTCGCGCGCGGCGGCGGCGGTGGCCGAGGCGGCGATCATAGCGATGGCCGAGACGGTGAATTTCACGTTGGTCATGGATCTCTCCTGAGTCGGTCTTCCCCTGTCGGGGCTGCACGTGACCTAGACGCCACAGGTGACGCTAATGCAAAACTTGCATGACGATTTGATGACAAGCGGCATGGCCGCCGGCGATCAGCCGATCGTGCCCCTGACGCCGCCGGTCTGGGCGCGGTCCATCAACAGATGGTCCAGGATCACGCAGGCCGCCATCGCCTCGGCGACGGGCACCGCCCGGATGCCGACGCAGGGATCATGTCGGCCCTTGGTGATCAGGTCTATCTCTTGCCCTTGGCGGTCGATGGTGCGGCGCGGTGTCGTGATCGAGGAAGTCGGCTTGACCGAAAAGCGGACCGTGATGTCCTGCCCGGTGCTGATCCCGCCCAGGATGCCGCCGGCATGGTTGGACAGAAAGCGCGGGCCGTCATTGCCCATGCGGATCTCGTCGGCATTGTCCGTTCCGGTCAGGGCAGCCGCAGCCATGCCTTCGCCGATCTCGACGCCCTTGACGGCGTTGATCGACATCATCGCGGCGGCCAGATCGGTGTCCAGTTTCGCATAGACCGGCGCGCCCAGCCCCGGCGGACAGCCGCGGATCATCACCTCGACCGCCGCACCGACACTGTTCTGATCCTTGCGGACGGTGTCGAGATAATCGCTCCAGGCATCGACGGCCGTCGCGTCGGGCAGGAAGAACGGATTTTCCCTGATGGCGGCGGCGTCGAACCGGCCGCGATCCAGATGCATCGCGCCCATCTGCACCATGTAGCCGATGATCCGCAGATCGGGCAGCAGCTGCGCCAGAACCGCCCGCGCCACGCCGCCCGCCGCCACCCGCGCCGCCGTCTCGCGCGCGCTGGAGCGACCGCCACCGCGATAATCGCGCAGACCGTATTTCTGATGATAGGTGATGTCGGCATGGCCGGGGCGAAAGCTGGTGGCGATCTGACCGTAATCCTTGCTGCGTTGATCGGTATTCTCGATCATCAGCTGGATCGGCGTGCCGGTCGTGCGGCCCTCGAAGGTGCCCGACAGGATACGGACCTGATCGGCCTCGCGCCGCTGGGTCGTGTGTTTCGACGTTCCGGGGCGGCGGCGATCCAGGAATTGCTGGATGAAGGTCTCGTCCAGGGCCACGCCGGGGGGCGTGCCGTCCACCGTCGCGCCAAGGGCCGGACCGTGACTTTCGCCCCAGGTGGTGAACCGGAATTCGCGGCCGAAGGTGTTATAGCTCATGCTCGTTCTCCGGTCAGGGCTTTCAGTTCATAGATCAGGTCCAGGGCTTCGCGCGGGCTCAGCGCATCGGGATGGATGTCGCGCAGCCGCGCATCCAGCGGATCGTGCTTCGGCCTCGACGGCGCAGGTGCCGGCGCGGGCGGCACGGCGCGAAACAGCGGCAGTTCCTCGATCAGCGCGGCAGGCCGCGCCGCCCCCTCGCGTTCGCCCGATTCCAGGGCGTCCAGGACCGCGCGCGCGCGGTCCACGACCGAAGCCGGCAACCCCGCCAGCCGCGCCACCTGGACGCCATAGCTGCGGTCGGCCGCACCCTTGCGGACCTCGTGCAGAAAGATCACCTCGCCCTCCCATTCGCGCACGGCGACGGTGGCGTTCTCGACCCCCTCCAGCTTGGCGCTCAGCGCGGTCATCTCGTGGTAGTGGGTCGCGAACAGCGCCCGGCAGCGATTGACCTCGTGCAGATGCTCCATCACCGCCCAGGCGATGGAAAGCCCGTCCCAGGTCGCCGTCCCGCGCCCGATCTCGTCCAGGATCACCAGCGCATGATCGTCGGCCTGATTGAGAATCGCGGCGGTCTCGACCATTTCGACCATGAAGGTGGACCGGCCCCGCGCCAGATCGTCGGCGGCGCCCACACGACTGAAAAGCTGGCTGACCATGCCGATATGGGCATCGCGCGCGGGCACGAAGGCCCCGGCCTGCGCCAGCACGGCGATCAGCGCGTTCTGGCGCAGGAAGGTCGATTTGCCGGCCATGTTGGGCCCGGTCAGCAGCCAGATCGCGGGCGTCTCGGCGGCGGTCAGATCGCAGTCATTGGCGACGAATCCCTCTGCCCTGCGCTTCAGCGCATGTTCCACCACAGGGTGCCGGCCGCCCTCGATCCGAAAGGCGCGGCTGCCATCGACGCGGGGACGCACCCAGCCCTCGCCTGTCGCGATATCGGCGAAGGCGCCGGCAAGGTCGATCTCGGCCAGCGCGCGCGCCGCCTGCCCGATCCGCGGCGCATGATCCAGCACCGCGGCGCGAAGCCCATCGAAGATGCCGCGCTCGATTTCCAGCGCGCGGTCGCGGGCGTTGAGGATGCGCGTCTCCAGTTCCGAAAGCTCGACCGTGGTAAAGCGGATCTGGTTGGCGGTGGTCTGACGGTGGATGAAGGTGTCCGCCATCGCCAGCATCCGGTCGGCATGGGTGGTGGTGGTCTCGATGAAATATCCCAGCACGTTGTTGTGCCTGATCTTCAGGCTTTGCACCCCGGCCCTGGCGGCGTAATCGGCCTGCATCCCGGCGATCACGCCGCGCCCCTCGTCGCGCAGGCGGCGGGTCTGGTCCAGATCGGCGTCGTGACCGGGCGCGACGAAACCGCCATCGCGACCCAGCAGCGGCGGCTCGGCCACCAATGCCTGTTCCAGAAGATGGATCAAATCGTCATGTCCGGCCAGATCGCGTGCGGCGTCGCGCAGGATCGGCGCGACATCGCCGGACAGCCGCGCGGCGATCCGGGCACCCTGGGTCAGGCCGGCACGGATCGCGGCCAGATCGCGCGGTCCGCCCCGGTCCAGCGCCAGACGGGACAGGGCGCGGTCCATGTCGGGCACACGGGCCAGTGCCTCGCGCAGATCGGTCGCGAGGCGCGGATCATCGACCATCTGCGCCACCGCGTCGTGCCGCGCATGGATCAGCGCCAGATCGCGGCTGGGGGCGCTGATGCGGCGTTCCAGCAGCCGCGCCCCCGCCGCCGTGACGGTTCGGTCGATGGCAGCCAGCAGCGATCCCTCGCGCCCGCCCGACAAGGCCTGGGTCAATTCCAGATTGCGCCGGGTCGAGGCGTCGATCTGCATCGCGGCGCCGTGGCGTTCGCGCGCAGGCGGGCGCAACAGCGGCAACCTGCCTTTCTGCGTCATCTCCAGATACTCGACGATCGCCCCCATCGCCGACAGTTCCGCGCGCCCGAAGGTGCCGAATCCGTCCAGCGTCTCGACCCCGTAAAGCGCGCAGAGCCGACGAGCACCCGCGCCGCTGTCGAAGGCGCCGGCGTGACGATCGGTCAGGGCGGCGCCCGATTCCGCCGCCAGATCGCCGAGGCCCGCACCTTCGCAGGCCAGAATTTCACGCGGCGCAAGCCTGGCCAGTTCGGGTCCGAGGCGCGGCAGCGGACATTCCATTACCTGAAACGCGCCGGTCGAGATATCGACCCAGGCCAGTGCGCTGTCCTGGCGTACGGTCGCGAAGGCGGCCAGGAAATTGTGGCGCCGTGCCTCCAGCAGCGATTCCTCGGTCAGGGTACCGGGCGTGACCAGCCGCACCACGTCGCGGGCAACGACCGACTTGGACCCCCGTTTCCTGGCCTCGGCCGGATCTTCCATCTGTTCGGCGATGGCGACGCGGAACCCCTTGCGGATCAGCGTCAGCAGATAGCTTTCGGCGGCATGGACCGGCACCCCGCACATCGGGATGGGCTGGCCCTCATGGGTGCCGCGTTTCGTCAGCGCGATGTCCAGGGCGGCGGCGGCGGCCACGGCGTCGTCGAAGAACATCTCGTAGAAATCGCCCATGCGATAGAACAGAAGCGCGCCGGGATTGGCGTCCCGGATCGCCAGATACTGCGCCATCATCGGTGTGGGCTGATCGCTCATGCCGGTCCTTCGTCTGTCCTTGCCGGCGGTTCTATCCGCTTGCGCCGGGCTGTGGAACCACTACATTCAGACCCACCTCGGGGGGCCATACCGGCTGAGACGCGACGCGCGGACCCGTTGAACCTGATCCGGCTAACACCGGCGGAGGGAAGGTGACGCTGCCCTTTCTTTCGAAACCCCGTCTGAAAGGAGGCAGCGATGAAGAAGACCCTGATCCTCGCCCTGCTGGCCGCGACCCCCGCCGCCGCGCAGGACAAGCCCGTGCTGACCGTCTATGCCGGCGATTACATCGCCAGCGAATGGGGCCCCGGCCCCAGGATCGAAGAAGGGTTCGAGGCGTTCTGCGACTGCGACCTTCGTTTCGTGACCGGCGACATCCTGCCCCGTATTCTGATGGAGGGCGAAAACACCCAGGCCGACATCGTCTTCGGACTGAATACCGATGTCACGGCGCGGGCGCGCGCCTCGGGATTGTTCGCGCCGCATGGGCAGGATACCTCGGCCATGTCGATGCCGGTGGAATGGACCGATGACATCTTCCTGCCCTATAACTGGGGCGAGACGGCCTTTGTCTATGACGAGACGCGGCTGGACAATCCGCCGGCCAGTTTCGAAGACCTGCTGAACGCGCCCGACGATCTGAAGATCGTGATCCAGGATCCGCGCTCTTCCATTTCCGGCCTCGCGCTGCTGCTTTGGGTCAAGGCGGTTTATGGCGATGAGGCGCCCGAGGCATGGGCCCGGCTGGCGCCCAAGGTGCTGACGGTGACCAAGGGCTGGTCGGAAAGCTATGGCATGTTCACCGAGGGTGAGGCCGATATGGTGCTGTCCTACACCACCTCGCCCGCCTATCACATCGAGGCCGAAGACGATACGACCAAGCGCGCCGCGATCTTTCCCGAAGGTCATTATTTCATGGCCGAACTGGCCGCGCAGCTGAAAGGCACCGACCAGCCGGAACTGGCACAGAAATTCATGGACTGGATCCTGACCCCGGATTTTCAGAAGTCGATCCCGCTGGCGAACTGGTCGCTGCCCGCGAAACTGCCCGAGGCCGAATGGCCCAGGGTCATGCGAGAGCTGCCGCGCCCGGAAAAGACCCTGTTCTATTCCGAAGACGAGGCCGAGGCGCTTCGCAAACCGGCGCTGGATGAATGGCTGCGGGCATTCTCGCAATAAGACACCAGTCCGGCGGCGCGGCCGTCGCGGCCGGCCTGGGGACGCTGATCCTGGGCACCCTTGCGGCGGTCGCGTGGCAGGCACGTGGGCTGTCCGGGCTGGGCCCCTGGGATTGGCGGGCGGTCTGGTTCACGATCTGGCAGGCCGCGGTATCGGCGGGCCTGTCGGCGGCGCTGGCCATTCCGGTGGCCCGCGCGCTGGCCAGACGGCGCTTTCCGGGACGATCGGTTCTGGTCACGCTGCTGGGCGCGCCCTTCATCCTGCCCGTGATCGTCGCGATCATGGGACTGATCGCGGTCTTCGGCCGCAACGGCGCCATCAACGAGGGCCTGCGCGCGGCAGGCCTGCCGGAATTCAGTGTCTATGGCTGGCAGGGCGTCATCCTGGCCCATGTCTTCTTCAACCTGCCGCTGTCGGTGCGCCTGATCCTGCAGGGCTGGCAGGCCATTCCGGCGGAACGATTTCGTCTGGCCGAAAGCCTGGGCTTCGCGCCCGCCGACATGGCGCGGCATCTGGAACGGCCGATGCTGCGCGGCGTGTTGCCGGGCGTCTGGCTGGCGGTGTTCCTGGTCTGCCTGACCAGCTTCACCGTCGCGCTGGCGCTTGGCGGCGGGCCTTCGGCCACGACCGTGGAACTGGCGATCTATCAGGCCTTCCGCTTTGATTTCGATCTGGGGCGGGCGGCGACGCTGGGTCTGATCCAGATCGGGTTGTCGATCGCGGCGATGACGCTGGCCCGCTGGATCGCCATCCCCGCTGCCTTCGGAACGGGGCTGGACGAGGCACAGGGTCCGCGCGGACCGGCGGGCTGGCGACTGGGCGCGGACGCGCTGTCGATCGCGCTGGCGGCGCTGTTCCTGTTGTGGCCGATCATCGGCGTGACGGTGCAGGGCCTACCCCGCATCCCCGCCCTGCCGCCCGAGGTCTGGGCCGCCGCGCTGCGATCGGTGATCATGGCGCTGGTTTCGGCCGTGCTGGCGCTGGCGCTGTGCCTGACCCTGGCGCTGGCCATCGCGCACGGTCGGGCCGGCTGGATCGAGACGGCCGGGATGCTGCCGATCGTCGCCTCGCCGCTGGTGCTGGGCACGGGGTTGTTCATCCTGCTGCGCGGCTGGGTCGCGCCCGGGGCGATGGCCCTGCCCGTCACCGTCGTCATCAACGCGATCATGGCGCTGCCTTTCGGCCTGCGCGCGCTGATTCCGGCGGCGCAGGCGCTGCGCGACGATTACGGCAGGCTGGGCGATTCGCTGGACATGCAGGGCCTCGCCCGGCTGCGCTATCTCACCCTGCCCCGTCTGGCCCGGCCGCTGGGCTTTGCCGGAGGGCTGGCTGCCGCGCTGGCGATGGGCGATCTTGGCGTCATCACCCTGTTCGCCACCGATCAACCGACCTTGCCGCTGAAACTGTATCAATTGATGAATTCATATCGCATGGCCGATGCCAGCGCCTGCGCGGTGCTGCTGATGGCAATCAGTTTCGCTCTGTTCTGGGCCTTCGACCGCGGAGGCCGCCTTGCTTGAACTTAGCGGGATCCGCATCAGTCGCGGCGATTTCGCCCTGTCGGCCGATCTGTCGGTGCCCGGCGGCGCGCGGGTCGCGATCCTCGGCCCGTCGGGTTCGGGGAAATCCACGCTGCTGTCGCTGATTGGCGGGTTCCTGTCACCCGATCAGGGGCATATCCGCTGGAACGGGCAGAATATCGATGCGCTGCCGCCCGGCCGTCGCCCGGTCTCGTTCCTGTTTCAGGACCAGAACCTGTTTCCCCATCTCAGCGTGGCGCAAAATGTGGGGCTGGGGCTGCGGGCCGATCTGCGGCTTTCGGACGAGCAGCGGGGCCGGGTCACACAAGTGCTGCGCGATGTCGGCCTGCCCGACCTGGCCCAGCGACGCCCCGCCAATCTGTCTGGCGGCCAACAAGGTCGGGTCGCGCTGGCCCGCGTTTTGCTGCGCGCGCGCCCGATCCTGCTGCTGGACGAGCCCTTCTCGGCCCTTGGTCCCGCCCTGAAATCCGATATGCTGCGACTGCTGGACCGGATCGCGACACAGACCGGGGCCACGGTGTTGATGGTGACGCACGATCCGCAGGACGCCCGTCATTTCGCGCCGGCCACAATCGTGATTGACAAGGGTGTCGCCCATCCGCCGGTCGAGACCGGCCCGCTTCTGGACCACCCGCCGCCCGGGCTGAAAGCCTATCTGGGCTGACCCGCGTCGCATCCCGCAGCGCCAATTTTCCTTCGGATGTCGTTCCATCGAAACTTGCAGATTTGAGATCCCTCCGGACATCGAAATGACCGGATCGAGGAATCGCCACGCTCAGGTCTGGTCGCCCAGCGATGCGATTTCCGAAAAATTGGCCGCGAAAAGTCGCAGCATTTACATGTTTTAAAATTTCCAGACGATCCATTTCCCGCATGATAATATAAAAATGGCGCCGCTTCCCAATATTAACGGGAAATTCACGCTCTTTTCACAGCGCCGAACCATTCAGGGTCACGGCATCAATCGGCCGGGGCAAATCATCGCCTCGGACAATGTGAAAAGGAGCAATGACATGCCAACGGGAACCAATGGCAACGACACCCTTCTGGGCACGGCCGCATCGGAATATTTCAACGGACTTGGGGGTAACGACCTGATCCTGACACGCGCAGGCAATGACCGCGCCTATGGCGGTTCGGGCAATGACCGGGTCTATGGCCAGGACGGAAACGACACCGTCGATGGCGGCACCGGAAACGATTATATCCATGGCGGCAACGGCAATGACAGCCTGGTCGGCGGTGGCGGTCGCGACACGATCTATGGCGGCGCCGGAAATGACCGCATCCGTTCCAGCGGACAGGGCGTCTATGACGGACAGGGCGGCAACGATTATATCTACGCCGCCTCCGGCACGCCCGAGACGCTGCGCGGCGGCGCCGGCGTCGACTGGCTGAACACCCGCCATTGGTCGGGCGACTACACCATCGACATGGTGACCGGTGCGACCAATTACGCCGGCGAAAGCTTCACCCAGTTCGAGAACCTCGTCACCGGCGCAGGCGATGACCGGATCACCGGCACGGCGGACGCCAACCGCATCTACACCTATGACGGAAACGATACCGTCGACGGCGGCGCCGGAAACGA
>CERQ01060350.1_pt1 | contig 16572 bp, 15 predicted proteins | sample 530711 | NCBI WGS metagenome assembly CERQ01 (sample SAMEA2620882, study PRJEB7988) | marine metagenome | biome: marine biome (ENVO:00000447); feature: mesopelagic zone (ENVO:00000213); material: "saline water (ENVO:00002010), including plankton (ENVO:xxxxxxxx)" | depth 850 m | reverse complement strand
TAGGTTTAGCTGGTTCAAGTGATATTGTAATAGCTAGTGAAGATGCTTATTTTGGTTTACCTGAGATAGATAGAGGAGCTTTAGGAGCTGCTTCGCATTTGGCAAGAATGTTTCCTTTACAACACGTTCGAAGAATGATGTTTACAGCCGAACCTATTAGTTCTGCTGAAGCCTATAGATTGGGTGCTTTAGAGAGTGTAGTAACAAAAGAGGAATTAATGGATAGTGCAATGAAATTAGCAGAAAAGATTGCTCAAAAGAGTGCAATAGCTGTTCGCTTAGCAAAAGAATCACTTAACGCAATTGAACCACACGACGTAGATGAAAGTTATTTGCTTGAACAAGATTACACTTTAAAGCTTTATGAATCTGAAGATTCTACAGAAGCTAGAAAAGCTTTCATTGAAGGTCGGGAAGCAAAGTTTAAAAGCAAATAAAAAGGTAGGACTAAAAAAGCACATGGATTTGCGTTATACCAAAGAACAAGAAGCTTTTAGAAAAGAGATAAGGAAATGGTTTAAAGATAATGTCCCAAAAGAAAAACTACTTTCTTTTGATACCCCTAAAGGTTTTGAACAGCACAGGGATTGGGAAAAGCTTTTGTCTAGCAGTAACTGGACAGCAATAACTTGGCCAAAAAAATATGGAGGAAGAGACGCTAATCTTATTGAGTGGCTTATCTTTGAGGAGGAATATTATCTGGCTAATGCTCCTGGAAGGGTTAATCAAAATGGTATTTTTTTATTAGGTCCTACTCTAATTGAATACGGTTCCAGCGAACAAAAGGAACGCTTCTTACCTGAAATGATTAATGGTAATGAAATTTGGGCCCAAGCATGGTCAGAACCAAATGCTGGAAGCGATTTAGCCGCAATACAATGTAAAGCTACGAAAAAAGGGGATAAGTTCATTCTAAATGGTCAAAAAACTTGGTCTTCAAGAGCTTGTTATGCGGATTGGTCTTTTGGTTTATTTAGATCAGATCCAGAATCTTCAAGACACAATGGCCTTAGTTTTTTACTAGTTCCCCTCAAGGGAAATGGAATTGTTGTTAAATCTATAGAGCAATTAGATGGAGAGCCTGGATTCGCTGAGATTTTCTTTGATAATGCTGAAGTGCCCATTACAAATTTAGTAGGAAAGGAAGGAGACGGTTGGTCTGTCACAATGTCAACCGCTGGGTTTGAAAGAGGTTTAATGTTAAGAAGTCCAGCACGATTTCAGGCAACAGCAAGAAAATTAGTAAACCTTTATGTAGATAACAAAGAAAATTCTTCACCGGGAATTCAAGAAAAAGTCATTCAGTGTTGTATTGATGCAGATGCTTATGCTTTAAATACTTATTGGACAGCCTGTAGATTGATTCAGGGAGGACAAATAGGAGCAGAGGCTAGTACCAACAAAATATTTTGGTCTGAGCTAGATTGCAAAATGCATGAATTAGCTGTGTCTCTCCTAGGTGCTGAGGCAGGATTAGGTATTCAGGATAAAAAGTCTTTGAGGGCTATTGAATGGATTAAAGGCTTTCTTTTTTCTCTTGCAGGACCTATTTATGCAGGAACAAATGAAATACAAAGAAATATAGTTGCTGAAAGAATTTTAGGTTTACCAAAATAATGGATTTTAGTTTTACAAATCAACAAATAGCTTTTAAAGATTCTTTAAAAAAACTTTTAGATGAAGAATGTTCTACAAATGCTATAAGGGCTTTGTGGACGACTGAAAATGGCTTTGATCAATTAAGATGGGAAAAACTTTCAAATTTGGGTGTAGTAGGATCTTTAATTGAAGAGGGTGAAGGAGGTTTAGGGTTAAACGATATAGACTTAATACTAATGGCAGAAGAGTCTGGCTATGCAGCCTTACCAGAACCATTATGGGATGTAGGGGGTGTCTCGGCATCTTTAATAAATCGTTTGTCCAACCATATTGAAGAAAATTGGAAAGCCCGATTAGCTAACGGTGACTTTCTTATTCTAACTGCACATGAGATTAATAAGTTTCTTCCAAATGCACATATCGCAGATGCTTTCTTTCTCCAACATGGAGATGGTCTGTATTTTGCCTCAAAGGAAGATGTAAAAATTATTCCAAGGGAAGGTCTTGATCCTTCCCAACGTATTTTTGAAATTGAATGGTCACCGAAGAAAGCCAAAAGGCTGATGCATAGATCAGAAAGTGCAGATCTTTGGCAAGAAGTTCTAAATAGGGGAGCGCTATTATTGGCAGGTCAACTTTTAGGCTTAACTCAGAGAGTTTTAGACATGTCAGTTGAATATGTTAAAGCTAGAAATCAATTTGGAAAGCCAATTGGTTCGTTTCAAGCTGTTAAACATCTTTTAGCTAATGTTCAGGTGCAACTGGAGTTTGCAAGACCTGTAGTCTATAAAGCTGCATATTCTCTAGCTACGAATAGCCCTGGGAGGTATCGTGATGTCTCTTATGCCAAGATAGTTTCATCAAAAGTAAGCAGACTTGCTGCTAAGACCTCTATCCAAACTCATGGAGCTATTGGATACACCTGGGAATCAGATTTACAGATTTTTATGAAAAGAATCTGGTTCTTAGATATTTTCTGGGGGAGTAGTTCGTGGCATCTGAATAGGTTAGAAAAAGAATTACTAAGTCCTACTTCAGAAATAGGTCCTGGAGGAAGTTTCGTTTAAAGTTACATTATGGAAGAGGCTTTTATAGTTGATGCAGTGAGAACTCCTGTCGGGAAAAGAGGGGGGAGTCTTTCCGGAATGCATTCTGCAGATTTAGGTGGCCATGCCCTAAAAGGGCTAATTAATAAAACAGCAATAAACCCCTCCATTGTGGAGGACGTTATTTTTGGGTGTGTCGATACCATAGGTTCTCAGGCAGGTGATATTGCAAGAACTTCTTGGTTAGTTGCTGGTCTACCTGAAGAAGTTCCAGGTACGACTATAGATCGTCAATGCGGATCATCCCAACAGGCAGTGCATTTTGCAGCTCAAGCAGTAAAAAGCGGAACAAACGATGTTGTGGTAGCTGGAGGAGTGCAGAATATGAGCCAGATTCCTATATCAGCAGCTATGTTAGCCGGAAAAGAATATGGCTTCTCTGATCCTTTTAATGATTCAAAAGGGTGGCAATCTCGTTATGGGGCAGGAGAAGTCTCTCAGTTTAAGTCAGCACAGATGATTGCCGAGAAATGGGAAATTTCCCGTGTCGAAATGGAAAAATTTTCTTTAGAAAGCCATTTAAAGGCAATTGAAGCTATCGACAAAGGTAAATTTAAAGAAGAAATCATCCCGATAGATGATTTTGTAGAAGATGAAACTCCAAGAAGGGATACTTCCCTCGAACGTATGGCTGCTCTTGAACCTCTTGAAGAGGGAGGTAGAATTACTGCTGCTGTATCAAGTCAAAACTGCGACGCTTCTGCTGCTATATTAGTAGTTTCTGAAAGGGCTCTCAAAGAATATCAGTTGACTCCTAAAGCACGAATTCACCATATAAGTGTACGAGCTGATAATCCTATTTGGATGTTGACTGCTCCCATAAGAGCTACTAAATATGCTTTACAGAAATCAGGGATGTCCTTATCAGACATAGATCTAATAGAAATAAATGAAGCTTTTGCATCGGTGGTTTTAGCTTGGCAGAAAGAGATGTCCTGTAACATGGAGAAGATAAATGTAAACGGTGGAGCTATAGCACTTGGCCATCCCCTTGGAGCTACAGGATCAAGATTAATGACAACACTGTTATATGAAATGCATAGAAGAAAAGTGAGATACGGATTGCAAACTATGTGCGAAGGTGGAGGTCAAGCCAATGTAACAATTCTAGAGAGATGCTAGTTAAGCTATGGAGTTTACTTTTACTGAAGAACAAGAATTACTGAAGGATGCTGCTAATTCCTTTTTAGAAGAATTTTCTAGCTCTACAAAAATTAGAGAGGCAATGGAATCAGATCAGGGATTTGACCCTTTAGTCTGGAAAAAGATTGCCATGGATTTAGGATGGCTAGCTCTACTAATACCTGAGAAATATGATGGATTAGGTTTAACTTGGATTGAGTTAGTAGCCTTGCTAGAACAGATGGGAAAACACCTATTTTGTAGTCCATTTCATTCTACTATTTGTTTAGGAGTGAGTTCCCTTTTAGAAGCAGGCAATGAAGAACAGAAATCTAAATATTTACCTCAAATAGCAAGGGGAGATCTTTTAATAACTCTAGCCTGTGTGGAGAAGGAAGGAAATTGGGATTCAGAAGGAATTAAAACCACTTTTAAAAAAGAAGGTCAGAACTACTATCTCAACGGAAATAAAAAGTATGTTCCCTATGGTCATTCATCTCAATTCATTGTAATAGCAGCAAGACAAGAGGGCAGCCAAGGAGAAGAAGACTTAAGTTTATTTCTTGTTAATGCTATGGAACCAAATATTACCATTAATAAATTAGTAACTATGGATCAGACTAAACCTCAAGCTGAGTTAACTTTAGACAATCTGAAATTAAATGAGAGTCATTTATTAGGTGAAGAAGGTAAGGGTTGGGAAGCTTTATCTAGGATAAGAACTCTAGGGGCTTTAGGCATTGCGGCTGATCAGGTAGGAGGAGCCCAAAAATGTTTAGATATGACTTGTAAATATGTTTTGGAGCGTGAACAGTTTAATAGAAAGATAGGGAGCTTCCAGTCTATTAAGCATCGTCTAGCTGATATGATGGTATTGGTAGAATCTGCTAAATCTTCCGTTTATTATGCAAGTTGTATAGCTGCTGATAACAATGAAGAATTAATTGAAGCAGTTTCTATAGCAAAATCTTATTGCTCTGAAGCTTATTTCAAATGTGCTGCTGATTCAATACAACTGCATGGAGGAGTGGGGTTTACTTGGGAATTTGATATTCATTTATATTTTAAAAGAGCAAAATCTTCTGAGATTTCTTTTGGAGACCCAAGAATACACAAAGAAAAGATCGCTAATATTTTAGGTATTTAAATGCACCTTAGATTTTCAAAACAAGAAGAGGAATTTAGAAAGGAAATTTCTGAGTGGTTAAAAGAAAATCTTAAGGGGAAATTCAAATCAGTCATTGGTAGAGGTGGGTCTGGAGATCAGACCGAGCTTTTCAAAGAGAGGGTTGCATGGGAACAGCATATGGGGAGGTCTGGATGGACTTGTATTAGCTGGCCTAAGGAATTTGGTGGCAGGGGTGCATCAATTAATGAGCAGGTAATCTTTTATGAAGAATATACTAAAGCAGGGGGACCTGGTCGAATAGGACATATAGGAGAAACCCTAGCAGGACCTACTATTATTTCTTTTGGGACACAGGAACAGCAAGAAAGATTTTTACCTAAAATTAAGTTAGGAGAGGAGTACTGGTGTCAGGGTTATTCTGAACCATCTGCCGGTTCTGATCTTTCTGCTATAAAGACTAAAGCTGAATTAGTTAAAGGTAAATGGAAGCTAAATGGACAAAAGATATGGACCTCTCTTGCAAAAGAATCAAACTGGATTTTTGTTTTATGTAGATCTACCAAAAGATCTTCAGGAAGAGAAGGGCTTTCTTATATTTTGGTTCCTATAGATCAACCCGGAATAACTATAAGACCAATTAAGCAGATTACAGGTCAATCTGAATTTAATGAGGTATTTTTTGAAGATGCAGAAGCGGATATTGACCATGTTGTAGGTGAAGTAGGTAATGGCTGGAAAGTTGCTATGGGAACTTTAGGATTCGAAAGAGGAGCTTCAACTTTAGGACAGCAAATGGCCTTTCAACAAGAATTTGAGACAATACTAAACCTAGCTAAAGATAATGGAAGTTCAAAATTACCTTCAATAAGAATTCAATTATCTGAAGCTTGGATCGGATTAAGAATAATGAGGTTCAATGCGCTTAGAATGTTAAGTAATTCTGACCATGGTTTACTTTCAAGAGAGGCAATGCTCTCTAAAATCTATTGGGCTACATGGCACAGAAATTTGGGAAAATTAGCTATGGATGTTCTTGGAATGGAGTCTGAAATTGGTGATAAACTGCCTTATGAACTTACTTTCTTACAGAAAATGTTTTTGTTTACTAGATCGGACACAATTTATGCAGGGACCAATCAAATCCAAAGAAACATTATTAGTGAAAGAGCTTTAGGAATGCCAAAAGAACCAAGGGGGATTAAAAAATAGTGATAGATCTAAAATTACCACCACCATACCCATCTTCACATAACTTATTAACTGACAAGAAAGTTGTAATAACAGCTGCTGCTGGATCAGGGATAGGGTTTGCTACTGCTAAAAGATGTATTGAAGAAGGTGCAGAAGTCTTAATAAGTGATGTGCATGAAAAAAGACTTTTGGAGTCAGCTAGAAAATTAGAGGATGAATTATCTTATTCTCCACCTACTTTTATATGTGATGTAACGGATTCTGAACAAACTGATCAGCTTATCAAGGTAGCAAGTGAGAAGTTAGGGAAGATTGATGTGCTAGTAAATAATGCGGGTCTTGGAGGATTTTCAAAAGTATCAGAGATGTCAGACGAAGATTGGTCTAATGTCCTTGAAACTACTCTAACTGGAACATTTAAGATGACTCGATCTGCACTTAGATATATGGAAGAAGAAAAACAAGGTGTGATAGTGAACAATGCCTCTGTTCTTGGGTGGAGAGCTCAAGAGAATCAAGCTCATTATTCTTCTGCAAAGGCTGGTGTTATGGCATTTACGAGATCTGTAGCTTTAGAAGCTGTAAAATTTGGTGTACGTATAAATGCAGTTTCTCCCAGTATTGCCATGCATGAACATCTTTCAAAGACCAGTAATAAAGAACTAATAGAGGAACTGATAGCTAGGGAAGTTTTTGGAAGAGCGGCGCAACCATGGGAAGTAGCGAATGTAATAATTTTTCTAGCAAGTGATTATTCTTCTTATCTTACTGGAGAGGTAATTTCAGTGAGTAGTCAACATCCATAGTTCTATGGAAAAAATTATTTATCTGATTTCAAAAAGTGAAACAATATCTGGGGATGAGTTTAAGAGAAATTTAATAAGAGAATTTTCTAAAGAAGTAAATCATCTAGTTGAGAGGCTTCAAATAGATGTAGTTGACAGTGGAGTTGAAAAAGCAAGTCTTACTAGGGTAGGTGAAGCAGCTGAAAATCAGTTACCCAAGAAGCCAATAGCTGATGGTATGGTTGCAGTATGGGTTAGATCAGTTTCCTTAAGAAATTCTATAGAATCTTTATTGGTAAAATTTACCGAATCTTTACACGGATATCTTGTTACAGAGTCAGAGCAATTAGAGAATAAAGCTTTACCAGTTACACCCCTGGATAGAACACCTGGCTTTGATCAAATAGCTTTATTAAAAAAACCTTCTCATCAGGATTATGATGACTGGCTTTTTAAATGGCAATCTCTTCATACACAAGTAGCTATTGATACACAATCAACTTGCAGATATACACAAAATGTAATTGTAAGAGCTCTGACTAAAAAAGCTCCAGATTATGTGGCTATTGTAGAAGAAGGTTATCCTGATAAATCAGCCATGTTTGATCCAATGATCTTTTATGACGCAAAGGGAGATAAAGATAGAATGTTAAAAAATATTCAATTGATGATGGAGAGTTGTTCAGGTTTCATAGATTTTGAGGAATTCCCTACTGATCTCATAGCTATGAGTCAGTACATAATAAAAAAATAATATTAATAGAAAAAAGACAATGAAAGATATAGATACAAAAAAGGTTGCTTCAGATCTCTTTGATGCACTTAAAGGCCAGTATTGCTTGGATCCTTTAACTCAGAGATACCCCGAGCTTTCTATTGAAGATGCATATTCTATTTCCCTTCATTTATTAGAAAAAAGATTAGAGGCAGGAGAACATCTGATTGGTAAAAAGATTGGAGTTACATCAAAGGTCGTTCAAGAAATGTTAGGGGTGCATCAACCTGACTTTGGTTTTTTAACCTCTGAAATGCAAATTCTCAATAAGTCTACTGTAAGTATAAAAGACTTGCTTATTCAACCTAGAGCAGAAGGGGAGATTGCTTTTATTCTCTCCAAAGACCTTCAAGGACCTGGAATAAATGCTGAAGACGTATTAAATGCAACTGAGTATATTTTACCCTGCTTTGAAATAGTAGATTCTAGAATTGATAATTGGAAAATAGCTATTCAAGATACTATAGCTGATAACGCCTCTTGTGGAATATTTGTATTAGGAGATGATAAAAGAGACCCGCATGAAATTGAGCTTGATAAATGCAAACTTAAAGTTTATAAAAATGGAAATTTTTTAAGTCAAGGGCAAGGATCTGCTGTCCAAGGCCATCCTTGCAAAGCAATTGCTTGGTTAGCTAATACTTTAGGAGAATTTAATATCCCCTTTAAGGCAGGCGAAATAATACTTTCTGGATCGTTAGTGCCTCTTGAACCAGTTGTATGTGGGGATGAAATGTATCTAGAATTAGAAGGAGTGGGTTCTGCAGAAATAAAATTTATATGAAGAATGTGAACATGAAAACGAAAGTAGCGATCTTAGGGTCAGGAAATATAGGTACTGATCTAATGATAAAGATCTTAGAAACTTCAGATTCTTTAGAATTAGTATCCATTGTAGGCATAGATCCAGATTCAGAGGGCCTCGCTATAGCTAAAGATAGAGGATTAGATATTTCGCATGAAGGGATAAATGCACTCATTAATATGGATTCTTATAAAGAAATAAAAATAGTTTTTGATGCAACATCCGCTAGTGCGCATCAAATGCATGACAATATTTTAAGGAAAGATGGAAAGCAATTAATAGATTTAACTCCTGCAGCTATAGGTCCTTATACTGTGCCTGTTGTAAACATGGAAGAGCATTTAAATGAGACAAATTTAAATTTGGTCACTTGTGGAGGTCAGGCTACTATACCCATAGTTGCTGCAGTTAATAAAGTTGCAAAAGTTAGATATTCAGAAATAGTCTCCTCAGTTGCTTCAAAGTCTGCAGGTCCAGGAACTAGAGCTAACATAGATGAATTCACCCAAACAACAGCAAAAGGAGTAGAGGTTGTTGGAGGTGCTGAAAAAGGAAAGGCTATTATTATTTTAAATCCAGCTGAGCCTCCGATGCTTATGCGTAACACCGTATTCACTCTGTGTGATATGGTTGCTCAAGAGGAAATAAAAAGTTCAATAGAACAGATGGTAAGAGAGGTACAAAAATATGTTCCTGGTTATAAATTAAAACAGGAAGTTCAATTTGAGAGATTTGGTTCCAATAACCCATGCATAATTCCTGGTTATGGGAAATTTGAAGGGATTAAAAGTTCCATTTTTTTGGAGGTTACTGGTGCAGGCCATTATCTACCTAAATATGCTGGCAATTTAGATATTATGACCTCAGCTGCTCTTGGAACTGCAGAGAGGATATCTAAACTAAAGTTTGATTAATTATGGTTAATCCCTTTAAAGACAGTCTCTATATTCAAGATGTAACTCTTAGAGATGGAATGCATGCTATAAAGCACAACTATAGCGTTGATCAATGTTGTCATATAGCTAAGGCATTAGATAATGCAGGGGTAGATGCGATTGAAATAGCCCACGGAGATGGACTAGCAGGTTCAAGTTTTAATTACGGATTTGGAGCTCATACTGATGAAGAATGGATAAATGCTGTTGCTCAGACTGTACAAAATGCTAAATTAACTACCCTGATTTTGCCAGGTATAGCCACAGTCGATAACCTCAAATGGGCAAAAGATGCTGGTGTGGATTCAGTAAGAATTGCAACTCATTGCACTGAAGCTGATGTAGCTAAACAGCATATAGAGTATGCAAGGAAGATTGGTTTAGATACGGTTGGTTTTCTGATGATGTCTCATATGAATGACCCTACAAACTTGGCTAATCAAGCTAAATTAATGGAAGAATATGGAGCTCAAACTATATATGTAGTTGATTCAGGTGGAGCTTTAAGTATGAATGATGTAGCAGAAAGGTTTAAAGCTTTCGGTGAAGTCCTTTCACCTAAAACCCAAAGAGGAATGCATGCCCATCATAATCTATCTCTTGGAGTGGCAAACTCAATTGTAGCTGTAGAAAATGGAGCAAGTAGAATTGATGCTTCTCTTGCAGGAATGGGAGCCGGAGCTGGAAATGCTCCTCTTGAAGTATTTATAGCAGCTATAGATAGATTAGGCTGGAAACATAAGTGCAATCTATTTGCTCTCATGGATGCAGCTGAAAATCTAGTAAGACCTTTACAAGATAGACCGGTAAGAGTAGATCGAGAAACACTATCATTAGGTTATGCGGGAGTATATTCTAGCTTCTTAAGACATGCAGAGGCAGCAGCAGAGCACTATGGATTAGAAACAAGAGAGATTTTAGTAGAACTTGGAAGAAGAAAGATGGTAGGAGGGCAAGAAGATATGATTGTTGATGTGGCTTTGGATATGTTAAAAAAAGAAAATTAAGGAATTAAGAAATATATGCCTGTAGATTTTGAAAATCTTGATCTTGTTAAGAATTTACCCTCACAGAGGAGTAAAGATGTAACTTCTTTTAAATCAGGATGGTATAAGATAGGTAACAAGAAGGCATTTAAAGAAGGGGAGTTATATTCAATAGATAAATTTCCTTCTAAGCTAGTTGTTTGGAGGGACAAAAATAACAAAATAACTGCTTTTGATGCTTATTGTCCTCATATGGGAGCTGACTTAGCTTGTGGAGAGCTTACTGGTATTGGTGTCGTTTGCCCTTTTCATGGTTGGACGTGGGGAGAGGACGGGAAATGTAAATTTATTCCCTATTCCCAAAAAATACCAACAAATGCCTCGTTGAGAAAGTGGATTGCTTTAGAAGAGAAAGAAGAAGTTTTTATCTGGTATGATGGCGATGAAGCAGAACCTGACTTAGATGGGTCTCGCTTTGACATATATGAGGGAGAAAAATTGAATGAAAGATAATAGTTTACCAAAACGTTATGCGAGGGGATGGTACGTATTAGGGCATAAGAGAGATTTTGTAATAAACACTCCAAAGATTATTCCTTGTTTCGGTTCAAGGTTATCCATTAAAAGAAAGAAAGATGGCGTTGAAGCCCACTTTGACGGAATCTTTTTACCGATTTGCGAACAAAATAATTTAGTTTTTGCTTGGTATGATCACCAAGGTCTGAAACCAGAATATGAAATTCCAGTGATAGAAGAGTGTTTCGATGAGAAATGGTCAGACTGGGGAATGGAACAATACTTAATTAATAATAATTGCAGGGAACTTATAGACAACATGGCTGATAGAGGACATTTTGGACCAGTCCATGGTTGTCCAGCTATAGAATTTTATAATGAGGCAAAAGGTATTAACTATACTCAAATTATGACAGGAGAATCAGAAGCTTTGGGAGGGAGTTTATGGTCAGAAGCTATCTATACGGGTCCAGCCTACATGGTCACTACAATGAAAACTAATGTAGCTAAAAGTAGATTGTTGGTATCACATTTACCCATTAATCACACTAATTTCCTTATCCAGTTTGGATGTATGGTTGAGAAAGACCCCAACTCTTCTGAAGAAGAGAATCAAGAGTATGTCCAAGGCTATATAGATGCAAATCTTTTTGCTTTTGGTCAAGATGTATCAATCTGGCATAACAAAATTTATGTTGAAAATCCCATAATGTGTTCTGGTGATGGTCCACTGAAAAAGCTTAGAAAGTGGTACAGTCAATTTTATGTAGACAGAGAAGATATCCCTAAAGGACTGGATATGCCTAAACGTCAATTTTAAAAACCTTTTAGGCTGGGCGATAGTCCTATTTGAATGAATCCTTCACAGGCTAAATCTATTCCTGAGTTAGTGGAACTAGCAGCAAAGCTTTATGGTGATAAAATTTCTATTGAAGATCAAGATAAGTCTTTGTCTTTTAAACAACTGCATGAAGAATCAGACAGAGTCTTCTATTCTCTTTTATCCTCTGGAATTAACCAAGGTGATAGGGTGGGTATTTGGGCGCCTAATCAATATGAATGGATACTTGCTGCTATAGGGATCCTAAAGGTTGGAGCTATCTTAGTACCTGTTAATACTAGACTTAAGGGAGAAGAGGCTGGATATATATTTGAAAAAAGTTCAGTAAAACTTCTTTTTACCATGGAAAATTTTCTTGGAATAAATTATGCAGAGATTCTAGATAAGAAAAGGTTAAAAAACCTCAAAAAAATTATCTTTTTTGACAAACCATCTGGAGAAGGTTCTTGGTCTCACTTCTTAGATACGACTATAACTAAAACTCAATATAATCTTAGTGAGCCTTATCAAGGCTTAATAGCTGATATTATCTTTACTTCTGGTACAACAGGGAATCCTAAGGGTGTGATGGTTTCTCATAATCAAAATATGAGGGTTTTTGAATCTTGGAGCCGTCATGTTGGTTTAAAAGAAGGAGATAGATATCTAATTGTAAATCCCTTTTTTCATACTTTTGGTTATAAAGCTGGTTGGTTAGCTTGTTTAATGAGGGGGGCAGTAATTATTCCTCATCAAATTTTTGAAGCTGATTCTGTTTTACAGAGCATCCAAGATAAAAAAATAAATGTTTTACCAGGACCTCCCGCTCTCTATCAATCAATTTTATCTTCTCCTAACTTCACTTCCTTCAATATTTCTTCTTTAGAACTTGCGATTACTGGAGCTGCATCAATACCCGTACAGTTAATTAAAGACATGGAAGAAATAATGGGGTTCCAAACAATTTTAACAGCATATGGTTTAACAGAAACTACGGGAGTTGTAACTATGTGTTCTCCAGGAGATGACCCTGAATTGATAGCTAATACCTCTGGTAAGGCTATAGAGGGTGTTGAAGTAAAATGTGTTGATCGCTCTGGTAGAGAAGTTCCTAAAGGTGAACCTGGAGAGGTATATGTAAGAGGTTACAATGTGATGCTGGGGTACTTAGAGGACGAAAAACAAACAAAAGAAGCTATTAATCCAGAAGGATGGCTTAAGACGGGTGATATTGGAGTTATGAATCCCTCAGGCTATCTGAAGATTACAGACAGAATTAAAGATATGTTTATAGTCGGTGGATTTAATACTTATCCTGCTGAGGTAGAGAATATTTTAGCTAAGCATAAGGATATTATTTCAACAGCGGTGATCGGAGTTCCTGATGATAGGTTAGGTGAAGTAGGCAAGGCTTTTGTAGTTCTTAAAGAAAACGCAAAAATACTTGAAGAAGATTTAGTCAATTGGTGTAAAGAAAATATGGCAAATTATAAAGTACCCAGAGAAGTGGTTTTTGTAAAGCAATTGCCTTTAAATGCATCTGGAAAAGTTATGAAATATAAATTAAGAAAAGATGGATAGAAAATGAAAGTTTGTATAAGTGAGTTCACTTTTAAAGCTTTTAAAAAGCTCTTCAATGATTCTTTGAAAAGTCACGAACTAATATTGATAGACTCATCAGGAGACTTAGTTAGAGGGAAAGGAAAGCCAGATATAACATTTGCCTCTTATGAAGTTATGTTTAAATGTCTCAACGATGGAGCATATAGAAAAAGATTCTTTTCTCTAATTGATGGAAGTGATTTTATCCAAGGTAGTTGGGCTGGAGTAGAAAGTGAAGTAGCTCAAGAATTGATAAGAAGAACAAGAAATTTCTCTCACGGAGGTGGATTACATGCTATTACTTTAGCAACCTATGTTTTTGCTCAAATGTTACGTCACGTTAAGGGAATAGATGCCCATATAGAACTTCAGAGACAAAAGAAATGGGAACCGATGCTCCTTCCGGGTGAATTGACTGACTTGGTTATAGGGATTGTTGGATTTGGGGGTATTGGAAAAGAGATAGCAAGACTAGCAAAAGCTTTCAGGATGACTGTTTTAGCTACAAAACGGACTAAAGTTTCTTCTAAGCATCTAGATCATCTTTTTAAACCTTCAGATTTAGAAATGATGTTAAGCAAATGTGATTTTGTTATTAACTGCCTCCCCGTGACTGAGGAAACTAAGAAAATTTTTTTATTAAAGCAATTTAAAGTAATGAAAAGTTCATCTATGTTTATCAACGTAGGAAGAGGAGAAACAGTCTCAGAAGATGACCTATTTTCTGCTCTTACAACTGGTGAGATCCAATGTGCCGCTTTGGATACGACAGACCCAGAACCACTTGAACAAGAATCTCCTTTGTGGGAGTTAGAAAATTGTTTTATTACTCCTCATGACTCTGCTTGGGGACCTCGAGCTCCCGAAAGGGCAGTAGATTTATTCTTAAAAAATCTAGCTAGGTTGGAACAAAATGGGAGACTAATTAATTTAGTTTAAAAAAGGTCGCTAGAGCGACCTTTTTTTTAGTTAGAATAACCAACGACAGCTTTTGTTTCTAAGAACTCTTCAAAACCAAAAGGACCCCATTCTCTTCCATTACCAGATTGCTTATATCCTCCAAATGGAGTAGTAAAATCTGATTGAGCTCCATTAATTGCTACACTTCCAGCTCTGATTCTGTTAGCAATTTCTTTTGCATGTTCTGTATCTCCAGACGAGACATATCCGTAAAGACCGTAATTGGTGTCATTAGCTATAGCAATAGCTTCATCTTCATCCTTGTATGGAAGAATAGAAAGTACTGGTCCAAAGATTTCTTCTCTTGCAATCGTCATGTCATTATTGACTTTTGCAAAAACTGTAGGTCGTACATAATAACCAGCATTTAATCCATCAGGCTTACCAGGTCCACCAGTTACAAGTTCTGCTCCTTCTTCAATTCCTTTTTCTATTAGACCCTGTATCTTGTTAAATTGAACTTCACTTACTACAGGACCAATTGATGTATCTTCTCCAAAAGGATCTCCAACCTTAGTAGATTCTGCAGCCTTCTTTGCGATTTCTATAGCTTCATCCTGTCTAGACTCAGGAACTAGCATTCTAGTAGGAGCGTTACAAGACTGACCACTATTTAGAAAACAGTGATTGGCTCCGCCTGATATTGCAGACTCAAAGTCAGCATCATCAAGAATAATGTTTGCAGATTTCCCTCCTAATTCTTGGGCTACCCTTTTAACTGTATCTGCAGCCCCTTTAGCTACACTTATTCCTGCTCTAGTAGAACCAGTAAATGACATCATATCTATTCCTGGATGAGAGGACATAGCTTCTCCAACAGTTGGTCCATCACCATTAACCAAATTAAAAACTCCTTTTGGAACACCTGCTTCATGCATTACTTCAGCAAATAGAATAGCATTTAAAGGAGCAATTTCAGTTGGTTTTAATACCATAGTGCATCCTGCAGCTAAAGCTGGGGCAACCTTGCAAGAAATTTGATTAATTGGCCAGTTCCATGGAGTTATCATACCTACTACCCCAATTGGTTCTTTTCTTATTACAGTTTTGCCTTTTGTTTCTTCCCATTCAAAACTTTGAAGTATTTCAATTGCTTGAGCAAAATGCCCTAAACCAGTAGCAGCTTGAGCTGCTTTAGAAAGGGAAAGGGGTGCGCCCATCTCTTTGGAAATAGTTTCGGCAATCTCATCATATCTAGATTGATAGATCTCTAGAATTTTCTGAAGTAACTTTAGTCGATCATCTACAGAGCTTTGGCTGAAAGAAATAAAAGCTTCTCGAGCAGCATTAACGGCTTTATCTACATCAGAAGATGAGCCTAAAGCTATTTGAGCAATTACTTCTTCATTTGAGGGATTAATTACATCAAAAGAATTTACTCCTTCCACCGGATCTACCCATGCTCCATTAATATAAAACTGGTTATATGTCTCCATATTTTTGCTCCTTTTAATAAAAACTTATAAGACAAGCATTATAGCAAAATTTATTATGTCTCTACTTTAAAGACAAAAGTTTGGCTTCTAATTGAGGCTGAATTCTTTCTGACCATTCACATAAGTACTGCCTTGTTTCCCTAGGGTCAATTATCTCATGCACAGAGAAGCTCTCCGCTCTAGGAAAAGGATTTTGTTGTTTACTCATCTTTTCTTCTATTTCTTTTCTTTTAGCTTCTGGGTTTTCAGAAGCTTCAATTTCTTTTTTAAAAGCTACAGCCACTCCTCCTTCTAATGGAAGAGGACCAGATTCTGCGGATGGCCAAGCTAGAACGTATCCATCTGGACCGAAATGCGCAGCAGCTGCAACACCAAAGGATTTTCTTATCATCACAGTTGACCACGGGACACTTGTCTCAGTAACAGCTAGGACAGCTTCTGCCCCATGGAGAATTGTAGCTTCCATTTCAGCTTCAGGACCTATTAGAAATCCAGGTTCATCAACCAAGCTTACTATTGGTAAATGGAATGTATCACAAAGTTTTACAAATCTACTTGTTTTTTGAGCTCCTTGAGCAGACATTGACCCTCCATAAAAGTTTGAGTCATTAGCAAGAATTCCCACTGAGTAGCCATTAATTCGAGCAAAGCCAGTTATAATACCTCTCCCATAAAACTTAGTTATTTCAAAGAAAGTTGTTTTATCAAAGACTAAGTCTATTATCTCGCGCATTTCATAAGATTTTCTTCTCTCTCGGGGGATAATATGTAGAAGTTCCTCTTCTTGTCGTTTCTTATCATCAGC
>CERQ01074649.1_pt1 | contig 16764 bp, 18 predicted proteins | sample 530711 | NCBI WGS metagenome assembly CERQ01 (sample SAMEA2620882, study PRJEB7988) | marine metagenome | biome: marine biome (ENVO:00000447); feature: mesopelagic zone (ENVO:00000213); material: "saline water (ENVO:00002010), including plankton (ENVO:xxxxxxxx)" | depth 850 m | reverse complement strand
CGGTCTGGCTGCGAGTCCAACGCGAACCCGGAGACCCCGCCGACACTCTTACGTCACCGATGGGAGTGATAGAGGTCAGGGTTTTTCCAGTTTTCGACCTTGAAGCCCCGGTAGTGGTGCAACCGGCCGGTGGCTACAATTCCTGGCCGATGATTCAGGCGATACAGAACAAACTCGTCTGCGTATACAGCCGCGGAATCGGACACAACATCAGCGAGGACTCTCGAGCTGTATACGCGCGTACGTCAACTGACGGGGGATCGACGTGGGGCGCCGAAACCGTCGTTGCGAATACTCCGCTCTATGGCGAAGTCGAAGTTGGCAAAGGACTCGACAATGGCGGTGCAATGCTGCTTTGGCTGCGGCGCGTACCGTCCTCAGGCGGAGCGAACATTCATGATCTCTACCGTTCAACGGACGGTGGCACGTGGAGCAAGATGGCAACCCCGACGCTCAATCCCACTCCCGTACAAATCTCGGACATCTTCCATGTCCCAACTGTGGGCCTGATGGCCTTCTGGTTTGCCGGGAATTACTCCTCTACGGACACGTCTAAGTCGTGGGGAATAGTGAAGTCGGCCGACGACGGCCTGACGTGGACGCAGGTTACTGTTGAGTCTGGCCTCAGCCTGAACGATTGGCCCACCGAAGTGTCCGGTGTGTACCTCGGGTCGGGCAAGATTCTCGCCATCGGACGCACAGAGAGTGCAGCGGCTACGACGGCCCGTGCACAGTATCAGCTCACGTCATCAGACTATGGTGCTACATGGACTCGTCAGCGGACGAATATTGGCGACATTCGCGCGTCGACGCCCAGCCTCGTCTTTGATGCTGCAACCAGCTTGGTGGCGAACTACTACTACCATCGGGGAGCCGGCATTCTGCGGCGGCGAGTTGCCACCGCTTCCACCGTGTTCGCGAACCCACTCGCCTGGCCCGCATCAGAAGCGGTCGTAACTGGCTCCAGAAGCATGTGGGACGCGGGTAATGTCAACGCAACCGAAATAGCTGGCTCGCACGTGTTGGCGTTCTACTCGGGAGTTGACCCGGACACTGCCGTGCTCATCACGACAGTAAACGCTCCCACAAACACATAGCCCGGAGATATTCGCGTGACAGGATGGGCGCCAATCGCTCTTGAAAGGACGCTCCGAGGCAATGGGTTGGCTGCTGCCCATCCTGTCACGCGAATTGATAGGAGAGGTTGTCGTCGTAGATGAACCTGATCTCGTCAGGCGCATCGAAATCAAGATCTCCCGATACTAGGACGCAATCTGAGTCGTCCTCCTTGCTGAAGACGTTCGGCATCACGACTCTGTTCGTTGCGGCAGCGGCTAGAAACCGGAGAAACTCCTGCCGCTCCTCCACGGTTGTAAACCCGAGATTCACCGTGCGACCGGTTACCTTCTCGCGGAGCCAGGCAATATGCCGTCCCGGCTTGGCTTCGTACTCAACGATGTAGCACTTCGTGCTCTTTGCCGCGATCATACTCGCGCTAACCGGCTCTTCGGACACTCGGTGGGGTTAGGCTCGCCGGGTGAGTGTCGGCGGGTAGGGTCGCGGTCCCCGAGGATCAGTAGCGCCAACCGCTGTTCCATGGCAAGGACCTCGACGTGTCTCACCATAGTTCGGGGTGCGCTGATGCGCGCTCTGCCGCCTGCCCGTGTTCCCGCTGCGACTTGCTCCTCGGCCTCGATGCGGTCCATGTTGAGCATGTTGACCGTCGCGCCGTGCTGCTCGTCGTCACAGTGTCGCGGCCGCCGTCGCCGACCGGTTGCCCGTCGTGCGGGCTCGTCGCGGTCGGTCGGGGACGACCCCGGCGGGTGCTGCATGACGTGCCCGGAGCTACGCGGGTGCGGATCGTGTGGCGGCGGCGGGTGTGGCTGTGCGGTGACGCTGCCTGTCCGCGTAATCAGCACCTCCCGAATGCCGGCCATCATGAGCGTTGGCAACGGGTAGTACACCATCGGCTTGTCGTAGATGGGCATCAACTGTTTGGAGATGGCCTGGGCAATTGGCCACAGGCGGCTACCTGTGCCGCCGGCGAGGACGATGCCTCTCACAGAAAGCTCCTCCGCTTGATGATGCAATAGGTCAGACGACTGGGTCAGCCCCGGCACGACCCAGGTGGCAGGAAGATGTCTAGGCGGTAACAGGTCTACCCAAAAATCGCGGCCTAGCTAGCGCCGCTCAGCGTCGGAGCGGTTCTGGGAGTAAAGACTCGGGGAAGTTCTGGTAAGTAACGGGGCGCAGGAAGCGATCTATCGCAGCCGTACCGACAGAGGTGTCACGCACGCTTGTGCTGGACGGATACGGTCCGCCATGCTGCATTGCGGCGGTCACCGACACGCCGGTGGGCCACTGATTCCAGATCAACCTACCCACGCGGGACTCGAGAACTTCGATAAGCGGAGGTGCGATGTGATCGTCCGGCTGCGCCTGCAGGGTACCGGTGAGTTCGCCGACGAATTGCTCCGCGGCCTGCAGCAGCTCCTGCTCTTCGTCGTACTCGACGACGAGCGTCGTGGGTCCGAAGGTCTCTTCCCCCAGTCCCGCTGGGTCGGCTATATAGTCGTCGAGGTCAGTCCGCAGCAATGTCGGCGAGGCCACGATGCCTTCGATCTTGCCCTCGACAATCGTGTCGACGTCGGCGCGAGCCGTCATCTCCTCGATACGGTCTGCAAACCCGCTGGCGATCCGACTATCCAACAGCGGCCAAGAGGCGCCTTCCGCCAGGTGCGAGGCCACGGCGGCTGGTGCATCTGCGTCGCGAGGTGCGAACACAATGCCAGGCTTCGTACAGAACTGACCCGCGCCGAGGGTGAAGGAACTGGCCAATTCTCTCCAGATCCGGTCGCCCTCCTCGGATGCAGCGCGTTGGGTCACGAACACGGGGTTCACGCTCCCGAGCTCGCCATAGAAGGGGATGGGGCGAGGACGTCCGGCGGCAAGGTCGAAGAGCGCACGGCCGCCCTCGGTTGAACCGGTGAAAGCGACTGCGTCGACACGGTCATCGATGACCAGTACGCGCCCATTCTCACGCCCGTCGATAACTGCGAGTGTCCCTTCCGGGAGTCCTGATGCGTCCAAAGCAGACCTAGCTAGTCCCCCTATCCGGTGAGACAGTCGAAGGTGACCCGAGTGGGCCTTCACAATCACTGGACAGCCGGCTGCAAGAGCGGACGCGGTATCTCCGCCGACGACAGAGAATGCGAACGGAAAATTGCTCGCAGAAAACATCGCAACGATCCCGATAGGCGAAAGATGACGACGCAGATCGGGGCGCGGCGCGGGAGGCCATTCAGGGTCGGCAAGATCGATGACGACGCCCACTGTCGTGTCCGTTTCCAGAAGCTGCGCGAAGAGGTCGAGCTGGAATGCCGTCCGTCCGACCTCGCTCTCGAGTCGCGAGCGACCCAGAGCTGTTTCTTCGTCCGCTATAGTCACCAGCTCGTCGCGATGATCGCGGAGTGCAGTCGCGACTGCTCGTAGGCCGGCAGCGCGAGCTGCTCTTGATGTTCGCGCGAGCAAGGCTTCCGCGCGGTGCGCGGCGATTAAAGCGCTCTCTAGGTCGCTGGACTGCGTTGTAAGGGTAGGCATATATTAACGATAATCTACTACTCCGGGTCTAGGCAATGTGTTGGGCGCCTCGCTGGCGCTCTGCTGTTCGCGTCAGAACCTAACCATGCCCGCCGAAAGGCTCCCTCGTGTCCGCTAACCAAGACGCCTATCGGGATGTGCTGAGGGGCGGAATCCGCTCGAACCCGCGACACGAATCGGATCTCCACGGTGTGGCCGTACAACTCAAGGTCGGTTTCATCGAGCACGTGGGCCTCGACCTGGTTAACCTCGACATCGTCGAGGGTTCGGTTCTTAACGATGCTGATCGCGGAGAAGTAGCGTGCGATGCTGCGCGGGTCGGATGCTTTGTCCTGCGACAGGTCGGTGTCCACGAGCCATCCGGTGTACACACCCTCAGCAGGTAGGAAGCCTTCGAGGACGGGCGATAGATCCGCGGTGGGGAAACCCAGTGCGCGCCTGCGCTTGAGCCGGTGCACGACCTCGCCGCGAACCGCGTGCGGGCGCCCGAGCAGGCGGGCAGCGCCGGTAACGTCTCCGGCGACGAGTAGTTCGCGCACCCACGTCGACGACACCCGGCGGCCGGCGTCGATCTCGTGTACGTCCTCGACGATGTGGACCTCGAAGCCGAACTCGGTTCCGAGCTCCCGCAGCACCTCAGGGTCGCCGGCGCCGCCGCGGCCGAAGCGGAAGTCCGCGCCCACCATAACAATCCGCACCCCCAGGGCGCCGACGAGCACATGCTCGACGAACTCCCGCGCGCCGAGATCTGCCAGCGCCCGGTCGAAGGTGAGCATGAGCGTGGCGTCGACGCCGGCATCGGCCAGCAGACGCAGTTTCTGTTCGAGGCTCACCAGACTGTCCGGGCAGCTCTCGGGGCGGAGAAGCGCGAGCGGGTTGCGGTCGAACGTCACTACGACGACGCGCGCGCCGGAGGCCGCAGCATTGACCCTCGCCCGACCGATGACCGCACAATGACCCGAGTGCACGCCGTCGAACTTGCCGATCGCCACGACTGAGGGGCCGAAACCCGCGGGAACCTCGCTCGGATCAGGAAAGACGATCATGACGCGGCTGCAGCAATCACAAACCGATGGAGGGCTGGGCGGTGACATACCCCGATTTCATCCGGTCCATCATGCCGAGCGAAGTGCGGCAGCCAGAGCATTCCCGACCATCGCGGCGCCGGGGTCGGGTTCCCCAACCGCGTTGCCGGCCAGGAAACGGGCGCGGCCGAACTTCGCCTCCATGGTCCGAGTGGCCTCGATGCCCCGCTCCGCGGCTTCCGCGGCGCCCTGCAGGTTCGACGGTGTGGCCTGGAGGACAAGAAGGGCTGGGACCAGTGCATCCAGCATGGTGCGGTCACCGGGCTGAGCCTTTCCACGGTGCTGGATACCATCCACTCCTCCCTGCAAGCCGGCGACGACGACACCGTCAACGGATTCGCTGACTGCCTTCGCTGCGGCCATGAAGGCGCTGGCAATCAACGTTCCGCTGCTCGATGGAGCGGTGGCTGCGATCTCGGTCCCGCATGCGCGTAGCAGCTTTATGGAGTCATCGGGGTACTCTTGCAAAGCTCGTCGCAAGGCGCTGGCGACGAGTCCAGCTGTTCGGCCGAGGTCGCCGTCGCCTTGCAGAGAGTCCAGGCGGGTCAGTTCATCAGCGTCAGCGTCCAGCCTGGCCGCTGCGGCGATGAGAGCTTGCGCGAGGGCGATCATGATTGCTTGAAGAAGGGGGTTGTGGCCGGTGCGTCGATCAGCGGGGTGAGTTCATCATCAAGACGCAGCAGACTGAGGGAAGCTCCGGCCATCTCAAGAGATGTGACGAACTCGCCGATATAGGGGCGATGGATCTCGACCCCTGCGTCCTTGAGCCGCGCATGCACGTGCCGGTACATAACGTAGAGCTCTTCCTGCGGCGTCGCGCCGAGTCCATTGAGCAGCACCGCAACCCGGCTTCCGTGCGAGAGCGGCATGTCTTTGAGAATGGCGTCGAGTAGTTGATCGGCTACACGGTCGGCGCTGTCGAGGGGCCCGCGGGAGATGCCCGCCTCGCCGTGGATGCCCATCCCAAGTTCCATCTGCCCTTCAGGCAGCTCGAAGGTGGGGCGTCCGGCCGACGGCAGAGTCATCGGGGAGAGCGCAACCCCGAATGTTCGGAGCTGGCTCGCGGCCTTCTCGGTGAGACGCACGACCTCGTGAAGGCTGGCTCCGCCTTCAGCAGCGGCGCCCGCGATCTTGTACAGCAGGACGATTCCTGCGATACCGCGACGCAGGCCCTCTTGGCCAGCAGGAGCGGAGGCGATGTCGTCGGCCCCCACCACCGTGCGCACCTCGATGTCTTCGACCTCGGCGAGCTCGCTCGCGAGGTCGAAGTTCATCACGTCGCCGCCGTAGTTCCCGTACAGGTAGAGCACGCCCGCACCGCCGTCGACGGCCCGAGTAGCCTGCAGAATCTGATCGGCGGACGGCGAAGCGAACACGTCTCCGACGGCGACGCCGTCCAAGAGCCCTGTCCCCACATACCCGAGGAACAGCGGTAAGTGGCCGGAACCGCCGCCGGTGACAATGCCGACCTTGCCTGATGTCGGGGAGGACGTGCGCACAAGTGCGTGTACGTCCTCCCCGGCACTGCGAAGCTGGCTCGGGTGAGCGTCGAGGATGCCCTCGAGCATCTCGGCTACAAAGCGCTCCGCGTCGTTGATGAGCTTTTGCACGGCTGCTTCCTAGCGGGTGAGTGCCGGAGCGAGTGCGGACTGAGCCACCGCGAGCCCGGCTTCGAGTGTCGCGATCTCGGTGTCCGTGAGAGGCACGAACGGTCGACGGGCGGGGCCGACCTTGCGGCCCTGCAGCTCGGCGACGGCCTTGACCCACGCCGGCCAGTTCTTGCCATTCATCACTGCACGCGTCAGCGGGGCAAGTGCGAAATGGATGCGCTGTGCTTCGTCGAAGTCGTTGCGCTTAATGGCCTCAAGCATCGCGATGCTCTCGGCAGGGAACATTGCGCCTGTGCCCGAAATCGAACCGGTCGCACCCATAGCCAGACCCGGGTAAAGGAGATGGTCCTGCGCCCAGGTGACCGAGATCAGGTCGGAGACAGTGTCGAGAAGCTCAGAGAGAGTGGCAAACGATCCTCCCACGCTTTCCTTGGTCGCTACGATGTGGCCGAGCTCAGCCAAGCGACGGGTGATCTCCGGAGTCACGGGATTATGCACCAACACGTTGTAAATCGTGACCGGAAGACCCCCCTGCTCCTTGATGTCGCCGTAGAAGCGAATCATGCCGTCAAAGTTTGCCGACTGATAGATCGGGGGAGTGACCATGACGCCGCGGGCGCCGACCGCCTTCGCTCCCTGTGCCCGAGCTACAGCCTCCCGAGTAGTAGTAGTGATTATGCCGGTCATGATCGGTACGCGGCCGTTGACATGCTCCACCGCGATCTTGGTGAGCTCGATGAGCTCACCAAGATCGAGCGCGTGGCCCTCGCCGGTGCTGCCGCCAACCACCAGTCCGGTGACCGGGAACTGCAGCTGATAGTCGATATCGGCGCGGAATGCGTCACGATCCAACTCGCCGTCAGTGGTGAACGGAGTGTAGAGAGGTGGGAAGATTCCCACCACCTCGTCCTTAGTCAGCCCTGCAACGGTCATCGATGTGTCCCTTCGGCTCGTTCACGGCCGGGCGTTTTTCCGGCGCGATGCCACATTATCGTTAATCATAGAGAGTTTGAGCCCTGACATCAATAGGGGTTTGCTGGGACCTCGCCTTCGGAATGCGCGATAATTGCGTGACCGTCCTCACTGGACCAGGGAGAGGAGTTGATCGTGGCGGATTCGACGGCAGAGCGAAGCACGCTTCAAGACCGCGTGTACTCGGGACTCAGTGCCGATATCACGTCGGGTGCGCTTCTCCCGGGTGAGAAACTGCGAGTGGCGCATCTCGCTAAGCGCTTCGGGACGTCCCAGGCTCCTGTTCGGGAGGCGCTGCGTCGACTTACGGAGGAGGGGCTGGCCGACACCATTCCATACGTAGGGGCCGTGGTGAGGGCGCCGACATGGGCGCAGATCCAGGACATCTACTCGGTGCGGAGCGAGCTAGAGATGTACGCCATTCGCCGCATTCTGGCGACCCAGCCGCCCTTATCGCTTGCGCCAGCGCGGCGTGCGCTGCGCGAATTGGCGCGTGCGGTCAAGACTGCGGACGAAGTTCAGGTCATCGATGCTGATCTCGAGTTCCACCGTCAGATCTGCGCTCTGGCCGGCAGCGAGCTGACGCTTGAGCTGTGGGAGACCATCGTCCTACGCTTCCGCGGCGCTCGGCTTTCGTTGCTCCGTGAACACCCGGACGACCTCGCTACGGTGGTCTCAAGTCATGAGTCGCTCATCACGGCGCTAGAGAGCGGGGACCCGGAGCGAGCCCAGGCCGAGTTCCGGACGCATCTTCGCTCAGCTCTCGCGACGTGGGCGGAACGAACCGGCAACGATCTCCAAGTGTGAAGTTTACAGGCCAGCGTACTGCAATTATCGTTAATAACGTTGTGGGAGTCGTTGACACTGCCACAACTCTTAGTGACAGCCGGGCATATCCGTCAAGCGATTACCCCCCGGGCGGGGCTCGTCCCGATCAGCGCCAGGTAATGCTCAGTATGCCTCTTCCGAGGATCAAAATGCTGCCGGCAAGCGCAACGCCGAAAAGACACCATTCCGCCGTCGATCGCGTCATCAATCTCGTGATGGGAGTACTCATGAGATATCCCACCGCTACGGCGACGCAGAGAACAACAGCCGTGGAGGGAGCTATCTGGGGAGCACCCTTGAGAATCACGACGGCAGTATTCACGATGAACCAGCACAACTGCATGGATGCGACGTAACTTTTCAGCTCCCAGCGTGACGCCAGTGCGAACGCGCCCATGAGTGGCCCGGCCTGGCCCACTGTCGCGTTCGCGATGCCAGCCAGCGCTCCGGTCGTCACAGCACCGAGTCGACCTCGGATGAAACGCCACCGTGCAACGGCACGAACGGCGAATAGTGCCGTGAGCATAATCGCCCCAAGCAGGATTTGCAGAACTTCCGTGGGAAGCACGAGGACCAGCAAGATTCCGACCGGTGTCGTAGCAAGAGCAAACCCGATGAGGGTCCCGGTCCGTCGCATGTCAACGTGGCGTCGTAGCTCGATAAGGAGGATTAGCGCGCACAGTGCGGCCAAGGCGTTGACGGTCTGCACGCCGAGGACAGGTCCCCACAAGAGGACGAGTGCGGGCGCCGTCACTGAGGCGAAGCCGACTCCGGTGATCCTCTGCAGGACGACACCCAACGCCACAGCGGCCGCCACGAGGCCAAGTGCCATGGCGTCCGACACCTCAAGCGGTCGGCACGAGCGCGACCTTTACCCTTTCGGCGTTGGGTTCCGAGCAGAGACGGTATGCCGTTTGAGCATCGTCAATTGAGAATCGGGCGTTGACGTAGTCCGTGAAGTCCGCTCGGTGCTTTTCGAGGTAACGGGCGCCACCGTGTAATACCTCGCGCCAGTTTTCTCGTGTGCGACCGGACGCAAGTGTGAGCCGACGGTGGTACATCTCGCTGAAGGGAATTCGGTAGTCGCCCCTCTGAGCACTACCGAAGCCGAGAACAAACCCGTCATCCGCTACCGCTCGAAGCGCTCCGGCGATGATCTCGGGCCGTCGCCCCACGGCGTCGATCACAAGTGTCGGGCGTATCCGCGTGGACGCGATCTCCTCTGACCATTGCTCAGCAGTGCATCCGATGAATTCGTCCGCCCCGTAGCGTCCCGCCAGCGCCGCACGTCCTTCGACGGGATCGACAGCGATCACTCGCCGCGCACCTGACCGAGCGAGGATATGGAGGAAGGCGAGCCCGATCGGCCCTGTGCCGAGCACGACTACGTCATCTCCCTCCACGGGTGGAAGCGTGCGAGCAGCTCGTAGCACGGTCGAGATGGGCTGAATTGCGATGGCGTCCGTCATGGATAGTGAAGGTGGGATCAGGATCAGGTGGTCACTTCGTTCGATCAACGTCGAGGCCAGACCCGTCAGGCACGTGCCGACTACCTTCTGCCCTGGAACATACCGGTCATCGGCGCTTTCGGCGACGCGTCCAACGACCTCATGCATCGGAACGATCGGCGCCTCATAGTCCCTTCCGTCTTCGGTGAGATCGCTGAGGGCCCCGATGTCGCTTCCACAAATGCCGCCGGCCAGGAATTCCAGGCGCACTTCTCCCGGCCGGAGCGCGTGCGTAGTCGCCTCAGCGGGGAAGCGCTGGATTCGTCCACCGGGCTGGACACGGAACTCCCATGTCATTTCTCGCACCAACTTGGTGGCGATAACCGTCATCCCTTAACCCCGCCCGCGGTGATGCCCTTCTCGAAGTTCTTCTGGAGGGCGACGAACAGCACCAGGACGGGAATCGTGACTAGCGTCCCCAGCGCCATGATCGCTCCCCAGCGCACGTCGAACGAGGAGATGAATGTCTGGATGCCCACTGGCGCAGTGGTGGTCGATCCCTGGCTAAGCGCGGAGGCGAAGAGGTACTCGTCCCACGAGAGTATGAATGAGAACAGCAGAGTGGTCGCCAGGCCCGTGCGCAGCAAGGGCAACGTGACCCTCAAGAAAGTCCTAAACGGACCGCATCCATCCACGAGCGCCGCTTCCTCGAGCTCTCGGGGAACCGATTCGACGAAAGACTTCATTAGGTAGGTCGCCAGCGGGAGGGTGATGGCGACGTGTGCCAAGACGATTGCGGGCAACGTGCCGACGAGACGGTAGTTCGACAGCATGAGGTACAGCGGCATCAGCAGAAGGATGGCGGGGAAGAGATAGGCCGACACAAGCAGCAGCATGAAGAACCTGCGTCCCGGGAAAACAAATCTGGCGAGTGCGTAGCCTGCGAGCGTTCCCACCGTGCAAGAGATCAGCGCGGTCGCGAGGGCCACGATCAGGCTATTAACGAACCAGCGCACGACATTGCTTCCACCGAGAGCCTCCACATACCACTCCAACGTGAAACCGGAGGAAAGTAGGGAGGGGGGGGCTCGTGAAGAGCTCGGTCGCTGGCCGGAACGAGCTGATGACCATCCAGAGGATCGGGAAGACCGCGAAGGCTAGCAATGCGAAAAGGCACACGGTGCCGACTACATCACCGAAGATCTCCACTCGTGTTCGGCCACGGCGGCGGTGTACGGGGGTGGCTGTCACCACCGTCACAGTGCTTGGTGCTTGTGCCTGCAAGCTCATCGACGCGCCCCCAACCGACTTCCTACCTTGAACAGCGCTACGACCAGCACGAGGAACAACCCGACCGCCACCGCGATTGCCGCTGCATAACCAAGCCGGAACTCACCCATGATCACGCGGTACAGGTACGTCGACATCACATCGCTCGATCCGGCCGGACCACCGCGGGTGGTCAGCCAGATCAATTCGAAATACATCAGCGTGAACAGGCCACGGATCGCGAGGAGTGCGATTGTCGCGCTCGCCAGGTTCGGGAGAGTGACGTAGACGAAACGCTGGAAGGCATTCGCACCATCCACCATCGCCGCTTCGTACTGCGCTTGATCGATCCCTTGGAGAGTAGCCCAGTAAACCAGCATTGCGAACGGGAACCCACGCCAGATGTTGATGATGGTGACGGTCAGCAACGACGTGGACTCTTGCCCCAGCGGAGACCCGCCGACTGGGAGCCATCCCCACGCCTGGAGCTGGGCGCTCATGACGCCGTAGTTGCCATCGAGCATCCACTGCCACACCATGGCACTAGCGATGACTGGGACGACATACGGCATCAGGAGGAACTGACGTACCCAGCGGATGCCGCGCCATGGTCGATCAATCATCAGGGCGGCTGCAAGCCCCAAGGCGAGCTGGCCGGCAAGAGAGCCGATCGTCCAAAGGAGAGTGTTGCCCAGGGAGCGCAACAGGTTTTGATCGGTTGCGATCTCAAGGAAGTTGTCGAGGCCCACCCAGTTCGCGCCCCCGCGCGCTAGGTCGACATCGTAGAACGCGGAGCGGAAGTTCTCGAAGATCGGATAGGCGAGCACCAGAAGGAACAGGACAATAGCAGGCAGGCTGAAGGCGAGACCAAGGCGCTTCTCCCGCGAACTCAGCCCTCGCCCGAAGAACCCCCTGCGCTTGCGGCGCACCCCAGTGCTGAGGGACTGGGGTGCGCCGCCGAAGCGGGTTGAAACCAACATGGACTTTTCCCGGGTTGAACTCACTGGCCTGCGAGTCGCTTGAGTTCCGTGTTGATTCGGTCCACGGCTTCTTCCGTGGTGATGTCTCCAATGGCCGCGGCCTGCAAAGCATCACCGATGAAGGTCGTCGCCTCAATTTGGCCGGCCAGCGGATTGAGGCCAGCTTCCATGCCGTATCGGAGAGCCTGCTGTTCACGAATGAGGGCGATTTCGTCCGCGAACTGCTGCACCGTTGGGTTGGAGGTGAACGTGCCGGTCTCGGCGGCGCTGATCGTCGCGGGGATGGCGAAAACAGGTCGAGTGTTGGCGCGTTCTGCAGCGCTCTCAGCCTCCATCATGCAGGCGACGACCTGCTTCGCTACCGCTTCACGGGTGTCGTCAGACTCGCCCACCATGTAGTAGTAGCCACCGCCGAGCATTCCGCCGGAAGTGTCTCCAGCTGTTTTCGGCGGGACGGGGAAGGCAGAGATCTTGTCGAGCATCTCTGGGTTCTGCTCGGCCGCGAGCCCGACGACGGCGCCGAAGTCGTTGGTCATGGCGACCTTGCCCTCCACGAATGCATTGCGGAAGTCAGTCCAGGCCCAAGTGCGGGACTCGGCGGGAGAGGCTGCACGGTATAGGTCGAGCATGAATTGCGTCGCCTCAGTCGTGGCATCCAGGTCAGCGTCGAAGGCGTACTCGCCTGTTTCGGGATCGAATGTGTACACGTTGTTGGCGTACAGGAACTGGTAGAGGGTTTGAGGAGCGACCTGCGCGGAGCTCATCGGGATGGCAATTCCACGGACTCCGCCCTCACCCTCGTCGAGCGCCTCGGCCGCCGCCATCAGCTCGTCCCATGTTGTCGGCACCTCGAGACCTGCCGCCTCGAACAAATCCGTGCGGTACCAGATCTCCTGGTGCAGCGCCCAGTCGGGGACTCCCCAGCTTTCGCCATCCTTCTGAACTGCTGCGAGGTACGACGGCAGAAAGTCATCGCGACCATGCTCGTCGATGACGTCATCGACAGGGACGAGGTAGCCGGCATCCTGAGCGAAGGAGACGGCGCCCTCATTCGTGTTCATGATGTCTGGCCCATTGCCGGAGCGAAAGGCCGTCGCCAGTTTCGTGTACATATCAGCGAACGGAACCGCCTCGAACTCGATCGACACGTCGTCGAGCTCTTCAACGCACGCCTCTGCTTGCGCCTCAATCACCTTGGCCTGTGCGTCAACATTCAAGTTGGTCCAGAACCGGAGTGTAACCGGGCCGGTCTGCGGCTGGTCGTCCGACTCGCTAGGCGTGGACGGCGCGCACGCTGCCAGAGTGCCGATGAACGCTGCTGCCGCGAGAACTCCGACGACCCGAGCGGAACTACTTTTCATAGTCTTGCCTTCCTCTTTGAAGGTTCATTTGCGAACGAAGCCACGGTGGGCGAGGGGCGACCGCCCACCGTGGCTTCCGGCCTAGAGTGTTGCGCCCTGCCTCCGCAGGGTCTCCTGGAGCAGCGCGATGTCGACGTCTCGCGCTGTGGTGCCGTGTTCCACGGCCAGTGCTGCGGCGGTCCCGACTGCCTGTCCCATGACCATGCACTGAGCCATGTTGCGGATGCAGTTGGCCACCGGGGGCTCATAGGAAACACAGCGCCCGGCCACGAGCAGACCGTCCCAGCCCTTCGGTAGCAAGCACCGGTAGGGGATGGTCATGGACTCCCCGGGCGGTAGGTCGTAGACCGACATTGTGATGCCATCTGAGGTATGGAAACCTGCGGGCATGGCGCCGCGGCCGACGGAGTCCTCAAACTCTCGTGCCGCCTGAAAGTCCTCGAGGGTGAGCTTGTAGTCACCGATGATTCGTCGGCTCTCACGTACGCCCAGCTGGCTGGCGATGATCGAGAGATACGCATTTTCGAATCCGGGCACAAAGAGACGCAATGCTTCCGCGACGTCGTACAAGCACGCCTGCGAAACGATCTCTTGGCGTGCCCGGTCGTCGAACTCCGCTGCCGTGCTGTGCGCCTCAATCGCTCCCGAGCAGTTGATGGTGAACTCACCAGGATTCGGGGTCGAAGTGAAGATGATCAGCCAGTCACGCAGGTACTCCATGTGCGCGGGAAGCGGAGCATCCTTCAGCTCGTCTGCGAGCCCGTAGTGCATGAGGCCCGGGAACGTCTTGTAATCGCGCCAGGCCGGCGGAACGTGGTGATCGAGAACCGGTGGGTTCTGCTCGAAGTGCTTCTCGAGTTGTTCGAAGTCAACTCCCGCCATACGGCCGATGAGTGTCATCGGCTGGACATCCTTGCGCGGTCGAATCTCGAACGGAGCGCCTGCTCCGGCCACGACACTGGCGTCACCCGTGGTGTCGATCACGACCTTCGCACGCACCTCCACCCGCTCCATCTGTGACTGGATGATGGCTCCGACCACCTTTTCGCCCTCGACGATTACCTCGACAACTGAGGTATTGAAGTAGGTGGTGAGAAGCGGCTCCTTGCCCAGCATTTCGTTCAGGACAACTTTGGCCACCTCGGGATCGTAGAGGAAGCACACATCGGTCTCGGGGTCGTCCTCCACGATCGCGTTGCGCTCGTACATGAGATCGCGCAACTCCCAAGTCATCCCACTGACGATGCGGTTCTTCTTGTCGCTGAACCCGACCCAGGCCCCCTGGCTCCCCGCAGTGAACTGGCCGCCCAGACAACGCTGCCGCTCGATGAGCAGAGTCTTCGCCCCGTTTCGAGCAGCGGCCAGGCCTGCGATCACCCCCGCAGTTCCGCCGCCTGCCACCAGTACATCAACCTCTTCGGTTCGCATCTCTGCCCATTCCTCCAGTTCTCAATTGCACATCACGTCGCGAGGACAACATCCGCCAGGTCTTGCGGAGATGAGGGGCCCCGGGACCGGCAACTCTTTGGCGAGACTATCGATAATCTGGGCATACAACAAGAGGGAAAATTGAAGTCGCTTCAAGCCTCTACGCCAGGAAGGCGGCAGGCGCGTCACCGCCTATCGGTCGACGACGGATACGTCTCTTGAGTCGTAAACCCGTACTGGCGACCATGTTGCAGCGCTAGTCACCGGCCGCGTATGGCTGGGGTAACCGCCGATTCGTGGGTCGTGATGGCGGGCGGGTGGAGGGGCTCAGCCACAAATCATCGATAATTATTCTGGATGGCGCGATCGTCGGTATCCCCTTCGCGCGCCGCAATGCGCTCGACTCAGCTCGGACCGGCGCCGTCCTCGTGATCCTGGGTGCGACTATCACCCTTGCGGGGGTGTCCGCCACGGTGTTGCCGGCCGTTGCCGTGGGCGCGATCGTCGGGGGCGCCGGTCAGGGCGCCGGGTTCGGTGCGTCGCTGCGCCTCCTGAGCTCTCTGTCCGATGCGGGCGACCGTGGCGGGATATTCGCGGGGGTCTACGTCGTGGGATATGTGGCCTACGATGCGCCCGTGCTGATGGCAGGCTTCCTCACCCAATGGGTGCCGCTTGCGGGCGTCGTGAGCGCATACGGCATCGTCGTCGCGCTGCTCGGTGCGTGGGCGTTTGTAGCGCTCGCGCGCGGCCTCGTGACGAAGACTTCTTCGTCGGAGACGTAACGGGCTCCCGGACGACGAATCCGAATTGGCCTGCTCCAGATAACTGGCCACATGACGATGGTGGATCCGGTTTCAACTCTCGCGAACATCGCCTTGCTGGGGGTACAGAATCGCGCCAAACCCCAGATCTAACCATCCTCTATCATCGTGGCACGAACCGCCCCTCCGCAGAACACCCCGGCGATACGGGGTGCGTAGCCCCCTCCCCGTCACGGCAAAGGATAGCCCGCCGCCGCATTTGTCGACGCATGCGACGCGGGCGCTCGCGCGCGGCCCCGCCCGCACCTGTATGAGCTTCCGCTTGCACTTGTGGTCGGCGATGCTGGTCGCATGCGGTTTGGTGGGGTCGGGCCCGCGGCAGCACGGCACCGAGACCGCGGATTTCACGGATGCGAGTGTCCTGGCGCGTTCGGGAGCGGCCCCACCTGAGTCCAAACTAAGCGACTCGAGTTACACCGCGCCAGAGAGGAACCGGCGTACCTCTCTGATCGTGCGTCCCGATTGCGTCCAGTTCATCGCCCGCGAACCCCCTCTGAACGCTCAGGTAAGCCGCCGCGAACCCCGTCATGTCAACGCAAGTGTCGCTCAACGCCAAGGAGCCTTCCTCTGAAGATGGGGTTCAAATCCCTCCGTCTCCGCATTTGCGCTGAGGTTCGTTGACGTTCATTGAGGTTTGTGGACGTTCCCCGAATTTCGCGTCATGGCCTGGGCTGTTCCGATCGCGGCATTTCTGAACGAATCGCATAGCGCTACTTTCTATCGCTGATCAGAGTGCTCGCTTGCGTAAGGTTTGCGTAAGGGGACGGGGGACACGGTCCCTCGGTCTCCTTTGTGTGTTCCGCCGCGGTTCCCACGGTCCCGGCCACCAGCGACACTGACGTGGCGTGTTTCGACTACGACGGACTCCGACGGCTCGAGACCGCCTTCACCTCCACGGAGTGGGGCACAACACCGCCGTCTGCCACCGGCGTTGGCGGGGTCGCCCCGTACTGGATCGACTACGCCTCCGACATCCTCGGGAACCGCACCGAACAAACCCGGTACGACGGGGTCGACACCACCGTCACCGAATTCACCCACGGCGCCGGCGGAGCGGGCCCGCATCAGCTCACCGATCTGACCGGGTCGTCCGCAAGCCCAGGCACCCATGCGGAACGGAGGACAAGGTAAAGGAGGAGACAGTTCCAGACGATCAGCGGGGATGCAAGCAGCCACGGCCAGGGGGCTGGCACATTCACGCTTCCGAGCGATACGTAGGCCGCAGCGGAGATCGCCATCCACAACGCCACTCCGAGTACGAGACCCGGTGTGCGGAGGAAGGACCTGGAGCCTGGAACTGTTCTTGCCCCGCGAGTCCGGAAAGTGTCAAGGCGGGTGAGACAGATTCCGTCAGGCGGTCTG
>CERQ01035312.1_pt1 | contig 16985 bp, 18 predicted proteins | sample 530711 | NCBI WGS metagenome assembly CERQ01 (sample SAMEA2620882, study PRJEB7988) | marine metagenome | biome: marine biome (ENVO:00000447); feature: mesopelagic zone (ENVO:00000213); material: "saline water (ENVO:00002010), including plankton (ENVO:xxxxxxxx)" | depth 850 m | reverse complement strand
GGGCCATTTTGTTTTAGTGATTTGGTAAAAATATTTTTAAATTCATTAATATTAGTACATTTGAAAGTATTTTTAAATCCGCAAGATTTTGCAACTTTTTCAAGTTCAGTATTAAAAGCTGTTGCTGTTGGTTGGTACCCTGTTTGTGCCCACATTTCATTATCACAAACAATAATGATTAAATTTACCGGACTGACTCTTCCTATAGTAGAAAGGGTTCCTAGGTTCATTAACAATGATCCGTCGCCATCAATAGATATCACTTTCTCAGATGTATTTATTGCAATTCCTAGGGCAATTGAAGAGCATAGGCCCATTGAACCATAAGTATAAAAGTTTCGATTTCTAGGATGAAGTTCAAGTTCATTTGTAGCCTGCCATAATTCATCAGAAGTAGGTCCTAAATTCGAAACAATTGGAGAACTGTTGCTTTTATCAAGGATTGTTTTGATTAGATCGTACCTAAGCAATTTTACCTCCATGTAATAAAGGGGTTAAACACAAAGCTAACGGACTTCTATAGGCATAACAAAGTTTAATATTTCCTGAAACATTTTTTTGTAAATCTATTTCGCTATCAAGAGTGATATGAGGGATATTAAGTAAATCAAGAATAGGTTTTGTTGAACGTCCCATTGTAACCTGAGCTATATTAAATTCTCCAATTTCTCCTCTTAAATTAATAAACATAGGAATTGGTATTCTTGCTGGTATGTTCAGGCTAGCTAAAGCATTAATACAGTTGCCAAAACCACTTGATTGCATAAATATTGCTGCATTTACGCCTGATATATAAGATCCTGAAGCTATTCCAATACATTCCTCTTCTCTAGTAGCTGGAATTACAGTGAAATAATCATCTGATTCGATTTCTTTTGTAATATTGTCAATGCTTATATCTGGAATATAACTTATTACAGATATTTTGTGTTCTTTTAAAGAGTTAATTATTATTTTTACCCATTCTTTCATATTTTGATTTAAATCCCCATTATGTTATATCCTGAATCAACATGTAATATCTCTCCGGTTATACCTGAACTCATATCTGAAAGTAAAAATAAGGCTGAGTTTGCAACTTCATCCAATGTAATATTCCTTTTTAAAGGAGATTTTTCTGAAGCTGCATTTTTCATTTTTTTGTAACCCTGTATTACCCTAGAAGAAAGAGTATCTACTGGGCCAGCTGATACAGCATTTACTCTTATTTTTGATTCTCCTAATGTATAAGCAATTTGTCTGACTTCGTGTTCAAGAGCCGCTTTAGCTGTTCCCATGACATTGTATCCAGGAAAAACTTTTTCTGAAGCTTGGAATGTAAATGTTATAATACTTCCTTGTTCATTCATAATTTTTCTTGCTCCGTTGCAAAGAGATACAAAAGAATATGCACTAATATCCATTGCAAATTTAAATCCATTTCTACTTAGACTAAGATAATCCCCACCTAATTCGTTTTTATCAGCCATAGCTATACTGTGTACTAGCATATCAATCTTTTGATTATCATTATTTAAATCAGCATATAATTTACTTATGTCATTATCATTTGATACATCACATTCTATGATCATAGGGTTGTAATTCCATTCTGATACTAGCTTTAATAAATTTTCTTTCATTTTTGCCCCATAAACGGAAAAGATTATTTTGGCTCCAGATTTATGTAATTTATTTGCAGTATGCCAAGCTATGCTTCTGTGATTAGAAAAACCAAATATTAATGCAGTTTTATTATTTAAATTTATTTTAAACACATTTTCTCTCTTTGGTTAATGTTAATTAAGATGTATAGGTTTATTAAATAAACTGTTTAGGTTTTTGATAGCTGTAATTACTTTGGTTTTTTCATTTTTAGATAAGTATGGTAGAGGTGGGATTGGTGATCCGCAATCTATATTTAATCTATAAGATATTATTTCTTTTATAGTAGCATGCATATCAAAATCTCTTATTATATTTGAGAATTGAGTTGCATTTTCTTGTGCTTTAATTGATTGGTCAAGTTTTTTATCTTTAAACAGATTCCAGATTTCTACCCATAATTCAGGAGCTGCATTAAGCGGTCCATCAATGCATCCTGAAGCACCAAGTGTTAAGGCAGGTAGCATTAATGTTGAATTACCAATAAAACATGATAGGCCAAGTTTGACAAAACCTCTTAGGTCTGTGAATTTTGGGCCAGAATGTTTTAACCCTGCTACATTAGGGATTTCAGTACTGATAATATTCATTGTTTCGGGAGTAATTTCTGTCCCAGTAGATTGAGGTAAATTATATACAAAGAACGGTAAATTACCAGATGCATCTGATATAGCTTTATAGTGGGTTATTATAGTATCTATGGATGGCCCATAAAAAAATGGTGGGACTGCGCAAATAGCATGTGCACCAGACTCTGCTGCTGAGTATGCCAAATCTTGAGATGTTTTTGTAGTTAAGGAACCTACATGCGCAATGATTTTTGCTCTATCATTACTTTGATTCACAGCAGATTTTATTACTTTTTTTATATCTTCAGGGTTTACATAAACGCTTTCCCCGGTTCCGCCTGACACCCAAAATCCATGTACTCCAGCTTGAATATTGAATTCAACTACTTTCCTAAATTCTTCTTCTTTTAATTTATTTGTTTCGTCCAGCGGAGTTATTATTGCTGGGTAAACACCTTCAAATTCCATATTTTACCTACACATTAAATTTATTTATATTACATATTTATTATAGATTAAATTATAAATCTATAATTTGTAAATCACTTGAGATTAATTAGTGAAAGAATTTTAGACCGTTATATTGATTTATTTTACTTTTATTTATTATATTTTTGAAGTTATCTTCTTAAAGATATCCTTTTAAAAGTATCTGCGTATTGTACTCCTTTTTCCCTTCCTCTTGTTTTTCTCCATTCACCTACTCTTTCTTTTACTTCATCTTTGGATCTTCCTCCCATTTGTGATTTATGGCTGTAGAGTGCGTCTATTGATTGATCTATTGTGTCAGTAATATCTATTATGATGTCTGGCTCCGGGTGTCCCATAATCCATACTTCCTCAACTTTATGTGGTTCTAAATTTTCATCGTTATATAATTCAGGGAAAGTTTTGTGATCTCGTGCTGTGGGGAATACTGCCGACATAGCTGCTTCACCTGCTGCAATGTGGTCTGGATGTCCAAATCCCCATGAACCGTCTAAAGTTCTCATAGGATACTGACATATTAAAATTTCAGGTTTATGAATTCTGATTTGCCTTGCTATATCTTTTCTAAGTTCTAGTGTAGGAGTTAAATATGAATCTGGATATGCCAAAAAAGCAATATCCTTTAATCCTAAAACTTTTCCTGCTTCTGTTTGTTCAGTTTTCCTTATTTTAGCTACATCAGATTCAGACAAAGTTTCATCTTCAGAACCTTTACTTCCGTCTGTGCACAATACATAAACCATTTCACAACCGGAATTTACTAGTTTTGCAACTGTGCCAGAACAACCATATTCTGCATCATCAGCATGCGCTACAACAACCATCCCTGATTTCATATTTAATTCATCAGTAATATTTTCCATTTAAATTTATCTTTATAATTTATTAATAATAAATATTTTAAATTAATGTTGATAATTTGTTATATAAAAAATTATAAAAAGAACAAACTAAATATGTTATTTTTATACAATGAATGGTTTAATTACTAAAAATATAAATTTATGTAATGAATATTAGAATTTCAGGTGGCCAATTTAAAGGATTTAAATTTCATAATCCTAAATCTTCAGATTTAAGACCCACTATGGAATCTGTAAGATTAGCAATTTTTTCTATTTTAGATTCAAAATTTAATGGTATAACTAATGAAACAGTTTTTTTGGATTTATACTCTGGTACAGGGATAATGGGCACTGAAGCTTTAAGCAGAGGAGCTGATAAAGCTATTTTTATAGAAAAGAATAGAGCTTATTGTTATAAGATTAAAGAGAATTTAAAAAAATTAAATTTATTAAACAGGGCTGAAATTTTGCCTGGATCAGTTTTTGCCAATTTATCTAAAATCAATAATAAGGTAACTCATATTTTTTTAGATCCTCCTTATATATTTAAGGATTATAAAAAACTTATATATGAAATTGAAAATAATAATATTTTGAATAATAATGGGATAATAATTATAGAAATGAGAAATAAATCACTAGATACATTTCTCGAACATAGTCATTATAATAGTTATTGTAGGCAAAAAGGTGATACAAAGATTTTGTTTTTAAATAATAAAATGGAGAAATATGAAAGCAATTTATCCAGGTAGTTTTGATCCAGTACATAATGGGCACCTAGATTTAATAATTAGATCTTCTGATTTATTTGAACATTTGACAGTTGCAGTTTATGAAGAAGAAAATCAAAATGTTTTATTTTCATCATCAGAAAGAGTCAATTTAATTTCAGAATCTATTCCTTCTGACAAGAAAAATGTAGAAGTTGTTCCATTTTCTGGATTAGCAGTAGAATTTGCTAAATCATTAGGTGCAAAATTTATATTGAGAGGATTAAGAGCAGGGTTTGATTTTGAATTAGAGTTTGAAATGGCTTTAATGTGGAAAAAATTAAATAAACATATAGATGTTGTTTGTCTGATGAGTTCGTTAGAATATCAGTTTGTTTATTCTAGTAGAATTAAAGAAGTAGCTAAATTAGGTGGCAATATTACGGGATTAGTTCCAGATAATGTGATTGATGCATTTAAATTAAAATTCAAGTAATATATTTTTAGGAGGAAAAAATGCTTAATGATGATTTGATTAAAAAAATAGATAATTTAATAGAATCTGGGGTTAAAGTTCCAGGTTTTGGTAAAAAAGTTATGCTAGATACCACCAAAATTGATAAATTTATTCAAGAAGTTACAGATTTAGTTCCACAGGATATACAGGAAGCTAAAGAAATTATTAATCAAAAAAATAGTATTTTAGCTCAAGCAAACATGGAAGCGCAAAGAATTATAGAATCTGCAAATAGAGATTCTGCTGATATTTCTTCTAAAAGTCAGGATGAATTTGAAAAATTAGTTGAGGAATCATCAATAACTGAAGAGGCAAATAAAAAATCGGAATCTTTAATACAAAAATCTAAAAATCAAGCAGATGATATTATTAAGAGAGCAGAGCAAAAAGGAGAAAATATTATCAGTTCTGCTGATCAGGTGATTTTGAATAAAAAAGAAGGTGCCGATAACTATACTAAGGAAGTTTTGTTTGATCTTGAAGAAAGATTAGCAGATATAATTGGTCAAGTGAGAAGAGGTATTGATTCTTTAAATTTATCAGAAAACAAAGAAACTACTGAATAGTTTTATTATTCTACTCTAAATACACTTTTAAGTTCTTCAACTATATCTAGTTCGACTATTTTTTTTATTGCTTCATCAATTGCTGATTGCGTTGATTTATATGTCATGAAAACTAATTCTGCACCACTATTGAGATTCGGATTTTCTTTTTGAATTACTGATGCGATTGAAATCTTTTTCTCACCAAGTATATTAGACATTTTAGATAAAACACCTGGTTGATCTTTAACTACAAATCTTAAATAAAATCTAGATTCTAATTTTTTTATATTAATTAATGGGATTTTTTTGTTTATATTTGGAATTGAGTGAATGGAATTAGCTTCATTTTTAATTAAAGAAATCAGATCATTGAGAATGGCTGCAGTTGTTGGCGCGGCTCCGGCACCAGGCCCTTGAATGATAAGCTCTCCTAACATATCAGCTTTAATTTCAATAGCATTTAAAGCACCTGAAATTTTTGCAAGAGGTGTTGTGATATTTATCATAGAAGGATGTACTCTTGCAAGAATACCGTTATTATAATTTTCAACAATTGCTAAGAGTTTAATTGTATAACCTAATTCTTTTGCATAATTAAAATCAGTGGTATCAATATTTTTGATTCCTTCTACATAAATATCATTAACTTTTATTTGGGTATTAAATGATAGAGATGAAAGTATAGCAAGTTTATATCGAGCATCAAAACCTTCGATATCATTAGTTGGATCTGGTTCAGCATATCCTAGATTTTTTGCAAGATCTAATGCAGCATTAAATTCCATTTTGTTTTCATCCATTTCTGTGAGAATAAAATTACTTGTGCCATTAATAATTGCTCTTATTGATTGTATTTTTGCTGTAGAAAGATCTCTGATAAGTGTTGATATAATAGGGGTACCTGAAGCTACGGCTGCTTCGAAAAATACAGAAACATTGTTTTCTTTGGCTAATTCAAAAATTTCTTTTCCATGAGAAGCTATTAAATCTTTATTTGCAGTGATAATAGATTTATTTGATTTAATTGCATTGGTAACATACGAGTACGAAGGACTTGTTCCCCCCATTAATTCTACGACTACATTAATACTATTATCTTCAAATATTTCATTTGGATTAGTAGTTAGGATATTATGATTAATATTAGCAGTTCGTTTTTTAGATTTATTTGAAATTAATATTTTTTTTATATTAATTTTGTAACCAAAAGAATTTTCGATTGAATTTGTTTGTAAATTTAATGCATTTACAAATTCAGTTCCTATATTGCCTAAGCCTAATATGGCAATGTTAATAGAGTTTTTCATAATTTTATTGTAAAATTCCTAATTCTTGTAGTCTAGATTTTTTCTTCTCGGGTTTTTTTAATGTAGACACACTAAGTTGCTTTGTAAGCCATCCATGTACTTCTGAATTGAAATTTGCACTTACATTAAATTCTTTTCTTTTAGTATTTAACCAATCTTTTAAAGCTTGTGTTTTTAATTGATCGAGTTCTTCTAGTGCTATAGGTCTTGCAGGATCTTTGTCAGATATCATAAAAAAATATAAAAGAGGTGGGCTCTTTATACTTTGAGCTTCAACACTCAGTAAATCAGGTTCTATATCAAAAATAATGTAGTCATATTCCGGGAAAATCCCTCTTGGAACCCACCCTATTTCACCTCCTCTTCTTATTACTTCTTCATTGTCTTTAGAAAATTCTCTTACAATATATTTGAATGGAGTTCCATCCTCATATTTTTTTTTCATTATATCTATTTCATCATCTGGTAAAATCATTAATCTATGCAAATACACTTGCTCTGCTACAGTTGGGACAGTTTCACCTATATATTGTCTCATTTGTTCTCTTAACATGCTCCAGCGGGTAAATTTTTTATATTCTTCTTCACTCAATCCCACAGATGTAAGATAATTACTGAAAATTTCTTTAAATTCTCTTTCAATTTGTACAGGGTCTGGTGATTCTTCATTATTATATGAAGGCATAAAAACATCTCTAACATAAATGTCTATTTGCTCAGGAGGAATAATTATTCCAAGACTCGGCGAAATTTGATCTATAATTTCATTTTCAATCATATTTTGAAGTGCTTTAAAGATTTCTTCACTATTGTTCATCTGAGAGCCTATCATTTCGGAATTTTTTTGTTTTACTCTTAACATTTTTAACATGTCAGCTCTGTTATACTTTATCTCACCTACCTGAACTACAGTTTTGCCTTGAGGAATTATATACCTTATTACATACCCAGTTCCCAGAACAATTAAAAATATAAAAGATATTGTTAAAATTCCAAAAAGTATAAATTTATTCCTTTGTTTTTTCTTAGGATCTTTTGCAATTTTATGACGTTTGTCAGTGTATTTATTATTAGTTGTTGACATTAATTTTTTATCATTTATTAATTAATAAAAAATTAGCTTACCATCCAATTACCATCTACACCTTTATGGTTAATGGTATAAGGAAGAAGGCCAATAAATCGAGCTCTTTTTATTGCTGTACTGAGTAATCTTTGGTTTTTTGCACTGGTTCCAGTTTTCCTAGCACTAATTAGCTGTTTATTTGGAGATAAAAATTTACCAATTACATTTGTATCTTTGTAATCAGGTATCATATTTTGCTGTGTAAAAAAACAAATACGTTTTTTTCTTGAATTAAATTTGAAATTTCTTAATGCTATGTTAGGTTTCGGTATTTTATTATTAGTAATACTGTTTGTTTTTTGAGTCAATTATTTAACCTTTTTTGAACTATTTTTTACCAAGGCAATTTATCAGGATCGTCTTCAGTGCTAGGCTCTGTAGATGGTTGTTGTACAGGATTGGGTTGTTGTTGTTGGCTTGGATTAGCTTGTTGTTGCGGTGGATTAGCTTGTTGTTGCGGTGGATTAGCTTGTTGTTCTTGGTTTGGATTAGCTTGTTGTTGCTGAGGATCTTGTACTATTTGAACATCTCTTGCATTTACTTCTAGCGATATTTTAGTTTCTCCAGCATTGTCTTGGTAAACACTGTGACTTAGTCGTCCTTCTACATAAACTTGCATTCCTTTCTTAATATAATTAGATACAAATTCAGCACTCCGTCCCCAAGATGTTACTCTAAACCATTCAGTTTCATCTATTTGCTGTCCTTCTCTATTTGTATATCTATTGCCTACTGCAAGAGAAAACGAAGCTACGCCGTCACCATTAGGAGTATATCTTAATTCTGCATCATTCCCTGCATTTCCAATTAGCATTATTTTATTTAATCTTCCCATTATTTAGTTACTTGCAGTTTGGTTTAATAAATTATCTTCTCTATGTTTTAATTCAGAATGAGTAAGTTTAATTAACAGATGCCTTAAAATAGATTCACTATTGTCTATCCATTTTTTTATATTTATTATATCTGATGGTAGTGATTCAAATATTATAAATGCATATGCTGCTTCAATGAAATTATCAATAGGATATGAAAGTTTTTTAATACCCCATTTGTCTATGTGAATTTGTTTAGATTTTTTTTCTTTTAATAAATCTTCGAAAGTAGAGATAAGAGCATCAATTTCTTCTGCTCTAAGCTCTGGAGAAATAACTAAAGCTAATTCATAACTATTTATATTCATAATTATTTAATGTTGACAAATTGTTTGATAATTTTTTACGAAGGAAAATTATAACATGAAATTATAGTAGATATATAGTTAGTAACTGTGTTTTTTATAATTAATTGTAAATTAAAAAAAACTTGACTATATATTTTTCTAATACTACTATTATCTTAATTAAATATAACTACATAAATTAGGATGGCAAAATGGATATATTGTATATTGTCATTTCTCTAGTTTTGGGTTTGTTATTAGGAGTATTAGGGTTTCTTTTTCTTGTTTACTTAAATAATAAAAGAATTCAAGAATCAAGAATAGAAGCCAATTTAATAATAGAAAATGCGTTAAAAAAAGAAACGCAAATACTTATTGAATCTAAAGAAAAAGCTTTAAATATTGTTTCTAAATCAGAAAAGGAGTTAAACACTAGAAAATTTGATCTTGAAAAATCTGAAAGATTAATTAATGAAAAAGAGATTCAAATTAAAAATACTACACAATCTCTTGAAGTGAAGAAAAATAATATTACTGATATTGAAACTAAAATAAAAAATAAAGAACAAATTTTAGATGATATTACTAGTCAGAAAGTTCTTGAACTAGAAAAAATAACAAAACTCTCACTAGAAGATGCAAAAAATCTTTTAATTGAAGAAGCTGAAATCAAAAGTAAAGAAGAAATTCAAAAGCGTTACTTAAATTATGAAAATGAAATTAAAATTGAAAGTAATGATATAGCTAGAAAAGTTATAGCTGATTCAATACAAAGATTAGCTTCAGAGGTTGTTTCAGAAAGAAGTGTTAGTTCTATTTCATTGCCAGATGAAGATATGAAAGGTAGATTGATTGGCAGAGAAGGTAGAAACATAAGGGCTATTGAAGCTGCTACAGGTGTTGATGTTTTGATTGATGATACTCCAGGAATGGTTGTAGTATCATCTTTTGACCCTATTAGAAGAGAAGTTGCACGAATTTCAATTGAAAAATTAATAAAAGATGGCAGAGTTCAGCCTTCAAAAATTGAAGAAATTGTTGATCGGTGTAAATCTGAACTAGAAGAAAATATAATAAAATCTGGCCAATCTGCAGCTTTAGAAGTTGGAGTTTCAGGACTTCCAAATGAAATAATAAAAACTATTGGTGAATTGAAATATCGATATAGTTATGGCGAAAATGTTTTGCAGCATTCTATTGAAACTGGATGGTTAGCATCTTTAATTGCATCTGAAATAGGAGCTGACCCATATAAAGCAAAAGCCGGTGGATTTTTACATGATATCGGAAAGGCTTTAACTCATAAAATCCAAGGGCCTCATGCTGAAATTGGAGCAGATTTATGTAGGAAATATGGAATTGAAAATGATATTTGCGATATGATTGCAGAACATCATAATGATACTCATTCTACAGTTGAAGGATTTATTGTTTCTTCTGCTGATGCTATTAGCGCAGCAAGGCCTGGAGCTAGGCATAACACTTTAGAGAATTATGTTAAAAGACTTTCAGAAATTGAAAATATAGCAAATAATTATGAAGGTGTTGAAAAATCTTATGCTATTCAAGCAGGTAGAGAGTTAAGAGTATTTGTAAATCCGGAAAGTGTTGATGATTTAAAAGCTCAATCCTTATCTAGAGAAATAGTTTCTGAATTAGAAAAAAATCTTACATATCCTGGACAAATAAAAGTTATGGTTATAAGAGAACTTAGATCTATTGAAATTGCAAATTAACTTAAGAATATAGATTTGATGATAGAAATATTATTAATTTTATTTTTGCTTTTAATTAGCAATATAAACATCTCATCTATAATTTCAACATATTATTACAAAAAAAATATTTATAAAATTGGTTACAAAAGTGCCGGTGCTTCAAATATTTATACTTTATATGGATTGAAACCAGCTATTATTGCTGGATTGTTTGATTTTTGGTTTAAGGGATTTATACCTATATTTTTTTTAAATTATTTTAATGTAAATAATTTAATTTATTGTTTTTCTTTAATTTTAATAGTATTTTTTCATATGTTTAGTGTTTTTGAAAAATTTCAAGGTGGTAGAGGGATTTTAAATTCATTGGGAATTATTTGTGCTGTTGGATTATGGAAAGAAGCTATTATTATTGTTATAATTTTTAAATTATTTGAGTATTTTTTGTGGAAAAATAATGCGTTATCGACATTTTTAGGAATTATAGCTTTTATTTTTCTTACCCCTTTTATTTTAGAGAATATTTACGTTATCATTTCACTTGAATTATTATTTGTATTATTATTGTTTAAAAGAGTATTAACTAATAATATAGATTTGAAATCATTTTTGAGTTTAGATTTGTTAGTTAGCAGAATTTTGTATGACAGGGATTCAAATAATATCCTTGATTCGAGGTAAATATTGTATAGAGATTATTATTGTGGCGAACCTACCGAAAATTTAGTAAATAAAGAGATAACTCTTTCAGGATGGATAAATAAGAGAAGAGATCATGGAGGGTTGTTATTTATTGATTTAAGGGATAGAACTGGTCTAATTCAAGTAGTTTTTGATCCTGAAAATTTAAAACCTTCTGAAATTAACTGGAATCAATTTAGATCAGAATGGATAATAAAAGTAAAAGGTTTAGTAAAATTACGCCCTAAAGGTACCCAGAATCCAAATTTAAATACCGGGAAAATTGAATTGATTGCTAAATCATATGAAGTTATTAATATGTCTAAAACTCTTCCTTTTGAAATTTCTGATTTTAAAGAAGAAACTGAAGAATTCTTGAGACTTAAATACAGATATTTAGATTTAAGGAGACCTCAGAAATATAATATTTTAAATTTAAGACATAATGTAATTAAATATATAAGAGACTATTTGGATAATAAAGGATTTTTAGAGATTGAAACTCCAATATTAATTAAAAGCACACCAGAAGGTGCACGAGATTTTGTTGTTCCAAGCAGAAATAACCCTGGACAATTTTATGCTTTACCCCAATCACCACAGCAGTTAAAGCAATTATTAATGGTTGCTGGAGTAGATAAATATTTTCAGATAGTAAAATGTTTCAGAGATGAAGATCCAAGAGCAGATAGACAGCCTGAATTTACACAATTGGATCTTGAAATGAGTTTTGTTAACCAAGAGGATGTACTTTCTTTAACAGAAGATATGATGAAAGGATTGATGGAAAAAGTAGGATTAAATAAAAAATATAATTCTCCTTTTGTTAGACTAACTTATGATGAGTCTATGAATCTTTATGGTACTGACAAACCTGATATAAGGTATGGAATGAAGATTAATGATTTTACTAATTTGTGTAAAGGCAATCAATTTAAAGTTCTATCTGACACTGTATCGAGAGGAGAAGTTGTAAAAGGATTAGTTGTACCAAAAGGAAGTGAATTTTCAAGGCGACAGATAGATGATATTGTTGATTATTCCAAAAATTTAGGAAGTGGTGGATTAATTTGGATAGTTTTGGATTCTGAGTTTGAATTTAAAAGTATAGTAAAAAAATACTTGGATAAAAATTTTGTAAAAAAACTTGCTAAATTTTCCGGAGCTAAGAATGGGGATATGATTTTAATGGTTGCTGGTAAGAATAAAAATACTTTAGAGATATTAGGGAATTTAAGATCTAGATTAGGACGTGATTTACAATTGTATGATAAAAATGAATTACAATTTTGTTTTATTACAGATTTTCCATTATTTGAGTGGGATGAAGATGCTCAAAAATGGGAATCTTCACATCATCCGTTTACAATGCCTCATGAGAAATATTTGAGTAATATAATAGATAACCCCGGGGAAATAAGAGCTTATTGTTATGATATGGTTGCAAATGGGTATGAATTAGCGAGTGGGAGTATCAGAATTCATAAAAAAGAATTACAAGAACAAATTTTTTCTGTTTTAGGTTATTCGAAGGAACAAACTAATGAACAATTTTCGCAATTATTAAATTCTTTTGAATATGGAGCACCACCACATGGCGGTATTGCTCCAGGAATAGATAGGATTGTGATGTTATTGGCTGGCACTGAAAATATAAGAGATGTAATAGCTTTTCCAAAAACTCAAAGTGGTTTTGACCCTTTATTTGAATCTCCAAGTCCATTATCGAAAGAACAGTTAAATGAGCTTTGTATAGATGTTATAAAATCAGAAAATAAAAATTAAATGGTATTTAACTAGTTTTTTTTTGATGACTGATTTGAATATACTGTTTAAAATCATTTATAATCTTTTGCTAGGATAATTATTTGATCAGTAACTACTTGTATTGGAGAGGTGTCCGAGTGGTTTAAGGAGCTGGTCTCGAAAACCAGTATCTGAATTTTCAGATCGTGGGTTCGAATCCCACCCTCTCCGTATGAAAATTATAAAATAGATGGAGAGGTGCTAGAGTGGTCGAATAGGCGCGCTTGGAAAGCGCGTGAACTGGCAACAGTTCCATGGGTTCGAATCCCATCCTCTCCGAATTAATAATAAAAAATAGGAATAAAATTGACAAACAAAAAAAAATTAGTAATAGTTGAATCTCCAACAAAAGCAAAAACAATTGCCAAATTACTGGGTGAAGAATTTAATTCTATTGCAACTGTTGGGCATTTCAGGGATTTGTCTAAGAAAGATTTAGGCATAGAAATTAAAGAAACCGAAAGTAATGGAACTACAAGATATGAATTCATACCCAAATATGAACTCTCAACAAGCAAGGATGTACAAAAAGTAAAAAAAGAATTAAAGCTAGGAAAAGATAATGCATCTGAAATATATATTGCAACTGACCCTGACAGAGAAGGTGAAGCAATAGGCTGGCATATTGCAGAATTTTTAAATCTTGATGAAAATCAGCAAAATAGAATAGTTTTTAATGAATTTACGAAAAAAGCTGTTTTTGAATCGATATCAAATCCGAGAAAATTAGATTCAAATTTGTATGATTCTCAACAAGCAAGAAGATTATTAGACAGGATTTATGGATTTCAGGTAAGCCCAGTTTTGTGGAAAAAAGTAAAATATAATACGTCTGCAGGAAGAGTACAATCACCAGTATTACAATTTGTAATAGAAAGAGAAGAAGAAATTGAAAACTTTATTTCTGAAGATTTTTGGAATATATCAGCTATGCTTAAAATTGACAATTCTGAATTTAAGGCTAATTTAAGTGATCCTAATACCAAAACAAATATAAAATATAGAATTTTTGATAATAAGAAAACTGATGGAATAGTAAATATTTTAAAAAATAACGATGCTGTTGTAACAGATATTAAAAATTCTAAAAGTTACAAATCTCCTAGGCCACCATTTATAACTAGTTCATTACAGCAAGAATCAAGTCAAAAATTAAGTTTGTCACCTGATGTTACAATGAGTTTAGCTCAACAATTATTTGAAGGAGTAGATTTAAATGATGGAAGTTCAATTGGGTTAATTACTTATATGCGTACAGATTCTTTTACTATTACGCCCACAGCAATGACTAGTGTAAGAAATTATATCTCTAATGAATATGGAGATAAATACATTCCTGAAAAACCCAATCATTATAAGAATAAACAAAGATCTCAAGAAGCGCATGAGTGCATAAGACCTACTGATGTTAAAATGTCTCCCAAAAAATTAAAAAATCTAATATCTACGGATAATCGTAATTTGCTCAGATTGTATGAATTGATATGGAAAAGATTTGTATCATCACAAATGGAAAAAGCAGTATATGATGTTACTAAGGCTGTAATTTCGTGTGACAAAAAATATGAAAATGAACAATTAGATTTCAAGATAGAAAATTGGATAATTGATTTTGATGGATACTATATTATTTATGGAGAAGACAGAGAAGCATCTGATAGTGAAATTACATTAAATTTCCAATTCAGGAAAGGTGACAAAGTAATTATTGAAGATGTGAATTCAAAAGCTGATCAAACAAAGCCATTGCCTAGATATAATGAAGCTATGTTAGTTAGAAAAATGGAACAAGAAGGCATTGGCAGACCTAGTACATATGCAAACACAATAAAAACAAATTTGAAGTTGTACCTTGAAAAAAAAGAATCTAGATTACACCCAACTAAGTTAGGTAGAGCAATATCGAAATTTTTAAAAAATAATTTTTCTACTGAAGTTAGCCCTGTTTATACAACTGATATGGAAGAAAAGTTAGATAAAATTGCTACTGGGGACATGGATTGGCAATTGTTATTAAATGATTTATATACAAAACTAGAACTTAGTATAAAAAATGCCCTTGAACAAGACAGGGTTCCAAAAGATGAAATTGAAGAATATTCAGATGAACATTGTCCTGAATGTGAAAGTCCAATGATCATAAGAAGTACTAAAAAAAATGGCACTAAATTTTTAGGATGTTCTGCATTCCCGAAATGCAAAACTACAAAAGCAATTATCACTGAAACAAATCATTTATGTCCTGAGTGTAAAAATGGAACAATGAGAGAGTTGCAAGGGGCAAAAGGAAGTGTATATTATGGATGCGCTGATTATCCAAATTGTAAATTTAATTCTAGATATAAACCTGCTGAAGGTAAATGTTTAAATGATGAATGTAAAGCCGAAACTTTATTTATTAGAGGGAACAGTTTGAGATGCGAAATGTGTAAATCTTTTCAAAAAATACCAGAATCTATGAAAATTAGTAAGTAAATATAGTTATGAAAAGGAAGATTATTAAAGATTTGCTTCAATTAATTGAAGATTTTATTGCTTATTTAATAAGTTATCGAAATCTATCAAAATTTACTGTCCGAAATTATAAAAATGATTTAAAAAGTTTTAAAGATTTTATTAATTTAGATAATAATATTTTATTGAAAAATATAGATAAATCTTTAATTAGAAAATATGTACATTATTTGAATACTAAAGGTTATCAGAGATCAAGTATAAACAGAAAATTAAGTGTACTAAGAAGTTTATTTAATTATGTTTCTACAAATTCCGATTTTGATGAAATTACAATTGCTATGATTTCTAAATCCAAAATACAAAAAAAATTACCTAATATAATTTCGATTGAACAAACTGAAAGATTAATATCAAGTGTTGATGTGACTAATTTATCAGGAGTTAGAGATCGAGCTTTGATTGAAACTCTTTACTCTACAGGAATGAGAGTCTCAGAGATTTCGTCGTTAAATATTGATGATATTATTGATAAAAATAAAATAAAATTAATGGGTAAAGGTGCTAAACCGAGAGTAGTTTTTATGAGCGGTAATGCCAGAATTTGGATTGATCAATATATTAAGTTATGTTCACAAAAATTTAAAAACCCTCAGAATAATGCTTTATTTTTAAATAGATTTGGTACTAGATTATCTGTTAGATCAATTCAAAATTTAGTAAAAAAATATGGATATAAATCTGGAATTGGGGTTTCATTACATCCTCATTTATTAAGACATACTTTTGCAACACATATGCTTTCTAATGGGGCAGATTTAAGGACTGTGCAAGCATTATTAGGCCATTCAAAAGTATCTACTACGCAAATTTATACTCAAGTTGCAAATAGTGATATGAAAAAATCTTATTTCAATTCACATCCAAGGGTTAGTTTAAAATGAATTTATTGATTATTAATGGTCCAAATTTAAATTTATTAGGTCAAAGAGAACCAAAAATATACGGTAAAGAAACTTTGCAAGATATTTTGGATGATGTTTTTTTATATTCAAAAAATCATAATATTAATGTAGAGGCATTTCAATCTAATCATGAAGGGGAAATAGTTGATATGATTCAAAAAAGTAATGATCTTTATCAGGGATTAATTATAAATCCGGGAGCTTTAAGTCATTATAGTATTTCTATACGTGATGCTATCTCATCAATTTCTATTCCTGTAGTAGAAGTTCATCTTTCAAATGTTTTTACAAGAGAAAAATTCAGAAATCATTCTGTTATTTCTGATGTTTGCTCAAAAATGGTAGTTGGATTTGGTTCCAATGGATATAAACTTGCTGTTGGATATTTTATAAGTTAAAGGAGAAATACTATGTCATTGGCTTATAATGAATTGAAGAAAG
>CERQ01030811.1_pt1 | contig 17053 bp, 25 predicted proteins | sample 530711 | NCBI WGS metagenome assembly CERQ01 (sample SAMEA2620882, study PRJEB7988) | marine metagenome | biome: marine biome (ENVO:00000447); feature: mesopelagic zone (ENVO:00000213); material: "saline water (ENVO:00002010), including plankton (ENVO:xxxxxxxx)" | depth 850 m | reverse complement strand
AGTGATTAACAAGGAAGGGGAGGAGGAAAGCCAGGAATCGTTTAACTCTGTATATGTTTATGCTGATTCGGGCGCTAGAGGCTCCCCTGCCCAAATAAGGCAGTTGGCCGGTATGCGCGGATTAATGGCTCGTCCGGATGGTTCTATCATTGAAACACCTATTACAGCCAATTTCCGTGAAGGGCTGAACGTATCCCAATACTTTACTTCAACTCATGGCGCTCGTAAGGGGTTAGCGGATACAGCCTTAAAGACGGCTAATTCTGGTTATTTGACTCGTCGTCTGGTGGATATTTCGCAAGATTTGGTCATCACGGGGCAGGATTGTGGAACCGAGCAAGGCTTGACAATGGCGCCTATTATTGAAGGAGGTGACATCATCGCACCTTTGGGTGATCGCGTGTTGGGTCGTGTACTAGCGATCGACGTACTCAAAGCAGAAAACGGTGAATTAATCGCTGGTGCTGGGTCCATGATTGATGAGCGCATGGTAGATAAGCTGGAAACCTGCGGTGTGGACGAAGTGTATGTACGTTCTCCGATAACCTGTGAAACTCGATTCGGCATTTGTAGTCAGTGTTATGGAAGAGATCTTGCACGTGGTCACCTTGCGAATGTGGGAGAGGCGGTTGGTGTAATAGCGGCCCAATCTATCGGCGAGCCAGGCACTCAGTTGACGATGCGTACCTTTCACATTGGGGGAGCTGCGTCACGAGCCACTGCTTCTGACAACATCCAGGTGAAGAACAACGGTACGATTCACTTGCAGAACATGACGACGGTCGAGAACACCAAGCGTGAGTTAGTAGTGGTTACCCGATCCGGAGAATTAATAGTTAACGATACAAGTGGAAGAGAAAGAGAGCGCTACAAATTGCCTTACGGCGCAGTAATTACTATAGGTAAGAAGACTGACGTGGAGGCTGGCCAAGTTGTTGCGACCTGGGACCCCCATACTCACCCGATTGTTTCTGAGGTGGCGGGTAAGGTGGCTTTTGAAGCGATGGAAGAAGGAATAACTGTTCGCGAACAGACGGATGAGATTACCGGGCTTTCCAGCATCTCAGTTATTGATCCAGCCGAACGTGGCGCCTCTGCGAAGGAACTTCGACCTTCTGTGAATGTGGTGGACAAGAAGGGTAAAGAAGTATGTTTACCGGGCACAGATAGACCGGCTAACTATTTCTTGCCGGCCAATGCCATTATTGGATTGAAGGACGGAGCAGTTCTTAACATCGGAGACGTCATTGCTCGTATTCCACAGGAAGGCTCAAAGACTCGCGATATCACCGGAGGTTTGCCACGGGTTGCAGATCTATTCGAGGCCCGTAAGCCCAAGGAGCCCGCTATTCTCGCCGAGATTTCTGGCATTGTTAGCTTTGGTAAGGAAACCAAAGGAAAGCGCAGGTTAGTCATAACTCCGAAAGATGGAGTTAATCCGATAGACGGATCAGATCATTATGAGACTTTAATTCCGAAATGGCGCTCCATGACTGTCTACGACCAAGAGCATATAGAAAAAGGTGAAGTGGTTTCGGAAGGCCCGCCTGCTCCCCATGATATTTTGCGGTTGAAGGGTGTCGAAGCCTTGGCACAGTACATCGTAAATGAAGTTCAAGATGTGTACCGACTCCAGGGAGTGCGGATCAACGATAAGCACATCGAGGTCATAGTTCGCCAGATGCTACGTAAGGTCGAAATTACCCAACCGGGTGAATCCAATCTGATCAAGGGAGAACAGCTCACCTTTACTCAAATCTTGGAGATCAACGATCAGTTAGAGGAAGATGGGAAAGAACCTGCAAAGTTCGAACGGATGTTACTTGGTATTACCAAGGCTTCACTTGCAACTGAATCCTTTATTTCTGCTGCTTCCTTCCAGGAAACAACCCGAGTACTCACCGAAGCAGCTGTCACAGGAAAGCGTGACTTCTTGCGGGGCCTCAAGGAAAACGTTGTAGTGGGAAGACTGATACCAGCCGGAACCGGCCTTGCTTACCATGAGGCCCGCAAGAAAGCCTATGCTGAGGACGCCGATCTCGAAGCCATAAGCGCCAGCGAACTCGAAGCTGCACTTAGTGAAGCACTTAGTGAGGAGGCTGACAGTTAGGAGTTTCCCACGTTATAGTTCTGGAAAATGTTGACTCGAAGTTTCGAGATCATTACACTCTCGCATCGTTTTCGAAGTCCTATGAGCTGGTTCAATGCCGGCTACTTGGAGTCGCCGTGGATATGTCTTATTAGAGGTTCTTATATAAACCTATGGCAACGATTAATCAGTTAGTCCGTAAGGCCCGAAAGAGTAGGGTAACAAAGAGTGATGTGCCCGCTCTACAGCGTTCGCCGCAAAAACGTGGTGTCTGCACTAGGGTCTATACGACCACACCGAAGAAACCAAATTCTGCACTAAGGAAGGTCTGCCGAGTGCGCTTGGTTAATGGTTACGAAGTAACCTCTTACATCGGGGGCGAAGGTCATAATCTTCAGGAGCATTCAGTTGTTCTCATTCGCGGTGGACGTGTAAAAGATTTGCCCGGCGTGCGTTACCATATCGTTCGGGGGACCCTCGATACATCTGGTGTATCTGATCGCAAGCAAGGTCGCTCCAAATATGGAGTCAAACGGGCTAAGTAAACCGTTACTCTTATTTCAGAGCCAATCACAAGCATAAGGATTGTGTGACTCATCAAGGCTCTTAAAAATTTTGATGAGGTTGAAGTAAGGCTGGGTGTTTGCCAGTGGCGCGCCGTTGGTAAGGAATCCTGGATTAACCTGAATAAACATAGAGGTCGCTTATGCCTAGAAGAAGAGTCGTGGCAAAACGTGAAGTTCTGCCAGATCCCAAATTCGGAAGTAAAGTCCTAGCTAAATTCATGAACCACGTTATGGTCGATGGCAAGAAATCTGTTGCCGAAAGAATCGTATATGGTGCTCTTGATGTAGTTGGTGAGAAGTCCGGGTCCGATCCCTTGGAAGTATTCGAAAAAGCACTGGAAAGTATTGCTCCGATGGTTGAGGTTAAGTCTCGCCGCGTCGGTGGTGCCACTTACCAGGTGCCGATTGAGGTTCGTGCTGAACGGCGCAATGCTCTGGCCATGCGTTGGCTTGTAGAACATTCGCGCGCTCGTAGTGAAAAATCTATGGCGCTCCGACTGGCCGGTGAGATTACAGACGCTTCAGAAGGTCGCGGAAGTGCCGTTAAGAGGCGCGAAGATGTGCATCGCATGGCGGAAGCAAACCGAGCGTTTTCACATTATCGTTTTTAATTGAATTTATTATTTTGAGGGTACTACCGTGGCTAGAAAACACCCCCTAAGCCGTTACCGCAATATAGGAATTGCTGCGCACGTAGACGCTGGTAAGACGACTACCACGGAACGTGTTCTCTTTTATACCGGTATTTCTCACAAGATAGGAGAAGTACATGACGGTGCGGCGGTTATGGATTGGATGGAACAAGAACAAGAGCGTGGAATTACTATTACGTCTGCCGCAACCACTTGTTTCTGGCATGGTATGGATAATCAGTACGATGAGCACCGTATTAACATCATTGACACACCGGGGCACGTGGACTTCACCATCGAGGTTGAGCGCTCACTGCGAGTACTCGATGGAGCAATCGTTGTTCTTTGTGCTACTTCTGGTGTGCAGCCCCAGACTGAGACCGTGTGGCGCCAGGCAAATCGCTACGAAGTACCACGCATGGTATTCGTCAACAAGATGGATCGAGCCGGTGCGGATTTTCTTAAGGTTGTTGACCAGATGAAAGAGCGTCTGGGAGCCAATGCTGTGCCTCTGCAATTGGCTATTGGTGCTGAAGAAGGGTTCAAAGGAGTTATCGATCTGGTGAAGATGAAGTCTATCATCTGGAGTGAAGAAGATCAGGGTGCTACCTTTGAATACACTGACATTCCAGATGATATGCGGGCCTTGAGTGATGAATGGCGCGCACAAATGATTGAGGCGGCTGCAGAGGCCAATGAAGAGGTAATGGAGAAGTACCTTGAAAATGAAGACCTAAGTGAATTAGACATAATGAAAGGAATTCGAGAGCGTACGCTGGCTAACGAAATCGTGCCCGTTCTGTGTGGTTCTGCTTTCAAGAATAAAGGAGTACAAGCTGTACTGGATGCAGTAGTTGATTACATGCCTGCGCCGACCGAGGTAAAGGGGATCGAAGGCGTTAAGGAAGATGGTACACCGACCACCTGTGAAGCCGACGACGAAGCGCCGTTTGCTTCACTGGCTTTTAAGATTGCAACTGACCCCTACGTTGGCACGCTAACATTTTTCCGTGTCTATTCCGGCAAACTGAATTCGGGGGACACAGTTTACAATCCACTTAAGTATAAAAAAGAACGCGTTGGGCGTATGGTGCAAATGCACTCTAATACCCGCGAAGAAATTAAGGAAGTACTGGCTGGTGATATAGCTGCTGCGATTGGACTCAAAGACGTAACTACAGGTGAAACTCTTTGTAGTGCGGATAACATCGTAACTCTGGAAAAGATGGATTTCCCAGAACCGGTAATTTCGGTTGCGGTTGAACCTAAGAGTAAAGCAGACCAAGAAAAGATGGGCATCGCGCTTGGTAAACTTGCGCAAGAGGATCCATCATTCCGAGTTGAAACCGATGAGGAATCTGGGCAGACGATTATTTCGGGAATGGGAGAACTCCACCTCGACGTACTGGTAGACAGGATGAGGCGTGAGTTTTCCGTTGAAGCCAACATTGGTAAGCCACAGGTGGCTTATCGTGAAACTATTCGCAAGACGGTTGAGATTGAGGGTAAACACGTCAAACAATCTGGTGGTCGCGGTCAGTACGGTCACGTCTGGTTGCGCCTTGAGCCACTGCCTGCGGACGCTGATTACGAGTTCGTCAATCAAATTGTCGGTGGAGTTATACCGAAGGAATATATTCCCGCAGTGGACAAAGGCGTTTATGAACAGATGCAGAACGGCTGTCTAGCGGGTTACCCTCTCTTGGCTATGAAGGTTACGTTATATGATGGTTCGTTCCATGACGTGGATTCTAGCGAGATGGCCTTCAAGATCGCTGGATCATTAGCACTAAGAAAGGGAGCTCTTGAAGCTAACCCAGCGCTACTGGAGCCGGTTATGGCCGTGGAAGTGGTTACTCCCGAAGAATATATGGGTGATGTGATGGGTGACTTGAATCGTCGACGTGGCATGGTGCAAGGGATGGAAGACAGCGCTAGCGGAAAAGTAATTACCGCTGATGTTCCTTTGTCCGAAATGTTTGGATACGCAACTGATTTGCGTTCTGCTACCCAGGGCCGTGCGACTTACACGATGGAATTTGATAAATACGCTGAAGTGCCTGGTAGCATAGCTGAAGGTATCATTAATAATAATTAGGCAAGTTAGGACTTAATAAGTACTAAAGCGCCGAAGCAAAATTTGAAAGAAAGGGAAGTTGTTAGAAATTTGTTGTTTTTAGATAATTTTAGGTTCAAACGAAAATCGCTCAAGGCCACAAAATATGCGGGGTTGAGCACCTTTTTCCCTTGACTAAAGAGCATGCGGCCTATAAAATTCGCATCCTTTTTGGCATTTAGAAATTGTGTGCCAGAAAATAATTCGGTAACTTATTAATTTATAACGTTTTTTTGGTTTAATGTAGATGCAGAATCAGCGAATCAGAATTAGGCTTAAGGCATTTGACCATCGCCTAATAGATCAATCTACCCAGGAAATCGTAGACACTGCAAAACGCACTGGAGCGCAGGTCAAAGGACCCATTCCGCTGCCAACGAATAAGGAGCGATTTACTTTATTGATTTCGCCGCATGTGAACAAAGATGCTCGGGATCAGTATGAGATTCGCACTCACAAGCGACTGCTGGATATCGTAGAGCCAACTGAAAAAACAGTAGATGCCTTGATGAAGCTTGACTTGGCTGCCGGTGTAGAAGTGCAGATCAGCCTGCAGTAAATAGCCAAAAACATGACCAGGCAATAGAGCGCTCAGTCCTCGTTGCCCTTTTTAACAAAGTTTTGGAGCACTGAAATGTCTTGTTTCCCCATCCATATCGGGAAATCGCATGAGTGCAACGCGTCAGCGGCCATAGCGGGTTTTAGCCCCTTGCACGGTGAGGTTTAAAATAATGCCACTAGGATTGATCGGTCGAAAGAGCGGTATGACACGCGTTTTCACTGAAGAAGGAAACTCTGTACCAGTTACGGTTTTAGAAGTTCAACCGAACCGAGTCACGCAAATTAAAACAGCGGAAACGGATGGCTACAGTGCGATTCAGGTTACTACTGGGTCTCGCAAGGCTTCTCAAGTCGGCAAGGCAGCGGTTGGTCACTTCGCCAAGGCCAATACCGAAGCTGGAGAAGGTCTCTGGGAATTTCGTATCGAGAACGAGGATACAATAGAACTTGAACTTGGTGGTGAGATCAAAGTCGACCTGTTTGAAGCCGGACAAAAAGTGGATGTGACCGGTACTTCGAAAGGCAAGGGATTCCAAGGAAGTGTAAAGCGCCACAATTTTCATATGCAGGATGCTACCCACGGTAATTCTCTTTCACATCGCGCTCCTGGTTCGATAGGGCAATGCCAGACGCCAGGTAAAGTGTGGAAAGGCAAAAAGATGGCTGGCCAAATGGGGAACCAGAAAAAGACTACTCAGTCATTAGAAGTAGTGAGAATCGATCTCGAGAATAACCTTCTTCTCATTAAGGGAGCAGTACCTGGCGCAACGGGATCAAAAGTTATCGTCCGTCCTACTGTCAAGGGAAGGGGTTAATTAAGCAATGGAATTAGCTCTCGCATTACCCGGAAAGAAGACAGGTAAGGAGAAAATCTCACTTTCGGACCAATCCTTCAGTCGCGAATACAACGAACCGCTGGTGCATCAGACTGTAGTTACCTATATGGCAGGTGGTCGCCAAGGAAGTGTTAAACAAAAGACTCGTTCTGAAGTACGCGGTGGTGGTCGCAAGCCATGGCGGCAGAAAGGAACGGGTCGAGCTCGAGCTGGAACTATTCGCAGTCCCATTTGGCGCAGCGGTGGTGTTACGTTTGCAGCTAAGCCCCAGGACTACAGTAAGAAACTGAATAAGAAAATGTACCGCGGAGCGATGCAGTGTATTCTCTCAGAACTGATCCGACAAAATCGATTGATTGTCGTTAATGAATTCACAGTCGAATCCCACAAAACAAAAGACTTGGTTAACAAGCTCAAAGAATTTGATCTAGAAAACGTGCTCATAGTTTCTGATCAAGTACAAAAGAACCTTTACCTAGCGGCAAGAAATCTACACAAAGTTGATGCTCTAGACGTGTCAGGACTCGATCCGGTGAGTCTAATCGGGTTTGAAAAAGTGCTGATTACGGTTTCGGCACTTAAGAAAGTTGAGGAAATGCTGTCGTGAATGTGGAACGGATGTACACAGTAATACTCGGTCCTCACGTTTCTGAGAAAACTACCCTGATGGGTGAAAATGTTAATCAATATGCCTTCAGGGTAATAAAGGATGCAACTAAGCCAGAGATCAAGCAAGCAGTGGAATCTATTTTTAATGTGGTGGTTGATGATCTTCAGGTGTTGAATGTTAAAGGGAAGGCTAAGCGCAATGTTGGTGGCAGGATTCGCCGTAAGTCAGGCTGGAAGAAGGCCTATGTGCGCCTTGAGGCAGGCCATGAAATTGATTTTGCGGATATCGGGTAATCGGGGACAGAGGATTAAGTCATGCCAGTAATTAAATGTAAGCCGACTTCCCCGGGACGCCGTTTCGTCGTTAAGGTTGTGAACCCAGATCTTCATAAAGGTAAGCCTTGCTCACCATTGACTGCGTCTAAGACAAAAACTGGTGGTAGAAATAACAAAGGGCGTATTACTCGACGCCACCAGGGTGGAGGGCATAAACAGAAATACCGGATTATAGATTTTAAGCGGAATAAGGATGATATCGAGGCAAAGATTGAACGGCTCGAATACGACCCTAACCGCTCTGCCAACATAGCTTTGCTGCTTTATGCCGATGGTGAACGGAAATATATTATCGCGCCAGATAAGGTGGCAAAGGGAGATATTCTCATGTCAGGTGAAGAAGCTCCTATAAAGGTGGGCAACTGTCTGCCACTGAGGAATATTCCATTGGGTAGCACCGTGCATTGTGCTGAGATGAAGCCGGGTAAAGGCGCCCAGATCGCACGAAGTGCAGGCACTTCTTTACAGCTAGTTGCCCGTGAAGGAGATTACGCGACACTCCGGCTACGTTCCGGTGAGATGCGCAAAGTATTGAGTAGTTGTCGCGCTACCCTAGGTGAAGTCTCCAATTCTGAGCATTCACTCCGATCCTTGGGCAAAGCGGGCGCTAAACGCTGGCGAGGTGTAAGACCGACCGTTCGGGGTGTCGCGATGAATCCGGTAGATCACCCTCATGGAGGTGGTGAAGGACGTACCTCTGGTGGACGTCACCCGGTGTCACCTTGGGGTACACCAACCAAAGGTTACAAGACTAGAACAAACAAGCGAACTGACAACATGATAGTTCGTCGCAGAAATTCAAGCCGTAAATAGAGATAGGTTATAAAGGATAAATTCGTGCCACGTTCACTAAAAAAAGGTCCGTTTATTGATTTTCACTTGATGAAGAAGGTGCAGACTGCGGTCCAAAGCAATGACAAACGACCAATTAAAACTTGGTCGCGCCGATCCATGGTTTCTCCCGATATGATCGGGTTAACTATTGCAGTGCACAACGGGCGACAACATGTCCCGGTTTTCGTCAATGAAGACATGGTGGGTCATAAATTAGGAGAATTTGCTTCCACACGTTCATACCGTGGTCATACCGCGGACAAGAAGACGCCTTAGGTGATGACATGGAAGTAGTAGCGAAATTAAGAGGTGTTCGCCTATCGGCTCAGAAAGCAAGATTGGTTGCCGACCAAGTGCGTGGTAAAGGGGTTGAAGAAGCTTTAGATCTGCTGACCTACAGCCCTAAGAAAGGAGCAGCCATTATCAAAAAGGTATTGAATGCTGCTATTGCGAATGCTGAACATAACGAAGGCGCAGATGTGGATGAACTGAAAATAACAACAATTTGTGTTGACGAGGGAATGACAATGAAACGCATTATGCCGAGGGCGAAAGGTCGCGCTGATCGTATCTTGAAGCGGTCATGTCATATAACAATTACGGTCGCTGATAGCTAGGAGATTAGGATGGGTCAAAAAGTACATCCAACAGGTATCCGCCTTGGAATTGTAAAAAAACACACTTCGGTATGGTTTGCTGAAGGGCGGGAATATTCCGAGAATTTGTTGGTTGATTTACAGGTCAGAGATTTTATTAAGAAGCGACTTGCTAGCGCCTCAGTCTCCCGAGTCGATATTGAACGGCCGGCACAGACCGCTAAGATAACTATCTACACTGCGCGACCAGGTATAGTGATTGGTAAGAAGGGTGAAGATGTTGAAGCCCTGAGAGGGATATTGACTAAGAAAATGGGTATTCCCGTGCAAATCAACATCGAGGAAATTCGTAAGCCCGATCTTGACGCACAACTTGTTGCTGACAGTGTGGCTCAGCAATTGGAGCGCCGAGTGATGTTTCGTCGTGCAATGAAACGCGCCGTGCAGAATGCCATGCGTCAGGGGGCTGAAGGCATCAAGGTTCAGGTAGGAGGCCGTTTAGGAGGAGTAGAGATAGCACGTTCAGAGTGGTATAGGGAAGGTCGAGTGCCGTTGCATACCCTGCGTGCTGACATAGACTATGCAACCTCAGAAGCTAGTACCACCTATGGAATTATAGGTGTAAAGGTTTGGATATTTAAAGGTGAGATTCTAGATCTCAATGAAGCAATTGTGCCTAAGCAGAATGCTGCCAGTTAGAGGGTTAAAGTAGTGTTACAACCTAAGCGAACAAAGTTCCGTAAGATGATGAAAGGCCGTAATCGGGGCCTGTCCCATCGCGGCAGTAAAGTGGATTTTGGCGAGTATGGTTTAAAGGCTATTTCGCGTGGTCGTTTGACAGCACGTCAGATTGAGGCAGCCCGTCGTGCAATGACCCGGCGGGTGAAACGTGGCGGAAAGATATGGATCCGAGTATTTCCCGACAAGCCGATTACGCAGAAACCTCTGGAAGTGCGTCAGGGTAAAGGTAAAGGAAATGTTGAATATTGGGTTGCTCAAATTCAACCAGGACGCATTATGTTCGAGATCGAGGGTGTTGACGAAGAACTCGCGCGTGAAGCTTTTTCGTTGGCTTCAGCTAAGCTGCCGTTCCAAACAGCATTTGTTAAGCGGACAGTGATGTAAATATAAAAGGATGTTGACGAAATAAGATCGCCGAGTCTGTCAACACGATATTGTTATTGAAAGCGGTGCTATTAATAGAGGTATTTTGCAAAATACGAAGGGCAAAGGTTACTGAATGAAAGCGGAAGAATTGAGAGAAAAATCGATAGAGGAGTTGCAGGAACAACTGCAGGAACTCTATAAGGATCAATTTAATTACCGCATGCAAAAGTCCACTGGTCAACTCGGTCAGATACATTTAGTAGATGAAGTGAGAAAAGATATTGCGCGCGTAAAAACAATTATTACAGAAAGACAAAAGGGCTAAGGCAAACAATGTCGGATACTGAGATTCAAGAAAAACAACCAGATCAAGAGAAACGAGCACGCATTGCGTCTGGTAAGGTTGTTAGCAACAAGATGGATAAATCCATCGTGGTGTTAGTTGAGCGTCGTGTGACGCATCCGGTTTACGGCAAGATAATTAAGCGCTCAACCAAGATCCATGCCCATGATGCAAACAACGAGTGTTTGCCAGGTGATGAGGTAACGATTGAGGAAATTCGCCCTGTGTCGAAAACCAAGAGTTGGGCACTTGTGTCAATAGATGAACGAGCAACACAGGTTTAGGAATAAGAGTCGGTATTCGTAAGACGAATAAGTGATGGAGTGGGTCGATGATTCAAGTGCAGTCTTACTTAGATGTGGCCGATAACAGCGGCGCACGACGCGTGATGTGTATCAAGGTCTTGGGAGGGTCCCATCGCCGCTATGCACGTATTGGTGATGTTATTAAAGTTACGGTTAAGGAAGCTATTCCGCGAGGTAAGGTAAAAAAGGGTCAGGTACTGACTGCGCTGGTTGTTCGGACGAAGAAAGGAGTGCGGCGAGGAGACGGATCTGTGATTCGTTTCGACGATAATGCGGCCATTCTGCTGAACAACCAAGAAGCGCCAATAGGTACACGTGTATTCGGTCCCGTAACTAGAGAACTTCGTACCGAGAAATTTATGAGAATTATTTCACTTGCGCCTGAAGTGCTGTAATTACACTAGAAGCAGATAACAGAGAAATTTCAGAAATGAATAAGCTAAGACAAGATGACGAGGTAATTGTCATCACTGGTAAGGACAAGGGTAAGCGCGGAACTATTTCTCGTATTATTGGTAATGACAAGTTGATAGTTGCTGGTGTGAATATGGTCAAGCGGCACACTCGGCCGAACCCAAACTTGGGTCAGGCCGGAGGAATTATTGAGAAGGAAGCTCCACTGCACATATCGAATATTGCTATTTTTAATGCGACTGAGAATAAGCCAGATCGCGTTGGTATTGAAGTGCTGGAAGATGGCGCGAAGAAGCGAATCTTCAAATCAAATAGTCAAGATATAGATTAAACAATGGTGGATGCCAATCATGGCTCAGCTGAAACAGTTTTATCAAAATGAAGTAGTACCTGAATTGTCCAAACAATTCGGTTTTGCGAACACGATGCGTGTTCCAAAGGTTACTAAGGTGGTCCTTAACATGGGTCTGGGAGAAGCCGTTGCGGACAAGAAAATATTGGAAAATGCCACGAATGATCTGGAACTAATTAGCGGTCAGAAAGTTGTCATTACAAAAGCGCGTAAAAGTATTGCAGGATTCAAAATTCGGGAAGGTTGGCCTATTGGGTGCAAGGTCACCTTGCGTGGAGAGCGGATGTATGAGTTCTTAGAAAGATTGGTAGGAATCGCTATTCCACGAATCAGGGACTTCAGAGGCTTAAGCCCCAAGTCTTTCGACGGCCAGGGTAATTTCGCCATGGGGGTTAATGAGCAGATTATCTTTCCGGAGATAGATTACGACAAGATCGACACACTACGTGGTCTGGACATAACCATAACTACGACGGCACGGAACGACGATGAGGGCCGCGCTTTGCTGAAAGCGCTGCGATTTCCCTTCCGAGTAATTTCTACGACGATTGATGAAAAAACCGATCCAAATCACGAAGCACCAGTGGAAGAAGCGCCTGCCGAAGAGGAAATAGCTGAAGAAACCCTAGCGGAAATAGTAGCAGAAGCCGGAACAGCAGAGTTAGAGTCAGAAGAAGCACCCGCTGTACGGGAAGTTAGCGAAGAAAGCTCAGCGGAAGCAGCAGAAGCAGAAAAAGTTCCCGCCGCGGAGGAAACTGCTGAGGAAACCCTAATACAAGCAGAAGAACGGGAATCTGTAGATTTACAGCCGGAAGAAGCGTCAGCTGACGAAAATCAAGAGGAATCTTAATATGGCTAAATCTTCAATGATTGCCAGAGAGAAAAAGCGTGAACGTACTGTTCAAAAGTATGCGGACAAGCGAGCAAAGCTGAAAGCTATTTTAAAAGATGTAAACGCCACCGATGATGAGAAATGGGAATCCCAAATGAAGTTACAGAAACTTCCGCGTGATGCCAGCCCAGTTCGCCAACAACGCCGCTGTAAGATTACAGGGCGTCCTCATGGTGTTTATCGGAAATTTGGTCTCGGTCGCAACAAATTACGAGAAGCAGCAATGCGTGGAGATATACCCGGCTTGACAAAGGCAAGCTGGTAGCCAGGAGAAGAGATATGAGCATGTCAGATCCTATTGCAGATTTCTTGACCCGCATTAGAAATGCACAAATGGCAAAATTGCCGACGATGAGCTGTCCGTCTTCTAAGATCAAGGTGGCCATCAGTAAGGTACTGGAAGACGAAGGGTATATAACTGGTTATGCCATCAATGAAGAAAAGGGTAAGGCGGTAATAAGCGTCGATCTTAAATATCATCAGGGCAAGGCTGTCATCGAAGAGATTAAGAGAGGAAGCCGTCCGGGTCTGCGGGATTACAAAGGGGCAGGTGATCTGGTTAAGAATCGAGCTGGATTAGGTATCTCTATTCTTTCCACTAACAAGGGGTTGATGACAGACAAGCAGGCAGAAGCAGCTGGCATCGGTGGTGAGGTACTTTGTACCGTATTCTAAAGGTGCCAAATAAAATTAGGAAAAGAGTAATAAAGCGATGTCGAGAATAGCCAATGCCCCAGTAACCTTGCCAAAAGGTGTTGAAACAACACTAACCGATTCACAGATCTCGGTTAAGGGAAGCAAAGGGAATCTAAATTTGTCTTTACATGACCTCATAGCGGTCGCGCAGGATGGTGAGGAGCTCAAGGTTTCGGCGAAAGATGGTTCGCGTGAAGCTGGCGCAATAGCGGGCACCTTTCGTTCTCTTATTAATAATATGGTTTTGGGAGTGACAGAAGGATTTCAAAAAAAACTAGAACTGCAAGGCGTGGGTTATCGCGCCAAGGCCCAAGGCAAAAAAGTGAACCTAACTGTCGGTTACTCTCATGCTATAAATTATGAATTGCCCGAAGGCGTTACGGTCGAAACCCCTTCACAAACTGAAATTGTGATCTCTGGAGCAGATAAGCAACTGGTTGGCCAGGTAGCGGCGGAGATTCGAAAGTTTCGTCCACCAGAGCCGTACAAAGGGAAGGGCATTCGCTACGTTGATGAACATGTATACAGAAAAGAAGCGAAGAAGAAATAGGGTTTAAGTTATGAGTGTAAAGAAAGCTGCACGCTTACGCAGGGCAAAGCGCGCAAGAGCAAAGATCAGCGAGCTCCGAATGAATCGTCTCTGTGTGTTTCGTTCGCCGAAGCATATTTATGCGCAGATTATTTCTCCGACCGGGAATGAAGTGTTGGTAAGTGCTTCAACAGTGGAGAAGAATAGTAAATCCGGGGCTACGGGCAATATCGATGCTGCCGGTAAGATAGGAAAACTGATAGCTGATAGAGCAAAAAAAGCTGGAATTGAGAGAGTCGCATTTGATCGCTCGGGTTATGCGTATCACGGTAGAGTTAAAGCTCTGGCAGAAGCAGCGCGTGAAAGTGGACTGGAATTCTAAAGGTTGCAAGTATGGCATTTAAAGACGAACCAGGTAAGAACGAAGAAGGTCTGCAGGAAAAACTGATTCAGGTAAATCGTGTCGCCAAGGTAGTAAAAGGTGGTCGTATTTTTGGTTTTACTGCTCTTACTGCAGTTGGCGATGGCAATGGTCGGGTAGGTTTTGGCCGTGGTAAGGCAAGAGAGGTTCCGCTGGCGATCCAGAAAGCAATGGAATCTGCGCGTCGCAACATGATTAGTGTGAACTTAAATGGGCGCACGCTGCAATACCCGATCAAGTCCCGACATGGTGCCTCAAAAGTTTACATGCAGCCGGCGTCTGAAGGTACAGGTGTTATCGCAGGCGGAGCGATGCGTGCCATCCTCGAATTAGCAGGTGTCCAAAATGTTCTGGCAAAGTGCTACGGCTCCACTAACCCTGTGAATGTTGTGCAGGCTACTTTCAAAGGACTTCGCGATATGCGTTCACCGGAAGACATAGCTGCGAAGCGGGGTAAATCTGTAGAAGAATTTCTGAGTGAGCAGGCGGGTTAAATAAGGTTTAGGCCCATGAGTAAAGAGAAACCAACAGTCAAAGTAACACTGGTAAAAAGCCCAATCGGCGCCTTGCCCAAGCACAAGCTATGTTTGAAAGGGCTGGGTCTGCGGCGCATGCACCAGTCTGTAGAGGTTGAAGACAATCCAGCGGTTAGAGGCATGATTAGCAAGATCAGCTATATGCTTGCAGTAGATTAAGGAAATCCAGATGCAATTAAATAATTTACGGCCAGCCTCAGGTAGCACCAAAACAAAAAAGCGCGTCGGACGAGGTGGAGGTAGTGGTTGGGGTAAAACCTGTGGCACCGGCCACAAGGGTCAGAAATCACGAAGTGGTGGAAAAATTAAGCCAGGCTTTGAAGGTGGTCAGATGCCATTACAAAGGCGCTTACCCAAGTACGGTTTCAGCTCTCGCGTGGGACGCAATACTGCCCAAATTCGTACTGCTGAACTGAACCAAGTAGACGGGGATATAGTCAATCTCGAATCCCTTCGAAATGCTGGTTTGATAACAGCGAGCGTTAAGCGGGTGAAAGTTATGCTATCTGGTGATGTTACTCGGAAATTGACCGTTAACGGGATTCGAGTCAGCAAGGGAGCTAAAGAAGCAATAGAGGATGCAGGTGGCAAGGTTGATGAGACAACGGCTGTTGGGAAAGCTGATGCGGTAGCCAAGAAAAAGCCTGGGAAAATAGCAGAAGTTGTTAAGGAAGTGCCGGCAGAAGCAGAATCCTCAGAAGAATCGAAGGTAGAGCCTGCCTCAGATGAATCATAAGAGATTAGTCAAGAATCATGGCAAACAGACCTAACTTAAATCCAGAAAACATCGGTGCCGGCCTTGGCGAGTTAAAGGCGCGCTTGCTGTTTGTGTTGTTTGCCATTTTTGTCTATCGAATTGGTACACATATCCCTGTTCCTGGGATTGATCCGCTTCAATTGAGTGCATTCTTCGACCAGAACGAAGGGACTTTTGCTGGAATGTTTAACATGTTTTCAGGCGGTGCACTGGAACGCATGAGCATCGTGGCTTTGGGGATAATGCCCTATATTTCTGCATCGATCATTATGCAGTTATTAACAGCGGTCAGTCCACAATTGGACCAGCTTAAAAAAGAAGGAGAATCGGGTCGTCGGAAGATTACCCAGTACACGCGCTATGGAGCGCTGGTGTTGGCCACAGTGCAGGCTACCGGCATGACTGTTGGTCTTTTATCGCCAATGGCATATAGCCCTGGGCTGGCATTTAACCTTACTGCGATTATTTCACTAGTAACAGGAGCGATGTTCCTAATGTGGCTAGGGGAGCAAATTACTGAGAAGGGTGTTGGTAACGGAATATCGATGCTGATTTTTGCGGGTATTGTTGCTGGATTTCCGGCTGCTGTGGGCACTTCATTGACTCAAGCCTACGAAGGCCAGATCAATGGGGTATTATTACTAGTGGTGGGTGTCGTCGCAATAGGTGTAGTAGCGTGTATTGTTTATGTAGAACGAGCCCAACGGCGCATTACTGTGAACTATGCAAAGCGGCAGCAGGGTAGGAAACTTTACCAAGCTCAAGCCAGTCACTTGCCTTTAAAGATAAATATGGCCGGTGTAATTCCGGCTATTTTTGCCAGCTCAATTTTGCTTTTCCCGGCATCGTTGGGCCAGTGGTTCGGCCAGTCTGAAGGGTCTGAGTGGTTGCAGGATATTGCCCTGATGATAGGCCCGGGACAGCCACTGTACATAATTATTTTTAGTGGCATGATCATTTTCTTTTGCTTCTTTTATACCGCACTAGTATTCAATCCGCGCGATGTAGCGGAAAACTTGAAGCGATCCGGAGCCTTTATTCCTGGAATTCGCCCAGGAGAGCAAACAGCAAGATACATTGATGGCGTAATCACGCGACTTACAATGTTTGGTGCCATCTACATCACCTTAGTCTGCTTGCTTCCTAATTTCATGCAAATGATGGCCAACGTACCCTTTAATCTTGGTGGCACAGCATTGCTTATTTCCGTGGTGGTAGCCATGGATTTTATGTCTCAAGTGCAATCACACTTGATGTCCCACCAATATGATTCGCTGATGAAAAAATCAAAACTTGGGAACTATGGAAGGAGTGGTATCTAGTTATTGACTAGAGGGATAGCACAATGAAAGTTAGAGCTTCAGTTAAGAAAATTTGCCGGAATTGTAAGATTATCCGACGCAATGGTTCGGTTAGAGTAATTTGCAGTGCCGAACCTCGACATAAGCAGCGTCAGGGTTAGAGTCAAAAAGAGAAGAATGGAGTAATCTATGGCGCGTATTGCAGGGGTTAACATACCAGATAAC
>CERQ01033982.1_pt1 | contig 17220 bp, 15 predicted proteins | sample 530711 | NCBI WGS metagenome assembly CERQ01 (sample SAMEA2620882, study PRJEB7988) | marine metagenome | biome: marine biome (ENVO:00000447); feature: mesopelagic zone (ENVO:00000213); material: "saline water (ENVO:00002010), including plankton (ENVO:xxxxxxxx)" | depth 850 m | reverse complement strand
GTCGTCCTTCTCATCTTTCTGATCGGACTTGCCGTGGTCATCGGTATTCTGAAGCTGTTGTTCTGATGGGAAACGCCGCCCCTTCCGGGTGGCGTTAACGCAATCTTAACCGGAATCAGTTCATAACCGACCTCGGCCGGAACCGAGGCACGAAGGCCAGACCAAGGCGCGCGTCCCGCCATCCTTCCGCTGCCATCAGGGGGATGGCGGGGCGACGTCCGCCTATTCGGCCTCGTCGGCGGGCTTGGCGTTCAATTGGCCGAAATTCTGCGCGCCAATGGTGTCATGCAGTTCGATCTGGGTTTCCAGATAGTCGATATGGCCTTCCTCGTCGGCGATCAGTTCCTCGAACAGGACCTTGCTGACGTAATCGCCGACCTTCTCGCAATGATCACGGGCCTCGATATACAGGGTCCGCGCGTCATGTTCGGCGGCGAGGTCGCTTTCCATCGTTTCCTTCAGGTTCTGCCCGATCCGCAGCGGATCCAGCTTTTGCAGGTTCGGATGGCCTTCGAGAAAGATGATCCGCTGGACCAGCCGGTCGGCATGATGCATTTCCTCGATCGATTCGGCCCGCGACTTGTCCGCGATCCGTCCATAACCCCAATCTTCTTGCAGCCGGTAATGCAGCCAATACTGGCTGACGGCCGTCAGTTCAGACCGGAGTGCGGCATTGAGATACTCGATGACCTTGGCGTCGCCCTTCATGACCGGAATCCTCCTTCTTGTCCGTGTTCACCCGCAGGATCGGCGGGGCGACGCCCAGACTATCGCAGCGGCGCATGGTGTCCAGAAACAGCTTCATGCAGCCGCCGCAATCGGGGCGCTGGCCCAGTGCGTGATAGACCTTGCCCGGGGTGATGATCGTTTGCGGATCGGCGGCACGCATCCAGTCGATGGCGGCGCGAATCTGATGATCGGTGATCTGGGTGCAATGGCAGACGATCATGGAAAACTCCTGGATGAGCGAAACCTAGTGAATTTGTCGGGCATGTAAAGCCCGCCTTTTTCGCCCGCTCATCACGGCATGGCGAGCGGCCTGCGCGCGATGCTTGACCCGCGGCCCCGTCAGGCGCAGAAGCCCGGCCATGAAACTGTCCGATTTCGATTTCGAACTGCCCGAGGGGCTGATCGCTACGCGGCCGGCCCGCCCGCGCAGCGCGGCGCGACTGTTGCTGGCCGAGGACGGGACCATCGCGGATCGTGTTGTCAGCGATCTGCCCGCGATCCTGCGACCCGGCGACCTGCTGGTGCTGAACGACACCAGGGTCATCCCCGCGCGCCTGACCGGCAGCCGCGAACGCGATTCGGCGCAGGGGGCCGTCAGCGCCAGGATCGAGATCACGCTGCTGGAACCGGCCGCCGATGGCTGGCGCGCGCTGGCCAAACCGCTGCGCAAGTTGCGCGAGGGCGAGGTGATCCGTTTCGGACCACAGCTTTCGGCCGAGGTCGCGGCGATCGGGCAGGGCGAATTGCAGTTGCGGTTCGATGCCACGGGCGAGGCATTCGACGCTGCGCTGGCGCAGGTCGGCGCGATGCCGCTGCCGCCCTATATCGCCAGCCTGCGCGCACCCGACAGCCAGGACCGGCAGGATTACCAGACGGTCTGGGCCGCGCGGCGGGGTGCCGTCGCCGCGCCCACGGCCAGCCTGCATTTCGATGAGGCGCTGCTGGCCGCCCTGGACGCCCGCGGCGTGGAATTCGTCCACGTCACGTTGCATGTCGGCGCGGGCACCTTTCTGCCCGTCAAGGTCGAGGACGTGACGACGCACCGGATGCACGCCGAATGGGGCGAGGTCACGCCGGACGCGGCGGCGGCAATCAACCGCGCCAGGTCCGGGGGCCGGCGCGTCATCGCCGTCGGCACCACGGCGCTGCGACTGATCGAAACGGCCGCCGCCGGAGACGGCCGGATCGCCCCGTTCGAGGGCATGACCGACATCTTCATCTATCCCGGTTATCACTTCCAGGTGACAGATGGGCTGATGACCAATTTTCACCTGCCCAAATCGACCCTGCTGATGCTGGTTTCCGCCCTGATGGGGCCCGAAAAGATCAAGCAAATCTATACACATGCGGTATCGCAGCGGTATCGTTTCTTCAGCTACGGCGATGCGTCGCTCCTGATTCCCTGACGTCGCTTTCCGGCTGGCATCGCCGGGCACGCGGGATTAGGGCGGGCGATCTGATGAAACGGGTCTTCCGGACCCCTGGCGACACCCTGACGAAACGAGACGAGACATGACTTCGGTGATGCGCAGCACCTGGCCCCTGCTTCTGGGGATGCTTCTTCTGATGATCGGCAACGGGATGCAGGGCACGCTTCTGGGGATCCGTGGCGGCATCGAGGGGATTCCCACCTTCCAGATGTCCGTTGTCATGTCCGGCTATTTCGGCGGCTTCCTGCTGGGCAGCCTGGTCGTGCCCGGCGTGATCAAGAATGTCGGCCATGTCCGTGTCTTCGCGGCCCTCGGATCACTGATCTCGGCAGCGGTGGTGCTGTATTCGATCCAGCCGGACTGGATCGTCTGGACGCTTCTGCGGGTCATGGTGGGGTTCTGCTTCTGCGGGGTCTATATCACCGCCGAAAGCTGGCTGAACGCAAGTTCGACCAACGAGAACCGGGGACAGGCGCTGGCGGCCTACATGATCACCCAGCTTCTGGGGATCGTGATCGCGCAGGGGCTGCTGAATATCGGCGATCCGGCGGGATACCTGCTGTTCATCATCCCGTCTGTCCTGGTTTCGCTGGCCTTCACGCCGATCCTGCTGACTGCCCGGCCCGCCCCCAACTTCGAGACGATCAAGCGCATGTCCTTTGCCCGGCTCTACGATGCCTCGCCGTTGGGCTGCGTGGGCGTGTTCCTGATGGGCGGGGTCTTCTCGGCGCTTGCGGGCATGTCGTCGGTCTGGGGCGCGTCGATCGGGCTGTCGGTCGCACAGATATCGCTGTTCGTGGCGGCGATCTATTCGGGCGGGCTGGTGCTGCAGTATCCGCTTGGCTGGGTGTCGGACCGCTGGGACCGGCGCCGGCTGGTGCTGATCCTGTCGGCCGTGGGCGCGCTGACGACGCTGGTCGTGGTGGTGGTGCAGCCCGGTACGCTGGGGCTGGTGGTCGCGGGGGCGATCATGGGCGGCGTGGCGAACCCGATCTACGCGGTTCTGCTGGCCTATACCAACGACTATCTCGATCAGTCGGACATGGCCGCGGCATCGGCGGGGCTGCTGTTCATCTATGGCGTCGGATCCTTTGGCGGCCCGCTGATCACCGGCTGGATGATGGCGCAGATGGGACCGTCGGGGTTCTGGGCCTATATGGGCGTGCTGATGCTGGCGCTGGCGATCTATGCGGGGTGGCGGATGACCCGGCGCCGGGCGCTGACCCCGGACGAACAGGGCAACTACGCCGTCATCACCCCCGGCAACACGCAGCTTGTGGTGGGGGCGGCCCTGGACGATGCGCAATCCTCCGGCCAGGCCGACGCGCAGGACGCGCCGCCCCCCGCCGCCTGAGATCGGGGCCGATGCTTGCCGCTGCCGGGGGATTGGTTTAACGCTGAACCATCTTGACCGAGCGGGGGGAACCAATGGCCCAGAATTTCGACATGGTGGTGATCGGTGCGGGGCCTGGCGGCTATGTCGCGGCGATCCGGGGCGCGCAACTGGGGCTGAAGGTGGCCTGTATCGAACGCGAGCATCTGGGCGGCATCTGCCTGAACTGGGGCTGCATCCCGACCAAGGCCCTGTTGCGCAGCGCCGAGGTCTTTCACCTGATGGAACGCGCCAAGGATTTCGGTCTCAGCGCCGAAGGGATCGGCTATGACCTGAACAAGGTCGTCGATCGTTCGCGCGGGGTGGCCAAGCAATTGTCGGGCGGTATCGGGCATCTGTTCAAGAAGAACAAGGTCACAACCATCATGGGCGAGGCCAGGCTGGCCGGCAAAGGCAAGGTGACGGTCAAGACCGACAAGGGCAGCGAAGAGGTCACGGCCCGGTCGATCATCATCGCGACCGGCGCGCGGGCCCGCGAATTGCCGGGGCTGGAACCGGATGGCAAGCTGGTCTGGAACTACAAGCACGCATTGAAGCCGCCGCATATGCCGAAAAAGCTGCTGGTCATCGGATCGGGCGCCATCGGCATCGAATTTGCCAGCTTCTTCAACACGCTGGGGGCTGATACCACCGTGGTCGAGGTGATGGACCGCGTTTTGCCGGTCGAGGATTCCGAGGTCTCCGCCTTTGCCAGGAAAGCCTTCGAAAAGCAGGGCATGACCATCATGGAAAAGGCGACGGTCACGAAACTGGACAGGGCCAAGGACAAGGTCACCGCCCATATCGAGAAGGACGGCAAGACCAAGACGATCGATTTCGACACGGTGATTTCCGCCGTCGGCATTGTCGGCAATGTCGAGGGGCTGGGCCTGGAAGAGGCCGGCGTCAAGGTCGACCGCAGCCATATCGTGACCGACGAATATTGCCGCACGGGCGTCGATGGCCTGTTTGCCATCGGCGACGTGGCGGGGGCGCCCTGGCTGGCGCACAAGGCCAGCCACGAAGGCGTCATGGTCGCCGAACTGGTCGCGGGCGGCCATCCGCACCCGATCAAGCCGAACTCGGTCGCCGGCTGCACCTATTGCCAGCCGCAGGTCGCATCCGTCGGGCTGACCGAGGCCAGGGCCAAGGAACAGGGCCATGAGGTCAAGGTGGGCAAGTTCCCCTTCATCGGCAACGGCAAGGCGATCGCCCTGGGCGAGGCCGAGGGTTTTGTCAAGACCGTCTTCGACGCCAAGACCGGCGAGCTTCTGGGCGCGCACATGATCGGCGCCGAAGTCACGGAACTGATCCAGGGCTATATCGTCGGGCGCCAGCTTGAGACGACCGAGGCCGAACTGATGGAATCCATTTTCCCGCACCCGACGCTGTCAGAGATGATGCATGAATCGGTGCTGGACGCCTATGGCCGGGCGATCCATTTCTGAACGGCGTCACGACACAAATCCCTTGGGGATTCAGGCTTCGTTCACCAATTGCCGGCTGTTCTTGACGTGCCGCTGTGCCAACTTGCGGCCTTCGCGGCCGTTCAGCAGGCGTCGCGCGCCGGTGGATCGGAAACCCGGATCGGACAGATGCGGAAACAGGGCGAGGATTTCGCGCCGCGCCGCGCCGCTGACGGCTTTCAGCGCCTCGGGGCCGGTATAGAGGCTTTCGGTCCAGGCGCCGTTGGACCGGACCACCTCGTGATCGTCGAACAGCATGTGATGATAGCTGACACCAAGCGCGGGATTGACGATCTCGATCCCCGGCAGGCCCAGAAGGTGTTTGGCGGCCACCAGGATTTCGTCCTCGCCGAACATGCGCCGGGCGATGACCGATCGCACCAGAACCCGATGCTGCGGCGACACCCGCAGATCGCGCGAGGGAAAGCCGGGCGCCAGCGCATCCGCGCGGATCAGGATCGGCCGCAGATGGGGTTGCAGATCCAGGCGGTCGCGGCCCAGCAGCGTCGATCCGATCCAGCGCAAGACCCGAAAGCCGTTGTCGCGCGTCAGCACCATGTCGCCGGCCGACAGCGTTTCGATCGCCTGCGCGCCGAACATCGTCTCGATCATCGTTCCGGCGGTAAAGCAGATTGCCGCCTGGGGGGCGTAGGCGACGCTGGCATATCCGTTGCCGAACCCCTTCTCCGAGACATAGGAGAAGGTCGCATTGACATCGAATTTGGGAAATGTCGTCTTCCCCGTGCTGGCATCGGTCACCGGCAGGGGCGTGATCAGGATGGCCTTGCGGCCCCCGACCATGTTGCCGAAACTTCCCCGCGTTCCATTGATGAAGGGAAAGTTGGCCAGGAAGCGGTTGCCGTCTGCATCCTTGATGATCGAGCCGCGAAACACCGACAGCCGGTTGCCTGCGGCGACAAGGTCGGGACCGAACGCGGTATCGGAGACGAGAAATTGTTCCAGGTCGGTCGAATAGCGCGGCACCTCGAAATTGGGATCATCGTCGAGAACGGCGACAGTGCTGACACGCGCCCCCGACATCGTGAACGAGTTTTGCCTGTACCAGGGCTCGAACACCGTGTTGGTGCTGCTGCCGATGGGCGGCGGCGAGTCCAGCGTCACCATCGTGATCTTGTATTCGCTCAGTTCCGCCATCCGCCCCCCGCCACCGTGCCTGTCCTGTTCCCGGACGTTCCGGCCGCGGGTGATCGGCCCGCGCTTTTTCGCGGTTTACCGGCAGATGGTTAAAGAAGGGTTAACGCGATCGTGACAAAGGCCGGTCGGTTCCGGGCCGGCCCGATCCATGCACGGTCGGTGCATTCTCGCCGCCGTTCGGCGCCGCTCCGGTGCCGCGTTCGCGATAGGGGGTGCTGCCATATTGCGCGCGGTAGCATTTGGAGAAATGCGACGGGCTGGAAAAGCCCGAAGCCAGCGCCACTTCGATGATCGACATCTCGGTCTGCATCAGCAGGTTCCGGGCGCGGGCCAGCCGCGTCTCCATGTAATACCGCTTGGGACTGCGGTTCAGATAACGGCGAAACAGGCGTTCCAGCTGCCGAGTGGACATGCCGGCATCGCGGGCCAGGGTGGCCGGACTGATCGGATCTTCCAGATTGCCCTCCATCCGCGCGATCACGGCGGCCAGTCGGGGATGGCGAACGCCGATCCGCGTCGGGATCGACAGGCGCTGACGGTCCTGATCGGTGCGGATCGCGGTGTGCAGCATCTGGTCGGCCACCTCGGCCGCCAGCGCGTCGCCATGCCATTCCGCAATCAGATGCAGCATCAGGTCGATGGACGAGGTGCCGCCCGCCGCCGTCAGCCGGTTGCCATCATGCACGAAAACCGAACGGTAGAGATCGACCTCGGGGAAAGCCTCGGCCAGACCGTCGTGGTTTTCCCAGTGGATCGTGGCCTTGCGGCCGTCCAGCAGACCGGCCTCGGCCAGAACCCAGGCGCCGGTGCAGACCGCGCCGATCCCGGCGCCGCTGCGGGCCTGCTTGCGCAGCCAGTTCAGCACCGGTTTCGTCGCCACGCGCGCGATCCCGATGCCGCCGCACAGGATCACCACGTCGTCGCGCCCGAAGGCGATCTCGGCGTCCAGCCCGCCATCCAGTTCCACGCGGGCCCCGTTGGAGCAGACGGCGACATCCCCTCCGGGCCCGATCAGGCGCCATTCGAACAGCGTTTTTCCGGCGGCCCGATTCGCCAGCCGCAAGGGTTCGATCGCGGCGGCGAAAGGCAGCATCGTGAAACGGTCGAGCAGCAGGAAGGTGAAACGGCGTGGCTTGTCGGCGGACATCGGACTGGCTTTGTTGTCGATGAGGCACATCAGCAGGGATTTCGCGCCGCCGCAAGGGGCGGTTGCCGCGTCCGCAAGGCTTCGCCACCCTTTCCCTTGACGCGGTTCGGCCCTATACCGGCCCGACCATTTTTTCAAGGAGTGCGCGCCATGACGCAGGAGACCCGCAAGACCGCCGCCCGGAACTGGGACAAGGCCGGCTGGCGTGCCTATCCGCGCGTCCAGATGCCGGACTACACCGATGCCGCCGCGTTGCAGATGGTCGAGGCGCAGTTGCGCCGATATCCGCCGCTGGTCTTTGCGGGCGAGGCGCGGCGCCTGCGCGAGCAACTGGCCGAGGTCGCAGCGGGCCGCGCCTTTCTGTTGCAGGGCGGCGATTGCGCGGAAAGCTTCGCCGAATTCAGCGCCGACAACATCCGCGACACCTTCAAGGTTCTGCTGCAGATGGCCGTCGTGCTGACCTGGGGCGCGCAATTGCCGGTCGTCAAGGTCGGCCGCATGGCCGGGCAATTCGCCAAGCCGCGCAGCGCGCCGACCGAGACCGCGAACGGGGTCGAACTGCCCAGCTATCGCGGCGACATCGTCAACGGCTTCGACTTTACCCCCGAGGCGCGGATTCCCGACCCGCAGCGGATGCTGGCCGCCTATACGCAGGCGGCGGCGTCGCTGAACCTGCTGCGCGCCTTCTCGACCGGCGGCTATGCCGACATGCACCGGGTCCAAAGCTGGATCGCCGATTTCGTCGGCGGCCCCGAGGCCGCGAAATACCGCGACATCGCCGATCGCATCCGGGACGCCATGGCCTTCATGCAGGCGGCGGGTGTCAATTCCGACACGGCGCATCAATTGTCCAAGGTCGATTTCTATACCAGCCACGAGGGTCTGCTGCTGGAATACGAAGAGGCGCTGGCCCGGATCGACACGACGACCGGACTGCCGGTCGCCGGTTCGGGCCACATGATCTGGATCGGCGACCGCACGCGGCAGCCCGATGGCGCGCATGTGGAATTCTGTCGCGGCGTTCAGAACCCGATCGGCCTGAAATGCGGCCCGACGACCACGCCCGACGATCTGAAGGTGCTGATGGAAAAGCTGAACCCCGACAACGAGGCCGGCCGGTTGACCCTGATCGCACGCTTCGGCGCCGGCAAGGTCGGCGATCATCTGCCGCGCCTGATCAGGACGGTGCAGGAAGAAGGCGCCAATGTCGTCTGGTCCTGCGACCCGATGCACGGCAACGTCATCAAGTCCTCGTCGGGCTACAAGACCCGGGCCTTCGATTCGATCCTGCGCGAGGTGCGCGAATTCTTCGGCATTCACAAGGCCGAGGGCACGATCCCCGGCGGCGTGCATTTCGAGATGACCGGCAAGGACGTGACCGAATGCACCGGCGGTGTCCGCGCCGTCACCGACGAGGATCTGTCGGACCGTTATCACACCGCCTGCGATCCACGCCTGAATGCCAGCCAGTCGCTGGAACTGGCATTTCTGGTGGCCGAGGAACTGCGCAACCGGCGCGAGACGGCCGCGCCCGGGAAGGACGTGAAGGCAGGCTGAACACGGCCCCCGCGCCCGGAGGACAGTCGCCGCACGCCCGGCGGCTGTCGTCGTTCCGGACCGTGGCGATGTCTGTCCATCCGCCTTTCGGGCGGAGCGAAGGCAGGCCTAGCCCGAGATGATCTCGAACCTTTCCACATCGACCATGCCGCGATCGGTGATCTTCAGTGCCGGGATCACCGGCAGGGCCAGAAAGGCCAGTTGCAGGAACGGCTCTTCCAGCGTCACACCCAGCGATTTCGCCGCCTTCCGCAATCGGGCCAGCCGGTCGCGCACCGTCTCGAAGGGCTGAAGGCTCATCAGCCCGGCGACCGGCAGCGGCAATTCGGCCAGAACCTCGCCCTCGGCCGCAACCACCAGACCGCCCTCGATCTGCGACAGCCGGTTTGCCGCCAGCGCCATGTCGGCATAATCCGCGCCGACGACCGCGATATTGTGGTGATCGTGGCAGACGGTCGAGGCGATGGCCCCGCGCGCCATGCCGAAGCCCCTGACGAAGCCGGTGGCAATGTTGCCGTTCCTGCCATGCCGCTCGATCACCGCGATCCGGATCAGATCGCGCGCGGGGTCGGGCCGCTTGTCGCCATCCTTCGGTGCGATCTCATCGTGCAGATGGCGGGTGATGATCTTGCCTTCGATGATTCCGATCACGTCGGTTTCGGCCCGGTTGCCGCTGGACCGGAAATCACGAGCCTCGACCTTCGGGGCCTTGACCGAGTTTCGGCCGACGGGCGGCACGTCGCCACGTGCGGCAAATGCCGCATCGTCCACGACCCGGCCGCCACACAGGACCAGCGCCGCGTGACAACCTTCCAGCGAATCCAGCGCCACGATATCGGCCCGCCGCCCCGGCGCGATCAGCCCGCGATCCTTCAGCCCGAAGGCCTCGGCCGCCGACAGCGAGGCCGCGCGATAGGCGGCCAGCGGCGACGTGCCCATCTGGATCAGCCGCCGGATCATGTAGTCCAGGTGACCATGCTCGCCGATATCCAGCGGGTTGCGATCGTCGGTGCACAGGCACAGATAGGCGCTGGTCGTCTCGGTCAGGACCGGCTGCAGGGCTTCCAGATCCTTGCTGACCGAACCCTCGCGGATCAGCACGCGCATCCCCTTGCGCAGCTTTTCCAGCGCCTCCCCGGCGGTTGTCGCCTCGTGTTCCGTGCGGATGCCGGCGGCGATATAGGCGTTCAGATCGCGGCCCGAAAGCTGCGGGCAATGGCCGTCGACATGGCCGCCCGCGAACAGGCGCAGCTTGTCCATCGCGGCAGGGTCGCGGTGGATCACGCCGGGATAATTCATGAACTCGGCCAGCCCGATCCCCGAGGGATGTCCCATCAGCGGTGCCAGGTCGGCGGCCTCGATCCGCGCGCCCGAGGTCTCCATCTCGGTCGACGGCACGCAGGAGGACAGTTGCACCCGCAGATCCATCAGCAGATGCAGGCTGGCCTGCTGAAAATAGCGGATACCGTCCAGGCCGATCACGTTGGCGATCTCGTGCGGGTCGCAGATCGCGGTGGTGATGCCGCGCGGTGTCACGCAGCGGTCGAACTCGAACGGCGTGACAAGGCTGGATTCGACATGCAGATGGGTGTCGATGAAGCCCGGAACCAGCGTCAGCCCGGTCACGTCGATCACCGCGCGCGCCTCGTATCGCGCACCGATGCCCACGATCGTTTCGCCGCAGATCGCCACGTCGCCGTCGATCATGCTGCCGGTGACCAGATCGAAGACCTGCCCGCCGCGCAGGACCAGATCGGCCGGTTCATCCCCGCGCGCCTGTGCGATCCGCTGTTCCAACCCGTCCATGCCGTCCTCCGTCGCGTCCTTGCAGGCGGCCACAGAACCCCATCGCCCGGCCAAGGTCCAGAGCCGGGGCCACTTGCCGCGCGGGCCAGCCTGTGTTTGCCTTCACTCCGGCGGATGAGGAGGCCACGAATGACTTTGACGGCAGGGACTTTCCGCGACCATTTCAGGGCCGGCGGCAAGGCAATCAACGGCTGGTGCGGCATCCCGTCGCCGGTCACGACCGAAATCCATGCGCATGCGGGCTATGATCTGCTGACCATCGACATGCAACACGGGCTGGTCGGCTATGCCGACATGCTGGCGATGTTGCAGGCGATGTCTGCCAGCCCGGCGCCGAAATTCGTGCGCATCCCGTGGAACGAACCCGGCATCGCGATGAAGGCGCTGGATGCCGGGGCCGACGGAATCATCTGCCCGATGATCAACAGCGCCGACGAGGCGCGCGCGCTGGTCCGGGCCGCGCGCTATGCGCCGCTGGGCGCGCGCAGCTACGGGCCGGTGCGGGCCGGCGCCCTGCATGTCGACTACGTCGCCCGCTCGGCCGATCTGGTGCAGGTCTTTGCCATGATCGAGACGCGCGAGGCGCTGCGAAACCGCCACGAGATCATGGCGGTCGAGGGGCTCAGCGGGGTCTATGTCGGCCCCGCCGATCTGGGCTTGTCGCTGGGCTACGCCCCCACGCTGAACCCCGAGGCGGTCGAGGTGCTGCAGGCAATCGGCGATGTTCTGGCGGCGGCGCGGCAGGCGGGATTGCTGGCCGGCGTGCATTGCGGCGATGGCGCGATGGTGCGCGCGATGCTGGGACAGGGATTCGATTTTGCCTCGCTGGCCACCGATACCGGGCTGTTCACGCGCGCGCTCGGCGCCGCGCTGGCCGAAGCGCGGGGATAGGGCGCGGTTTTGCGCCGCCGGCGCGCGGGACGCGCGCGCCCCGCCCAGCGGCAGCGACCGGGGCAGGATCTTCCTGTCCCGCCCCCGTCATTGTCAGGGGGTCCAGCGCAGGAAATTCGCGATCAGGCGCAGACCGACGCCTTGCGATTTTTCGGGATGAAACTGTGTGCCGACGATGTTGTCGCGGCCCACCACCGCCGTGACCGCGCCGCCGTAATCGACATGGGCCAGCAGATGCGCCCGATCCGCTACCCGGAACTGCCAGGAATGGACGAAATAGGCATGATCGCCCGTGCCGATACCTTCCAGGACAGGATGGGGGCGGTCGATGACCAGATCGTTCCAACCCATATGCGGCACCTTGAGGCCCGGCGCGTCGATCCGCGCCACTTCGCCGCCGATCCAGTCCAGCCCGGCCGTCGGGCGGTATTCGTATCCCGTCGTCGCCAGCATCTGCATTCCGACGCAGATGCCGATGAAAGGCACGCCGCGATTCAAGACCGCCTCGCGCAGGGCCTCGGCCATTCCATCGACCTCACCCAGGGCCGCGCGGCAGGCGGGAAAGGCGCCGTCGCCCGGCAGCACGATCCGGTCGGCGCGTGCCGCGATACCCGGATCGGACGTCACAACGATCTCGGCCCCGACGCTCCGGCCCATCTTCTGGAACGCCTTTTCGGCCGAATGCAGGTTGCCGCTGTCGTAATCGATCAGCGCCACACGCATCACAGCGCACCCTTGGTCGAGGGCAGGGCGCCGGACATGCGCGGGTCGGGTTCGACCGCCTCGCGCAGCGCGCGGGCGACCGCCTTGAAGGCGGCCTCGGCGATGTGATGGGAATTGATCCCGTCCAGGCGCGCGAGATTCAGGCTGATTCCGCCATGGGTGGCCAGCGCCTGGAAGAATTCGCGCACCAGTTCGGTATCGAAGCCGCCGATCCTTGCCGACGGGAAATCGACGTTCCAGACCAGATAGGGCCGCCCCGACAAATCCAGCGCGGCGCGGACCAGCGCATCATCCATCGCCAGGAGGAAGTTGCCGTAGCGGCGGATGCCGGTCTTGTCGCCCAGAGCCTTGGTCAGCGCCTGACCGATGGCGATGCCGGTATCCTCGATCGTGTGGTGGTCGTCGACATGCAGATCGCCCGTCGCCCGGATCGTCATGTCGATCAGGGAATGGCGCGACAACTGGTCCAGCATGTGATCGAAAAAACCCACGCCGGTCCGGTTGTCATAGGTTCCGGTGCCGTCCAGGTCGATCGCCACCTCGATCCGGGTCTCGGCAGTGTTGCGGGTGATGGTCGCCTTGCGCATGGAATTTCCTTTCACGACGCGGGCCTTATAGGGCGGCGCGGCGGATCAGCCAAGATGGACCTGTCCTTCGGGATAGCGCACGCGGGGCGTCGTGCGCGTCGCCAGGAAAAAGCCCAGTGTCAGTGGCCCGACCCGGCCCAGGAACATCACCGTGATGATGATGATCCGGCCGAAGGGGTTCAGTTCCGAAGTGTAGCCGCGCGACAGGCCGGTGGTGCCGAAGGCCGAGGCGACCTCGAAGCTGATGTCGAGAAAATAGCCGTCGTGGCTGGCCATCATCAGAAACACCGCCGTGAAGATCAGCACCGAGGCGATGGCGATCAGCGCCATCACCTTCAGCACCTCGTCAAGCCCGATGGACCGCCCGAAGGCCCAGATCTCGGTCCGGCGGCGGAAGAAGGCCAGGGTCGCCAGCAACATCACCACGATGGTCGTGACCTTCAGCCCGCCCCCGGTCGAGGTCGGGCCGGCGCCGATGATCATCAGCGCCATGTAGAGCAACGAGGTCGAATCGTGTAGCCCACCGATATCGACGGTGTTGAAGCCGGCCGTGCGGGGCGTCACGCCCTGGAACCAGGCCACCGTCATCCGCGCGACCGGGCCGTCATATTGCGCCAGCGTCAGCGGATTGTTCCATTCCAGGATCGCCGTCAGCCCCACCCCGATCACGATCAGCGCCGCCGTTCCCACCAGCATCAGCCGCGTATGCAGGGTCCAGCCATACCAGAAGCGCCGGTTCCAGACATCCGACACGACCACATAGCCGATCCCGCCCAGAATGAAGAGGCCGGGGATGACGATGTTGACCAGCGGATCGGTCGCATAGCGGACCAGGCCCTCGGAAAAGGTCGAGAAACCGGCATTGTTGAAGGCCGAGACGGAATGGAAGACCGCGTCCCACAGGCCGGGACCAAGCCCCTCGCGGGGCATGAAGCTGAGCGACAGCAGCATCGCGCCCGCGATCTCGGCCATCAGCGCCACGCGGAAGATGGTAAAGACCAGTTGCGTCAGGCGGACATAGGACGTCTGGTTCAGATCCTCGCGCAGATAGGTGTGGTGCGTGATGCGCAGCGGCAGGCCAAGCGCGGACCAGACCAGCACGGCGAAGGTCATCAGCCCCAGCCCGCCAAGCTGGATCAGCACCGCAACGACCACCTGCCCCCAGAAGGTCAGATCGAGTTCGGTGTCGATCACCGAAAGACCCGTCACCGTCACCGCCGAGGTCGAGGTGAAGATCGCATCCGAAAAGCTGATCGCCCGCGTGGTCGTGAAGGGCAGCATCAGCGCCAGCCCGCCGGCAAGGATCAGCGACAGGTACAGGACCGCCAGCACGGCCGGCGGCGGCGTGCGCGACAACCAGCCCCGGAACGCGGCCAGCGGATGCGTCCGCACGCTCAAATCCGGTCGCCGAACCGGGTCAGATCGACGCGCTTGCCCAGCAGCAGCAGGCGGTCATTCGTGTTCAGCACCGGATCGGCCTTGCCGCGCAGGTCGATATATTCGGTTCCGCGCATCATCCCAAGCGCGGTGATCCCCTCGCCGATGTTCAGTTCGGACAGTGTCTTGCCCTTCAGTCGCTCGGGAAGCATCAGGTTCACGACCGAAAAGCCGTTACCAAGCGCGACGTAATCCTGCACCGCCGGATTGTTCAGCATCTGTGCGGTGTGGCGGCCCATCTCCAGTTCCGGCAGAACCACGCGGTCGGCGCCGATCTTGGACAGGATGCGATGGTGGGTGCGGTTTTCGGCCTTGGCCCAGACCGAGCCGACGCCGATCAGGCGCAGGTTCATCGCCGCGATCACGTTGCTTTCCAGATCGTTGCCAATCGAGACCAGCGCCACGTCGTAGCGGTCCACCCCGGCCTCGCGCAGCGCGCCCTCGTCGGTGGCGTCGAGGATCACCGCATTCGACAATTGCTCGGCCAGGGCCGCGACCCGACGCTGGTTCTTGTCCACGCCCAGAACGCGGTTGCCGAACCGCGCCAGTTCGGATGCAACCACGCTGCCGAAGGAGCCGAGGCCGACGACGACAAAGCTGCGATTCTGCTTGCCCATGGACCCTCCGGAGGACCGAGTCGAGACGGCGGCGATACTGCTCATGCAGGACGGCCGGGGTCAAGCCGGGCCACCGCAGCCGCTTCTTGCACCCGCCGGGATCACGCCTGGCAAGGGCGCGACCGGCCAGCCCGATCCGGTTCCCAGACCGAGCCGCGTGTTTTCGCGGACGGATTCCGCATTGGCGCCGGCGGACAAAGCGGCCGATGTCGCAACCCGCGTTGCCCGGGTCGCATTTGTCCGCCACTTTCGCGCCCCTTGTGGCCATTCTGAAGAGAATGTGACAGAAACCCGGTTCCACGCGCGGATTTCCGCCAGTCACGGCTGATCCGCCGCCCCGATCCAATCATAACGAGAAAGGGACGCATGACAGATTCGACACAGCCCAAGGGGCAGAAGAACGTCAAGGGCCGGCCCGGCGACGAACGCCGCGAACGCGAGGCGCTGAAAGGCCGCTTCGAGCCCGATCCCGAACCCGATATCGAGGCGATACCCGCGCCCGAGGGCCCCACCCAGGTGATCCAGACGGATTACGAGATCGGCCAGCACAATATCGAGGGCAAGAAACCCTTTCCCTTCGATGTTCACAACCCGGTCTTCATGATCTCGGCCGTCACCATCGTGCTGTTCACGCTGGTGACGATGCTGTTTCCCACTCAGCTCGAACCCGTGTTCCTGCAGATGCGCGACGGGTTGACCAGCAATCTCGACTGGTTCTTCCTGCTGTCGGGCAATGTCTTCGTGCTGCTGTGCCTGGGGCTGATCCTGTCGCCGCTGGGGACGATCCGTCTTGGCGGACCCGACGCGACGCCGGATTTCAGCCTGTCGGGCTGGTTCGCGATGCTGTTCGCGGCCGGGATGGGGATCTGGCTGATGTTCTATGGCGTCAGCGAACCGATCAGCCATTATCAGACCGCGCTTGGCGGGGTCACGATGGAAGGCGGCGTGCGCACCGACTGGGCGCCCCTGGGCGGCGCGCAGGGCAACGAGATGGAGGCCCGGCGCCTGGGCATGGCCGCGACCATCTTCCACTGGGGTCTGCATCCCTGGGCGATCTATGCGATCGTGGCGCTTGCGCTGGCCCTGTTCGCCTATAACAAGGGTCTGCCGCTGACCATGCGGTCGATCTTCTATCCGCTTCTGGGCGAACGTGTCTGGGGATGGCCGGGACATGTCATCGACGTTCTGGCGGTTTTTGCCACGATCTTCGGTCTGGCAACCTCGCTGGGCTTCGGGGCGGAACAGGCGACGGCGGGCCTGAACTTCCTGTTCGGTATCTCGAACTCGAACACGACCAAGATCATCCTGATCGTCTGCATCACCGGAATCGCGACGATGTCGGTCGTGCTGGGTGTCGAGAAGGGCGTCAAGCGGCTGTCCGAGATCAACATGGTGCTGGCCTTGGTCCTGCTGCTGTTCATCATCTTCTTCGGCCCCACGATCGAGATCTTCCGCGGCTTTTTCGGCAACCTGGGCGCCTATGCGCGGGAACTGGTGCCGCTGTCGAACCCGTTCGGGCGCAGCGACGACAACTTCCGTCAGGGCTGGACCGCTTTCTACTGGGCCTGGTGGATCAGCTGGTCGCCCTTCGTCGGCATGTTCATCGCCCGCGTCAGCCGTGGCCGGACGGTGCGTCAGTTCCTGATCGCGGTGCTGATCGTGCCCTCGGTCATCTCGATCCTGTGGATGACCGCCCTGGGCGGCACCGCCATCACCATGACCGTGGGCGGGTTCGAGGGTATCGCCGATGCGGCGCTGGAGCTGAAGCTGTTCCAGATGCTGGGACAATTGCCGCTGACCTCGATCACCAGCTTCGTGGGCATCATCCTGGTGATCGTGTTCTTCGTGACCTCGTCGGACTCGGGCAGCCTGGTCATCGACACGATCGCGGCCGGTGGCAAGGTGAACGCGCCGATCCCGCAGCGCATCTTCTGGTGCAGCTTCGAGGGTCTGGTGGCGATCGCGCTGCTGCTGGGCGGCGGCCTGACCGCCTTGCAGGCCATGGCCGTCTCGACCGGGCTTCCCTTCACCATCATCCTGCTGATCGCCTGCTGGTCGATCGTGAAGGGTCTGATTGCCGAACGGCGAGAACTTGCCTGAACAGGCGGCGTCAATCACAGTGGCGGGCGGGGTTTTCCCCGCCCGTTCTTGTTTTATGGTCCGCGCGGTGCCAAAACCGTTGCTGACGCCACCGAAGGACCGACGCCGATGAGCGAAATTTCCGTCAGCGAACGCCGCCTCAGCGCCGCGCTGGACCGCATCGACCAGATCCTCGAAGCCGGCACCGGCCGAGGCGCGCAATC